>Ga0307405_10000082_pt1 | contig 40288 bp, 32 predicted proteins | sample 322Cmetagenome_2_FD_203311 | JGI IMG/M metagenome (GOLD analysis project Ga0307405, IMG submission 203311) | Maize rhizosphere microbial communities from greenhouse at UC Davis, California, United States - 322HYB-C-1 | ecosystem: Host-associated > Plants > Roots > Rhizosphere > Soil | place...
CCTATCACCGCTGCATCTTCGTAGGTCACTTCTTTTTCCCATCCGTTGCCGTGCACTTCAAGCACTATTTTTGCTATTTTGTTGGGAGCGGTAATGGAAGCCTCTACATGTAGATCGTTGCCAGCGGCATTTAAACCTACTTCGAAACCGGTAGCCGTTGCTAGACTTGGATCTGTGGTTACCTGAAGATCGAACTCAACCTCGCTCACCTGTCCGTTCTGGTCGGTAACCTTGAGGTGGCCATGGTATGAACCCACTTTCGCATCAGCAGGCACGTCAATATGTTTGTGGAATTCGGCGTTTTTTAAACCGGCAAATCCCTCTGTGTAGGTGGTGTTCACATTCCAGCCGGCCCCAGATTCAGGATGGATCTCGAGTACCACATCTTTTATAATGCCAGGAGCACTGATCTCTGCTTCAATGTGTAGGTCGTTTCCTGGATGAGCGATCTTGCTATTACTTGTTCCAACCTCAAGTGCTGTAATGGACGGGGCTGGAGCGATTTGCTCATCTTTTTTACAGGCTGTAAAGGTAATCGCAAATAGAAAAAATAATAAAAGGGTTTTTGTTGTTTTCATGAGTTGTATTTTAATTGTTATTGAATAAATTAATGTTTGTTTTTAGTATGGTTAATGGGAATTTTAAGTGATAGCACGATATTTCTTCCCATCTCCGGCAATTCTATGAGCCGGTAAAAACTGGTATGGTTTAGATACCGTGTATTGAGCAGGTTCTGTGCCTGAAGACTCACTGATACGGTTTGGGTATGAAATTTTATCTTCGTGCCAGCCTGTATGTTGATCAGCTGAAAACCTGGTGTTTTTTTCTCGGGTGGAACGATGTTGTTCTGCGCGCTGGTCAGCCTGTAGTCAAGCGAAAGGTAAGTGCCTTCTGATCTCTTCGTTTGAAATGGTGACCAGGTTAGGTTGAATAGCGCCGATGCAGGTGGAGAGAACGGTAATGTGTAACCTGCCTTATCTCCGGACCGCTGCTCGGCATGTAGATATTCCCCAAGGACTTCGGCACTAAGGGTTCTAAGGAGTTTAACTTTGAACTGTAGTTCAGCGCCATATCTCACCACACTGCTCTGTGCATACTGGAAGATCTGGTTACCTGCCCCGTAATTTGTGTCATGGCCGGAAGTCGGGTTAAGGTAGATATAGTTTGAAAAATAATTATAAAAGGGACTAAACAGTACAGACCATTCATCAGCCTTCCACTCCAGGCTCAGGTCGGCCTGATAGGATTGTTCCGGTGAAAGGGAAGGATCACCACGTTCGAAACTGAAATAATGGTAGTTAACCCCGTTGGCGCCCAACTCTTTTGCTATCGGCATCCTGAAGCTTTTGCCGATATTGGCCTTCAGCGAAAAATGTTGCAGATTATAGTTTGCCCCTACAGACCATACCAGGCTGCTGAAGCTCCGGTTGAGATCAGATGAGCGGACTACGTATTCTTCCCGAGTTATTCCGTCTGTAGAAATAGTGGAAGGAAACCAGTCAGTATACTTGAACATTTTGAGCCGGCTATGATCAAAACGTAGTGCGGCATGGAGCAAGGTGTTATCATTCAATCTTAATCTGTCATAAACAAATGATCCAATTGAAAATTGCTTAAAGGCAGGCACCAAAAAGGTATATCCATTGATCCCGTTGTTCTGGTGCTCACCATTCAGGCCCAGGCTTAGCTCGTGTTTTCCAAGACTTACCTTATCGCGAAGGTTCGCTGAATAAACCACTTTATCAAACTCACGCTCGAGATCAGCGGGAATGCTCATAAAGGACGGATAGACAGGCGGCATATAACCATGGTTGACATAAGTACTGAATTCCTTTCTTAAATTCCGCTGATAGCCCACTTCACCCTCAATTCTATGCTTTCCGCTTTCATAGACGCTTTTGTTGATCAGCTTGAAATGATTAACCCTTTGATTTGGAAGCAAAATATCCCTGGATGATCTGTCATGCAGCACGGCATCAATGTTCCTTGGTTCCAGTCCGTGTGCATTAGCGAAAAAGCCACTGTTGCTAAAGGTATTGCTGAGATAAAAGATAGAACGGAACCGGCCACTTACATATCCGAGGTTTAAATGTATGCCTGTTTCCCGTCCTGCAGTATTGCGCAGGAAATTGTCTTTCAGTTTTACCTGATAGTCATATACATAAACCACATCTGTTGGAACCCGGTAGTCGCCATAATTCTGATAGGTAATTCTAGCGTCCAGGAACCAGCGGTTATTTCTTGCATATAAATTTACTGATGTACCAAAAAGACTATTATTGGTTTTGCCGATAAGATCTACAGATCCGCCCAAAGAATTTGCCATGGGAACAGGGGCGGGATTAATGGCTATTGCGCCGGCGATCGCGTCTGATCCATAGATAAAGGACGCGGCCCCTTTGATTAGCTCAACTTCACTGGCAGCAAACTGATCGATCTCCAGGCCATGGTCAGCGCCCCATTGCTGTCCCTCGTGCTTAACCCCTTTATCTACCACAACTACTCTATTAAATCCAAGCCCACGGATCAGTGGTTTGGACTGTCCGGATCCTATGCCGATAGTTTTTATTCCCGGTAAGCGCTCTAATGTTTTCATCAGGCTTCCGCCCAGATTCCGCTGTATGAAGCTGGCATCAACAGTTTGTAGATTTAAGGATTCAGTTTTCCTTCGCTGCTCAATATGGTCATCCTCAATGATCACTTCCCGTAACTGCTTAACTTCAGCACGAAGCACGATGTTAATCTCACGATTTGATGCTTCAATATTGAAGGTTTTTGAAAGGGTTGTGTAGCCTAATCTTGAAAATATTAATGTTGTTTTACCACTGGAAAGACCATCGACCAGAAAATTACCACTTTGACGGGTAACAATGAATCTGTTGCTTCCTGAAATGGTTATGGATACACCAGACAGCGGTTGGCTGTTTTCATCGGTTATCCGCCCCCTTAAGTTAAAAGTTTGCCCAAAGGCATCCGAAAGCAAAGCAATGAATAGAAAAAATGTGCAAATAAACTTTTGCGTGCTATAAAAATCTGACACGTATAATCAAGTAGTTGTCGGCTAATGGATCGCCCCAAAGGGCTGATCAAAAACCAGGTAAGAAAAAAAGGCTCATAGCATCCTCCTTTATGGAAAATGTTGACTAAAGATGCTGACGGCTCAGTTAATGAGCTGGCTGATTTAAGAAAAATAAGTTGGAGGGCCTTTATTGGTAAAGCCCTGAAGGGTAAATTCGTAGTTGCAGATACACGCGTTACACTGATAAGTTACTTTGACCGGTGATAGCACTATTATCTCCTGAGAAATATCTGTAGCGATATGCTTGCTTTGTTTCTGAATAATGAAATCACATATCTCACACTTTTCGACGGCAGATACCAGATCTGTAATAATGTTTTCCTCGTTTGAAGGAATAACGCTGTGGGCATGCGCCAGCTGCAAAATAGATATCGAAAGAAACAGCATAACCAGAAGCATCGATAAGAAACGGTGCTTTTTTCCAGGGGAAAGGTCTAGCTGCTTTTTCATTGCTACAAAGTTGCATTAAAAAAATTAATTGACACTTTAAATTTTGTATATTTTTGTAACAGTTTATATACACTGGATTATTTTCGATAATTCGAAGATGACTATTCGGAGTTTTTTGGAAATGAAGGGCAATCTTTCCAGGTAAAACAAAAGTATGACCAGCAACGGTTCCATATTAGGAAAGTTGATGTGTGCGTCGAATAAATATACCTGTCATAGTTTAAGTAGTCAGAGGCGCTTGCTAATATTACTTCCGTTTATTTTTTTTATGCTATCAAGGATTTATTGAGCATGGTACTTGCTGCTTTCGGTTTTAAATGTAACTTCTTGCGTCCTTATTCTGACGGGTATTTAACAAAAGAAAAGTTCCCTTAAGTATCCTAAAACGCTTGGTATGATCATTACTTTTGCAGGTATCATCTCTTTGAGATATAAAACATCTGGGAAGAAACGAAACTGTCACAATAGCGAGTAATGAGTAATCCATAAAATGAGACCTCAATCGGCCTCGGGCTTGCCAAATGGAAATAATTTCTCTATTGAACTGAATAAATCTCAAGTACAAAATTCTTGATTACCGTTCTGTAAAAAGTAGCTCAATTGATAATTGTTGTAGTCAGATTGTGTAAGATGGTGATTGAGCTTGGCCGTCCACTTTGTCTTGTCGGTTAGCTGGGCGTGTGACTTGTTTTTGGGAAAAATGGGGAAGATTGAGCTGAAGTGAGGGGATGGGAAGGGGGGGACTGTGTCCTCTGGCGTTTCCAGGACGGTAAAATGGCGTCCTTGCCTGGTTTTGTGATCCCGAAGGTCTAATTTGATTAAGGGATAGTTTTTTAATGGAACCAACTGTTTTTTTGCGGATGCGGGACCAAAATACCGGATTGTCTGCGGAGGTTTTTCAGCGCTAGATTTTTTGTAGTCCATAGGTACAAGTGTCAACGGGAAATTCGGAATCGATATGAAGTTTTATTCAGGAGGGATATCACTACTTAACAAAACCGGATAAAAAGACCGGGAAGAATGAGACTTTAGGTATTCAAGTTTGTAGAAGAAATCCTCTGATAACGCGCTATTGTATAGTTTGGATAAAAAAGCTTCAATCATATCCACATCCGGGATAGCCATCGAATCAAAAAGCAGCATCCTTTGGAATTCTGTATTGGTATGTAAAATGCAGATGTATTTTCCAACAATGTTTATGCTTACTACATCCTCGGAGTATATAGATTTCCGTATTTCAATATCTTGGGCATATTCTTCTCCAAAATGATTGATATTTTTAGAAATCTTATCTGGATCCTGGGTATAGCTCAGAAAGCTGTCATTGTTGTTGGCATCTATGTATAATACGATTGGGTCCTGCTTCATAAAAGTTCGTTTCTTAAACTTAATAAAGGTCGGGCGTAAAAACAAGTTATTTCATATTTTGCTGGCTACTGGTCAGAATAGCAAGGTTGCCACTTTTTATTGCGAATATACAGTATCCGTATTTTTGTTGGTTTGTGTCAGTAAAAAGGGGACTTAAGAAGGGGATGAGTTGTTTTTTGCTGTCCCCTGCGGGCCGGGCCATCTGCTAGATCTTTTGTTCCAAAAGGATGCCGCGTCTGTCCCTGACAGGGGAGTATGTATATATGTAGGGATATTAGGATATTAATTAATTAATTTTTGACCTAAGCTTCCTCTATTTCGGAGCTATTTTCTATTTTCGCGCTGCAAGCCCATAGGGTCTGCACTTTTTATCTAAACTAGCGCTTTCAGGATTGAGGCGCTTTTTTTGTAAACCGGTACCATTTTGGACAGTATGATACAAATCTAGAACCGGTCTGAAAATAAACTAATCTGCTCAACTCCATATAGCTTGATATTCTGCTGAAGTATGTTTTTGAATAAATCAAACTCAGCTTGACCTTGTAAAAAAGATAATGCTGAACCTGATTCATTACGGAATTTGTCCAGTTCAGCAGGAGATAAGAATTTAATTTTGGTTGATATTGTGTTGATTGTATATGGATCAATTTCCAGAAAATAGTTATCGAACTTAATAGTATTGATAATCGCGTTGGTGAAGTAAGGGACTTCATTGGAGAAATGAAGCTCGCCCAATAACACAGAATTGTTTTTGCTGATTTCATCCTGAAAGGTAGTCCAGCCTTTACCTTCGAAAGCGTTGCTATTGTTTTTTTTAAAAGGTGGGGTAGTTTTTTTGAATTAAACTATAGGTGGTTTGTGAGTAACTGAAATTGGCAATGAACAGAGTTAGAATTAGTAGTTTGGTTTTCTTCATTTCTTTTTTTGAAAGATAAGACAAATTGATTTTATTGCCCTGATGATTCAATAATATACCTCAAGGTATTCCATGGAGGCGGACCGAAGGGGGTTGAAGCTTGTCGATTTATTCGTCAGTAAGCCTATTCTTTAACCATAACCGCAGTAATCAACAAGATGAAATGGTATTATTGCAGAATAATAACTGATATATGTCATCTGCTCAATGAGGCCAAACGAAATAGATAGCTTTAAGTTCTTTTGTTTAAAACTTAGAAACATGAAACAAAAAACACTTTTAAGCCTTGGAATAACTTTGTTGCTTGGGCTTTCGCAACTCTTTGCTCAAAAACAGTATCCCACATCACCGCTCAAGACAGCTGACTGGTTTGAAACAGATATTCGAATCAATAATTTAACTCATACGTCCGATTATCGCTTTGATGTGAGGTATGAAGTCACAAGTAAAGCACAAAATGGCGAGTTAGCTTTTAAAGTCTCTATTGAACGGATGAGATTGAAATATGTTGATGCAAACAAGAATTGGTTTGGCTATGATTCCTACTATCCACCCTATGTTGAAAACAGAAAAAAAAATCTAACTAAACAGATTTATGAAATAACAGCAGATAGTCAGGGGAAAATATCAAAATTGAAGCTATTATCAACTGCTACAAAAGTCAGCTTCTCAGTAATTGATGTTAAAGCACAGTCTGCGGCACAAAAAACAGAATTTACAGCCGATAGGTTTTTTCCAACGGATCATTTAAAGCAAATTTCTGAAACAATAATAAACGCGCTAATTGCTGGCAAGCCCCAAGTTAAAACAGTAGACTTATCAAACTCTGCTAGTGAGAAAAACATCGCTAGTGCAGTTTTAAAATCGGCCTCTTTTAAACTATTAAGAAACGCAGTCATAAAAGGAAACATTACTAATTTAACTAAGGCAGATAGTATTTATTCAATTACTGATTGGGATGAAGAAATTTTTAGGTTTAATAAAAATGGATCTTTTAGTGCAAATATATTGGCGGGCCCAAATACAAGGCGTAGATGGGTTTTTGGTAAATTTGATGGGGATGATGAATTTGATGGATTTAAAACTTTTAGTCTGCTGTTGGAACCCTTAGATACGCTGATCGTTAAAGCAGATGCACTGAATTTTTACAACACCGTTTCTTTCGGAGGGAATGCAGCGGCGAAAGCGGCATTAAGTAAAGATCTTGTAGCTGTTGTTGACAACCAATGGGTTAATAAAAGTAATTATCGCTCTAAATCACTAAAAGAATTTATAGCTTTTCAAAAACAGGGACAAAAAGATTTTGATAGCATTTTAAAAAAATATGCTAACCGTGTTTCTTCAGAAATTTTAGACTATTGCAGAAAAGATTTTAAGTACGTGCAGGCCGGAACAAAACTGATGTATGTTTCTGAATACTGTAAAAAACAAAAACCGGATAGACTTTTAGATGAGCTCCCAAAAGGGTTCTTTCTAAGTATCGATACATTGCCAGTTTCAATGAGTGCTTCGGAAGGTGGTATGTATTATGGCTATTATCTAAAATGGTTACTTTCTTACCAGCAAACAAAATTAGGTTTGATCAATGCCGACCAGTACGGCTTCTATGCTGATTTTGCGACCGCTATGGCATCTTTTGAAGGATATCCCCTATACTTTTCTATTTGTGAATCACTAATGGAAGTGCTTCACAAAAGTGAAGTGGAGAGTACAGAAAGGCTGAAAAATTATTATGAAGATTTCATCCATAATTGTGGAAATTCTTCGTTTACAGACCGAATTAAAGAACTATGGGCAAAAGCAAGGCTATGGGCGCCTGGAAATCAAAGTCCAGTGCAGAAACTCTTGTTAAAAGATGGAAGCAGTCTTGATCTTACCCAATTTAAAGGAAAGCCCTTAGTGTTAATTGTAAACAATAATAATCCTGATATATTAAAAGGGTACATTGATCTTATAAAAAAGCAAAATGGTAGTCAGGTTCATTTTGTTATTGCGCAAAGAAATTTCTCTTCGTTTGAAAAAAGCGACATTCATCAAAAACTGAAAGAGCTGAATAATGTCACTTATGTTGAATTAAGTTATGATGGAGATAAACAAGACACTTTTGACCTCTATTATCTGCAGACCAAGGTGTTTACCTTTAACTCAGACTTTAGAGTAATATCGGGGTACCTTATCAATGAATATCCTGGCGAAGTTAAAACCGATAAGGCTGAAGCTCATCTGGTGATACAGGAACTGATCAACAAAGCAATAGATTCGGGTGTAATGACCAAAGAGCAAAAGGCAACATTAATCAATACAATACAGTGGAGCTTAGGCTCCGCTTTACTTACTTCGATAATTATCTTTTTGGTATATAGAGCAAGGGTTGCCGGCTTAAGGAAGAAAGCTTTTTTAAAGAACAAAATAAAGGATTTGGAGATCAAGGCTATACGGTCACAGATGAACCCGCATTTCATGTTCAATGCTTTGAATTCTATACAGTCCCTGATTAACAATTATCAGTACAAAGAAGCCAATGTTTATCTGGAGAAATTCTCGTTGCTGATGCGGAGGGTGCTGAATAATTCAGAGAAAACCTTTGTAACGCTTTCAGACGAGCTAGAGGCAATAACGCTCTATTGTGAACTGGAGCAGTTGCGCTTTAACTTTAAATTTCAGATTGAGATCTCTTCCGAAGTGAATATCCAATTGACGGAAATTCCAGGTATGATCATACAGCCGCTTGTAGAAAATTCGATTCTACATGGCTTGGCCCAAAAGGGGGGGGCAGGACAACTTTTTGTAGGTATCAGTTGTGACCAGAAATACCTTAAAATTGTAATAAAAGATAATGGCGCTGGCTTAAAAGAAAGTTTAGCTGATGATAATAAAAGCTTTGGGTTAAAACTGGTAAGAGAACGGTTAATCCTGTTAAATGCTGGTGTAAGTTCGGGGGAATTACATTTAAGTAGTAATTTAGGCGAAAATGAGAGCGGTGTTACCGCTGTATTAACTATTCCAATAGATTGATGGGGGTTTTAAGAGCGATATTAGTTGACGATGAATTGAAAAGCAGGAGTAATCTGCGTCGGTTATTGGTGGAATATTGCGCAAATGTAGAGGTTATTGCCGAAGCAGGTTCTGCTATTGAAGCTCTTAATTTAATTAGGGAATTAAACCCAGATTTACTTTTTCTGGATATAGAAATGGGAGAGCTTTCTGGGTTCGACCTGCTAAAATTATTAAATGGACAGCAAAATTTTGAAGTTATTTTTGTTACTGCATTTGATAAGTATGGGATACAGGCAGTTAAGGCATGTGCTATAGATTACCTGCTTAAGCCCATTAATATTTTGGAACTGAGCAATGCGGTTGATAAAGCAGCAGTCCAGATCAATCCTAAAAAAGAGAATGAAAGGTTAAAGGAGTTGATTGCCAATATTGATAGGGGAGATGATGAGCAAAGGATTGCTATCCCTTTATCTGATAAAATAGAGTTCTTAGCCATCAATAAAATTATAAGGCTCGAAGCTGAAGGTAATTACACGCATATTTACCTGGATAATAATAAACAATACCTGGTCTGCAAAACACTAAAGGACTATCAGGAATTGCTTGAAGGTCATAATTTTATCAGAACACACCAGTCTCACCTGATCAACTTCCGCAAAATCTCTGCTTATGTAAAAACCGATGGCGGTTATATTGCCCTGGAAGATGGTAGTCAAGCGCCAATATCAAGGCAAAAAAGAGAAGAGGTTTTGCTTAAGGTTATGAAAGGAAAGTTTTAGACTTAGCCTGATGTTAAAAGACTTCATAATCGAAAATTAATTTCTCTTGGTTTTTAAGAAATTTAGAATCGGCCAAATACGAACAACATACTGGTTTATACAATTTACAAACTTAGTAATATACCATAATAGTGAAATCTCAGTAATCTATTCTATAGATGTTCAATGTATGTAATCTAACTCGTCAGCCAAATTAATTATACGTTTTAAATCTGACACAAAGGTTTTCAAGAGAATGCCAATGAGGTGAGCAGCGCGGGAACTGAACCCCAGCTTAAAATCTCGCTCTGTATGATTTAAAAAACACTTTTGATAAATGACTCACCGAATCACTCACCTGTACTTTCTTAAATGCAAATGCTATTAGGTAAAGATATAAATTTTATAATTAATTAAAAGTAGGCTTAATCAGTGATGTCAATAACACCCCCACCTGTATTTTTTATTCATTTTGAGTTACATTAAATAGTTTATTTAAAGCTACTTATAACATTTATAAAATCAATGTGTATTTTTTTGCAATGATTTTTAAATATTCCACAGAGGTTAAACCGAAAAAAGTATATCAGTTACTTAAACGATTAATTTAATCATTTCAACGATTCATTCCCTTGTTTCGTTGGATAGTGGCTGGCTGGCGGGGGAGATGGTGCTAGATTTACATCAGTAAACAACAAGAAACATTAAACTTAAATTAAAAATAACATGGAAATTCAACAAACTCCCGAAAACGCATTATCTCATTCAACAGTAACCGCGATCATCAATGCGCCATTTGAGAAAGTTAACATTGCAGACTGGCTTTTAAATCTACCTGATGCAGAATATCAGCGCTGCTCAACCCAGCACATTGGTGCAGCAATCAGCAGTACCTATGATGGACAGCCAGTATCATTAAACGTGGAAACCATTGGTGATGCGCTTATGGTTCAGCACTATGTGGCAGATGTTGCCCGCCCTGATTATTGCCGCATGCTTTCAATCTCGGATTCTATTACCAAAGGCGGCCGTACCAAGGTTCAGGTTTTGTGGGAATTAAAAGCGAGTAAAATTGATGATAACACGACCCTTTACACCAACGAAATCCACGCTACTGCTACTCCGGAAATGTTTGAATATATTAAAGAGCATGGCGTTAATTTAAAAGATGCTGCTGCTGCAAGACAAGCTGCCTCAGATGCACATAACCACGAAGAGACTCCTAACTTTGCAAAAAGCATTGAGAATAAAGCGTTAACTGGTAAATATAACCAGCCATTTTAGTCAGAGATTCATATCATTAGTTACGCGCCGATTGGCGCGTAACTCTATATAATACAATATGGAAACTAGTCTATTTAACCAGCTTATTGGATCCTGGACCCTAGTGGATCTTATCGAGGTACCCATAGATGGTGGACCAATTACTCATCCGATGGGAAAGGACGCAAAGGGTCTGATTATCTACAATCCAGATGGATTTATGTCTGCACAGATTATGAATCCAGAAAGAAAAAACTTTGCAAAAGAACATTATACAGGTGCTACAGCTGAGGAATATACCCAGGAAGGTTCAACCTATCTTGCATATTCAGGGCCATTTTCGCTTGATGAGGAGAAAAAGACCTTGACGCATAGCATGTATGTTTCTCTCTTTCCAAACTGGACTGGCCAGACGCAGAGCCGGATTGTCCACTTTGCAAAAGGACTATTACATCTGGAAAGTGGCAAGCCTTTTGTGTCCAACGGGCTTACAGTGACCCACAAGCTTACCTGGAAAAGAGTGACACAAACAAATGTTAGACCTTAACTTTAAACAAGATGAAAGCAATAGTTATAACGCACTACGGAAAAGCGGATGTTTTGCAACAACGTGAATATCCAACTCCAAAGGTATCTGGAGATCAGGTACTCATAGAGGTGAGGGCGGCAGGTCTAAACCGATCGGATGTCTTTCAGCGTGAGGGAAACTATCCCGCTCCAGCAGGTGTACCCGCTGAGATACTCGGACTCGAAGTTTCGGGTACCATAGTTGAGGTAGGGCCTGATGTAAAGGAGTTCAATGTTGGAGATAGGGTTTGCGCACTGCTAGCAGGGGGAGGGTATTCGGAATTTGTTGCTGTGGGCGAGGGGCAATGCCTACCGATTCCTACAGGATTGAATTTTGCAGAAGCAGCAAGTCTTCCTGAAACTGTCTATACTGTCTGGTCAAATGTATTTCAAAGAGGTTCTTTGAAGCCAGGTGAAACACTTCTTGTTCACGGAGGTAGCAGTGGGATTGGCATTACTGCAATCCAGGTGGCAAAAGCTTTAGGATCTCCTGTGGTCGTAACAGTGGGATCTGATGAAAAAGGCCAGAACTGCATCGAACTGGGTGCAGATTTTTATATCAATTACAAAAAACAAAATTTTGAACTTGAGCTTCAGGAACAGGGCGTTGACGTAATCCTCGATATGGTTGGTGGCGAATACTTGAGCAAGAACGTCAATATTTTAAAACCAGAAGGACGGCTTGTTCATATCAATGCTGTAGATGGCAACAATGTCGATCTTGACATTTGGAAAGTGATGATCAAGCGACTCACTATTAGTGGTAGCACGCTTAGAAGCCGCGATTATGATTTCAAAACAAAACTTTCAGAAGAGGTAAGAAAATATGTTTGGCCTTTGATTGAATCCGGGAAGTTTGTACCGGTAATCTTTAAGACTTTTCCGTTCTCAGAAGCTGCTGAAGCTCACAAATTGCTCGAAAAGAATACTCATACCGGAAAGATTATACTTGTTCGCTAAGGCATTATTGCATTGCTGATCTTAAGATACACATACACACATAATGATGGGCCGATTCGCTAATAGTGGATCGGTTTTTTTGTTTAGCTTAAATTTTTTGGAGCGATAAAAAATATCGGAAACTTAAAAGAATTGCCCTCCTGGGACTGCAACTCTCAAAAACGATGAAATCCTTCAAACGATTAATTTAAGTATTTCAACGATTTATTTCCTTGTTTCGTTGATAGGTGGGCATTTCGGCAAAAATGGCCAGCCGTTCCACATTTAAACTGTCACCCCATTTCGCTTTAAAGTGACCACCTGTTTCGGGGCAAACTGGCCGTTCTGATCTTTTGGTCAGCTTTTTTCGCAACTGGCTTTCGGGAATAATTTTTCAATTTCTGCATAAAATAAAGGCTCCTGGGAGCATATCTAATATTCGGGATGGACTACGGTCACTTCGCTGTTTTGAAGGGGGGATGGCGTTTTTTTACGTGTTCCAGTACCTGCGAGTGGATTTTGATCGCTAGAGGGGTCTGAATTGAGGATAAATCCGGCAGTAAGATGGATTAAACCGAAAAGTCCTGAGGAAAATGGATTTGGATCCGAAGTGTATATTTGTTCAGAGGGAAAGGAACTTAGATGTGCGTCATCCGGTAATCAAATTGGTGGCCAGTTTGGACCGAAACAGAGGGGTCACTTTCACCGAAATACACACTAGGCTCTTACCTTGAATCAAGAGCAATTAAGGGTCCCAAGCGAAAACTGTTCGTTTCAGAAATAACCGAGATTATTGATATGAGAAAATCGCTAGACTTTACTGGCATACCCTAAGAGGATTGGCTAAGTATCAGAAAAATGTTCGAACAGGCTTCGCATCCTTCTCTTCGAGATGTTTTTGACGATGCCAAATATCTGCGCCTACTAAATAAGGGTGCCTTGTTGAGTTCAAGACTTTCAGAGAGCTGGCGCATAAACCAAGATTATTCAGGAGCAAAAAATGCCATAAGAGATGCTCTGGTTCAAGAGCACTTTTCAATGTCTCATCGTACCTGGAACGGAATCTTTGTTATGACACTTCATAAATCCAAGGGAAAGGAGTTTAATGAGGTCATTATTTGGGAAGATCAATACCAGTCCATAGTTCCGTACATGGCCAATTCTGTTGCAATAGAGCAAGCCAAGCTTGTTTTGCGAGTAGGAGTGACCCGAGCAAAACAAATGACGACTATCTGTACTCCGGCCAAAAGTCCCTGTATTCTTGTATAACTTATGAAGTAAATGCGGGCATAAGATTAGTCTTTAGATATTCGCGTTTCATTTTCCGTATTACCGTTCTTATAAATGTTCTCCTGCCATTCAAAAGTATAAATGAGGTACCCCAATGCAGGTATGATTAGCAAGGTAGCGGCCATCAGAGTTATTGCAAGTACGTGTATAGTAAGTCCAGAAGATAATATTGTCCCTTGGTCTCCCTTTTTAATAAGGGAGTGAAGTATACCCCTATGAAAATCATTAAAAAGCACCAACTGGATCAGAATAACCTGTGCGGCCGCAAATAATCTTAACCATTTTGTTTCCTCGCTATTGATGATTATCCAAATCGCTATTGTCATTCCAATGATGATTATGGCTACGAGTATGCCCTGTATTCCAATTAGGTTTTTTAGCAAATCAAACCCATCGCCTATTGCTCCGATATTTGCAAGCATGAGTATAAAGGGAATGGATAGGGTCAACATAAATGCTTGGGACTTGATCATGAACCGATCATTACCATAATTTTTATTTCCCATAACATATAATGACGCCAGATAGGCACATACGACCACTGTGAGTAGTCCTATTGATAGAGGAAAAAGACCCATCCAGTTATACACGTAACGCTCAGAAAAACTTCCGCTAGCCAGCACTGTCTTTCCAGAATATATGCAGGCGCCAATCACTCCAATGAAAAATGGAGTAATAATGCTTGAAACAATGTAGATTACTTTATCAAGCTTTTTAAGCTCGTCCTTCACTTTGTCACCATTTCTAAACGAATAAGATGTTCCCCGAGCTATAATTCCCATTAACATGATTGTTATTGGTATAAACATAGAACTGGAGATATTAGCATAGAGGTCTGGAAATCCAACGAACGTAATTACGATCGCTAATATAAGCCACATGTGGTTGGCCTCCCATATCGGCGCAGTAGATCTGTGCATCATTTCAGTAATTTTTTTACTGTTCCTTTTCTCGCTAAGAAGCTCAATCATTCCGGCTCCGAAGTCAGCTCCACCAGTAATTAAATATATTGAAATTGATGCCCAGAGGTATACGATAACTATAGTTAACATTATAGAATTAATTAAGGGTTAATTGAATTGTTAGTTGCCTCATAACTTGCGTCCAGCGATTGAATCTGCCGGTAAAGCATAAAAACTACCATACAGGAAAGCGATACATATACTACTGTAAATAGATAGAAGGAAAACTGAATTCCCGGCATAGGATTCACAGCATCTGCAGTCCGCATGATGCCCTGGATAATCCATGGCTGACGCCCGACCTCTGTAACCGTCCAGCCGGCCTCTACCGCAAGAAACCCGGCAGGTGTCATAATCGCATACATCAGCAGAAACCATCTTCTACCCATCCATCTTCGGAATTTGAAATTTGCCAACATGAACAGTAGACTTGCTCCAAGCATAAGCATGCCCAGGGCAACCATTATCTGAAAGGCATAATGCAATATCGCAACCGGAGGGCGATCCTTGGGAGCGAACTTATCCAGTCCGATAACTTCGGCCTTAAAATCATGATGAGCAAGAAAACTCAACATCCCGGGTAATTCTATTGCCCCTTTTAATTTTCGGGTCTTGGCATCATATATTCCGCCAATGACTAATGGAGCACTGGGGCCGGTTTTATAGTGCACTTCCATTGCCGCCAACTTTGCAGGCTGTCTTTTTGCCGCCCCTCGGGCAGATATGTCGCCACTCAAGGGTTGGATAAGACTTGCCACAAGGCCAAATGTTGCAGCTATTTTAAATGCTCTTTTATGAAGTTCCACACTCCTTTTTCGCAGCAGCAAAAATGCATGAACGCCTGCAACTGCGAAACCCGTCGCTGCAAATGCAGCTACTGTCATATGCAAGGCCTGAGAAAACCAAGCCTGATTAAACATTGCCTTTATCGGATCTATATTGGAAAATATGCCGTTTCTGTAAACAAATCCACTCGGAGCATTCATCCAGCTATTAGCCGAAACAACTAGAATACCCGAAACCACTCCGCTGACCCCCACGACTACACCAGTTGCCCAATGGAACCATTTGTTGAACCTTCCCCAGCCGTACGCAAAAAATCCCATCGCAATCGCCTCAACGAAAAATGCCGCTCCTTCCATGGAAAAAGGAAGTCCAAATATCGGCCCTGCATGTTTCATAAACTCAGGCCAAAGCAATCCCAGTTCAAAGCTTAGGACCGTCCCGGAGACTGCTCCGGTAGCAAAAAATATGGCCACTCCCTTAGCCCATGCGCGGGTAAGCAGTTCATAAACAGGGTCTTTTTTCTTTAGCCATATCCAATGTGAGACTGCCATGAAAAATGGCATCGCCATACCAATGCATGAGAAAACAATGTGAAAGCCCAGTGAAAGTGCCATCTGGGATCTTGCAGAGATTAGATCTGTCATAGGATCATTTTTAAATTTATATTATAGATATTTCAAGATTGCGTATCTGGCTTTTTTTTGAAAAAATGGATTCGCTATACCAGCGCTCCTGCAGTACAGGTCAGGAGCATATGTCCAAGACCTGTACTTTTCAGGAACAATCCAATGAGATCACTTTTTGAACTATCGTTTATTTGGATCTTAAACCATTTTTTTCGGGTCAACGATCTCATCAAACTTTTCTCCGTCGATATATCCACTTGAAAGTGCAGCCTCGCGGAGAGTTAGATTTTTATTCATTGCCTCGTGGGCGATAGAAGATGCTTTATCGTACCCTATTACTGGACTTAATGCCGTCACAAGCATCAGGGAACGATTCAGGAATTCATTTATCTTTTCCAGGTTAAGTTCTGTTCCCTCCACAGAGTAAGTCCTGAATTTCTCAGCCCCATCTGCTAGTATACTCGCGGCATGCAGAAAATTGTTTATCACAATTGGTCTCATCGCATTCAACTCAAAGTTACCTTGGCTACCCGCAAAGGCAACTGCAGTGTCCTCGCCAATGACCTGGATACAAATCATGACAATCGCTTCACATTGAGTAGGGTTTACCTTTCCAGGCATTATACTTGAGCCCGGTTCGTTAGGTGGCAATATTAGCTCCCCAATTCCACAGCGCGGGCCTGATGCCAGCCACCTCATATCATTTGCAATTTTCATCAATGCTACTGCCACCCCTCTTAGAGATGCCATTGCCGCCACCATCGCATCAAGTGAGCCTTGTGCCGCGAATTTATTCGGTGAGCTCACAAATGGCTTTCCTGTAAGAAAAGATATTTTGTCAGCAAAATTTTCTGCAAAGCCTTCTGGGGCATTTAATCCGGTGCCTACTGCTGTTCCGCCTTCAGCTATTTCGTAAAGTTTCTGCCTGCTATCTTTCACTCTCTGTATGGCATCGCTTAGTTGATAGGCATATCCTGACCATTCCTGTCCCACAGTAAGCGGAACTGCGTCCTGCAGATGCGTCCTTCCTATTTTAACTACATCTTTCCATTGATCCACTTTGGTATTTATGGCATCCACAAGATTTTCCAAAGAGGGGATTAATTGGCTGTCAATTGCCGTAACCGCAGCGATGTGCATCGCCGTTGGAAAACTATCATTTGAGGATTGACCCATATTTACATGGTCATTGGGGTGCACAGGTTTTTTGCTGCCAAGTTCTCCGCCCAGCAACTGAATGGCCCTATTGGAAATTACCTCATTGACGTTCATATTTGACTGCGTTCCTGATCCTGTCTGCCAGACATATAAGGGGAATTCTGTATCAAGCTTCTTCTCAATCACCTCATCTGCCACTTTTATGATGGTTTCTGCCAGCTCATCTGATAGCCTACCATGTTCCTGGTTTACAAGTGCTGCGGCCTTTTTTACGTATCCATAGGCATGATACACCTCTTTAGGCATTCTATCTTCACCTATTGAAAAGTGGACAAGGCTCCGCTGTGTCTGAGCTCCCCAGTAGTGTTCTGCAGGTACATCTATGACACCCATAGAATCACTTTCTCTTCGATTTCCGGTCTGACCGGTGCCGATTGCATTTGGAGTTTGATTTTCCATGTTATTTATCTTTATGGCGCTATCACTTCTATTCTCCGTCTGCAATGAAATGCGTATCTGCACCTTTCTCAAAAACAACATAGACGCGTTTCCATGGCTCATCATTTATCAATCGCCATTTATGCCCGCTTCCGGTATTGTCAATTGCCAACAATATATCTCCAGGATGGATAATGAAAGACTCGCCCGTTTTCGTGGTAAACTCCAGGACTCCCGAAAGGGTAATTACATATTGTGGGATAGGATCATTGTGCCAGTCAAATTCCGAGTTCGCAGGTGTTTCCTTAAATTGTGTATGTTCTGCTTTTACGAGCGCATCTTCGGCGATGCGGCCTGTTTTGAAATGGGAGTTTCCGTCTTCTCCCGTGTATAAAAGATATGCTTTGATCATGATTTTATATTATTAATGTTTAATACTTTTGCTGTTTTCTCTCTTAATTCCAGGCACAGCTCTGGATTGTCGATAAGAGACTGTCCATACGAAGGAATCATTTCTTTTAATTTTTCTGTCCAAACCCCGTTCTGTACCTTATCGTTGAAACACTTTTCCAGTACATCGACCATTATGGCTACGGCAGTCGAAGCTCCAGGAGAGGCGCCCAACATGGCAATAATACTATTGTCAGATGAGCCTACCAGCTCTGTGCCGAATTGAAGAATTCCTCCATGTACTGGATCTTTCTTGATAATCTGAACGCGTTGGCCAGCAACTTCCAGTTTCCAATCATCTTCGTTTACCTCGGGAAAGAAATCTCTCAGGGAAGCAAATTTTTCTTCCTTGGATTCAAGGACCTGGCCAATAAGGTATTTGGTGAGGGCCATGTTATCTCGGCCTACTGCAAGTAATGGCAGTATGTTATCTATGTCTATCGATCCGAATAGATCAAGGTAAGAACCGTGCTTTAGAAACTTGGTAGAAAATCCAGCATATGGACCAAACAGTAAGGATAACCTACCATCGATGTGGCGCTGATCCAAATGCGGAACGGACATCGGAGGAGAACCTACTGAAGCCTTTCCGTAAACCTTGGCCTTATGGCGAACAGCTAAATCCTCTCTATCGCAGCGTAACCAAACCCCGCTTACAGGAAAGCCTGCGTAGCCATGGGCCTCTGGAATTCCAGATCTCTGCAACAATGGCAATGAGCCGCCGCCCGCACCGATGAAAATAAATTTGGCAGTAATATAGTGGTGCTCGCCACTTCCCTCGTTACGGATCTGGGCCTGCCAGTTTTTACCCTCACGCTTAAGATCCTGAACCCTATGCCTGTAATGGGTGAAGACATTTTCCTTATCTCTAAGTGAGTCCAACAGGATATTTGTCAATGAACCATAGTCAACATCCGTGCCCGTTTGCATTCTTGTGGCTGCTATCGCTTCAGATGGATCTCTTCCTTCCATGACCAATGGAATCCATTCCTTAATTACCTTGGCATCATCGGTAAACTCCATACCATGGTAATGAGGATCTGCAGAAAGGGTTTCAAATCTCTTTTTAAGATAACTTACATTATCTGCTCCAGTAACGAAGCTCATATGTGGCACTGAATTTATGAATGCCTGCGGATCTTTTATAATCCCAACGGAAACCAGGTAGGACCAAAGCTGGCGAGAAAGATCAAATTCGGTATTGACCTGAAGTGCCTTTGAAATATCTATTGTACCATCTGCACGTTCTGGCGTATAGTTTAGCTCGCAAAGTGCAGCATGACCTGTACCAGCATTGTTCCATGCATTTGAACTTTCTTGTGCCGGTTTGTCCAATACCTCATAGATCCTGATTTTGAGATTTGGATCCAATTGGTTGAGGATAACTGCTAATGTTGCGGACATAATTCCCGCTCCGATGAGCACTACATCGGGATGGTGGCTTGATGTGATCGAATCTTTCATAGTCTATGTTTTTAAGTATCTAAGCTTTTTGACCCCTTGACATTAATAAAAAAGTGGCACGGCCTAATATCCTTTGCTGTTGAGCGCTTCCTGGACAACTCTCTGATAGAAGCTCTCGCGGAATTATGCCAATGGCATCACCACTATTTTAAAATCCTGGAATCTTTTCTAGCTTTTGCATAAAATTATTGCTGTTCGAACACAATCGGATTTTGTAATCGTTCAAAAGTTAATTACTGTCGGTGAATTCAGGTTTTGAGCATATAAGAACAATTAGAGGAGGTTGGGAAATTATAAATGATCCATCTTTCATTTTATCCACTATTTTGTAATGGATAATGCCCATAAAGCGCCAAATTTCAAGATATCGAGTGATTAATCGTTGCGTCAAATAGGAAGGGCGTTAAGAACATATATAATCGTTAATCCACTTTATTTCGTAAAATAAAAATGGATTTGTAGTGGTTTTATAGGTTTAACTGTTTGGTTTTTACATTTTTATCCTGTTGGTTGCTTTTTTGTAAGACATGTTGCATGCAATTTCCTTTATTACAATTTTTGATTTTGCTATCTGTGGCATTTATGCTCATAATGCTGGCCCAGAAGCTTAAGATATCCTATCCGATATTTCTTGTTGTCGCAGGGCTTGCCATCAGCTATATCCCAGGAATACCTTCAATGTCCATCGATCCTGAAGTAATATTCCTGATCTTTCTTCCTCCATTGCTTTACGACGCTGCATGGTATACCTCCTGGGACGATTTCATAAAATGGCGTAGGCCAATTTCCCTTCTGGCCTTTGGGCTGGTAATCATCACTTCTGTTGGGGTAGCCATAACCACATCCTATTTTATTCCGGGTTTTACGCTAGCGCTTGGATTTCTCTTGGGGGGTATCGTTTCTCCGCCAGATGCAATTGCGGCAACCTCCATATTAAAGAACATGAAGATACCAAAACGAATCAATACCATTTTAGAAGGAGAAAGCCTAGTAAATGATGCCTCAAGTCTCATTGTTCTCCGCTTTGCCTTGGCTGCGGTCCTGACCGGACAATTTTCTATATCCGGAGCTATTTATGAGTTTTTTTTTAACACGATAATGGGAATACTAATTGGACTTTCTGTGGCTTACGTAATCTATCTGATTCATAAGTTTCTCCCGACAACTGCAAGTATAGATGCTGCATTCACCCTTATAAGTCCTTATTTCATGTATCTGGCAGCCGAACAGTTTGATTTTTCGGGGGTTATGGCAGTTGTTAGTGGTGGGCTTTTTCTCTCACATCGATCCAACGAGATCTTTGCAAATGGCCAAAGTAGACTCCAATCAATCAATGTATGGGCAACGCTGACTATCGTATTAAATGCTTTTGTCTTTATTCTGATCGGACTTGAACTTCCAGTTATTGTATCCGGACTCGAAGGATATTCTCTTACCGAGGCCACAATTTATGGACTTCTGATTAGTTTTCTTGTAATAATGATCCGGATTGCATGGATTTTTCCCGCAACATTTATACCTCGATGGATCTCAAGAAAAATAAGAAACAAAGAGGCAAGTCCTGGATGGAAAGGACCATTGGTAATTGGCTGGGCGGGAATGCGTGGAGTTGTATCATTGGCAGCAGCACTTTCACTTCCAATTTCGATGTCCGATAATCTACCATTTCCCAACAGGAATCTTTTAATATTCATAACGTTTGTTGTCATCTTAGTTACTCTAGTATTTCAGGGTCTTACCCTGCCATTACTTATCCGCGCAATAAGTATTATTGAAATAGATCCCATGGTTCCAGATAAAAAGCAGGAGGCCACGGTCCGTTTGAGACTTTTAAAAGCCTCTCTGAACATTTTAGAAGAGGATTTTTCAATTCAGTCGCAAGAGATAGATCTTGTTAACGACCTTAAGACCGATCTTGAGAACAGAGTCGAACATTTATCCAGAAGCCTTGAGTCAGATGAACTCGAAAAGGCCGAGAACAGTGAAATGGAAATCTTCAATAATATTAAAAGGCGTGTCTTAGGAGCGCAAAGACAAGAGCTGCACAGGATACGTAAGGAAAAAGAGTTCAGAGATGAAATATTAAGGAAACAAGAAATGGAAATCGATCTCTCGGAGATCAAGATTCCAAAACCAAAAAAGAGTATTAAATAGAATAGGGTTTGTATACTTGGTATTCCTTATGATTCATCGGCAATATTTTGCTTAAACAGGCACATCATGGATGCCATCCAAGGGTACCTTTTTATATTTTACGCTCGGACCAACTGCGATAATTAATATTACCATGGCCAGTAGAATGCTAATAAGCACGTAATAGTCTATTTCGGTTCTTATGGCGGCTTGATGGTCTATCACATTTTTGAGTAGCTGGTTGGCCGATAGCTCAAGGTCATGAGGATCGCTATATTTCCTCGCAAGAACTTGCCGATACTGGCTTAATCTCTGCTCTAACATCCCTCCATCTGCCGATAGGTTTTGTTGAAACCTGTCAATATGCAACTGGCTTGCAGACAGCTGAAAATAATTGATAAGTCCCATACTTAGTAATGTTCCTAAAAGACGTACGGAAATTGCGGTGGAAACAGCTGCACCCCCCAGTTCTAAAGGTACTGATGTGACCATATATACAATAATTGGTGCTAACATTAACCCAGCCCCAAATCCCTGTAAAAAAAGGGGAATGATAAAGGCCTGTTCCTCACCCTGGGAATTGAACAGAAAAATCATCCAGATTTGGTGCATTAACAGAAAAGAAAGTCCGCTTATCCAGATCATTCTAAAGGAAACCTTCGCAATCATCAGTCTTGAGGTAATCACAGTGCCCGCGATTGCTCCGATAATATTATAGATCAAGAAAAATCCAAGATGTGCTGGAGAGAAGCCTAAAGATTGAACAAAATAAGCAGTTGTGAAGTTAAATGCCCCTCTAGAAATATATAGGACCAGCAAAAGCAATGTGCCGATCCAAAAGTTTGTATATCTAAATACAGCGGTGGAAAGAAATGCTCGCTCAAGATGAGACTGCCTTAGGAAATGAGCCAAGACCGAAATGAAAAAAAGAAAAAGCGCTAGAAGTATTTTGCTGCTTTCGAACCAATCAAGTTGCTGTCCATAAGTCAGCGTATAGGAGAGAGAAACCAAAGCTGTGGAATAAATGATGAAACTCTTCCAATCTACACCATGTATGGGAATACTCTCATTCAATCTCTTTTCGTTTAGGATGTAAAAAGCAAAAAGCCCTCCAGGAACAAATGCTATAGCGGTATATAGATAAAGTTTATTGTAGTCAATCTGATCTATCAGAGGTGCCGTTAACAAAATAGTAATTGGGGAAATACATAGGAGAATACAATAAAGTACTGAATAGCCAATCTCTCTAGATCGCTCCGTTCTAAGACTGCTGAAAATAAGATTGATACAAATTGCGACTAAGCTGATGTTGGCAAGTCCTTGGAGAAATCTGATTACAATCAGAACTGTGAAATCCCTTGTAAGATATGCAGCATAAGCCGTCGTTATCTCCAAGATGACGCTGATCACAAGATAATTTCTTGTTGAAAGAAAACCGGAAAGATGTCTCTCCAACGGGAAAAAGGAAACTACTCCAGCATATAGAATGATCAGGGAGAATTGTGCGTCATCCGAATCAATCCCGTAAAACCCACTTGCCGCGGCAATATTCGCCGTAGATATGCAAAATAGCAACAGATTTGGGATGAGGAGCATGAAAATACATACCCTTATGCCCCATGGGGAAATCCCAGGTCTAAATGTGTCTTGTCCAGCCATATCACTTTATTACCTTGACTGTCATATTCATGCCCGAACGCAGCATGGCCTTGTCCTCATACCCGTCGCTGAAGATGATCTTAATGGGGATACGCTGCACAACCTTTACAAAATTTCCCGTAGAGTTGTCCGGCGGCAGAAGCGTAAAGCTGGAGCCAGTTCCAGGTGAGAGAGACTGGATCTTTCCATGGAACAAAGTTCCAGGATATGCGTCCGCCTCCAATAGGACGCTCTGGCCATCATGTATCCCTGAGATCTGTGTTTCCTTAAAGTTTGCTACCACCCATTTGTCCATGCTCGAATTTACTATATTGGCAAGGCTCTGGTTTGCCTGTACAAACTGTCCAACCTGAATGGATTTTCTACTGATCTTGCCATGATAGGGCGCGGTGATTACTGTATAGGAGAGCGAAAGATCCGCTTGCTGTTCAAGGGCCTTACGCCTTTTTATCTCTGCTAGTATTCCGTCGCGTTCAACTCTATAATTATTGATCTTGGAAAGATCTGCCTGATAATTCGCCATAGCAGAAGCATATTCAGCACTGGACACATCCTGGGCCTCTTTTTTTGCCTCAACCTGCTGTCCAGTGGCCGATTCTTGACTAAGGAGCATATTATATCGCTCAAAATCTTTCTTTGCCCTTACCAGCTTAGCTCGGGCTGCATCAATCTGGTTCCGGGAAGCTTGTGCTAGCTTTTCGGACGTTTCTATGTTACTCTGAAGCACTTCGATCTGGGCACTGGCAGCATTGACTGCTTCTTGGGATTCTTGCTTTTTTGCATCATATTCTTTTGGATCGATTATGATCAGTGTATCTCCTTTTTGCACTTCCTGATTCTCTTCATACCTTATTTCTCTGACATATCCATCGACCCTGTTTACTAACGGATTTATATACTCCTGCACCTGGGCATCGTTGGTTTCTTCGTATCTGTAGAGATCGACCAATATCCGGATGCCTTTGTAAACTAGAAAAATAATGATAACAACGGCAAGATAAGAGGTTATCCTGGTTATCACTCGATCAGTGGCCGTAGGGCCTGTAATTGGCTTTTCCATATTATAATTTCCCTATTGTTTTCTGTAACTGATAAAAATGGTATTGAGCAGAAATTTGTGCTGAGGCGAGATCAAATCTAGACTGAAGAAGCTGAAGCTGTGCATCCAGATAATCGGTAATTAGTGCCGTTTGGTTGAAATAGCTATTTTTGAGGATTCTCTCATTTTCAGTTGCCTGAATGATATTGGATCGGGAAACCGATATAAGCTCAGCATCATCCTTTAATGCCAACACGCTTTCTCGTATCCTGTTTTTTATCTCATCCTCAAGTCTGAGGTTTTCAAGAGACTGTTCACTCATTTCAAGCTTAGCCGCAACAATTCTATTGCCACCCTTGTACAAAGCTGATAGGGGATATGAAATCCTGATTCCAGCAGTTCCCAATCCGTAAACCGAAAGCGAATATGGGTAAAATCGTCCCTGGGGGTAATTGTATCCGTAATCTGCATAGAATCCTATTTTTGGTAGCATAATTGACTTGGCATCCCTTATTCCTATTTTTTTTACTTCCTGCTGTAATCTGGAAATACCAATCTCGTGAGAGTTTTTTATTGCCATAGCAAAATAGGACTGGTAACTATTGATTTTCAGAGAGTCATTATCTATATTTTCCTCAGCCTTGATTATTTCTTCTTCCTGTTGACCCATAAGAAGATTTAGCTTTTGTGATGTCAGGGCAATCCGGTTCTCTATCTGGTGGCTCTGCAATATCTGCTTTGAGATTTTGAGCTCTGCTCGAAGGACATCACTTTTCAGCACCACTCCACTTTTATAAAGAGATGTAATCTGAAGTGCAACTTTTCGCTGCTCCTGTATATCCTGTAAAAGAAGGCTAAGGAAGCGTTGGTCCCGAATCAAGTCCAGGTAATATCCTGTTGCCACCAGTTTGATCTCTGAGAGGGTAAGCTCAATTTTTCGCTCCCCTATGTTCTTTGAAATTTTGGCTGCCTCAAGTTTCCGGTTCAGATTGTTTCCGTTATATATATTGAGGTACAACGAACTTCCAAAGCTGTATGTGGTGTGTGTAAGAGGATAATAGTTTGCCCGCTCAAAAAGGCCGTTCTCATATTGGGGCAGATTGCTCAGCTTGGTAAAGTCACCCGTAATATCAAGGTCCGGAAGTCTTTCTTTTCTGATGTCCTCAATATTCTCGGCTGCAACCAGAAGTCTCAGCCTTTCGAGATTGACAGATTTGTCTAATTTGGAAATACTGTTAAAAACCTGGTTTAGGGTATAAGGGACCTCAACGGCCTTTTGTGGCAACTGCTGTCCGATTGAAGGATATGGAAAAAAAACAAACAATAGAGCAGAGATTACAATAAAGTTCATAACCCCTGAGTTCTTTTCCCTGATCCTTGAAATACATCTTAAATTATTTGCCACTGTTATCATTTCTTTATAATATTATTGGTGAACACGGTCGTCATAATATTTCTTCTAAGCACATCTACTATTTGTCATTGGATTTTTGGTTAGAGATTTATCCCCTTCCCAGAGTGCTTATCACGGATGACATTGAATTGAGTCGATCGCATCCAGGACTAAAAAGGTTATATGGAAACCCCGCAACAACATATAAATTGTTCCGGGGCGTTTTCCTAAAAGCCAAAAGCGTAGGCAACCCTTAAGGCGAATATATTGCCACTCGATCCACTCTGGGTAAATCTTGTATTGCTTTCATAACGAACCCCTGCATCAATCCTGTTCTTTTCTCCAACTGGGATAAGTATACCGACCTGAGGAGCATAGAGGAAGCTTGCTGAATTGCTATAGCCGACATCCTTTTTGTTTAGAATAAAACTTACTCCTGCTTCCCCCTGAACATATATATCGTTGATTAGGAAGTATTTCAGGCCTGCCTTAACGGGAATTAAATTGATGTCCTCTGGAGCTGGCGAAAGGTTCTTATCTGCAAAAACAGTCGTATATCCAGCATTTAACGTTGCAAAAAGACTATTGGAAGACAAAGGGATATCAGCCTGGATAGACCCGCCAAGGCTCCAGTTATAATTTGTGTTTAGTCTGCCCGATGCCAAGCCTGCATCTACACCAACGCTAAAGCGTGTCGGATAAACGGTTTTGATCTCGATTTTTTCTATCTCTTGTGCGGATGCTGCGAAAGTTGCGAATGAGGAGATTGCTAAGGCCACTAGGCCGATGTTGATTGAATTTTTCATGATTGTAATTGTTTATTTATATATAATTAAGATAATTTGACTAATTAATGTGTATGCCCTAAGCATGATATATTTGGCGTTTCCTTCCGTTAAAAACTGGATGGGCCTTTTAAGTGTGTACATTGTTCGCTCGCTTACTATTGATTCGAATATTTCTCTAAATGTTCCCATCTTTCTCCAGATTGATGACTATTTTTTATTTGTTGCTCAAAACTATCAGCTCCCCAATAAATTTGGCTTAGCCAATCGGTGAAGTAGTATCAACTCTCGTTGAAATGGGAAAATCGACGTTTAATTAGCTAAACCAGCTACAGCCAATCCTGTTGGTTTACTTTGAACCAGAGACGGTTTTTTCTTCTACAGTATTCCGTTTTTAGGAACTGTAAGGCCAGCCCTATATCTTATTTATTCATTATTTGCTATAATTGTATTCTGATTTGCCCGGCAGGAACGCTGATGAAAGACTATTCTAGCTATACCGATATTGATCTTACCGAACTTTTACGAGGTGGGGACAGGTATGCCTTTGAAGAAATCTATAGCCGATATAAATTTATCCTACATAATCACGCCTGGAACAAGCTACGGAGTAAAGAGGAAGCCCGAATCTGATCTATGAGATATTTTCAATGGTGTGTGAAAAGCGCCAATCACTTACTGTAAAAAGAAATGTATCGGGCTATCTTTTCAGCTGTATCCACAAATCATTCCTGAACATGTCGGCACTCAAGAATCAAAGGACAGGTACATCAGCTACATCAAGCACTTTACGACTAGATGAGGAAATTGTTAATGACGTTGAACTATTGCCAAAGTGTAAAAAATAGATTTTAACGGCTTGGGGAGATATTTTTATGGAATAGCAAACTTTGAAAGCAAGAAAAGGAATAGTCATCAGAATCAATCTGAGGGAAGGATATGGTGTTAAAGAAGGTGAGAACCAACAGGGATATGATTCAATTTGCAGGGTAGAATACTAGATATTTTCCTCAGACAATATGTTGTATTTGAAGTCATCTTCTCGCAAAAGGGGCTGATAGCAGTTAATGTTTTGCGAATGGCTGGATACTAGCACTGCTCGACTTTGCCCCTCATGAGTTCCATAAGTTGAACCTGTAGGCAAATCATCCATTGGCGAAAGATTGGTGAACGGCTGGTAAAATCACTTTATTTCGCAATATGTTTTTGCTTAATAAACAAATAAAAGTGCATTTCATTGCGGCATACGGCTAATATGCGATTGGTAGACTAATTGCTTTATGGCCAATGATCGAAAGCAGGCTTTTGGCCAAAAAATATAAGCATATGATTGAGATAGAAACCAAATATGCATTTCCCTGCAGAGAAAGCGTAAAAAATAGGATTGTAATGTCGCCCATGAACACTTGCCAAAGTAATGCCGATGGCCGCTTAAGCGATGAGGACATTGCGTGGTTTGAACGCAGGATTAGCGGTAATTTTGGAATGGTTGTTACAGGGTCTGCCTTCGTAGATCATGCAGGTAAAATATGCGAAGGCCAGATTGGTATTGATAGCGACATCCATATTCAAGGTTTATCCATTCTTGCCCAAAAGGCACGGGAGAACAAATGTATGGCGATCCTTCAGCTTTCCCACGGAGGCCTCAGTGGATTAAACTACCTAGTAGAAACCAGAAGCCTTTTGCCAAATTCTAATAACTTTGGTGGGATCGACCTTAGGATGCTAGCTGATCTGTCAGATCTAGAGATAGAAGATGTTATGGATAGTTTTGTCCTTTCCGCGCTGCGGGCCGAAAAGGCAGGGTTGGCAGGTATAGAGCTTCAAGCAGCTGATGGATACCTTATTCAACAGTTTTTAAGTACCACAACCAATTTTCGTAAAGACAAATGGGGGGAAGCATGAACAACCGCTTCAGGTTTTTATTGCGGACATTAAAACGTATAAGGAAAAACGTAGCTCCAGGATTTATTATCGGTGTAAGGCTTGCACCAGAGGATGCACCTGAAAATAAGGGCTTCAATATTTACGAAATCCAAGAGCTTGTATACGACCTGGCCTTCAGTGGAATAGACTACCTTCACCTTTCCACGGTAAATTTCATGGATTCCTCCTGGTATTATCCCGGCTCATCGCTAACAAATCTAAAGCGGATCAGTGCCATTTGCCCGGATCATATTGCAATAGTTGTCAGCGGTGGAATCATTGGTTTGGAAGATGCTGAAAAAGCGTTGGAAGAGGGCGCAACCTTGGTTGCTCTTGGAAAGATGGCGATCGCTAATCCAGATTGGCCCCGTCAGATTTCAAATCCAGACTTTGTTCCAAAAAGTTTACCGCTGAGCAGGTCCGACTTGGCTAGTGCCGATGCATCCGAAATGTTCATTAGATACCTTCGTTCTTACAATATGGTTCTTCCTGGGCAATACGAGCCAAATGAAAGCCTTGGGCTAATCCAAGTGTAAGCTTTTAACATAGTCAACAAGTTATGATGGCGATTTTTATAAATAGTTACGTAAATCGGCGAAATAAAGTGAATGAAATAAAGTCTTGTTTTTTTTAAATAATTGAAAATTAATGTTTTATATATTTGGTACTATTCTTGATTTCTCGCGATAAACCAAACAAATTCCCAAAGCGCTATGCCACAAAATGGACAAAAAATCAAATGTTTGATTGTTGATGATAACCTAATTGCAAGAGAAAGCTTATTGGCACTTACCTGTCACGTCGACGATCTATCAGTTGTAAAGGATTGTGAAAATGCTTTTCTGGCCTACAATTATCTTCAGAACAATGAGGTAGATCTAATTTTCCTGGATATTGAGATGCCTGGAATGACAGGTATCGAACTTACCAGAAATCTATCGGGAAGGAAAAACCTGATTATTTTTACTACTTCCAACAAAGACTATGCTACTGAGGCATTTGATCTCAATGTGGCTGATTATCTTGTGAAACCGTTTTCATCACAACGATTCCTGCAGGCTATAGATAAGGCAAGGGAAATTCTGTATAGCAAAACAGAAGAGGTGGAGCTTGAAAATGGTGAGTTTATTTTCGTTCGTGACAGCAACATCGTCCGTCGCCTAAGATTAGATGATATCCTCTATGCTGAGGCTATGGGCGATTATGTAAAGTTTTATACCTGTGATAAGCTATTTGCTATTCATACCAGATTGAAGTCCGTAGAAGAAAGGCTGCCGAAAAGCAAGTTTATAAGAGTACATAGGTCCTATATCGTTTCCATTCAGCATATCGATACGCTCCAAGAGGGAGGGATGGTGATTAAAGGAACCTTTCTACCCATAGCCGATAGCTACCGCAAACAACTGCACAGATTGATGAACATTATTTAGCAAAGAATAAAGATCAAATTGACAACTTATTGCCTTTTATGAAACAAGACAAATCCCTGATGCCCGATAGCAGCTTCAGCTATATTATTTTTTCTGCTTTTTTGGTTGGTATGACCCTACTTATTTTTGTCCAATATACCTCTTCGAGAAATATGAACACCCTCATAGAGGGAAATAAAGAGCTTTTGGATGAACTCAAAACAAGTAACCATTTAAGGGAAATAGATCGAGACATTTTAGGTGTGGAGAGTAGAATCAGGGCAGCTATAGCTACAGATGATACCACCCATCTCGAGGGAGTGGAAAGCAAGATCGATGCGGTGAATATGTATCTTGATTCCCTTGATGATGGGAGTGAAGGACCCGCTGTGAAAGGATACCTGGAGCGACTGAACTTTCTCGCTCAGCAAAAAATCAATACTACCAACCATTTATTGGACCTGTATCACCGAACTGGGCGAATGAATGACACTACATCCATAGGTAATCCTCAGGCAAGAATTACCTCTGATGAAATTACCAACACAACTCATAAGATCTACAATAGCAGGCAGCTAAGAATGCAGAGCCTGATAAAGAAAATAAACGAAAGTGGAACAAAAGCAAAGGCTTACGGAAATGCCCTGATAGCGCTTTTATTGCTTAGCGGATGTGTCTTATGCTGGTTTATCACACGTCAATTCAGAAATAGGACACTATTAATTAATCAGCTAGATGATTCGGAAAGAAAATCGAGGGAAGCTTTAGGGATCAAAGAAAATTTTCTAGCCAACATGAGCCATGAAATCAGAACTCCACTTAATTCAATTCTAGGTTTCACTACGCTTCTGCAAAGACAGGAAATGGATTCACAGGCCCAGCACTTTGTAACCTCAATACAACAAGCAGGCGAAAACCTGCTGGCCATTATCAATGATATTCTTGACATCTCAAAAATAGAGGCAGGTATGATGCGGATTGTAAATAAGCCCTTCAGTATCCGTGGCCTGCTCCACTCCGTAGAGATTCTCTTTTCTGAAAGGGTCAGATCCAAAAACCTTGGTTACCTTACCGAAATCGATGATAATGTGCCAGATACCTTGATAGGGGATGCGACCAGATTGACCCAGATCATGGTCAACCTGTTAGGAAATGCCTTAAAATTCAGTGAGAATGGCTCACTTAAAATCAACGTCTCCATCGCCTCGAGTAGTAATAATTCAATTACGCTCAAGTTTAGGGTCTCAGATCAAGGCATCGGCATAGAAGCAGAAAAGCTGGAAAAAATATTTGATCGTTTCAATCAGGCAGATGATTCCATTACGCGAAATTATGGCGGCACGGGTCTCGGACTTTCCATCGTCAAGGACTTGCTTGAAATTCAAAAAGGAACAATCGAGGTAAACAGCAAAGTTGGAGAGGGGACAAGTTTTACCTTTGAAATCCCGTATCTTATATCAGCTGAATCAATTACCGGAGAAACTGTACGCTATAGGGTCATTGAACCTGAATGGGCGGGCAAATCGATACATATTATGGTTGTAGACGATAATGTGATGAACCAAGATCTTATGGCAAATGTACTAGGGTATTGGGGCTTTTCTTTTTCTATTGCATCGAACGGCAGAGAGGCTATAGAACAGGTCAAAATCGGACATTTCGACCTAATTTTGATGGATATCCAGATGCCGGAAATGGATGGCTATTCTGCAACGGTTTACATCCGAACAGAATTACATTTGGACATTCCGATTATTGCCATGACGGCCCATGCCATGTCAGGAGAACGCGAGAAGTGTATCTCTCTGGGCATGAATGATTACATTTCTAAACCTGTAAATGAGCAGGAATTATTGGATCTTATTGAGAAGGTAACCGTTGCTCATCCATCTTCAGCAGGCGTCTCACCATCTTTTGTTCACCTTAATCTCGATTACCTGAAAGACATGGGCAAAGGAAACGTTGCATATGAAAAGAAAGTAGTTGACCATTTCATCAAGCGTATTCCTGAGGACATCTGCGCGCTGCGCAAGGCCTGTAAAAGTGAAAACTTTGAAAAGATTAAAGAAATCGCACACAGCCTCCGTACAACCCTTGCTATAATGGGCATATTGGAAAGAACTGTTAAAATCCTTGATGAACTGGAATTTCCGAAAGAGAAAAAGCAAAATCACGAGCAACTGGTTTCGGCTCTTGAAATGACCTGCCAAGGCGCAGTAAGAGAGGCTGAAATATATCTGAAGCGACTTGATGCCTAAATTTTTAGCCTGCTTTTGGCTGTTTTTTTTATCTCTTAGTGATTGTCTAAAGTAATTTCTATCAAACCGATGTGCCAATGATTTTAGTCATAAATACCAACTTCCAAATTTAGATCGTAAGATTCTAGTATGCTGGGAAAGATTTTTTGATCATAGACTACACTTTGGCCAGGTGTAGTCTCCCTTTCAACCAAGATAAAATAACTTTCAATACCCTGCAAATAAAAATATTGCTTCTGGTTCAGCCACTATCTAACTTGAACGTTCCCAACTTGTAAATCTTGCATCCTACCGATAGTTTAGGCAGTTCCAACGATTGGGATATAGATAGCTATTCATAAGCGGGTAGTTTTATATCAGCAGACCAAAATAAACTCAATCTATTGGTCAATAAAAAAGCAAGGATATGAAAACAATAAACCTAAATCCAGATATCGACCGCAAGGCGGCAACTATCTTGAACAATACGAGCAAAACAAACCTGCCATCTATCCGGCAAGAAAAAACAAGGAGCAGATTCCGTGCCTTTCTTGGCTGGTTCAACCATGAAACCCCTGAAAACCTAACCTTTATCCAAGCAGGTTTAAGAGGGGGAGCGCTGATTCTAATGCCTCTAATTCTATTAATCTTCGATTCATCATTACACACAGATGTTCTGCCCTTTCTAGTTCCGGTGATGTTCTATCTCGAGGTTACCGCCTTTACCATGTATTGCCCGATAAAGGCCTTCATTTCAACAGAGAAACTCCCAGAGCAGTTTGATTAGTGTCAAGCTGAATTATCTAACAATCGAAGGATTTAATAAGACTAAAAACTATTTAGTAGATCAAATAGAAGATTTTTAAAAATATAAATATTAAACATATAAAATAACCGAAAACATGAAAACAAATATTGGAATCAGCGAGGAAAACAGAAGCGCCGTAGCAGCACAGCTAGGAAAACTATTGGCAGATGAGTTCGTTCTTTATACCAAAACCAGAAATGCACATTGGAACGTTGAGGGTGCTAACTTTCATTCCATGCATATCTTTTTTGAGAAACAATATGGAGCGCTTGACGAGCTAATGGATAGCGTTGCCGAGCGTATCAGAAAAATTGGACATTATGCTCCAGCAACCGTTGCACAGTTGTTACAGCTCACACATCTGACCGAGCAGACTGATAGAAAAAACGACAGCCTGGGCTTCCTGAAAGATCTTTTGGCTGACCATGATAGTATTATCGAATTTCTTAGAGGCAACATCGATCCATTTGCCAATGAATTCAAGGATGCCGGAACCAGCGATTACATTACCGGCCTAATGGAAAAACACGAGGAAATGGCATGGATGATCAGATCTTATATGAAATAATTTACCAAAGTATATAAGTAAATTTGTCTAGCCCAACTGCGATCTTAAAAGCCGCAGTTGGGCTAGACTGTTTATAATATGTTTGTTCTTACGCATAGTGTTCCGGGTAAGTTATTTTCTTTCAACAGATACAGATAATTCTTGCCTGCATTTTCATATTTTTGCGGCCATATAAAAGTTACGATTTAAAATTTTAGATATGATATCGGCAGCAGAATAGGAAGACTTTATGAGAAAATCACTTGGTTGCGGTAGGGACCGGACCAAGGGCGCACATGAGAAGGTTTCGAAAGTTTAGAATTCAGGGCTGCAGATTTTCCTGAAACAACTGAACAGATCAGGGGAATTATCGAAAAGAAAAGGGAAGCATCTGCTCAATATTTAGCCTATAACTTCGAAGCCATAGAGGTTGCACAATATCTTCGAACAGCCTTAAGGGCTTCTGAGGCTACTTTAAACCTTAATGCAAAGCAAATTGCTGAATTAAGAAAAATTGAAGTAAAAGGTACACTACAAAGCATAGAGTCCGCTGTCTCCAAAGGGAAGGATATCCTCGACTGCACTATCGTCTATACTATCCAGACAGATCCTCTTCTCTCTAACTTTAAAACCAACGTCCAGCAACTTCTAAACGATTATAAATACCATTTTAAGGGGCTAAATACTATCAATGTGATCCTTAGTCTTATGGGCCCTTTATCAGAAGAAGCCGGTACTTTTGAGTTTAAGCAGGAGGAAAGTACCCTGGAGATTACTGCATACGTTAGCGCTTTTTATAATGACGAGGGAAATCTAACTGGTTTTCACAAATTTTATGAGTTTAGGGGAGATTTAGAGGGACTTATACAGCTTGCGGTGAGAAAGTACAAAGATAAGGTTTCCGCCTAAATACTATATAGATAAATGCATCATTCTTACTTCCAGTGATATTGTTTTGGGTGCAGGGTCATCTCCCCACAGCAAAGCAATTGATGGAAACAATGATAAAGTGTAAGTTATTAGTACCCTATTGAATAGGGATGGGGCTGACCTTAACATTATGTCTTTCCGGCAATCTTTTAGCGGGAAACAAAGCCATTGCGATAACAATTGCGGAAATAATGAATCCAGCCTTGAGCGCAAGATGTTCTGCCATTGCCGGTGCTCTGCCTTCGGTGGTGAAGTAATGGCTGATAGAGATATGGAGTACACCGCTAAGCGCAATGCCAACCGATCCCCCCACTTGTTGGAAAAGGCTATTTAGAGAAGTCGCTGTTGCCGTTTGTTCCAGGGTTACCGAATTGAGCATTGTTGTGGATACCGGCGCCACAAGGAAACTCATACCAGTACCCCTAACAATCATTCCCAAGATCACCCAAACCATTGAGCTTCCCGTATCCAACACAGAGAATTGTAACATGGATACTGATATCAACGCAATTCCCAGCAAAGAGGGATTTCTTACAATTCCCCTATCAGCCAGTCTGCCAGCATAGGGACGCAGTGCGAGCATAATCAGGGCATTGGGAAGCAGCAATAAACCCGTCTGTATCTCAGAATAGCCCATCAATCCCTGAAGCAGAAAGGGAATGAAGAACAAGCCTCCATATAGTGCCAATGAGCGGATCAGGATAATTATTGTACAGTCAACGAATATTCTCGATTTGAATACACTAAGATCGATCAGCGGCACTCCATATCTTGTCGTACGGTAAAAAAGAACTAGGGAAATTACGGATGCAATAAAGCCTATCCCGCATTTCCACAGGCCCGACCCTGAATCCGAAGCTGCCGTTAGACTGTATTGGAGGACAACTATAAAGATTGCAAAATAGGTATATCCCTTCACATCAAAGCTTGGCCTGGTCACCGGCCTGTTTTTAAGAAATCCCAGATGTCTTGTACTTAGGTAGATTGTAAGCAGTCCGATCGGAATGTTGATATAGAATATACATGGCCATCCAAAATAATGTGTCAAGACCCCACCCAGGGTTGGGCCGATTGCTGGCCCCATCACATTTCCGATTCCCCACCAGCCGATCGCGGATCCCTTTTCGTTTTGCGGGAACTCCTCGCTCAATATGGCAAGAGAAGTGGGGGAGATTGCCCCTCCGCCTATTGCCTGAAAGATCCTGGAGAAAACAAGAAAGCCAATTGTCGAAGACAGGCTGCAGAGTAGGGAGCCCAAAGTGAAGATCATTATACTGATCAAAAACAGGCGGTAATATCCGATGCGCCTTTTCATCCAACTTGTAAGGGGAATAAAAAGACAAAACGAAATCATATATCCCGTTATAACCCATTCAATACCAGCTATGCTTATCCCGAATTGTTTTTGCATAACAGGAAGTGATACATTAACGATACTGCTGTCCAAAGAGGCCATAAAAGTACCCAGCATCAGCGTAATCATAACCATTTTTTTGTCTCTCATCTTTCTATTATTCGTCGGATTTCAAAATCGGAGCAGCAAACCAGTATAAGGATCTTGCGCTATGTGCGAAAAATCCTTATAGGTTGATTATTTTTCGGTGTCAAGTTCAAATGAAGCCTCGGAAGACTTGTCTGCCTGTTCGAGCAGATCACTATCATGCTCGACCTCCATCTCAGGAGACATAGGTACAGCAACATTAAAAGGATCTTCCATCGCCATAAGTTCATCATCTGGATCTTCTGAAAGATCCTCTTTTTCGTAATTTATCATATTGGTTATTTTTTAGTTTTCTTTAGTATTTAGGGATTGTAATTGTCAAGGGTATCCGGATCTCTAAAATCGGCTTTGCCTGGGTTTTTCCCGCTATCCCTAAGCGCCCTTCGTTGTCTTAGGAAATCCCAGTATTCATCAAGTTCGTGTTTGATATTGTCCAATCTCTTATTTTCATCCAGACCCAGATTTCCATTTTCATAAAGATTCTGTTCTTCTGAAATAAGGTTTTTGATATGGCTTAGTACTTCGCTATCTTTCATGTTATTTAGTTTTTTAATTAATTTTTTTTGCTGTTCTATGCGCTGATCGCATCTTTAGTATCTTGTTATCTTCAGTGATTCCGGGTTGGATATACTGCCTTTGTTAATTTCTATCTTGATCCCATTTAGGTCCAATATCTCTGTCCCGAGCCTTTCGCATTCCCCGGTAAACATTTCTCCAATCTCAAGATAGCTTTGCTCATAATCCCTGATCCATGGCAGGGAGAGCGTGTTCCTGATTCTCTGGAGATGTATATGAGCATCTGCTATCCATGTATTTGCATCTATCGAGTAAAAATACGCTGCATAACTCTCTTTCTCCGGAAGATCGCCAAATATCCCTTCCATGATGTCCTGCATGGCTACAATTCCAATATATTGTTCACTCTTGTCTATCACTGTGCAAAAGGCAATTCTTTTGGTTTTAAAGATCTGGAACATTTCTTTTACCTTTAGCTCTGCCTTGACCTTGCATGGAGGTATGATTGCATCTTGCCAATCTTGCCCCTTGCCTGTAAGAAATAGTTTTATATCGAGTGTTCCTATGATATTGCTACTCTCATTTTCATATATCGGGAAATAGGAATATGGCCGCTTCCCAACATATGCAAGTATCTGTCCTCTATTCCAGTTTCGATCGATTGACATTACAAATTTTGAGGATTTCATGATATTTTTGGCCTTAAGGCGGTTAAAGCCGAATACATTCTGGTGAAACCACAGGTCAAGTTGCTCAAGGGTTCCTTGTTTATAGGCCGTTGCCAATATCTGCATTAGGTCTTTTTCGGAAAACATCTTGTTTTCCGTTCCCTTGATCTTTAGCGTCTTAAGTATTAGCCGTGTACTCACTGTAAGTAGCTTAATAAATGGATAGGCTATTTTTGAGAATACAAGAAGAGATGGAGCGATACTAAGGGAAATCCTCAGCGGCATCTTCAGTGCAATAGACTTGGGTACTAGTTCTCCAAAGACAATGGTGAGATATGTTATCATACCTATTCCAAAGATCAATGCTGCAAAATGTGCAATCGTAGGATCCATGCCAGTACGCAATATCATATGCTCTAGTTGGGCAGCAATAATTCCTCCTCCGTATATTCCCTCCAATAGTCCCAATAGGGTAGTACCCACCTGTACTGCACTCAGGAATTCCTCTGGATTTTTAATCAGCTTCAGGATCCTCACTGCATTCAGCTCATGCAATTCCTTCCTCTGTTCAAGTTCTTCCCTACTAACTGAGATCAGGGCAACTTCTGCTAGTGAAAAATAGCCGTTCAAAAAAATCAGTATTATTACAACTACAATCGACATCTCTATTTCATTTATCGGTTCATACTGCTGGCTTATCCATCTTTTTGTTTAAAGTAGCCACTTCCGGCTTTTATCAATTCCATTATTCGTCGGATAGGGGCCTTTTTTCCATAAGCGGGGTAAATCAATCGTTGGGCGAGAAAGAATACCGAACAAAAAAAATCTTTTCTGTTCGGTATTTCCTATTGATCAAGCCTGAAAAAGATTAGCCTTCTGCCTCTTTTATGGCCGATCCATTATCTGCACCCAGTCTTGCATTTTCGAAAGCTTCAGTTTCGGGTAGTGCGATATATACTGAAGAAAAAGTATCAATGCGAACTATTCCCCTATTGATTTTAAAGTCGAGTACATGTCCACCTCTTTTTTGCTCATCATCGATAAAATGGAGATGGTACCCAGCGACGCTAATCCCTTGAGAATAATCTGGAGATCTAAATCCTGCGAGTGTTCCCCGAAGTTCAGAAAAATCAAATATTTTCTCTTCTTTCGCGACCTCGGTTAGGGGCTTAAAAGGAGCCGACTGGATCGATACTGTACGTGTTTCCACACAGGAAAATTCACCATCTATTCTTATTGCATAGAAAAGATTCTTTGACAGCACGAGGCTGTCGATTAGCCCTTTGAGCTGCCGGCTATCCATTGGGCTTGTAATCTCATGCTGTATTTCTCCTTTAAAATAGGTGACCATAGCGAAAGGCGTTTTCTGCGATGGGTCAACTTCAGTTGCCGATCCATTAGACGTAAGCTGAAAGAACTTGCCGTCTATCGCTACCATTTCGCCATCCAGGTCATTGAATGTCCCCAGCCCGAAATCGCCATGTAAGGATAATTCTCCATATGTAATATTGCCTTCGTATACCCCGTTGATCAAGGCGCTCATGACCGAGCTCTGAAAGATTTGGTGAGCATGCTCTTGGTCGTTGTGTAGCCCATTTGCGTTGTTGTAATGGGAAATTACGTGCTTTTTAAGGTTTTTGCAACAGGAATCCATAATTGTTTCTCTTTAGTTAATGAAAAATTCCAGGGTGAAGTTTTTTTGCCAGCTCAAGATTTTCGCTGTAATCGATCGGAATTTCTACTACCACTGGTCCTGGTATCTCCAATGCCTTTTTGATAACATCTTCCAGTTCAATTGGGGAGGTAACTCTCAGACCGACCGCTCCATAGCTTTCTGCATGCTTGACCGTGTCAATAGGTCCGAAATCTGTTCCGGAGGTACGTCCATATTTCAATTGCTCCTGAAAAGCAACCATGTTATAGGTGCCATCTTTCCAAACAAAGTGTACCAGATTGGCCTTCAGTCTTACTGCCGTTTCAAGTTCCATCGCAGAAAAGAGGAAACCACCGTCACCTGATATCGAGATTACCTTTTCATGTGGATTGACAAGACAGGCTCCGATTCCCCAAGGCAGTCCGACACCGAGCGTCTGCTGCCCATTGCTAACCAATAGCCTCCGGGGTTCAAAAGAAAGAAAGTGGCGCACCATATAAATATAATTGGATCCCATATCCACTGTTACGGTAACATCGTCTCCAATCAGCTTTCTAAGTGTCTGTACAAAATATATAGGATGTACCAATTGATTTCGATTTGACGGCGTATTGGATATCTGCAAGGCAAACTGCTCGATCAATGGCAAAGCGGTAGGCAGTTCCACGATGTTTCTAGGTGCCAGTTCGGATGCGATAAGATCTACACTATCGGCAATATCACCAAGCAATTCTATTTCTGGCTGATAATGGTTGTCTATATCAGAAATAATCTGGTTAAGGTGTATAATGGTCGCATTATTATCCGGATTCCAGAATTCTGGGTCATACTCTACAGGATCATAGCCAATAGTAAGAATAACTTCTGCCATACTAAGTAATATATCCCCTGGTTGATTTCTAAAAAGCCCAACCCTGCCAGCGAAGCAGTTTACCAAAGATCTTGGAATAACTCCTGCCGCCTGAAAAGTCCCTACTACAGGGAAATTCGTCTTTGATAACAGGTTGCGGATCGCCGCCGCAGCCCTAGGTTCCGATGCACCCTGGCCTATGAAGATCACTGGAAGCTTTGCTTGAGACAATTTTTTGATTGCTTTGTTGATGTCATCTCTACTAGCAGCGCCATATCTCGGCTGTTGTATGGCAAGTGGGGAATATTCTGTTTTATTAGCCTGTATGTCTTGCGGAATAGCGACAAATGTTGCTCCGGCACGAGGCTCACTTGCAATCCTAAATGCATTGTTGAGGATTTCGGCGACATTATCCACGCTCTGAACCTGGATGCTGTATTTGGTTATGGGTGTCATTAGCGCAACAGCCTGCATGGATTGATGCGTTCTTTTTGCCTCCTCGTTCAATGAGACTGCTCCTGCAATTGCAACGATTGGATCTCCCTCTGTGGTTGCGGTAATCAGTCCGGTTGCTAGGTTTGAAGTGCCCGGTCCAGAGGTTACCAATACAACGCCTGGCTTGCCCGTCAGCCTTCCGATTGCCGCCGCTGCAAAGGCTGCATTTTGCTCATGCCTGCATACGATCACCTCAGGGCCACTATACACTAGTGCATTGAATACAC
>Ga0307405_10000084_pt1 | contig 39538 bp, 33 predicted proteins | sample 322Cmetagenome_2_FD_203311 | JGI IMG/M metagenome (GOLD analysis project Ga0307405, IMG submission 203311) | Maize rhizosphere microbial communities from greenhouse at UC Davis, California, United States - 322HYB-C-1 | ecosystem: Host-associated > Plants > Roots > Rhizosphere > Soil | place...
ATACGTGTCGTGGGAGGCGATGGACGTGAAGAAGGTCGAGATATGGTGCGCCAGGGTCTGGCCGTCGCCGCCCTTGACCACGGTCATCAGCGCCGCAATCGAGCCGTACAGCGGGAACTGGATCAACACGCCGGTGGTGGTCGGCACTGCACGGGCCACCGCATCGAGGAAACTGCGCGGGCGCCAGTGCAGCAGGGCACCGACCATGATGAACAGGAAGTTGTAGGTATTCAGCCCCGAAATCGCGCTGATCGCCGGCTTGGTCGAGAACTCATGGAACAACCAGCCCGCCGCCAGCAATGCCAGCAGAATGGTCAGCAACGGGCTGTGTTCCAACCATTCGCCGGGGCGGCCCGGTGGTTGCAGCTTGGGCAGGTTGAAGGCCGGGTCGACGCCACAGGCCTTGGCGTCACGGGCGCTGTTGGGGCCGGGCGCGGTGGCGTAGGCGATGATCAGCGACACCACGATCAGTGCCAGCAACAGCACACCGGATTGCCACAGGAAGATGGTGTCGGTAAACGGGATCACCCCGGTGATCGACAGGATCGACGGCGGCAAGCTGGCCGGGTTGGCCTGCAATTGTGCGGCTGACGACGACAGCCCCAGCGCCCACACCGCGCCCAACCCAAGATAGGCCGCCGCACCTGCAGCACGGTAGTCCATGCGCAAATCCGTACGGCGGGCCAGCGCACGCACCAGCAAGCCACCGAACACCAGGGACAGGCCCCAGTTGAGCAATGACGCCACCATAGAGATCAACGCGACCCACGCCACGGCGGAGCGGCCGTTCTTCGGGATGCGTGCCAGGCGGTCGATCAGCTTGACCGCCGGTGGCGAGCTGGCGACCACGTAGCCACCGATCACCACGAAGGCCATCTGCATGGTGAACGGGATCAGGCTCCAGAACCCGTCGCCAAAGGCCTTGGCGGCTTCGGTCGGCGCGGCGCCCATGCCCAGAGTCGCCACGGCGACGATGATCACGGCGAGGGCGGCGAACACCCAGGAGTCCGGAAACCAGCGCTCGGCAAAGTTCGAGCAGCGCAGGGCAAAGCGGGCATAGCGGCTTTCTTCGATAGCATCGGCCACGAGTCTTTCCTCTTGTAGTTATTATGGTGTCGGCAATTTTTCGGCATGTTCCTCCACGGCCATTGATATGGGAATGCAGTTATCTTCATCGATCCATGAGGAAAACAAATATATCTGCCGCGATTGCCATCAACCGGCTCAGCTCATAACCTGCACGCCATTTTGTTTGTCTGCCGAGCCTCAACATGACTGCCACCTCTGTGCCACAGGCGCAGCGTTTTTCCCGCTCCGACTACAAAACCCTGGGCCTGGCCGCCCTGGGTGGCGCCTTGGAAATCTACGACTTCATTATCTTCGTGTTCTTTGCGCTGACCCTCAGCCAACTGTTCTTCCCGCCGGAAATGCCCGAGTGGCTGCGCCTGCTGCAAAGCTTCGGCATCTTCGTCACCGGTTACCTGGCGCGCCCGTTGGGCGGCATCCTGATGGCGCACTTCGCCGATCACCTGGGGCGCAAGCGTGTGTTCAGCCTGAGCATCCTGATGATGGCGTTGCCGTGCCTGCTGATCGGGATCATGCCCACCTACGCACAGATCGGCTACTTCGCACCGCTGATCCTGCTGGTGCTGCGCGTGCTGCAAGGTGCGGCGGTGGGCGGTGAAGTACCCAGCGCCTGGACCTTCGTCGCCGAACACGCACCGCGCAACCATCGTGGCTATGCCCTGGGCTTCCTGCAAGCCGGCCTGACCTTCGGCTACCTGCTCGGCGCCCTCACCGCCACGCTGCTGGCGCAGGTCTTCACCCCGGCCGAAATCCTCGACTATGCCTGGCGCTTCCCCTTCCTGCTTGGCGGTGTGTTCGGCGTGATCGGCGTGTGGCTGCGGCGCTGGCTCAGCGAAACCCCGGTCTTCCTCGAAATGCAGGCCCGCCGCCAGGCCGCCGCCGAACTGCCGCTGCGCACCGTACTGCGTGACCATCGCGCCGTACTGTTGCCGGCGATGATCCTCACCTGCGTGCTCACCTCCGCCGTAGTGGTATTGGTGGTCATCACCCCGACCATGATGCAGAAAACCTTCGGCATGAGCCCCAGCCACACCTTTGCCTTGAGCGCCCTGGGCATCGTCTTCCTGAACATCGGCTGCGTCCTCGCCGGCCTGCTGGTGGACCGCATCGGTGCCTGGCGCGCGGTGCTGGTCTACAGCCTGCTGCTGCCGGTGGGTATTTTCCTGCTGTACGCCAGCCTGATCAGCGGCGGCATCTGGCTTGGCGCGGCGTACGCGCTGGCGGGCTTGAGTTGCGGGGTGGTGGGCGCGGTGCCGTCGGTGATGGTCGGCCTGTTTCCGGCGCAGGTGCGGGTGTCGGGTATTTCCTTCACCTACAACATCGCTTACGCACTGTGGGCGAGTACCACGCCGCTGATGCTGATCGCGCTGATGCCGACCAGCCCGTGGATTTGCGTGGGGTATTGCGTGGTGATGGGCGCGGTGGGGGTGGTGTGTGTGGCGCTGTTTGGCAAGCGCCACACCCTGGTTGGATGAAACTCAGGTCAAAAAGTGCCAGAGCAGCAGGGTACCGATCAGGCCGACGACCGAAACAATCGTCTGCAACACCGACCACACCCAAATCGTCTGCTTCAGCTGCAAGCCAAAGTACTCGCGCACCATCCAGAACCCCGCATCGTTGACGTGGCAGAAGAACACCGAACCGGCGCCGATCGCCAGCGCCACCAGTGAGCTTTGCGTCGCCGCCAACCCGGCCATCATCGGTGCGAGGATGCCGGCGGTCGTGGTGGTGGCGACCGTGGCCGAGCCGGTGGCCTGGCGCAGCGCCACGGCGATCAACCAGGCCAGCAGCAGGTACGGCATGTGCGCGCCTTCGGCGACTTTGCTGATGGTTTGGCTGACGCCGGCATCCAGTAAGGTTTGCTTGAGGCCGCCGCCGGCGCCGATGGTCAGCAGCAACACGGCGATGGGCGCGAGGGCCTTGCGCAGGGTGTTGCCGACCTCAGCGCGCGGCATCCCGGCGGCCCAGCCCAGGCAGATCACGGCGGCGATCACCGCCAGGCCCAGGGCGATCAGCGGTTCGCCGAGGAATTTCAGGGTCAGGCCCACGCTGCTTTCCGCTGGCAGCGCGACTTTGGCCAAGGTGCTGCCGAGCATCAGAATCACCGGTAACAGAATGATCAGCAATGACACGCCAAAGCTCGGCTGGCGCGGGGCCTTGGGCGGGGCGCTGAACAGCGCGCCGATGTCGGCCGGCTCATCCACATGCAGGCGTTTGGACAGCCAGTTGCCATAGAGCGGCCCGGCGAGGATCACCGCCGGCACCGCCAGGCAAAAGCCCAGCAACATGGTCAGGCCCAGGTCGGCGTGCAACGCGCCCACCGCAATCAGCGGCCCCGGGTGCGGTGGCATCAAGGCGTGCAAGGTGGTCATGCCCGCCAGCGCCGGGATGGCGATTTTCAACAGCGGCTGGTTCGAACGTTTGGCCATCACAAAGATGATTGGCACCATCATCACCAGGCCTACTTCGAAGAACAGCGGCAGGCCGATCACCATCGCCACCAGCGCCATCACCCATGGCAACGACTTGCCCTTGCCCAGCCCGAGCAGGGTGGTGGCGATGCGGTCGGCCGCGCCGGATTCCGCCATCAGCGCACCCAGCATCGAGCCCAGGGCAATGATGATCCCGGCCTCACCGAGGATCGCCCCGGCGCCCTTGCTGAAGGCCTTGGCCACCTCTTCCGCTGGCAGCCCGGCGCCGACCCCGGCGATAAAGGTGCCGATCAGGATCGACAGGAACGGCGGCAACTTGGTCGCGCTGATCAGCACGATGATGCTGGCGATGGCCAGCAGTACGCAGAGCATGAGACGGGTGTCGTGAACCATCCACGCGGCAGTCGATAACGCCAAGGCGGGACTCCTTATCGAACAGGTTGGGAAAATTGTTTCTTTTTATTTCCTGCCCCAAAAGCATACCTGATAACGCCCGCCGTAGAGCCATTGCTGTCGGATTTGTAATCTTTGCTCCACCGCTCTGATAAGTCGCGAACGCTACATTCTCCCGGCTTTTACTTTATGGGCGTGGAACTCTCGTTATGGCAATTTCCGTTAGAAAGCTGGTGGGGGCGACGCTGTTGTGGGGCGCTGCCAGCATTGCCCAGGCACAAACCCTCACCCTCGACGCGGCCCTGCAAACCGCCTTCGCCAACAACCCCGACCTGGCGGCCGCGCAATGGGACATCGAGATCGCCGCGGGCGGTCGCCAGCAGGCCGGGCTGATCCCCAATCCGGTGGCGTCCTGGGATGCCGAAGACACTCGTCGCGATACGCGCACCACCACCCTCAAGCTCAGCCAAACCCTGGAACTGGGCGGCAAGCGCGGTGCCCGCATTGACGTGGCGACGCGTGCCCAGGACGCCGCCGCACTGGCCTTGGAACAGCGCCGCAATACGTTGCGCGCCGAGGTGATCGAGGGCTATTACGGCGCCCTGCGCGCCCAGGAACGTCTCGACCTGGCCCAGCGTTCCCTGGCCTTGGCCGAGCGCGGGCTGGTGGTCGCCAACGGCCGCGTGACTGCCGGCAAATCCTCACCGGTGGAAGCCACGCGTGCCCAGGTGCAGTTGTCGGAGATTCGCCTCGAACTCAACCGCGCACACATGGGCCTCACCGACGCCTATCGTCGCCTGGCCGCCAGTACCGGCAGCGCGGCGACCGACTTCCAGGCCGTCGCCACGCCAAGCCACTCCACACCGCCGTTGCCGTCCGCCACGCACCTGTTGGCGCGCCTTGAACAGACCGCCGAACTGCGCCTGGCCGAACTGCAGATTGTGCAGAACGAAGCCAGCGTGGGCCTGGAAAAAGCCCAGCGTATTCCCGACCTGGATGTGTCCATTGGCAGTCAGTACGACGCCAGTGTGCGCGAGCGGGTGAACCTGGTCGGCGTGTCGATGCCGATTCCGTTGTTTAACCGCAACCAGGGCAACGTGCTCGCCGCCACGCGCCGTGCCGATCAGGCCCGCGACCTGCGCAACGCTGCCGAATTGCGCCTGCGTACCGAAACGCGCCAGGCCCTGGACCTGTGGCAAACCGCGAACAGCGAAGTGCGCGCATTCAACCAGCAGATTCTGCCCGCCGCCCAACGCGCGGTGGACAGCGCCACCCGCGGCTTCGAGATGGGCAAGTTCAACTTCCTCGACGTGCTCGACGCCCAGCGCACCCTGATCGCGGCGCGCACCCAATACCTTGCGGCCACCGCCCAGGCCACCGATGCCTGGCTGCGCATCGAACGGATTTACGGCGACCTCGCCCGGTTTTGATTTTTTCTGGAGTGCCTTATGAATAAACGACACGGCGTGGCGCTTGCCGTCGCCTTGGGCCTGATGCTGTCCGGCGTGGCCAACGCCGAGGAAGAAGAAGGCACCCTCGAGCTGACTGAACAACAAATCCAGGCCGCCGGCATCGAGCTCGCCGAGGCCCGACCCCGGTCGATCAGCACATTGCTTACGCTGCCAGGGGAGGTGCGTTTCGACGAAGACCGTACCTCGCATATCGTCCCCCGCGCGGCCGGTGTGGTGGAGTCGGTGAAGGTCAATCTTGGCCAGGCGGTGAAGAAGGGCGAGCTGCTCGCGGTGATCGCCAGCCAGCAGATTTCCGACCAGCGCAGTGAGCTGGCGGCCAGCGAGCGTCGGGTTGAACTGGCGCGTATCACCTTCCAGCGTGAACGCCAGTTGTGGCAGGACAAAATCTCCGCCGAGCAGGATTACCTGCTGGCGCGCCAAACCCTGCAAGAAGCCGAAATCGCGCTGAACAATGCCCGCCAAAAAATGACCGCGCTCAGCGGCAACACGGTATTGGCCGGCGGCAATCGTTACGAACTGCGTGCGCCGTTCGCGGGCGTGGTGGTGGAAAAGCACCTCGGTGTCGGCGAGGTGGTGAGCGAGACCAGTAACGCCTTCACGCTGTCTGACCTGTCCCAGGTGTGGGTCACCTTCGGCGTATTTCCCAAGGATTTGAACAAGGTCCGGCTCGGCAAACCGGTGAAAGTCAGCTCCACGGAAATGGGCACCGACGTGCTGGGCACCGTGGCCTATGTCGGCAATTTGCTCGGCGAGCAAACGCGCACCGCCACCGTACGTGTGACGGTGCCCAACCCCGACGACGCCTGGCGCCCTGGACTGTTCGTCACCGTGCAACTGGCCACCGACACTTACCAGGCCAAGGTCACCGTGCCGCAAACGGCGATCCAGACCGTCGAGGAAAAACCCTCGGTCTTCGTACGCACCCCAGACGGTTTTATCACCCGCCATCTTGAGCTTGGCGCCAGTGAAAACGGCTACGTCGAAGTGCGCCAGGGCCTGGAGGCCGGAGCCCAGGTGGCCACCACCGGCAGCTTCATCCTCAAGTCCGAATTGGGCAAGGGCTCGGCCGAGCACGCCCATTGATCCTGCGAGTGATTTCCCATGTTTGAGCGCCTTATCCAATTCGCCATCGAGCATCGCATCATCGTGCTGCTGGCGGTGCTGTTGATGGCCGGTGTCGGCATTGCCAGCTATCAGAAACTGCCCATCGACGCGGTGCCCGACATCACCAATGTGCAGGTGCAGATCAACTCGGCGGCGGCCGGTTTTTCGCCGCTGGAGACCGAGCAGCGCATTACCTTTCCCATCGAAACCGCGATGGCCGGCTTGCCGGGCCTGCAGCAGACCCGTTCGCTGTCACGCTCCGGTTTGTCCCAGGTGACGGTGATCTTCAAGGACGGCACCGACCTGTTCTTCGCCCGCCAGTTGGTCAACGAGCGCCTGCAGGTTGCCCGCGAGCAATTGCCTGTGGGGATTGAAACGGCGATGGGGCCGATTTCCACCGGCCTCGGGGAGATTTTCCTGTGGACCGTGGAGGCTGAAGAGGGCGCCCGCAAGGACGACGGCACGCCCTACACGCCGACCGACCTGCGGGTGATCCAGGACTGGATCATCAAGCCGCAACTGCGCAACGTGCCCGGTGTGGCCGAGATCAACACCATCGGCGGCTTCGCCAAGGAATACCAGATCGCCCCCGACCCCAAGCGCCTGGCGGCCTACAACCTGACCTTGAACGATCTGGTCACGGCACTGGAGCGCAACAACGCCAACGTCGGCGCCGGGTACATCGAGCGCAGCGGCGAGCAATTGTTGATCCGCGCGCCGGGGCAGGTGGCGTCCATCGACGACATCGCCAATATCGTCATCACCACGTCCGACGGCACGCCGATCCGCGTGCGCAATGTCGCCCAGGTCGAGATCGGCCGTGAACTGCGGACCGGCGCCGCCACGGAAAACGGCCGTGAAGTGGTGCTGGGCACGGTGTTTATGTTGATCGGAGAAAACAGCCGCACGGTGTCCCAGGCGGTGGCTTCCAGGCTCGAACAAATCAACCGTTCGCTGCCCGAAGGCGTGGTGGCGGTGACCGTCTACGACCGCACCAACCTTGTCGAAAAAGCCATTGCCACGGTGAAGAAAAACCTCTTCGAGGGTGCGCTGCTGGTGGTCGCGGTGCTGTTCCTGTTCCTCGGCAATATCCGCGCGGCGCTGATCACCGCGATGGTGATTCCCCTGGCGATGTTGTTCACCTTTACCGGCATGTTCACCCACAAAGTCAGCGCCAACCTGATGAGCCTCGGCGCGCTGGACTTCGGCATTATCGTCGACGGCGCGGTGGTGATCGTCGAGAACGCTATCCGCCGCCTGGCCCATGCCCAGCAGCGCCATGGCCGCCTGCTGACCCGCAGCGAGCGCCTGCACGAGGTGTTCGCGGCGGCCAAGGAAGCGCGGCGTGCACTGATCTTCGGGCAGCTGATCATCATGGTCGTTTACCTGCCGATCTTCGCCCTCACCGGTGTGGCCGGGAAGATGTTCCACCCCATGGCGTTCACCGTGGTGATCGCGCTGCTGGGGGCGATGATTTTGTCAGTGACCTTCGTACCGGCGGCGATTGCGCTGTTCGTCACCGGCAAGGTCAAGGAAGAAGAAAACCTGGTGATGCGTACCGCGCGCCGGGCCTATGGGCCGGTGTTGGATTGGGTGATGGCGCGCCGGCCACTGGTGTTCGGCCTGGCCGTGCTGACCATTGTTGCGTCGGGCGTGGTGGCCAGCCGCATGGGCAGTGAGTTTATCCCCAGCCTCAGCGAGGGCGACTTCGCCCAACAGGCCCTGCGCGTGCCCGGCACCAGCCTGACGCAATCGGTGCAGATGCAGCAGCAGCTGGAAAAAACCTTGATGGCCCAGGTGCCGGAAATCGAGCGGGTATTCGCCCGTACCGGTACGGCGGAAATCGCCTCCGACCCGATGCCGCCGAATATTTCCGACAGCTACGTGATGCTTAAACCGAAGGCGCAATGGCCGGACCCGAATAAATCCCGCGACACCCTGATCGCCGATATCCAGCGCGCCAGTGCGATTGTGCCGGGCAGTGCGTACGAGTTGTCGCAACCGATCCAGCTGCGTTTCAACGAGCTGATTTCCGGGGTGCGCAGTGATGTGGCGGTGAAGGTATTCGGCGACGACATGGCGGTGCTCAACACCACCGCCGCAGACATTGCCGAGACCCTGCAAGGCCTCGATGGCGCTTCGGAAGTGAAGGTCGAACAGACGTCCGGCCTGCCGGTGCTGACCATCAATATCGACCGTGACAAGGCCGCGCGCTTTGGCCTGAATGTCGGCGATGTGCAGGACACCATTGCCGTCGCCGTCGGTGGGCGCCAGGCCGGTACCCTGTATGAAGGTGACCGGCGTTTCGACATGGTTGTGCGCTTGTCCGACGCGCTGCGTACTGATATCGACGGCTTGTCGCGGCTGCTGATTCCGGTGCCGGCGCTGGCCGGGAATGCGGCGGGGCAGTTGGGGTTCATTGCGTTGTCCCAGGTCGCCAGCCTGGACCTGGTGCTCGGCCCGAACCAGATCAGCCGCGAGAACGGCAAGCGTCTGGTGATCGTCAGTGCCAACGTGCGCGGGCGGGATATGGGATCGTTCGTGGAAGAGGCCGAGGCGGCGATCACGGCGCAGGTGAAAGTGCCAGCGGGTTACTGGACCACCTGGGGCGGCCAGTTCGAACAGTTGAAGGAAGCCGCCGAGCGTTTGCAGATCGTGGTGCCGGTGGCGTTGCTGCTGGTGTTCGGGTTGCTGTTCATGATGTTCAACAACCTCAAGGACGGGCTGCTGGTGTTTACCGGGATTCCGTTCGCGTTGACCGGCGGGATCATGGCGCTGTGGATGCGCGATATTCCGCTGTCGATCTCGGCAGGCGTGGGCTTTATCGCCTTGTCCGGCGTGGCGGTGCTCAACGGCCTGGTGATGATTGCCTTCATCCGCAACCTGCGCGAGGAAGGACGCTCGCTGTCGGTGGCTATCCACGAGGGCGCGCTGACCCGCCTGCGCCCGGTATTGATGACCGCGCTGGTGGCCTCCCTGGGGTTTATCCCCATGGCCCTGGCCACCGGCACCGGCGCCGAAGTGCAGCGTCCGTTGGCGACGGTGGTGATCGGCGGGATCATTTCTTCTACCTTGCTGACCTTGCTGGTGCTGCCGGCGTTGTACCAGTGGGCCCATCGCCGTGAAGAGGAGGCTGCCTGAGTTCTTTAAAAACACCGCAAAACAATGTGGGAGGGGGCTTGCCCCCGATAGCGGTGGGTCAGTTGATACATGTGTCAGCTGACACACTGCTATCGGGGGCAAGCCCCCTCCCACCCTAGACCTGCGTTGTTTTCAGGCGCAGAGGAAACACCAGGCTGAACCGTGTAAACCGGCCTGGCTGGCTGCTGACGTCGGTGTGCCCCTGATGCAGCTGCATGATCGACTGCACAATGGCCAGCCCCAGCCCCGTGCCACCTTCGGCGCGGGTACGGCTGCTGTCGGCGCGGTAGAAGCGTTCGAACAGATGCGGCAGGTGGTGCGCTTCGATGCCACGCCCGGGGTTGCCCACCGACAACGCCACGCTCTGGTCGTAGGTCTCCACCAGCAGCAGCACGCTGGAGCCTTCGGGCGTATGGCGGATGGCATTGGACAGCAGGTTGGAAATCGCCCGCTGGATCATCAGGCGATCGCCCGTCACCCAGGCGTCGCCGCGCAGGTTGAGGGCCACGTGTTTGTCTTCGGCGCTGAGGGCGAACAGCGCCATCACCCGTTGTGCTTCTTCACCCAATGACACCGGGCCAAACCCGGCCCGCGCCGCCGGATGGCTGACCTGGGCCAGGAACAGCATGTCGGAGACGATGCGCGACAGGCGTTCCATTTCCTCGGTGCAGGATTCCAGCCCCGCCTTGTATTCCTCCGAGGGCCGTTCGCGGGACAGGGTCACCTGGGCCTTGCCCATCAGGTTGGTCAGCGGCGCACGCAGCTCGTGGGCGAGGTCGTCGGAGAACTGCGACAACTGCTGCACACCGGCGTCCAGGCGACGCAGCATTACGTTGATGCTTTGCGCCAACTCGCCCAGCTCCTGGGGCAGGTTGTCGATGGATAAACGGTGGGTCAGGTCCTGGGTCGTCACCTGGGCCGCGACATGGCTGAACTGCTTCAACGGCGCCAACCCACGCTGCACCAGCCACCAGGCGCCCATGCCGATCAGGACCAGCAGCATCGGCAGGGCGATGAGGGTGGCGCGCAGGTAGGCACTGAGCAGGGCCTGGTCATCCCTGCGGTCCAGCGACAGCAACACCCGTACGCGCTCGCCGCTGGCCAGGCGCATCAGGCTGGAGGCACTGAGTACCTGGTTGCCGTCCTGGTCTTGCCAGTTGAGGTAACCGAGGGTTTCCCGAGGGGAGAAGTCGGTCAGCAACGGTTCCTGGGGTTTGGCGCCGACACTGAGCAGCACCGCGTTATCGGGTGCGGTGCCGACGATGGTCAGGTAGAAATTGTCATGGCCCATCACCAGGTCCAGCAACGAGTGGGGGCGGGCTTTGATTGCGTGGGTGTCCAGGCCCAGCGCTAGGCTGTGCTGGAGCTGTTCCATCTTGCTTTCCAGGCCCTTGCGCGCGAGCTTTTCCAGCTCATGGGTCAAGGCCAGGTAGGCCAGGGTCGCCAACAGCACCACCAGCCCGGCGCCCATGAGGCTGACCGTCAGCCCCAGGCGCATCGACAGGCTGCTGGTCCTCATTGGCGCGCCTCCAGCACATAACCCACGCCGCGAATGGTGTGGATCAATTTGACCTCGCTCTGGTCATCGACCTTGCCGCGCAGGCGGCTGATGGAGACCTCGACCACGTTGGTGTCGCAGTCGAAGTTCATGTCCCACACCAGCGAGATGATCTGCGTGCGGGTCATTACCTCGCCGGCCTGGCGCATCAACACATGCAGCAGGGCGAATTCCTTGGTGGTCAGGTCGATGCGCCGGCTGCCACGATAGGCGCGATGGCGACGCGGGTCCAGCTCCAGGTCCGCGACGCGCAGCACATCCGGCAGCGGGATATGTTCGCTACGGCGCAGCAAGGTGCGCACACGGGCCAGCAGTTCGGGGAACTCGAAGGGTTTGACCAGGTAATCGTCGGCGCCCATGTCCAGGCCCTTGATCTTGTCGGCCAGGCGGCCGCGCGCGGTCAGCATCATCACGCGCTGGTTGCCGTCCCGGCGCAGTTGTTCCAGTACCTCCCAGCCGTCGGTGTTGGGCAGGTTCACGTCGAGGATCACCAGTTCGTAGGTGTGCTGCCGGGCCAGGTGCAGGCCGTCGATGCCGCTGGCGGCGCAATCGACGACGTAGCCACTTTCGGTCAGGCCTTGCTGCAAGTAATCGGCGGTTTTCTGCTCGTCCTCAACCACAAGGATACGCATGGGGATTTACCTTTAAGGAAAACGAAAGGAGATGGCCTCATAGAGGCTTGAATGGGCTGTAGGAAAACTCTGAAGCCTGGAGTAGCTTTAGGGTCAAGCCGCGTCAGGCCGGTGCGACGATTCGTCACTGACCGGGCACGCAAAAAAAACGCCCCGGCTGGGGCGTATAAAATTCATCTCTGTTCCAAAGGAGCTACACAAAAGCCGCAGAGATGAGAAGTGTTCGATGCGCAGTATAAAAAGCGCAACTTAACGAGAAGGTGAGGCCGATATTACAGTTCTGACAGACTTCAACCTGTGAACAGATGTAGGGCATCGGCAAGTGAATGTAAGCGCGTCTTAAAGCACCGCCAGTGGGTATTCGATAATGACGCGGACTTCTTCAAGGTCGGACTCGAATGAACTTGAGCGCACGGTGGCCTGGCGCAGTCGCAGCGATAAGTCCTTCAAGTTGCCGCTTTGCACCACGTACTTGGCTTCGATATCCCGCTCCCAGCGGCGTTGGTCGGTGAGCGGATCGCCGGCGGCATCGCGGCGCATATACACCGCGTTGGCGTTGCTGTAGTCGGCGCCGGTGCCCTTGCCGTAGCGGGTCATGAACGACAGGCCGGGAATGCCGAATGGCTGCATGTCCAGGTCGTAGCGCAGCATCCACGAGCGCTCCTTGGGCGAGTTGAAGTCGCTGTACTGGATCGAGTTGTTGAGGAAGATCGAGTCCGACTGGCGCAGGTAATCGAAGTCGTCATCGCCGTTGTTGCGCTGGTGCGAAACGGCCAGGCTGTGGGCGCCCACCTTCACGCCGAGCCGGGCGCTCCAGATGCTGTTATCGAATTCACCCAGCAGTTTTTTGCCTTCGTCCACGGCCTTGTAGTAGTTGATGTCGCCGAACAGCGAAACGTCTTCGTTCAGCGGGTAACTGGCGGCGCTGCCCACGTAGTACTGGTCCCAGGCGTCCTTCAGGCGGCTGCTGTACAGGCTCAGGCTCAGGTGTTTGTTGAGTTGGTAATCACCACCGGCATAGCCGATCCAGGGCGAGTCCACGGGGCCTGCGTAAAACGTCGCAAAGCCCTTGTTCATGCCGCTTTCGTTGGGTTGGCTCATGCCGCTCAGACGCCCGCCCTGCAAGGTCAGGCCTTCCAGGCTGGTGTTCTGCAGGGTCACGCCACGGAAGCTTTCCGGCAACACCCGCGAATCGCCGTAGGCCACCACGGGGGTCAGCGGGAACACGTCGCCGGCCTTGATCACCGTGTCCAATACCCGCAGTTTCGCCGCGCCGCCGACCTTGCTGTAGTTGTCTTCAGGATGGTTGTTGCTGTCCACCGGCAGCACGCCGAACGAGCCCTTGCCGCCGCTGCGGCCGGTGCCCGAGTCGAGCTTCACGCCGACCATGGCGAAGGCGTCCAGGCCAAACCCCACGGTGCCCTGGGTAAAACCGGATTCGAATTGACCGATCAGTCCCTGGGCCCAGGCTTCGGAATAGCCATTACCGGTGGGGCTGGATTGGCCCTTGCGGTCATCACGGTTGAAGTAAAAATTGCGCGCCAGCACGTTCACGCTGCTGCCTTCGATAAACCCTTCAGGTTTGTCTTCCGCGGCCACGGCTGCCAGGGGCAATGTGGCGATCAGTGAAAGGGGAAGGGTGTAATAACGGATCCGCATGTTTCGCTCCTCGGTGTTGGCAGTTATCAGCTTCTTATGGAGGCGGGCGTTCTTATTGATCTGGCCCGGGCTGATAGTTGCAAACCGTGGATAACGATTGGGTGGCGTGAACATTACAATTCTGGAAGCTCGTCGCCACCTAACAAATAAGTAATGTTCTGGTGAACATCGCGTCAGGGTTCGTTCGTTAGTCTCGGCACTGAACTTTCAGTCGAGGAACAGGTGATGAACTTTTCTACCGCAGGCGTGGGTGTACTAACGGCCGTCCTGTCATTCGGCGCATTGGCCGAAGGCGGGGGGGACCGGACCTTTGCCCTGATGATGGAACGCAATGAAAAAGCCATGGCCGCCTACGCCGAGAGAAACGGTAAGCCGGCGCCCCAGGTCCAGGTGTATCGCTATGGCATGGACCTGGACATTGCCAAGGTGGTCAACGTGACGCCGCCGATCCGCGCGTGCAATACCGTGCCTTCGCGCATGACCTATGAAGACTCCAGCGGCAAGCTCACCACGTTGGAGTACCAAGTCATGGGCGTGTGCCGAAATAACGGCAGTTAATGGCGTCAAAAAAAGAGTGGGGTGTAGCGCCTGAGTTCGCTTCAGAAACAGCCCATAGGGCCGATGCAGATCTGATACTTCTCTCCCATCGACCTCGGTGCCCTATGTTTAACACCCGCTTGAAGCAGGAGCTGTCCGCTCTTCGCGAAGAACTGTCCAGCTTGCAACAGGTCAGGGAGAGCCTGGAAAGCGAAATGCTCTGCCTGACGCTGGACGCAGAAGGTCGGGTTGAATGGGCCAATGCCAACTTTCTGCAGGAACTGGTCTACCAGAGTTCCACGCTGCTGGGGCGCCCCATCGAAGACCTGGTGCCCGCCCATGTGCGCCAGGACGAATTCCAGCAGCGCTTCAAGAACGCCCTGCTGCGCGGTGAGCATTTCGCCGGCGCCGTACGCCTGATGCGCGGTAACGGGCAGGAAGCCTGGTTGCGCTCGATTGTGCAGCCGGTGCGCAGTTCCGATGGGCGCATCAAGCATTTTTCGATTTACTCCAGCGACCTCACCCGCACCATCGAAGCGTCGCGCGAGCATGAAAACCTGATCACCGCGCTGGTGCGTTCCACCGCCGTGATCGAGTTTGACCTGGATGGGCACGTGCTGACCGCGAACGACCGTTTCCTCAGCGGCATGGGCTACAGCCTGGCGCAGATCCAGGGCAAGCATCACCGTATCTTCTGTGAGCCGCAGGAGTACAACAGCGCCGAGTACCAGCATTTCTGGAAACGCCTGAACGCCGGAGAATTCGTCGCAGCGCGCTTCAAGCGTGTGGACAGCCATGGCCGCGTGGTGTGGCTGGAAGCCACCTACAATCCGGTGCTGGACGCCAATGATCGTTTGTACAAAGTGGTCAAGTTCGCCACGGTGATTACCGATCAGGTCAATCGGGAGCAAGCCGTCGCCGAGGCCGCGAACATTGCCTACAGCACCTCGTTGCATACCGACGACAGCGCCCAGCGCGGTACCACCGTGGTGACGCAGGCGGTGGAGGTGATGCGCGACCTGGCCACGCACATGCAGGCGGCGGGTGAAGGCATCGAGGCACTGAACGCGCAATCCCAAGTGATCGGCACCATCGTCAAGACCATCAGCGGCATTGCCGAACAGACCAATTTGCTGGCGCTCAACGCGGCCATCGAAGCGGCACGTGCCGGCGAGCAAGGCCGGGGCTTTGCGGTGGTGGCCGATGAGGTGCGCCAGTTGGCATCACGGACCAGCAAAGCCACCGAGGAAATTGTTGGTGTGGTGCGTCAGAACCAGGATATGGCCCGCGACGCGGTGGCCCTGATGACCGACGGCCGCCTGCAAGCCGAGCAAGGCCTGGCCCTGGCGGCGGAAGCGGGCACGGTGATCGTGGAGATCCAGGACGGCGCACAGAAGGTGGTCAGCGCCGTAGGACAATTCGCTAACCAACTGTCGAGCTGATCCATAGGGCTGATGCTTGAGGTATCGTAGGTTTTTTCGTTTGAAGAGCCGATCCTCCATGAGCCCTACCCACTGCCGCCCCGTTCCGTTGCCCAAGGCCTATCGTTTGCTCAACCACGGGCCAACCGTGCTGGTGAGTGCGGCCCACAACGGCCAGCGCAATATCATGGCGGCCGCCTGGGCCATGCCGCTGGATTTCGAACCGCCGAAAGTCGCCGTGGTGCTGGACAAGGCCACCTGGACTCGCCAATTGCTGGAAGGTGCCGGCAGCTTCGTGCTGCAGGTGCCCTGTGTGGCCCAGGTCGACCTCGTGCAGACGGTCGGCAATACCACCGGCACCGAGCGTGACAAGTTCGCCGCTTATGGCCTGCAAACCTTCAACGGTGAACACACGCAGGCGCCGTTGCTGGAAGGCTGTGTAGCCTGGCTGGAATGCCGCTTGCTCCCCGAGCCCCACAACCAGCAGGCCTATGACCTGTTCCTCGGCGAAGTGGTCGCAGCCTATGCCGACGAACGTGTGTTCAGCGAAGGCCGCTGGCACTTTGAAGGGTATGATCAGTTACGCACCTTGCACCATGTAGCGGGTGGTCATTTCCTGAGCATCGGCGAGCCCATCGATGGGCATTCGCTATAAGCGTACTCAACGCCCGAGCATCTTCACCCATCGCGACGGCGGCATACCGTAGGTGCTGCGAAATTGCCGGGTCATGTGGCTCTGGTCGGTGAAGCCGGCGGTCAGCGCCGCGTCCACCAGCGACTGCCCCTGTGCCAGCAGACTGCGCACCAGGTCCAGACGGCGCATCGTCAGGTAGCGATAGGGGCTGGTGCCGAACAGCGCGCGAAAGTCCCGCGACAATGCCCAGCGGTCGCGGCCGGCGTGGTCGGCCATTTCGTCCAGGGTGATGCTGCGGCCCAGGGCGCTGTGGATAAACTCCCGGGCGCGCTCGGCGGCGACGTAATCGAACGCCTTGCGGCTGACGATGGCGCCCGCGGCGTTGCTCAGCGCGTGGGCCAGGTCGAACATCGCGTCCTGTTCCTGCAATGGGTCGATGGGGTTATCCAGGTTTTGCAGCAGCACATCGCTGGCGCGGAACAGCCTGGGGTCAGTGGACAAGCCTCCGGGGATAAACGGCAATGGCTTGCCGCCAAGGATCTGCTGGATCAGCGACGGCTCCACGTAAATCATCCGGTACTTGAAACCTTCCTCACTGCCGGCGTGGCCGTCGTGGGTCTCATCGGGATGAAGCACCATGGTCGTGCCGGGCAGGCTGTGGATCATGTCGCCGCGGTAGTGAAAACTCTGTACGCCAGACAAGGTACGCCCGATGGCATAGGTGTCATGGCGATGGGGGTCGAAGGCGAAACCGGCGAAGTACGCCTCGATACGGTCCAGGCCGCTGGCATGGGGGGCACGGTGCAGCCAGTCGAAGTTGCGGGTCGGTTTGCCCATGGTGGCTTGTCACAAAAAGAGGTGGAAACACGTTAACCCAGTCTGCATCCCTTGTCTGCCGGGGTCTTGTACGATTGTGCAGGCGGCGGGCGAGGTCTATGCTCCCTGCTCGTGCCCTGCGCTGATGGAGCCGCCCCATGGAATTTATCAACCCCACCTATGTGGCGCCTCTGGTCTCGCTGGCCCTGCTGTGGACGGTGGCGGTGGTGACGCCGGGTCCCAACTTCTTCAACACCGCACAGTTGGCTGCCAGTTGTTCGCGCCGCCATGGCGTGGTGGCTTCGGCGGGCGTGTCCACTGGCACGATCATGTGGGGGCTGGCGGGTGGGCTGGGCATCAAGTCGCTGTTTACCGCCGCGCCCATGTTGTACCTGGCGTTCAAGATCATCGGCGGCTGCTACCTGATTTACCTGGGGCTGAAACTGTTCAAGCGCTCGGCACCGGCGATGGGCCAGAGCCTGTTGCCGGACGAAGCGCGCCGCTCGTTGTTTTCCGCCTGGCGCCTGGGGTTGCTGGGCAACCTGTCCAACCCCAAGGCCGCGTTGTTCGTCGCCACCATCTTCGCCTCCACCATGCCGCCGTCGCCGTCGCCGATGCTGCTGACCCTGGCGGTGATCACCATGGCCACCCTGTCGTTCAGCTGGTATTCCTGCGTGGCCCTGGTGTTTTCCAGTGCGCACATGGCCAACCTCTACAGCCGCTCGCGCAAATGGCTCGACCGTTTTGCCGGCGGTTGCTACGTGTTGTTCGGCGCACACCTGGTAGCGAATCGCTGACCGTCCGTGGTAAGAAGCCTTACTTTCAACAGTGAGGCCGGGTCATGAGCAAGGTGCGGGTAGGGATTATTTTTGGTGGCCGTTCGGCCGAGCACGAGGTCTCGTTGCAGTCGGCGCGCAATATTGTCGATGCACTCGACCGCACCCGCTTCGAGCCGGTTTTGATCGGCATCGACAAGGCCGGCCACTGGCACCTCAACGACACCTCGAACTTCCTGATCAACCAGGAAAACCCGGCACTCATCGCACTCAACCAATCCAACCGCGAACTGGCGGTGGTACCCGGCAAGGCCAGCCAGCAGGTGGTGGAAACCTCCGGTAACGGCCTGCTGGCACACATCGACGTGATCTTTCCCATCGTCCACGGCACCCTCGGCGAAGACGGCTGCCTGCAAGGCCTGTTGCGCATGGCTGACCTGCCTTTCGTCGGTTCCGACGTGCTCGGCTCGGCGGTGTGCATGGACAAGGACATCAGCAAACGCCTGCTGCGCGACGCAGGCATTGCCGTGACGCCGTTCATCACCCTGACCCGCAGCAACGCCGCGCGTACTTCCTTTGAAACAGCGGTGAATAAACTCGGCCTGCCGATGTTCGTCAAACCGGCCAACCAGGGTTCTTCGGTGGGTGTGAGCAAGGTTGGCAACGAGGCTGAGTACCACGCCGCGGTTGAACTGGCCCTGGGTTTTGATCAAAAGGTGCTGGTGGAGTCGGCGGTCCAGGGCCGCGAAATCGAATGCGCCGTGCTGGGCAACGAAAACCCTGTGGCCAGCGGCTGCGGCGAGATCGTGGTGAACAGCGGTTTCTACTCCTACGACAGTAAATACATCGACGGCCAGGCGGCCCAGGTGGTGGTGCCGGCGGACATCAGCCATGCAGCCAGTGAGCGGATTCGCCGCTTGGCCCTTGAGGCATTTGAGGTGTTGGGCTGCGCGGGGTTGGCGCGGGTCGATGTGTTCCTGACCGACGACGGCGAAGTGCTGATCAACGAAATCAACTCACTGCCCGGCTTCACCCGCATCAGCATGTACCCCAAGCTGTGGCAGGCGGCGGGGATGAGCTACAGCGAGCTGGTGAGCCGGTTGATCGAGCTGGCGTTGGAGCGGCATGCGGGGCGGAAGGGGTTGAAGATCAGCCGTTGATCTTCAGGGAGTGGCCAGTAATGCCATCAGGCCTTACTGAGGACCTCCCGAAAAACGTCTGGCCTTATGGCCGCAATATGCAGCAGTGAGCGTGCTGCGCCGGAGGGGGAACGACGCCCCTGTTCCCACTCCTGAAGGGTCCTTACCGAAACCCCCAAAAGCTCGGCAAATTTGGGTTGCGACAGTCCTGTCTTGCTTCTTGCTTCGGCAGCTTGAGTGATTTCGACCTGGTGCATGGCGCCGTAGCGTCCTGCTTTAACATCCTGAACAGCGCTCAGTAATTCTTCGCCGATATTGCGTTTGGCGTCACGTTCCTGCAGTTGTTTATCAGTGAGAGGCATGGTTCATCTCCTTCGCAATTTTGTACAGGATGTGCGCTGGAATATTCTCCGTAGCGCCCTTGCCGTAAATCTCTGAAGACATGTAGAGGATTTGAGAAAGAGTGTTGTAGGCCTTCTCCTATCAGTCTGTGCGAGCAATCCACGAATAAATCAATGTCTTCGCTTCCTCCGGCTGATGCGTCCTTCTGCGGTAGCTGGCAAACGTCGGCGACGTGCAGTAGGTACACACCTCGCTCACGTCGATCTGCTCACGCTTGACACCCGCCGCTTGCAGCAGCAACAACCCATACCCGCTCAAGTCAAACCACGCACTGCCTGCTTGCCTTGCATGGGGCGGACTGATTTGCGGGGACCGCAGCGGTGCCGGTTGCACGTAGCTCCACGGCGCCTGGGCGTGTTGCCACAGGTGCCCTTGGTCACTCTGGAACTCGGCGATAAACCCGTCGCTCACTTCATAACAGCACGGCTTGATCGAGGGGCCGATAGCTACTTGCAGCTGGTCGGCTGCAATCCCTTCGGCGGCAAAGCGCTGCATGACGTTGGCGATAATCCCGCGTTGCAGCCCCTTCCAGCCGCCATGGACTGCCGCCACCCGTTCGCCGGTTTTCGACGCGAACAGAATGGGCAGGCAATCGGCGGTGATCACCGCGATCGAGTGAGCGTGGTGCGTCAACACACCATCGGCCTCGATCGTATTGGCCACCTGGCCGGCCTGCCATTCAATCACCGAGGCGCTGTGCACTTGCTTGCAGATGAACACTTCATCCGGGCGCCGTGGGTCGTCGATCGAACAGAAACCGTGGTCGATGCCAGGGATGGCAGCGAGATTTTCAGCCTGATGCAAGGGCTTACCTCCGTTCAATAAAATCAGTCGCCGATCGCCTCGCCTTCGCGCCGAGGGTCGGCGCCGCCGCTGAGCGACACCTTACCCTGGGCGTCCCGCTTGAGCACGATGGCCTGGATGCCGCTGGTCATGTCGATCTCGCTCAGCTCATGGCCCTTGTCCTTCAATACCTGCTTCAGGCCTGGGCTGAACAACCCGGCCTCCAACTCGGTAGCCCCATTGCGGCTGCCGAAATTGGGCAGGCCGATGGCGGCTTGCGGGTCGAGGTTCCAGTCGAGCAGCGCCACCAGGGATTTGCTCACGTACTCGATGATTTGCGAGCCGCCCGGCGAACCGAGCGTAGCCAGCAATTCACCGCTCTTGCGGTCGAACACCAGGGTCGGCGCCATCGCCGAGCGCGGGCGTTTGCCGGGTTGCACGCGGTTGGCGACCGGCTGGCCGTTTTCTTCGGGGATGAATGAGAAGTCGGTCATCTGGTTATTGAGCAAAAAGCCCTGGACCATTACATGGGAGCCAAACGCTGCTTCCACCGTGGTGGTCATCGACACGGCGCCGCCCAGGTCATCTACGGCGACGACTTGTGACGTGGAGATGCGCAGCGGCGAACGGTCCGGTGCATACGCGACTTGAATACCGGCCGGTCGGCCTGGCTTGGCGATGCCCATGCTGCGCTCGCCGATCAGCGTGGCACGCTGTGCCAGGTAGTTCGGGGCCACGAGGCCGGCCACCGGCACCGGTGTGAAGTCCGCATCGGCCACGTACAGCGCGCGGTCGGCAAAGGCCAGGCGACCGGCTTCGGCGATCAGGTGCACGGCCTCGGGCGTGGGCTCAAGCCCGGCAGGCGAAGCGCTTTTTATCGGTGTCATCGGCGCGATGGCCAGGCGCGGGTCGCGGGCTTCCAGGGCCTGCAATGTGCCGAGCATCTGCGCGACCGCAATCCCGCCTGAGGACGGCGGCGGCATGCCGCAGACTTTCCAGCGTTTGTAATCGGTGCACAACGGCGCGCGTTCCTTGGCGACGTAGCCCTTGAGGTCGGCTTGAGTCAGGCTGCCGGCATTACGGTTGCCCTGCACCTTGCGCGCAATCTCATCGGCAATCGGCCCGTGGTACAAGGCGTCCGGTCCTTCCTTGGCGATGCGCTTGAACACAGCGGCCAGCGCCGGGTTTTTCAGCCGTGTACCGGCGGCTTTTGGCGTGCCGTCGGCATTCAGAAAGTAGGCCGCCATCTCCGGCGATTGCGGGATAAAGCGGTCTGCGGCGATCAGGCTGTGCAAGCGCGGTGAAATCGCGAAGCCCTGCTCCGACAAGCGAATCGCCGGCTCGAACAGCTTGGCCCATTGCAGGCGGCCGGTCTTCCTATGGGCCATTTCCAGGGCCCGCAGCACCCCGGGCGTGCCCACCGAACGCCCGCCGATCTGCGCGTCGGTGAAGGCCATCGGCGTGCCGTCGGCGTTCAGGAACAACCGCTCGGTCGCCCCGGCCGGAGCCGTTTCCCGGCCGTCATAGGCGTGCACGTTTTTCCCGTCCCACAGCATGATGAACGCACCGCCGCCAATGCCGGAGGATTGTGGTTCCACCAGGGTCAACACCGCCTGCATCGCAATGGCGGCGTCAATGGCCGAGCCGCCCTGGCGCAACATCTCGCGGCCGGCCTCGGCCGCCAGCGGGTTGGCGGCGGCGGCCATATGGCGCTCGGCATGGCGGGTGCTGAGGTCGGTGCGATAGCCCGAGCCCAACTCCGGTGCCGGTGGCTGGTCGTTGACCGGGGTGTGGCAGGCAGCCAGGGTCAGGGCTGCGGCCATGAGTGACAGTTGGCGGCGGGAAATCGAAAACACGTGCTGAACTCCGTTCATTGTGCGAATGATCTGTTGTCCTTGGGGCGCTGCGGTTTACAGGTAAATCGTGCCTTGCATGTACAACACTGCCTTGCCGGAAATAATCACGCGGTCGCCCTGCAGCTCGCAGTGCAACTGGCCCTTGCGCTGGCCCCCTTGCTCGGCCGTCAAGTGCGACTTGCCCAGGCGCTCGGCCCAGAACGGTGCCAGCGAGGTATGCGCCGAACCGGTGACCGGGTCTTCATCGATCCCCACATTCGGCCCGAACCAGCGCGAAATGAAATCAAACCGTGTGCTCTTGGCGGTGACTGCAATCCCGCGCTTGGGCAGGCCCTTGAGCCGCGAAAAGTCAGGCGTCAGCGCGGCGACCTGGGCTTCGTCGTCCACCAGCACGATGTAGTCATCGGTGCCGAACACGTCGGCGCTCTCGATCCCCAGGGCACTCAACATTCCAGCGGGCGGTTCGCAGCGCTGTGGTTGCCGGGCGGGGAAATCCATCGCCAGCTCATCACCCTTGCGCGTCACCCGTAGCTCGCCGCTGCGGGTGGCAAAGCGCAGCACCTGGGGTGCATCCGCCAGCGCGTGAATCAACACCCACGCTGTCGCCAGCGTGGCATGGCCGCACAGGTCGACTTCGACTTGCGGGGTAAACCAGCGCAACTCATAGAAGCCATCGCGGGGCACGAAGTAGGCGGTTTCGGAGAGGTTGTTTTCGGCGGCGATATGCTGCAGTTGCTCATCGGGCAGCCACTCGGTGAGCGGGCACACCGCGGCAGGGTTGCCGCCGAAGGCATGTTGGCTGAAGGCGTCGACTTGGTAGATGTCCAGTTTCACCGTGAAGCACTCCGTGCGTGGGGGGAGGCTGGACACTAACAGTGGTAAGGGAGGGCGTCAAAAGCGGCCTGCCCGTCAGCCCAATCGCAATACCATAGCCCCGCCGGCAATGATGCACGCAGCCATGATGCGGCGGCCGGTCAGCCGCTCTTTGAGCACCAGTGCCGAGATCACCACGCCAAACAGGATCGACGTCTCCCTGAGCGCCGAAACCGTGGCGATCGGTGCCGCCGTCATTGCCCAAAGTGCCAGGCCGTAGGACACGACGGTGCCGAAGCCACCGATAACACCTGGGCGCCAGTGGCGCGCCAGATAGCGGCAGAATTCGCGCCGCCTGACGGCAAATGCCCATACGGCAAGCGCGAGGCCGGTGAGCAGGAATATCCACAGCGTATAGGCCGCCGGCGCGCCGGATTTGCGCACACCCACACCGTCGATAAGGGTGTAGCCGGCGATGACTGCCGCGTTGACCAGCGCCAGGAGCATGCCTTTTCGCTGACCGATGCTGGGGGCGGCAGCCATGCTCAAAATGCCGATGCAGATGATGGCAATACCGAGCCAGGCGAATGAGGACAAGGATTCGGACAACAGCCCTACGCCCGCTGTCGCCACCAGCAACGGCGCAGTGCCGCGCATGATCGGGTAGGTCTGGCTCATGTCGGAAATGCGGTAAGTCGAGGCGACCAGCACGAAATACACCACCTGCAAAATCACCGACGCACCGATGAAGGGCCAGCTTTCCTTGGCCGGCAACTCCAGAAACGGAATGACCGTCGCTGCGATCAGCGATGCAATGGACGCGATCATGCAGGTGGTCAGCAGCTTGTTGTCACCGCCCTTGACCACGGCATTCCAAGTCGCGTGCAACGCAGCGCCCAGCATGATGATTGCGAACACATCAAGGCTCATGAAGGGGCATCCTATTGGCTCAGTTCTGTATCCAGGAGGGGGCTGCGAGTATGCCCCAGGCACTTTCTTCAAGGCATAAAAAAACGCTCTACCTTTCGGTAAGCCGTTATCAGTACCGGGTTACGCGTCAATTGAGGGCAACTGCTGTTCGATTACACCTGGCCACCTCATGCCCGGCGTTGTTTCAACGCCAGGCGTTATCGAGTAGCCCTGAATGAGATTTTTGCTCAGAACACCTGCAACAGTCGAACGTTGATGCGGGCGCTTTCCTTGAAGCCATTTTCCACCTCAAGATCGCGCCCGAGCGCCACCAGCACCTGCGTCTTCGGGCGGATGAAGTAACTGCCACCCACGCTGATTTTTCGTTGCCGAGCTTCGTCGTCGCTGTCAACGCCATTGACTCGGGTCTCACCGCCCCAGGTCTGTGACAGGCCGACGAAAGCGTTGGCGCCGGGGGTGAACTGGTAACGCAAATATCCCTGCCCCTGGTAGAGCTGTTTCTGCTTGAGCGTGTCGCCGGCAGCGCCGTAGTTGTCGTTCTTGCCGTGGAACATGACGTCGCCGGTCAAGTCGACATACCAATTGTCGGTCAGCCCTTTGACGAAACCTACCTGTAAATCAAACTTCCAGCGGTTTTCACCCAGATTGAGCGGGCGGTCGTGGCTATAGCTACCCGTTGGAAGGTACAGATAGGGCGCTATGGCTAGATAGGTGCGAGACGCTGCGTCGTTGATCAACCAGACTGGTGCGGCCAGGATAACGTCACCTACCCCGCTGGTCTTGCCCAGTGCACTCGTGTCGCGCCCGGCATCCAGCCGGCCAAACGGTACCAGGATCTGGGGGCCTACCGTCAGCCCGCCGATCGTGGTGTAGTGCACCAGCCTCCCGATGCCGACATCCGAGACCAGCCGAGGATCCCGCGCCGTCTGCCGTCCCTGGGCATAGAGTTTGTTGCGCTCGGCATGCTGCAGGTACAGCAACCCCGCCGTCGTACCCTCCGGCGCCGGGACGAAATCACCGATGTCCACATCGATGGCGCGCGCGGTCATCGGCACCATCGTGACCATTGGTAGACAGGCCAAGGCCAATACCTTGTTCATGCTGCTCAGGGGCGAGTGGGTACCGGCCTTTGACACGTGGCCGGTCCTGCGGGCGACGCTGGAGAATGCTTGGGTCATTACGGAAGTCCTCTCTCGAGTAGTCATCTGTCATTGATCGGCCGGCGAAGTGCGGCGACACAGGACAACGCGGCAGTGCGCATGACAAAGATAGGGGGGACGCGCCCCAAGTCGCTTTGTTGGGGCGGTCATTCGTTGTGCTGGGAAGGACAGCTGCTCGGCGCTTACGCCTCGTGGCACGGCGGCCGCTTCAACTGCGTGCCTCTGCACCGGCCATGGCGTCGTAGGCCGGCGAGCGCAGCAGCGCATGGAGTTGCCGGCGACGGACCCCCATGTTGCCGCCGTCGTACAGGGGAAAACACAGCGCGTCCTGCATCAGGCCGGCCAACGGGTAGAGGTCGGTATAGGCATCGACACCGACAACGCGCATGGCATCGTAGACGGCCTGAACGCACAGTTCTGAACAGTGAACCTTGGTGATGATGGCCAGTTCGCGGCTGCGTCCCTGGGTGATATCAAGCTGGTGACAGGCTTTCCAGGTCAGGTAGCGCGCGGCCTCGATGCGCATCTTGATATCGGCCAGCATGAAGCCAACGTTCTGGTGCTCAATCACAGGCACCGTGCCGGAGCGCTTGTCGGTGCGGGCAAACTTCAAGGCGACGTCGAAGGCCGCGCGCATCACACCTACGCAGGCCGCGCCGATGAGCGCCGCAGTCCAGGAGAAGGCATCTTCCACCATGGCAATGCCATCGCCCGGCTTGCCCACAATATTGGCCGCCGGCACGCGCACATTGTTGAAGTGGATGCGCGGCGAGATCGTCGCGCGATGGCCGACGGTATCGAGAAAGCCCGCGATCTCGATGCCCTGGGCGCTGCCGGGCACCATGATGACCGCCAGCGATTGCTGCGGCGGCAGGGTCGCATCGGTGCGGCATATGACGCTGTACAGGTGCGCGCCCTTGCCGTCCCAACCGGTGCCGTTGGTGGTGTAGTGCTTTGCGCCGTTGATGACCCATTCGTCGCCTTCGAGGCGGGCGAATGTCTGCACGCCGGCGGAGGGGTCGGGGTTGTCGTAGTTAGCGCCTCCGGTGACCTCAGTGAAGGCCAGGGCGGCCAGGCGCGAGCCATCTTCGACGAAGTCCGGCAGGAAGCGGCGCTTCTGCTCCTCGGTGCCGTGGTGCAGCACCGCGTGCAAACCCAGGCCGGTGCCCAGCAAGGCCGAAGGCAAGTTGACGTCGGCGGCGGCGAGTTCTTCGGCTGCCAAGGCAAAATCCAGCGTGGTCAGGGCGCTGCCGCCGCACGAGACGGGCAGCAACGCCTTGATGAAGCCGGCGTCGACCATTGCATCGTAGAACGGCCGCGTGGCGTAGAACCGGTCTTCCGGTCGCGCGATTGGGGCGATAGTGGGGGCGACCTTGCTGAGGACTTCGGCGGCGAAGGTTCGCGCGCTTGCCTGTAAAGCCTTCTGTGATTCGGTGAGCTGGAAATCGATAGCCATGGGAAGCGACCTTTCTTGCGGTGGGTTAGGTAACGGACAACCCATCGTAGGCAGCCGGACTGCCTCGGTCTCGCCGGAGCGTGCAAGCCCAATTGACGATTTGCGCAAGGGCACAGGGCTTTCCCGACTGAGGTCGTGCCTTCTGCAGAAAGAGCCTGTGGCGGGTGAATGCCCCCTTGGTTCTGGCGCGGACTTTGCGTCTTCCTGCCGCAGGTCACATGGGTTCAGTCCTGCGCCTGTTTATCCGGCGAAAACTGCACCGGCATGACGCATTCGCATTCCCACCGTGCACAGCGCAGGCACAAACGAAAATGCCGTGCCAGGGTGCCTGAACGCCCATCAACCGACGACTTGCCTTTGCGTGCAAGACCAGTTGACGATCTGTGCAACAGGAGGAACACATGACACGTCTGAGCGGCCCGCCATACCGTGACATTGGCTCAGAAATCAGTCGCTGGCTTGCGCTCGTGATGATTGTCTTTTGCGCCACTGAGGGGTGACCGCAGGATGCAAATCTGGACTACCGAAGCGTGCGTGCAGCGCGAAAGATTCAGCTACTGGCGTGAGGTCCTCTGCGAAGCCTTCGTCTCGCTCAATCCCATCCTCAAGCAAGAGCCTGCAGGATCGAACTTCACGGGCGAGGTGAGCTCCCGGCCCCTCTCCATGAGCGCGCAGACCCGCGTGTTTTCCCGTGCGCAGTTCGTCCAACGACGCTGGGATGAAATCCGCCGCAACCCGGTCGAGTTCTGCTTCGCGAACTTCCAGTTGGAAGGGTCATGCGTGGTACGTCAGGATGGGCAGGAGACACTGGTGTTGCCCGGTGACTTCTCCGTCGTGGACTCCACGCGTCCCTACTTTCTCGATTTCAGGGAAGATTGGCGCGTGCTGTCATTCCGTATACCCAGGGAGCAACTGGTGTCCAGGCTCGCGGCACCGCGCCAGGCGACAGCGCGCTGCGTCAGCGGACAAGCGGGACTTGGACTGGTCGCGGCTCGCTTCGCCCGCTCACTTGAACAGATGGACGCCAGCGTCGGCCTACAGGCGCAGCACGGGCTCAGCGCCGCGCTCAACGGTGTCATCGCCGTCGCGCTGGGCGCCACGCTGGAGGCGCAGGAACAGGACCGGGTGCCGCTGCGGACAGCCTTCCGCCAGGCGGTCGAGACCTATATAGCCGATCATTTATCTGAACCCGGGCTCGGGCCGGACCTGCTTGCGGCGCGATTCAAGGTCTCGCGCCGGACACTCTATGGCCTGTTCGAGGAAGAGCCATTTTCCGTCAGTGGCCTGATCCGGGAGCTGCGCTTGCGGCACAGCGCGCGCGATCTCTGCAGTTCCAGCCATCCTGGCGTGCTCGCCGTAGCGCTGCGCTGGGGATTTAACGATGCCTCGCATTTCTCCCGGTTGTTCAAGCAGCGGTTCGGGATCTCCCCACGCGGACTCGCAGCCAGCGTCGACGGTGAAGCCAAACCAGGAACGAACAGTTGTGGATCGGTCCAGGATCTTCTGATCAGGTGAAGACAAGGTTCAGGAACTACAAAGGCGATCACGGTGCGAGGTGCCGGGATGGGATGCGGCGCAGGGTGACCCGCGGTCATCTGTTGGTAGTCCCCGTTCATCACGGCGCGTTTCGCCATGAATATGGAGCCAGCGGTACTCCCCGGACTGACTTGCGGGGGCTATTTCTGAAAAGCATCAACTACCTCCAGTTTTGCTCACGAGGTGTTGAGGTCGTTCTCGCTCTTGATGCCCCGAGCATTGCGGTCTTCGAATGCCCGGGGACAGTCTGGCTTGGACTGGCGTCTGTCGACTCAGGCGGCCTGGTACAGACGGTGCTCGACCAGCCTGCTGTTACGCAGGCGATGCGTTGCCTTGGCACCGGCCAGCACGGCCAGGTCCAACAGCGGCTCGAGGATGACGACGGTCATGTAGGCACTGCCGAAGGTCAGGACTGACAGTGCGTTCTCTGCCGTGAAGCCCTTCCCGTAGAAGGCCCAGAAGGCAACCCAGGCGACGATGCCTGACTGGAAGGCCGTCGACAGGCCCAGTGCCTGGCGATAGCCCAGATCAACATAGGGCGTGTTTGGCGCGATGATACGCCGCGCCAGGGCAGCAACTGCCAACAACGGTACCAAAAGGGTGGTGACGTTCATGCCGTACTGCGGCAGGTCGAATGGGGCGAAGAACAGACCCTGGATTAACAGCCCCAAAGCGAGACCTACTGCGGCAGGTGCTGCACCGAACAACAGGAACAGCGTCGAACCGAGTATGAGATGCACCTCCGAGACGCCAACCGGATGATGCGGCAGCAGTTCAAAGAAGCCAAACACCAGCGCCGTGGCGGCGGCGGCGCGAACCACCAGCGAGACGGCACCTCGTTCGCCAATGGCGTCCGCAACGAGTTTGACGGTGTAGGTGCCGACGCTTGCGGCGGTAACATAGCTCAGCCAGAGTTTTCCGGCTTCCACGAGGCCAGGTTCGATATGCATGACGATGACTCCTTGGCCGCCTCTGCGGCTTGCTAGGTAAAAAAGGACAACAAAAAACTGCTCCGCCCTCAGTGAGAGGCTCGGCTGATCGCCACGGGCTCGCGATGCGGCAGATGCTCACCGGTGTGCCCGTGGGCCGGTGGACAACTTGCATTGAGCAAAACCACCGGTTGTCCATGGGGAGTATTCAGGTAGGCCTGCCTCCATTCCTCGCCCCGCTGGACGATGTCTTCCATCCCGGTCAGGCCGAGGGTGGTGACCATTCTTTCCATGGCCGTGATCCATTGCCGGTAATAGGCGTCATTGACGCTTTCTCCGGGTTGCGCCGGGGCAGCCTTGATCTCTTCGCTGAATACCTGCACCCAGTCCTTCCAGGGGAACACGCCGGCTTGGTGCAAGTGCACCAGCAGGGAAAAAGCCTGAGCCTGCCAAGGCTTGTCGAACACCGGGCCTTCATCGTCGAGAGGGAGGCCGACGGCCTTGTAGTCGTGGCGCATGCTCGTGTTCATACGGCCTCCAGGTAGTTGTCCCATAGGTCGATGCACACACTGTCCGGTCGCCGTACTCCCCACAATTCCTCGGCACTGAAGCGTACGGCATAGACCTGCTGCGGCTGTTCGCCCAAACCATGGGCCATCGTGTCCGGGGTAGCGAACGCGCCATGCGCGATCACGATTGTGCCGACCTTACCGCGCGCGTAGCGTGGCAGCCGGGTGTGATTGGTTGGGTTGAGGCACTTCGTCCGCACCCGGTCACCGACTCGGAATTGGCCGGGGACATCTTCTTTTGCTCGTGACGAGGCGCCGCCGAGCACGACGGCGTCGACGATATCCGGAGTTAAAACCGTGACGGGCTGTGTCGGTGGGGTTGGTTTGGCCGTACCCTGCAGTTCGGCGGCGCTGATGACGCCCTTTTCTGTCAGCAGGGTCTCGAAGGCGTGCAGCCAGTGCTCGTAGTAGCTCGACTGCAGGTATTCGGCCGGCTTCATGCGTTCGATGGCGTGGCGGAATTCGTCGACGTTGAAGTACCCGCCGACGAAGAGCGAGGCGAAGAGCGGAAAAACCCTGCGCTCCCAATCATGATGGAAGATGGGTTCGTGCTCTTCCGTGAGCACTGGGCCGAAACCATGCATGCCGCCCAGGTCGTGTATACCATTCATGGGTTTTCTCCTTTTCAGGTTCAGGCTACTTGATCCGGATTCTTAGGCAGTCCGGTACCGATCATGGCGTCGCGAGTCACGAGTTCGACCAGTTGTTCCTCGTTCCAGCCATCAGTACCCGCCGGACGTTCCGGCAATACCAGATAGCGCAGCTCAGCGCTGCTGTCCCAGACGCGAACTTCCTTGTCATCAGGAATCGTCAGACCGAACTCCGCCAGCACGCCGCGCGGGTCAATGACTATCCTCGAGCGATAAGGTGCGGATTTGTACCAGACCGGTGGCAGGCCCAGGGTCGGCCACGGGTAGCAGGAGCACAGTGTGCATACCGTCACGTTGTGCACGGTCTGGCTGTTCTCCACGACCACCATGTCTTCACCCTGAACACCAGAAAAGCCCAGCTCGGCGATGGCTGCAGTGCCATCTTCCAGCAGCCTGTGTTTGTACAGAGGGTCGAACCAGGCTTTCGCTATGACCTGGGCGCCGTTTCTCGGGCCGACCTTGTGTTGGTAGGTGTCCACCAAAGCATCCATGGCGACGGGATCGACCAGGCCCTTTTCCGTCAGCAGGGACTCGAGCGCTTTGACGCGTAGCGCTATGGCCTCCGGTGGCTCAGTGTGGTCGTGATCGTGATGATGTTCGTGCGTATGGCTCATGTCTTTGCCCCCTCTGAAGTTGGTGAAATCGCTCCCTGCATTACTCGACGAGTGCAGCAATACCCGTATCCGGCGCCAGCTTTTTCACAGGTTACTTTCCTCGTTTCGGCCAAATTACCCCAACGCTTTTCATTCCTTTGGCGGGGTCCATTTCGGGGTGTGCGAGTACTACGTCGCGGTAGGAGGGGCTACCAATCACGGCGGGTTTAAACTTGATCAGAAAGTCATTGACCTCTTTGCGCAGGTCCGGTGCCAGATCGTAGTCGTTGTAGCATTCCTCAAGACAATCGAGCACGGCTTGCCAGTGCACCTCGGTAAGACCCATTCCGCGATGCGCGGTGACCATGTCCCTGCCCCGGTATTTGGCGCTGCCACCCCAATGTTCAGAAAGGAAATCGACAAAGTTGATGTGTTCCTTCTGGAATGTTGATTCGGACATGTGCGCCCAGATATGGCCGATAGCGGGATGTCCCATGGTCTTCCTCAAAACTGCACCTGCGAACTGATAAATGACGTCGTAGCCCCCAAGACGCGCATAGAGGGAGGGCTGTTGTTCCACGGATGGTTGCTGGTCGGTCATGATGCGGTTTCTCCGTTTCGGCTGGGGACGATCTGATTCGCTCAATGTCGTGTTCCGCACGGTTGATAAAGGGCGCGAGAACGTGCGACGAATACAAAATTAGAGCTGCTGTCGAGCGCACGCTTTGCTGGCAAGGACAATCGTTTGGTCTAGACGGACAACGGCTTAGGAAAACCGTGCTTGCAGCCGACGCAGAATGCTGACATCGGAACTGGTCCTGCGGCCATGGGGGGATATATGGTCCGTGACTGGGGTTCCTTTATTTCTGTCTTGACCGGACGGTTCGCTGTTCTAGATCGCCGTGGACGTTGGTGTTTTACGATTGCTCCCATTCCATCGGCGTTGCAGCACCAAGGTCCCGAGTTGCAGCAGGTAAGTGGCAAACTCTTCGGGTGCCATGTCCCATCTGTGTAAAAACCAGGATGAATCGGATAGTCGCTGCTGTTCTCGTAGATGCATGAGACACCTCGTCATTTGTGTTTTTAGGGACACGGCGTGGAGTGAACATTATCTAGGGGAGATGAAGTGTGCTTGGCTCGAATGGACAACCGTTTGGTTAAAAAGGACAGGTATAGATGTCCGGCATGCCAGTGGGCAGCGATGGTGCGGGGTGGGGAGGGATAGACAGGGATAAACGGCCAGACACAAGAAAGCCCGCACGAGGCGGGCTTCTTGAGGTGATTCATAGACTGCTGTAGACATCTATGGATCGGTACTTGGTGGTACACAGTCATTTGAATTGGGTGGATAAGATATTGATTTTATTTGTTTTGTTTATATGTTGTGTGGTTAGGGATACATGTGGGGATACACGCGGCGCCCGATTGAACGCCGTAACGAAGTCTAAACATAAGAAATCTGCGTTGTACGCAACCAGTTGTGCTGATTTTTAATGTCTGCTTAGAGATCTGCTAAGCGAGCTAGCAGTGTTGGTTCAGCGCGTTGGGTTACGCGTCAATTGTGGGCAAATGTTGTTCGATGACGCCTAGCCATCCCATACCGGCATAGGTTTCAAACCCAGGCGTTATCGAGTAACCCTGGATGAGGTTTTTACTCAAGATGCTGTAACCACTCGTTTGGGCGGCTTTAGTTTGCAACTCAATTCGCTCGCCCAGCTGATTCTGTGTATCAGAGCTGGCAATTATCTTGTGATTGCCGTCGATGATCATCAATCGACTTCGCGAGCGTTCATCCTCGCTCAAGCGCACGCCTTTGAGCACCGAGTCAGCTTGATTTTTCCAGTCGAAAAAAATTCCGATAACGCCAATCACCGGGGTCTGTTTACCTGCCTTGCTGCGCACAGCCGCACTGAATGTGCAGGTTTGCGAGTCGTTCAACAGCGGTTCGGCCGTTATTTCTCCAGCGAAATACTGGTCACCTGAAGCGTGCTGCATTGCTTTCTTGAACCAAGGCTCCTTTGCAACAGTGGCACCGATCACCCTGCCAAAGGTTCCCGGTCGGCCCGATGCCAAGATTCGCCCACTGTTATCAGCGACCCAGATGTCTAGGTACACGGTGTAACTGTCGAGAATGATCCCAAGACGCTCGCTGGCGTGGGCGCAATCTTCCGGGGAGTGACTCGTCAGCGCGTCTACCAGGGATGCATCCGTTGCCCACCAGCGCACGTCGCATGTGCGCTCGTAAAGGTTTCGATCGATGATCTCGATCATGTTAAGCGACAGATCAGCCAATCGCTGTCCGCGCACGTCAAAGCACATGCCCCGACCGAGTGCCGTCAGTTCATTGACCGAAACCTGCAAGTCCTCGGTCAGCCCGCTGGCAATTTTCGAGATACGCTCGGAGATATTTTTGACTTCTTCCGCCACAACCGAGAACCCCATCCCGGCCTTGCCTGCATGTGCGGCTTCAATGAGTGCATTGATTGCCAGCAATCGAGTTTGGCGAGTGATCGCATGTATATCACTGACACCACGATTCGCCAGAGACTCCACTTCCCGTGAGAGGGAGACGATCCGTTCGGGTTCGATCATTTTCTTTCTGCTTCTACGAGTTATTGATGGCGGCAGTGGGTTGCTGATCAATGAACGAAGAAAATACAAAACTGGGCTATAGCTGCCCTCTAACGAATGAAGGTTAGGACCCCTCTAACAATAAGATCGGCTGATTTCACTGGGCCATTAGGTGAATACGAAAAATTAATTCAAATGTTCGAGGCCCGGATCCCTCTTGGCTTGGGTCGTAAGGAATGGGACACCAATGAGCGCTGGCAAGAGAGCCTAGAGACTCAGCAGTTTGATGCGGCTCATTGACAATACGGCATTCATGACGCGGTCAGGCTTAGGAGGGCAGGGCGATCGTAGTGGTTGTCATTGCCACACAGGGTCAACCCTGTACGCATCAAGGCGCCGAACCTAGACGGTTTCATTCAGAAAACTCAGCGCAGTAATGGGTGTTGCTTCGGTTGGGCAATCACATGAGCATCGTTCAGATCGTATAGATAGCTCTGGTTCTGGTTGTCAGTTGTATTGCTACCCTGAAATCCACGGAGGGCCGGTTTGGGTCGAAAGCAGACCAAATGCAATGACCACTTCTGGCCGTGTGGTGCCGGTGGTGGCAGGAAGCCGATTGTGCTAACCGGTCACGACCTGCAGCTATTGGCCGCTCCCTAACTGCCATCGCCCGTATCAATCGACGCGAAGTTGACTTTTGTCTCCCGAAGATCGCGACCCTCGGCAGTCCCTGGGACGTTGAGTAGTGAGGTGAAGATTTACAAAGAGATTTAAATTTTTGAAATTTCACTCAATGATTGCGAAATCAGTGATCATTTTGCTTGCAGAAAAACAGTTTTTTTTACAAAGTTACATGGCGATATAATTCCACCAGTTAAGCAAGGAGCTGCCAATGAGCACAGATGAGGTAAAGCTGGTAAATACGCTAACATTCAGGGAGGCTTATAAATCCATTAAAAGTATGGATTCAATTTCACTTCCCGGATTGGTTGTAGTTACGGGTATCAACGGATCTGGGAAAACTCATCTGCTCACAGCGATTAAAGGCGGCCAAGTATTATCCAGTATTGCTATTGACCCAAACAGTGATATAAAAATTTATGATGCCACAAATATTGTACCTTTAGATACCGGCGTTTTCGATCCCTATTCGCACTGGGCACAGAGATCTTCGATGTTTCAAGCGATGCAGACTCACCGAGATGCGTTGTTTCCGGGCCTAAAAAGTGTAGCAAAGTCCCTGGGAGTACATGAAAAAAACTCTATATCTTTAGAGAGATTAGTCGAACTAACGGAGGATGATTTTTTTGAAGGGTTTGAGGATAAATCGCAGGCTGAAAATAATTGGCTGCAGTTTCAGCAGCAAATAAATAATCATGCTCAGCATGTGATGAACAACACCTTCAACCATAATGGCGATGAATCTTGGCGGAATAAAATGCGCCGTGTCGCGGTGGAAAACCCTCGTTCCCTTATTCATTCGTCATCAGATCAATTTTATCGAAACGCACCTTTCCTTTGGGGGGATGTTGATCCGTTTCAGCAAGCATTTGGACAGGTATTTGTCACATACAGAAAGCTGCTGCATGATAACGAAATGTATAAAAGCTTTCCGCCTCCAACTGCTGCAAAGGAGCAGCATTTAAGCCGTGAAGAATTTATCGAAGTATATGGCCCACCTCCGTGGGATTTCGTGAATAGAATTCTCGAAGAGTCCAAGCTAAATTTTCGAGTAGATTCTCCACCATTGTATGAATCATCACAATACGAGCCTAAGTTAACTAAAGTTTCCTCGGATGTGGAGATGAGATTTCAAGATCTTTCGTCAGGGGAAAAGGTATTAATGTCGTTTGCGTTATGCCTATACAATACCCAAGAAACACGGCAAAAAAAAGAATTTCCAAAATTGCTGCTACTAGACGAAATCGATGGGCCGCTTCATCCTTCTATGGCAGCTTCCCTTTTAGCCACAATCAATAATGTATTAGTAAAAGAGCGAAATGTTGCAGTTATCATGACGACTCATAGCCCGTCTACTGTCGCTCTTGCACCCGAAGATTCAGTTTATGTTATGGATCCTACTGGGCCGCGATTGGTGAAGTCTTCCAAGGGGGCAGCGTTATCCATACTTACTGCGGGTGTACCAACGCTATCCGTTTCTTTTGATGGTCGGCGCCAAGTTTTTGTTGAGAGCTTTCGCGATGCAAAAATCTATGATTCTCTTTATCAAAAATACAAAGGTCATCTGAACACTGAACGATCATTAGCTTTTGTGGAGGTCGGCCGAGTCAACTCGGAAGGCATCGAGCAAAATTCTGGCTGTACACAAGTCATCCGAATCGTTGGAGATCTGGCAGCAGGCGGAAATCACAGTGTATTAGGACTAGTTGATTGGGATGGCGGCAGGAAGCCTACGAACAGAGTGCATGTACTTTCCCATGGAGTGAGGAATGGCCTTGAATCTCTTTTATATGATCCGCTTCTGTTGCTATCACTCCTTGTTCGAGAAAACTGTCCATACATGGTTGAGCGAGGGCTATTTCCCGATAACGAATCTTACACGTCTATCGCGACCTGGGGCGACAGTTGCTGGCAAGAATATGTAGACAAATTGCAGAACTATATTTTCAGTGGCTCACTAAATACAGGTCGTATCATTGATATCAAATATCTATCAGGAATATCACTGAGGATTAGGCAGGATTATCTATATCTTGATGATCATCGTTTGGAAGAAAAGCTGATTAGCTTGTTTGGCTTTATCAAACCCAAAGCCAAAGGTAGTGGGCTAATGCAGTACATTATTGATACAGTTCTGAAGGATCATCCAGGATTTGTTCCTAAGGATTTGATTTCGACTTTTGAGTCACTACTTGGCTATGAAGTCCATTCAGTTCAAGAGTAAGCGTAGTCTTCGATCTAAAAGTTGCATTTGACAGCCCGTTCTGAGCGGGCTGTTAATCCCGGCCAGCGATATGCTCCCACAGCGAATTCCAGCGCCACAGATTGCAAGACTCATATCTGTGGCGCGACGGTTCCAGCAACGGCAGCGCTCGGGCTAGGTGCAGTTCATTATGGCGATTAATTATCAATTTCTTCGACTCATCCTTTCCCTGAATCTTCCCCCCGATCATCAGTTCTGTCACGGACGGCGAAATACCGGGGGGATGTTTAGGACCTGGCCTTCTTCCTGAAGCTTCGAATGTGACAACCCATAGAACCGTGAACGGAACCTGATCATCGAGCCTAACTAATGACTGCTTTTGGCCGATGGCTGCCAGTCGCCACCGGCAGCTATCGACCCATAACCGTCGTTCGAATCGAACCTTTGGATGCCTTCGATTAGTTCGTGAATCGATACGCCTGTTCTTGCAGGCTCGTTTTGATTAATGCAGCCAATTGTTGGGTGGCTGGTGTCGGGTCGTCGCCGTCGCAGTGAAGCATATAGCCAAGGCTTGGCACGGGGGGTAAGCCAGAAACAACGGTCAAGTGGCTCGGCAGCCCGATGCGGGTTCGCAGTGTCAGGCCCAATCCGGCGGCGACGGCCGCCCAGATACCGCCGACACTGGGGCTGGTCAGGGCAATCCGCCAAGGTATTTGCGCGGCATCCAGCGCCTGGGTGGCGGCGCTGCGCAATACGCAAGGCGCGTCGAACATGATCAGTGGCAACGGTGAATCATCAAGGGCCGTCAGCAGTGGAATATCGCGGGCCCCGATCCAGTGCATCTGTGTTTCGCCCAGACGTGTGGCATAGGGCGACATGTGTCCGGTGTCCCAGGTCAGGGCGAGGTCCAGATTGGAGCTTTCGACCAGAGACAGCAGTTCGGCGTTACGGGCGATCCTGACTTCGAGATTCACCCTCGGGTAAGTCTGGACGAAGCGTCGCAGGATATCGCTCAGGAAATGTTCCCCAAAGTCTTCTTGAAGCCCGAGGCGTATGGTCCCGGCGGTTTGGCTTTCACGCAGGGTCTGAAAAATGCTGTCGTTCAGCTCCAGCAACCGGCGGGCATGACTGAGCAGTGTTTCTCCCGTGGGGGTCAAGACCAGTCCGCGACCGGACTTAGCCAGTACCGGCGTACCGACCTGCTCTTCGAGTTTCTTCAATTGAGCGCTTACGGCAGACGTCGAACGACCGAGACGATCCGCCGCTTTGGCAAAACTGTTGAACTCCACGCCAGTGACGAAGGTACGCAATACGTCAAGATCGAAGGTTGGGCGGCGCATTTAACAGTCCACTAATTCAGGATGGTTGGTGCTATTAAATCTGATATTCGGAAGTATCGCGACTTGATAGTTTTTCCCCGTCAATTGGGACATCAGGGGAAAAACATCATGAGTGCAGCGATGATCACGGGGCGAGAACACCAGAGCAGCTACCCGCAGAAATTTGCCGAGTTGACTGACAACGTATTGTTTGGCGACATGTGGATGCGTACGCAATTGAAGCCCCGTGAACGCAGTCTGGTGACAGTGGCCGCGCTGGTGGCGATGTACCGTCTGGAACAACTGCCCTTTCATTTGAAACGTGCACTGGATAACGGCTTGTGTGTTGACGAACTGGCCGAAGTCATCACCCATCTGGCGTTTTATTCAGGCTGGCCGACAGCCGCCTCGGCACTGAATTTGCTCAGTGAACTTCAGGCTAGCCTTCCAGAACCTAAGGAGTGACCGCTGATGCCGTTTGCACGAATTTCACTGCACCGCGGAAAGTCGGCCGAGTATTTACAGGCGTTGTCTGCGGGGCTGCACGACGCCTTGGTCGAAAGCTTTGAGGTGCCGAAGACTGATCGTTTCCAGGCTATTCACCAGCATGAGATCGGCGAGCTGATATACGATCCCCACTACTTGGGCGGGCCGCGTAGCCATGACTTTGTGCTGATCGCGATAACCGCAGGTCGTCCTCGAAATGTTGAGACCAAGCAGCGTTTTTACCGCGATCTGGTTGAGAAATTGGGACGAGCGACGGGACTGAACGCGGAGGATGTCATGGTGGTGATCTCCACTACGGCCGGTGATGATTGGTCGTTTGGTGGCGGGCGGGGCAACTAGCCTCCGGGTTTATGCATCGCCTGTATTGACGCCGGGCATGAGTTATCAGGTGGATAACAACGCTGTGGGACATTGGGCATTTACCACCACAGGGACGACGTTGGTTATTGTGGTTTAGTCGTGGGAGCGGAGTTGCATACCGCGCCCACGCAATCCCCAGGTAGCCAATGAATCAGTAATCTGGAGTCTGAAATATACGTGTGCGAATGACTGCTTCTGGCCGGTATCTGCCCTTCTTGAAGGGTAACTGTGTGGCTGTGGGTGAGCTTGATGGGACGAGCCTAAGAGGGGGGCATGTTCCCCTCTCCTGCAACACGCTTAGCTGCTGGAATACGAGGTGTTCCGACTATTTCTATTCGGTGTAAAGCTCCTGAAAACCATATATTCCGTGGCCTTCAGCGTTTATGGTGCACCGGGAGCCTGTGGAGCACCGGATTGAGGAGGGTTGAGTTATTCATTCATCCCGCCGCCCTTTATCTGGGGTACCAACAGCGGGTAATGGTGGTGACCACAGGGGCACCTCTTCCCCTGACACCTCAACAGCTTCAATGATAGCTGTGCAAGGGCTGGGGGGCCTGGCCATCTACTGACCTACTACCCAACCGGAGACGGAACCCCCTATAGCCACTTGAATCTGAAAAAACATCGGGGTTCGAATTACCCCAATCCAAATAACCTCCCAAAGGACCCATGAACAGCGCGGAAAGGTGTTGTTTTGCCTGCTGTCTAGACGCTTGGCGGCAGGCGTGTGGCGACCCTCTGATGCTCGCTGAAGGCGCGCAATGCGATGGGGTGATGGGGGTTAAAAACCGATACCTCTCAAAAAACGGTGTTCCAGGTGTTCCAGGTGTTCCACTAAGGCTGAAAGCCACGAGTTACGGGGCTTGCAGAGTGGAACACCTTTTTATTTGAGCTGGAACACTAGGTGTTCCAGCGGCAAAAGGTGTTCCACGTTGATGGTCTGTTGATTCAGTCCGAGAGCCGCTCCTCAACGGTCGGCAAGGTTGCGTCAGGAGTGATTTGTGTGAGGATAGATGTAGTAGATTCGGTCTGGCATGTGCGTGGCAAACCCCGCTGCTGCCCACGTTGTATACGGCAATACTTTTCGTACAAAACCTAAAGAATATTGGCAGTGGCGTGTAAAAAAACAGTGAGGTTGGTATGTCAAGCTTAGAGATGGTAAGGAGTCGATTTGAGTCGTTGAATGGTATTCGCGCAGTGGCCCCGGATTTTATTGAAAAGCTGGAGCATGAGTTGAAAGTATCACTTCCCAGTAGCTTCAAATTGGTGGGTGAGTTTTTTGACGGAAGTGGTATGAATCGCCCCGGGTTTCCTAGACACTCTCCAGGCTCGCTGCGTAACGCTTTTCAAACTCTACCGGTGACAGCTGATTGTTGAAACTGTGGCGTCGTTTTGGGTTGTAAAACATCTCGATGTAATC
>Ga0307405_10000085_pt1 | contig 39496 bp, 34 predicted proteins | sample 322Cmetagenome_2_FD_203311 | JGI IMG/M metagenome (GOLD analysis project Ga0307405, IMG submission 203311) | Maize rhizosphere microbial communities from greenhouse at UC Davis, California, United States - 322HYB-C-1 | ecosystem: Host-associated > Plants > Roots > Rhizosphere > Soil | place...
TTCTAAATGCCATCAGGAACAAAATAGTGCTTAGAGTAGCAGCCGTCATTAAAAGTAAAACTAATTATAAAAACAACTATAAAATAGCAGCATAAAACTTGGATTAGTCATAACAATCATTGCGAGGCACGAAGCAATCTTAAAGCGCTCGCTACTAGCGATAGTTGTGAGATTGCTTCGTCGGCTGAAAAAGCCTTCTAGCAATGACGATATCTTGATGAGAAGAATTACGCCAACTGCTCTTTAACATTTCCTGTCCGCTTTAACGTTCCCCAGGTTTCCAGTTCACCTTTTATGGCTTTTCTGAACGAACGGAATAGTACAACATACATTAATTGTCGCCAGAAAAACCGCTGTGGGAATATGTAAAGTAAATTTGTGTATTTTTCTTTTTCCATGCGGAAGGCGATAGCAGCAAAAATCATATCTACAACAATAAAGATAATATAATAGAAAAGTACCTGACCAAAACCGTTATGCAAGCTTAAAATTCCGGAAAATCCGGTTAGGGTCAAATTATTTATGGCACTTAATGAAAATAGACCGCTAATTAACGAGATGAACATAAAAAGATCGGCAAGTGGAGAAAATAGCGGCAAAATGATCTGATAGATCAAGATATTCGGCATTCCTACCATTCCAAAGTAGCCGTATTTCTTGTTTAGCAGTGTTTTTCTGTTTTTCCAGAAACTTTGCATTACCCCAAAACTCCAGCGGAAACGTTGTTTAAGCAACATATTCACAGTTTCTGGCGCTTCGGTATAAGCAATTGCAGTATCACAATTTTTTATGCGGTACCCTGCTTTCAAAATCCGCATAGTTAAATCGCAGTCTTCTGCAAGTGTATCAATGGTAAACCCGCCGATTTCTAAAATTACATTTTTTCTGAAAGCACCTATTGCTCCGGGCACAACAGTAATTGTATTTAATAAGTCGAAAGCACGCCTATCCATATTCTGTGCAGTGATATATTCAATAGACTGCCATTTGGTAATGATATTGTTGGCATTCCCAACTTTCACAGTACCAGCTACTGCCGCAATTTGGTCACTATAAAAATAGCGCATTAGTTCGGTAACGGCATCATCTTTTAGCTGTGTATCGGCATCTATACAGACCACAAATTCTGAAGTCGCTTTTGATATGCCATAATTTAGTGCAGATGCTTTGCCTCCATTTGCTTTACGGAAAACTTTTACCTGAGGGTGGTTGCCAAAGTGTTCGTTAATGATTTCGAAGGTTTTATCTTTTGAACCATCATCAACAAAAATCAGTTCAAAATCGGGATAGGTGGTTTTTAAAAGACTATTAATGGTTTGTACAGCAGTAACTTCTTCATTGTAAGCCGGAATGATAATACTCACTTTTTCTGAAGGATCTACTATCAATTTGCTGACATTCTGTTTCGCTCTTTTTCGCTGTCTGATGGCCAAATAGGCAATAAATATGGTTCTTAAGATAGCAAGTACAATCGCTACAGAGAATACGGTGTTTAAAATCATGTTTCCATAGTAAAAGAAATTGATGAAAAAGTAATCACCGGAACCAGAAAAACCACTATTTGCCATAGATTTGACCGCAGGCATTAGTTCTGATCTTTTTTTGCCCATTAAATCGCCGACCGTAGTAAAGGTATACCCTTTGGCGTTGAAGAATTTTATAATCCTTGGTAAAGCGGCAACGGTAGCTTCACGGTTTCCACCAGCATCATGTAATAAAAGGATATTACCGTTGTCTTGCTGTTTCACTACTTCGTTAAAAATCTGATCTGCAGTTTTGCCTGGCTGCCAATCTTCAGGATCTATATATTCCCCGATATTGATGTAATTTTCTTTACGACTTTGTGCAACAGGCAGAATTTCGGAAATATTTTGGGGTTCGGCATCTGCATTAAATGGTGCACGGAACAAAATTGTACTGTGACCGGTAACCGCTTCAATTAACCTACGGGTAGCATTTAGTTCGAATTTTACCCGCCTTGGTCCAATGGCCGACATATCAGGATGGAAGAAAGTATGGTTTCCAATTTCATAACCATCATTATATTCCTGTCTTAACAATTCCATATTCTGTTCAGCCATAATGCCAACCACAAAAAAACAGCCTGGTACTTTTTCTCGTTTCAAAATATTTAACACCTGCGGTGTATAAACCGGGTCTGGCCCGTCATCAAAGGTTAAGGCGATTTTCTTATCGGCCTCTCCAAACCTTTTAATTACATATTGCTCTGGAAGTCTGATGTATTTTTGATCGGCAATGGAAAAGTTATCTTTGTTTAAAGTGAACTTAACACTACCGGGTGTAGGGGTAGAAATCAGGTCCAGAATTTCACCGTCGCCCAAATATGAGATCCCACCCATGTTTAATGAAGCAATTTTGCGTAAATCGAAGGGTTTTTTCTTCAGCGTGTCCAAACTAAGGTCATTAGAAATAAACGACCATAAACGTTTGTCTTCCGAACCTAAACGCCATAAGGCTACGCCGGCAATATCCCAATCATCAGCCTTGCGGATTAAATTAAAATAGGTTGCCGCATCAGTAAAATAAACTTCATGTTTAATTCCACTGCCATCGTTGTAAGTGTAGTTTAAATTGGCTGAAGCAGGATTGTAGTTTATTTTGCTTTTATAATTAACCGCCATTGTCATCGCCTGTTCGTAAGTAACCGGTTGCCCAATGCTATTTTTTGGCCAGTCGTAACCGTAGCAAGCTAAGGCAAGGATTACTTTGCCGGCATCAACCTTACTGCAAATATCATCAAGCTTTTCTTCTACCCATTCCTGATGGGAAATATCGCCTGCGTTACTTTGTTCAGTATGCTGATCATAAGCCATTAATACGAGGTAATCATTATATTTTTGAAGAATTTCTGGCTTATAATCGTCGTTTTCAGGTGAAATATCCTGAGAAACGATCAGTTTTTCGGCGTGAAACTGAGTATATAGATTTTTCATAAAAGCGTTAAAACTATCGCTATTTTGGAGGTTGAGCTCTTCAAAATCTATGTTTATTCCACTATAACCGTATTTTTTGGTAATTGCTATAAGATCGTAGATCAATTTTTGCTGGGCAGATTGATCGTTTAATAATCTCCTTACTGCTGCACCATCCCAATGATCTTTATTGTAATTTGAAACCACTGCAATAGCCGATTTTTTGCCGGCATGTATTACTTTTAAGGCCGCAGTATCTGCTTTATTTACAATAGAATCACCATTTAAAAAGAACGATTCTGTAGCCACCATATCCAAATGGCTGATGTTGCGTTTTAAATCTGATATTGATGATTCTTTACTTGCTGCCCAGCTTACATAAAAGGCCATGTTGATGCGCTTGCTGTTACCACGATGGCTTAAAATGCGGTATTCGCGATCTTTTTTGATCTTTTGCAGCTTAGATTTTTCGATGGTGAAATCCTTATACTGTTGCGATTTTTTTAACTTCTCTAATTGTTTTTGTGTTAACGGTGTATTCGTGTTGATAAAAGGCAAATTGGGTGCCTGTACTGAAGACAGTGTATACACCACGCAGATGATTGCGATAATGAAGACTAAAAAAAACGTACGGCTTACCCATGTAAATGTATGCCAGCGTCTTTTGGTCTCAGTTTGAAATATTTGTTTTCCGGACATTTTTCTGTTCTGATTTATTAATCAAATGTCACTAACGAATATGAAGATTGGATGAATGATTAATGGGAGAGTGGTTGAGCTGATTGATCGATATTCCTGTTTTAAGATGCTGATTTACTTACTGTTTATCGATGCATAAGTGGTGTTCCCGGATCTTTTCATCATTAAGAAGTTAAGGTAGTTAAGGTTTCTTGCGTAAATTAAGATGCGCTTCGTCCTCCTGAACTTGTTTCAGGATCTTTTAGTTTTGTTTATCTAGCAAGAGGATGTTTCGATTGGGTTGCCCTGTATATGCGGTTAAAAAAAAGCCGACAAATTTTTATAAAAAATGCCGGCTTATTTATCTATTCGGTATGATGGATGCTGAAACAAGTTCAGCATGACGATTTTCTGTTTACTCCTCTAAATAACCGAACCTACCTTGGTTATAATCTTCAATTGCCTGATGAATTTCAGCTTCAGTATTCATTAAAAACGGGCCGTACTGAACAATTGGCTCATCTATTGGTTCTCCACTTAAAACCAAAACCACACTGTTTTCTAGCGCTTCGATTTTAATCTCTTCACCTTTGTTTTTGAAGTGGATAAAATCATCTACGGATGCGGTTTCGGACCCATTAATTTTGATCGAACCTTCAATCACCATAAATCCGGTATTAAAATGCTCAGGAAAGTTAAAAGTAGCTCCACCACCTTTATTTAGCCTGGCATTATAGAGTTCTATGGGGGTAAAGGTATTTGCATTGCCTTTTATACCCCGATAATTACCAGCAATGATTTCGATTTTTCCTCCATTTTCGGGAAGATCAAAATGAGCCATATCAGCCTGCTTAACTGCCTGATATCTTGGTTTACCCATTTTATCTTTAGCAGGCAGGTTAATCCAAAGCTGAACCATTTGAAAAGGACCACCAGCTAAGCTGTAGTTCGCTTCGTGATATTCTTTGTGTAGTATACCACTTGCAGCAGTCATCCATTGTACATCGCCGGGGTAGATCACACCGCTGTTTCCAGAACTATCGTGATGGGCAACCGCACCATGATAGGCAATAGTTACCGTTTCGAAGCCCCGATGTGGATGTACGCCAACGCCCCTGGGTTCTTTCCTGGCAGAAAATTCGATTTTTGAGCCATAATCCATTAAGAAAAACGGACTCATGTTGATTTTATATCCACTTGGGAAAAAATTGTGTACCCTAAAGCCATCGCCAACCATATGTGGCGCTGGCGCTTTTAGTACTTTTTCTATTTGTTTTGTTTCCATTACCTTTTATAGTTAGATAAGGCATGGGGCTAAGCGCATAGTGCCGCCATACGCTTAGCTCTACGCACTATGCTTGTTTCACAAACTGTAATTCGCCTAAAATGCGAACTTCTTCACTTACCATTACGCCACCGGTTTCTAATGCTGCGTTCCAGGTTAAACCGAATTCTGAGCGGTTAATTTTTCCACTTAAAGTAAATCCTGCTTTGGTATTTCCCCATGGATCGGTAGCAATACCACCAAATTCTGCAGTTAATTTAACCGGTTTGGTTTCACCTTTAATGGTTAAGTCACCTTTAACAGTATAATCGCTGCCGTCTTTTTCTACTGAATTAGATTTAAATTCGATGTGTGCAAATTTTTCAGCATCGAAAAAATCGCCACTTTTTAAATGGTTATCGCGGTCAGTATTTCCGGTATCGATTGAACCGATATCACCTTTGAAAGAAATTTCTGCATTTTCAAATTCATCACCTTCAGATGATAACTCTGCTGAGAAAGATTTTAAACTACCGGTTACAGTAGTAATCATTAAATGTTTTACTTTAAATTGTAATTCGCTGTGGGTTGGATCTAATGTCCATTTTGTAGTTGCCATATCTTTTGTTTTTTGAGATGTTTAATATTTACAACACAAAAGTACAGCGCAGGTTTTTACTACAGATTGATGTATGGTAAGAAAGGGAATTAATTGAATGAGAGAAGGATAGATTGATTGAATGATGGAATGAAAGAATGATTGAATGTTGTAAAGTTTTAATGTCAGATTTGAATAAGCCCTTCACTCATTCAAAATTCACTCACTCACTATTCAGTCTAAGGTCTGAAATGTTTATTCGCAAGTTCCTTTCTTACCCGGCTTAACGATTCAGGAGTAATGCCCAGATAAGAGGCAATCATCCATTGTGGTACGCGGAGGGTAAGGTTAGGATAAAGTTTTATAAAATCGAGGTATCTTTCTTCAGCAGTTGCGCTTAATAGCATGTTAATTCTTTTCTGCATAAAGCGGATCGAATTGTTGAGCAGTTTAATTTGCATGGGTTGCAAACATGGTACTTGCCTGGCGGCTTCTTCCATGAAATTGTTGGGCATTAACACGGCTTCGGTTGCTTCGATGGCATCGATAAAAAATATTGACGGCTCATTATTCATGTTGTTGCGATCAGAAACCAGCCAGTTTTCAGGGGCGAACTGAAGGATATGTTCTTTGCCTTTCGCATCAATTGAGTACGCGCGTAATAAACCTTTGCCTACAAAATATCCGTGTTTAAAATTATCCCCTGTATATTGAACTATTTCGTTTTTCTCGAATTTTTTAACCTTTAAAACAGATGATATGCTTTCGAACTGTTCATCAGTTATTTCTATTTTTTCCTGTAAGTATTTCTGGAACTGATGAATCATAAAGGCGGAATGTTATTTTTTTACGGGCTTAATATCGGAAAAATCTACACCACATTTACAATTACCACCACATCCATCTTTTTTTACCTGTAAAGATTTAAAAACCAAACGGCCAACATATACCAATGCTACCGCAAAAAGTAAAAAGACTAAAATCGTTTGAACATCCATAATGCAAATATAAAGGGTTTTAAGGGGAAGGTGTTCAGTTAAATGTAAATTATTGAAGTACGGTTTTACCGCAGAGAGAACAGCGTTTACACCGAGGACACCGAGAGGGGTTTTAATACATTTTTTGCCACGGAAGCACTGAGAACACGGAAAAATTATTTCTCTGTGTACCGCTGTGCCTTTTTCTTCGTGATCTCGGAGGTTAGTCTTCGACTTCGCTCAGACTGACAAGGATACTTATTTTGTGTTCTCTGCGTCTTGTCTTCGCGAGCTTTGCGGTTAAAAAAGTTATTCCTCCATAAAACCTACAGTACCACCAACCCAATCGAAATCGGCGTTGTAGCGTACGCCAATCATTTTTCCTTTACTTAACCTTGCCAGATTAATGCAAAGCTGAGGCTCACCACCATCAGGCCATAAGTACATCATTCTTACTTCTGCCTTTACGCCACCATCTGGTGCCTGTACAGCCGGCTCGTAGTTTACTTTTCTTTGTAAAATCCAGTTTTCGGGATCTTTTATATTGGTGACGTCCGTTTCGCTTACATCTATAATTACGCCCATACCAGCGAAAGAGAATAATGGCTTAAGTACATAGTTTTCTAAATCTTTTGGAATAACCTTTACCTCGTTCAAGAAACGTGTTTCGGGCACAAATTCGCTTTTTAAGAAAGGCATGGTGTATTTACTGATGCGGTAAAACCAGTTAGGGTGCGTTACCCACTCCACATCCAGTTCTTCACGCGGATCGAAACTGTTTTTAAAAATCTCCGTATTGTTCGCTACTTCATCAAATATCAGGCGGTTATAAATTCTTTTCAACTGGATCTTTTTGCCATCTTCTTCGTAAAAGAGTTGTTTACCTACTTTTTTGATGTCTTCCAGGGCCAAAATTTTAATACCCAGCATTTTTTGGGTCACAAAAAAATCAATGGCCGTTTTTTGGTTAGGTGCATCTACATCCATCAGTGCTACTTCTTCTGGCTGGTGGGAGCCAATAATGACTTCTTTAAGCAGCTTGATGTACGCTTCTTCGTTAAAGCCGTTTAAGAAATGATTCACAGAACTGTCGATCTCAAAACCAGCCTGAAACGTTTTTGCCAAATGATGCTGAAAGCCATACAAGGAAGGAAATCCCTGCATTTCGATTAGCATGGGTGTAAGTTCTCCGGCTTGATTTTTACAAATACCAAAATCGAAGGTTAAAAAGTGAGGCTGTTCATTTTCATTAGGCACATTCCAGTTTAAGGGGATTGCCTTTTGAGTAAGCGTTTTAAAATTGGGTTGCTTAATCAGGTTTATAATTTCTTCTCCTGCCACAATCAATTTTTCTTTCAATGCTTTCGGAATAAATACCGGCGTTTCTGCGACCCTGAAAGGAATTTCGGGATAGCCATTTTGCAGTTTAGCGATGAAGGTTTTGTATTTCTCTTCTGTAAATTGCTGGTTGTATTTTTGGCGTTGAGCAGGTATCATAAGTTTATATATTTTTCGTCATTGCTAAAGAGAAAGCGTCATTTCGACTGAAGCATCGCGGAATGGAGAAATCTCTGACTTGTTTTATGAAAGATTTCTCCACTACGGTCGAAATGACGATTTAACGTAATAATGACCTCTTATTTTTATACTTCCTGCAAATCCCCAATTGCTTTTTGTAAGAAATTAGGTAAAATAACACTTTGCGTGAGCACAATCCTTGCCGGATCGTCTAAACTATTTAACATATCCAGGTATTTTTGTTCCCCGTGCATATCAACAATTGCTTTTTTCTTTTCTTCCTGAAGTAAGTACATTTTCATGCCTACCGGATCAGCTTCTGGATGGAATTGTGTACCAATGATTTCATCGGAAAAGCGGATCGACATCATACAGCGTTCTAAATCGACATGTTTACGTTCTTTTTCGATGGCCAATAATTTTGCGCCTTTTTTCTCGAAAGCAGCAAAATCTGGCTCGATCACTTGCCAATCTCTGCTGTCGACCGAAAAGAAAGGGTTGGTAATACCATTAAAAATTTCGTCTTTTTCTCCATCTTCAGTCAAGGTAATCGGGAAAATGCCAAAAGCATTCGACCGTCTTTCGGTTACGTTGCCCAATTCATATTTTCTACAAGCCAATTGGAAAGAATGGCAGATTAAAAAAGCATACTTTTTTCGTTCGTCGTTTTTATGGTTAAAAGCTTCTATCTGATCTAAGAGATTAAAGAAATCATTTTCCCATTGTTCGCCCTTACTTTCAATCGGGCTCCCTGGGCCACCACTAGAAATATAAGCATCATAACCGATGCCCGGTATTTCTCCTTTTTGCCTTAAATCAAATATATCAAAGGTTAAATCGATATTGTTATCGTTTTTAAAACGGGATAAAATTTCCTGAATTCCCCGCATACCCTGATTAGGTGCACCGTTATTCATGTCAATAACGGCCACCTTTAAGCTACTTTTATCCATTATAAAATTACTTTGCGCCTATAAGTGTTTGAGTAGTAATGTAATCTACCACCGCCTCAAAGTTACCAGTTTGTTGGTAAACTGCCAACTGCCGGTCTGCGCCTGTACCGTGCTCCAATATTTTATGCACATAATTAATGTCGTCACGGCAGCCTAAATCATCCACCACATCGTCTACAAAATCCAATAATTCTAAAATAAGGTTGCGGCAGTTTACTTCCATTTCTTTCCCGAAATCGATTAAATTTCCATCAATTCCATAACGGGCAGCACGCCATTTATTTTCGTTAATTAGTGCTCTCGAATAGCTGATAAACTCCATGTTCTGCAAACGCAGTTTGTACAGCTTGGCGCACAAAGCCTGAAATAATGCGGTAAAAGCCATCGTTTCATCAATCAGCATCGGGCAATCGCAAATGCGGAACTCAACGGTGTCGAAAAACGGATGCACACGGATATCCCACCAAATTTTCTTCGCATTATCCATGCAATTGGTTTTGATGAGCAGTTTTACATAATTATCGTAATCCTCGATGCTATTAAAAATATCGGGAATGCCTGTGCGTGGAAATTTGTCGAAAATTTTTGTACGGAAAGATTTGTAACCGGTATTCCGCGATTCCCAGAATGGAGAATTGGTAGATAAGGCAAAAACATGGGGCAGAAAATACCTCACCTGGTTGGCAATATGAATGGCCAGCTCACGCGATTGGAAACCTACGTGTACGTGCAGGCCAAAAATGAGGTTAGAACGTGCAGCTTCCTGTAGTTCGTTCACAATTTCATTATAGCGGGGATGTTCTGTAATTAACTGTTTTTCCCAATGCGAAAAGGGGTGGGTACCAGCAGCTCCAATCCTTAAGCCTTGCTCCCCGGCGAGTTGTGAAACGGTATAACGCAGTTGGGAAATTTCTTTACGTGCTTCTGTGGTCGTTTTACAAATGCCCGTTCCAACTTCTACCACGGCCTGGTGCATTTCTGCCTTAACCTGGTCTTTGTGGATTTTTTGTGCGGCTTCCACAATTTTTTGGTCGTGAGAAGTAAGCTCTCTGGTAACGGGATCAATTACCATGTATTCTTCTTCTATGCCCAGCGTAAACTCGTTCATCCTTGTATTGATTAAAAATTAAATCCCAATTATTTTTTTGCTGCAGCTTTTTTAGGTTTTGCAGGTGTTTTTTCTGTTGTTGCAGCTTTAGCTTTTTCTGTAGCGCTAGCTTTCTTTGGTGCGGCTGTTTTAGCCACTTTTGGTGCAGCCTTAGTTATTAGCGGTTTACCACCAACCGACGATTTAATGTATTCGCCCCAGGTTAAATTATCCTGACCGTCTTTTTGTGCTTTTGCTCTTTCAATGGCATAATTTGCTGTGGTTTCTACTACCCAGTCAAAATTTTCTTGGCCAACGCTTTTAATATCAGCATCAGGAGCAGGGTTACAGAAATCGATCGCAATAGGCACTCCATCACGCACCGCAAATTCTACCGTATTGAAATCGTATCCTAAATACTTGCATAGTTTTAGGGTGTATTCTTCTACTGTCTTAAGTAATTTCGGATCAGGTGATTTGCCTTCAGTGGCATAACGCAAGTGATGCGGATTCCGTGGGTCGTACTGCATAATACGGACATATTTGCCGCCAATGCAATAACACCTGAAATACTCTTCAAAAATGATTTCTTCCTGCAAAAGCATCACCAGCTGTTGTGTGCCACTATGTTTATCAAAAAAATCTTCTTTGTCATGAAGTTTATAAACATCTCTCCAGCCACCACCATCATAGGGTTTCATATAGGCCGGAAAACCAGTGTATTCAAAAATGGCATCCCAGTCTAAAGGCATGGTTAAATTGGAGAAAGATTCTCCGGTGGTTCCCGTAGGGTGCTCCCGTGATGGGATTAAGGCCGTTTTGGGTACGGGTACGCCAATCTGTTCGGCCAGTGCATTATTGAAAAACTTCTCGTCAGCACTCCACCAAAATGGATTATTGATTACGGCAGTTCCGGTAATGGCAGCATTTTTTAACGATGCGCGGTAGAATGGTACATCTTGCGAAATACGGTCGATGATTACCGAATAACCTAATGGTGCATTCTGAAATATTTTGTCGATTTTAACAGCTTCGGCGGTAATGCCTTTTTCTGCTTTTTGATTAATTCTTTCGATTACGGCTTCAGGAAAAGAGCGTTCCTGTCCAAATAAAATCCCTATTTTCTTCATTGGTAAATTTTAGTTTAAATGTTTAACTGGTTAATCGGTTAATTGTTTGATAATTATATCCTAAATCAACTCGGGACTTAAGACTGCCGACTTTGGACCAAACTAAAGCTGTGCAATATAATCTGGAAACATTTCTCTCCAGATGGGCCAATCGTGATCTGCATTTTGCCTGATATCAAGCCAGTGGTCGATGCCCTTTTTGTTTAAAATATCGGATAAACGCTCATTATCTGGCCTGCACATATCGCGGTCTGTTGTACCCAAAACAATTTTCATATAATGCAGTTCGGGGTTACTATTGTTCAGCAGATAATCAACCGGATTGTTAAAATAAACATCATCATTGTAAAAACCATCCAATTGGCCAGAAATATCGAAAGCCCCGCTCATACTAAACATATGGCTAACCAACCAGGGATGCCTGAAAGCAAAATTAGCAGCATGATAGCCCCCGAAACTACAGCCAGCTGTAATAATTTTGCTGTGCCTGGTTTCTTGCCTTGCCAAAGGGGCTACTTCTTCCAATAAATACTTGTCGTACCAGATGTGGTTTTTAACCCTGTCGGCGGGATGGATACTTTTGTTGTACCAGCTTAATTTGTCGACGCCATCGGGGCAATAGATCTTAATTTTCCCCTCGTTGATAAATCCTTCAACAGAATCTATCAGTTTGAAGTCCTTTGTTTCAAAATATCGACCCATGCTTGTCGGGAACAGTAGGATAGGGATACCACCGTGACCAAAGATGAGCATGTCGATTTCGCCACTTAAATTCGGGCTGTACCATTTCTTATGTTCTTCTTTAACCATAATAAAAATTGAATGATTTAAGGTATAAATTAAAATCTACAAAAAGAATTGTTTAAGCAGTAAAATGAAGGAAATTAAAGGCGTATTGTAAAAATTAACCCATGGTAATTAATAGTTTACGGAGATTTGTACCTTTGCACCCTAATTCTGAGGCGATAGCCATGTGATAGGGGATTTTGATTATGATGTACACCACAATTTTATCGGTAAAAGTTAATACCAGCAACTTTAAAATACCCTCAGCTTATTTAAAGCATGAGGTAGAGATAGATATTTATACACCTCAAGGTATTTTAGGGAATGAAAAAATAGAGCTTCTTTTATTAAATGATGGACAGGATGTGGCCAAAATGAATTTTAGCCGGATTTTGGAAGAAGCCCATCATGGTAAAAGAAACCACAGGTTAATTGTTGTGGCCATTAAAGCATCAGAAGACCGGTTAATGGAATATGGTGTAGCAGGTGTGCCCGATTTTAAAGGGCGTGGAGCGAAAGCCGATTTATACACCGATTTTGTGATCAAAGAGCTTTTGCCTTTTGTTAAAAAGAAAATTGCAATGCCGATAACTGGTAAAGTAGGTTTTGCTGGGTTTTCTTTGGGCGGTTTGTCTGCTTTTGATATTGCCTGGAATAATCCTGCTGCTTTTGATGCCATCGGTGTTTTTTCTGGAGCATTTTGGTGGAGAAAAAAAGATCTGAGCGAAGGATATACTGATGCAGATCGCATTATGCACGCAAAGCTAGATAGTTCTTCTACCAAGCCCGACATGAAATTCTGGTTAATGACAGGAACAGAAGATGAGCAGGCTGATCGGAATAAAAATATGATCATCGATTCTATAGATGATACGATTGATGTTATTAAAATACTCCTGAATAAAGGCTATAAACGGCCGGAAAATGTTTTTTACTACGAAAAAGTTGGTGGTAAACACGATGTTCCAACCTGGGAAAGTGTAATGCCTGCCTTTTTAGATTGGGCATTTGAAGTTTAATAATCTATATTTTACTTAAAAGCACATTCATTTTTAAGCTTAATTTCTTCGCACCAATTTCGTTAAGGTGATCGGCATCGTAAAAATCCTGCGCATGGAATGAGCTATCCTGTAAAAGATTGAAATACTTGATTGTAGTATGTGAGGTATTCAATTTTTTGATGGTAGAAAGGGTAGTATTCAACTGTTTTTTGCTTAAATGCGATACATAAGATCTATAGGCCGGACTGGTAAACAATACCACCTTAATATTTTTGTGCTCTGCAAAGGCGATAATTTCATCCAATAAATGCACATTAGTTGGATATTGCAGATTATCTTTCGCAGTATGCCGTGCAGCGGCAGTTGCACCACTTTTCACTAAATCCTTGTGGTTAATAGCCTTGTAGCTCGATCCCCAGCCCAGGTTACTGCAACTAATGTCATTTTCACCCTTTAGGTAGTGATTGTATAATCGACTCAAATTAATATCGAGTTTGTTGCTTAACATTTCAGTATTGTTGAATATTTTATGATCGGTATTGATATCGTAATAAATGCGGTAATTTTTTGCCCGCCATGCTTCAGGGCTGTTCTCAAGGCGGCCATAAAACGAAAAGTAATCAACAGGAATAACGATATATTTTAAATGGGTCCATTGGTTACTATATTTTTTTAAAATCTCCAGATCATAGTCGAAAGATTGCGAAATGTAACTCGCATTAAAACTCGATTTAATATACTTGGGGTTAATACCATAATATACATGAGAGCTGCCCAGAAATAAAATGTTTACTTCTTTAGCGTGATGATCGAGATAGCTTTTTTTATACCCATAATCGTTTGGGATCCTTCTGATCAGAACTTCAAAAAGAACAGCCAAAAGCATAATTGGCAATATAAAAACGGCGATGTATTTAGTGAATTTTTTCATAGTTAAAATTGAAAGTAAATGAATTGCTGTTCCGCCCCTGCAAAAAAGAATATCACCAGAACAAGGCCGTAATAAATACCCCATCTTATTGGTTTTGGCCACGATAAGGCAAATTTGGCAATGGCATATTGCTCCATCCTGCCATTCCATTCGATTAAAATAAACAAGGCGAGTAATAGAAATAGTTTAACCGGCACTATTTGAGGAACACTGAAAAATGATTCGGAACCAATGGTAGATATCATATTAAAAGCATGCTGAACAGAATTTGCCCTAAAGAATATCCAGGCGAAAACGGTTAAACCAAAAGTTAATATAATCGCGGCGAATTCTTTTAGGCTTGGAAAAGTTCTTCCTTGCGCAACTGTATCTAAATTCGAACGGTTGGTATTGAAAACAATGGAGGGCATGATGTACAGCGCATTTAATAAACCCCAGATGATGAACGTCCAGTTGGCCCCATGCCAAAAACCGCTCACCAGAAAAATGATAAATGTGTTCCTTACTTTTGCCCAGGTTCCACCTTTGCTTCCGCCTAAAGGGATATACAAATAATCTCTGAACCAGGTGGAGAGCGAGATATGCCACCTGCGCCAAAATTCGGCAATATCCCTGGAGAAATAGGGATAGGCAAAGTTTCTTAACAACTCTATCCCAAATAAACGTGCTGTACCTAAAGCGATATCAGAATAGCCAGAGAAATCGCCATAAATCTGAAAGGCAAAAAGGATGGCGCCGAGCAATAAAGTACTTCCCGAGTATTCACCAGAATGATTAAAAATCATATTCGCATAATTGGCACATTGATCGGCAATGACGATTTTTTTAAACAAGCCCCATAAAATCTGCCGTAAGCCATCAATCGCCCTGCTGTAATCAAAAGATCTTTCTTTTTTGATCTGAGGAAGCAGGTGTGTGGCGCGTTCTATCGGCCCGGCAACCAGTAGCGGGAAAAAACTCACAAATAATGAATAATCGATAAAGTTCTTTTCTGCCGGTATACGGTTCTTATAAATATCGATTACGTACGACAGGCCGTGAAAAGTGTAAAATGATATACCAACAGGTAAAATGACTTTTAACGTCCATGGGTTTACCTGAAGGCCAAAATTTGCGATGGCATCAGCGAAAGAATCGGCAAAGAAATTATAGTATTTAAATATGCCTAAAAAACCTAGGTTAATGGAAATGCTCAGCCAGAACCAAAAATTTTTGGCTTTTTTAGTGGTGCTCGATGTCATTTTTAACCCAGTAAAATAATCCAGTAAGGTGGAAAAAATGAGCAGGAACATAAACCGCCAATCCCAGCAGGCATAAAAGAAATAGCTGGCACCCAGCAATAATATATTTTGAGATCTTAAACGTTCTTTCCCCAGAACCCAATAGAGTACAAAAACTATGGGCAGGAAAGCAGCAAAGCTAAAAGAGTTGAACAGCATAGCGTTAAGGTTAATACTTCGTTTAGGAATAAAATTAACGCTTTGTGCTGTCTGATTAATGCGGCGGGTAAATTTGTACGCAGAATTGCTTGAAGGTGTAAATTACCTGTATAGTTATTTCACGGTATTTATCACTGGTATTTTAAAAAAATACCGGTGTCGAAAATGGTCCACAAACAGCTTTTTTGTCCGCAAGCTTTTAATGCTGCATTTGCCCAGGTATTGCAGGTTTTAAAAATGCTGTAACTTCCCTTTGCTTCGTAAAAGGCATCACCAATATCATAATGGATGTTCGATTTAACGTTGATCAAATGTCCGGTTTCGTCTTTTTTGAAACTATTTAAGATATAATCGATCAGTTGTCGATATTGCGCTTTGCTGATGATAATTTTCTTACAGCTCGCATCTTCCCGTATGTTTTTGTAATAGGTGGTGTGCATAGCAGATGTACTAAGTCCGGAGATTGCCCGTAAGCCGTTACTTAGTTTAAGGTCAGAAAATTCTGGCGTTTCGAGGTAGAATTTCTTATCGCCCCAGCCCATAGCCAGGTATTGATAAGTGCTATCGGCTTCAAGCGTATTTTGGTAACTGATTTCTTTTGTCCAGTTCATTTCTGCACTAACAGCCGGAACGATGATATCTGTGTGTACGCCGTTTGTCATGATGTAGATGGCAATTTCTTTAGCGTTTGAAGGATTGGAGTTTACGGTAATGCGTGAGCAACAAAAGGCGATTAGAAAATAAAGCCCAATCAATGCGATAAAAGCAATGCTGCACCTGCCTGTATATCTTAAAAGTCTTTTGTTCATTTCGATGGGGTTATTTATTCTTAATACAGCATTTGAGTTTTTGGTAACCCATTAGGCTCCAGATATCGATTTTATTGATGGCGGTATCGAAAAACATGATTTTTTGTGGCTATAACTTATCTCTAACTTCACAATATGATAAAAGGACTGTTTGAAACACATATTTATGTTGAAGATCTGGCAAGATCGATCGATTTTTACAGCAATACTTTGGGTTTAACACAGTGCCACTACGAAGAAGAACGCAAAATTGCCTTTTTCTGGATCGGAAAACCCCAGGAAGCCATGCTCGGCATCTGGGAGAAGCCAAAAAATGAAATTGATATCAGATATTTTGCCTTTCGTTGCGATGTTGAAGATGTACTGAATAAATCGGTTAACTTTCTCGAATCTAAAAACCTAAAGCCCTATAATTTTCTAAACAATGGAAATCACGAACCAATGGTTTTTGCCTGGATGCCCGCTTTGGCAATTTACTTTAATGATCCTGACGGGCATGCACTGGAGTTTATTGCCATTTTGGAAGGAGAGGCTAAACCAGAACTGGGTGTGATTTCTTATGAGGATTGGTTAAGCATATAAATTTTATCCTGCTAGTTTTGTTAGGGCTTCAGCTGCTGAACCTAAAAAGTTGATGTGTTTGCCTTTATTGCTTTCATAAATAAAATCTTTAATGCTTTTGCTTTGATATGGGCTAAAATCGCCAATAATGGCCAGGCTTACCCGGTAATTTGAAAACTTTTGGAGGATTTCTCCTGCTATTCCGTTTTTCAGGTCGAAGAAAGCAGGTGTAATGTTCTGTTCGTATATAATAATTTTATCAAAACCCTGGTAGTATAAGTTTCCCAATAAGTCTAGTCCGTCTTCTGCGTTATTAATAATTATTTCTTCGGAAAGAACTTCGGCAATATTGGTATTGTTTATGGTATGTGATTCAATTTTCATCTGTTAATTTTTATAGGCAGGTAAAAGTAATGATATTCATTTCCTTGCTGCTAAAATAAAAATTATGCTTTTAACAAGAGGATCTGGTTTAAATCTGTTCGTCATGTACTATAACTGAATCGAAAACTAAATTTAGTTTTAAACTTGTTCAGGATTTTCTAACCATGCAACGGAAGGTAATAAAGGTGAAAAATATGGTACTTGCTGTTCTGTTTAAAATGAGATAATTACAACATTATCATCATATTAAATAGTGAGAGATATAGTAGAAAATCCATTTCAAAACACTATCTTTGCGCCAAATTTGAGGCGCATTTTATGCAAAAGATTAGAAATATAGCTATTATAGCACACGTTGACCACGGCAAAACTACTTTGGTTGATAAGATTTTACATTCTTGTTCTATTTTTCGTGACAACGAACAAACAGGAGATTTGATATTGGATAACAACGATTTAGAGCGCGAGCGTGGTATCACGATTGTATCTAAAAACGTATCGGTTCAATACAAAGACGTAAAAATTAACATTATTGACACTCCTGGTCACGCGGATTTCGGCGGTGAGGTAGAGCGTGTTCTGAAAATGGCAGATGGTGTACTTTTACTTTGCGATGCTTTTGAAGGTGCAATGCCTCAAACGCGTTTCGTAACGCAAAAAGCTTTAGCCCTTGGTTTAAAACCAATTGTGGTAGTAAACAAAGTGGATAAAGAAAACTGTCGCCCGGAAGAGGTTTATGAACAGATTTTCGAATTGTTCTTTAACCTTGAAGCAACTGAAGATCAATTGGATTTCCCAGTAATTTACGGTTCATCTAAACAAGGATGGATGAGTACAGATTGGAAAGTACCAACTACCGATATTTTCGCTTTGTTAGATGCAGTTGTGGCAAACATTCCACCTGCACCAATTAACGAGGGTACTTTACAGATGCAGATCACTTCGTTAGATTATTCATCTTTCGTTGGTCGTATCGCAATCGGCCGTGTACACCGTGGCACAATTAAAGAAAACCAACCGGTTACTTTAATCAAACGCGATGGTAAAATCGTAAAATCAAGAGTAAAAGAACTTTATACTTTCGAAGGTTTAGGTAAAATCCGTACTACAGAAGTAAGTTCAGGTGATATTTGTGCAGTTGTAGGTATTGATGGTTTTGATATTGGTGATACAATCGCTGATTTTGAAGCACCAGAACAATTACCGGTTATCAGCATTGATGAGCCAACAATGAACATGTTGTTTACCATTAACAACTCTCCATTTTTTGGTAAAGAAGGTAAATTAGTAACTTCTCAGCGTATTAAAGAACGTTTAATCAAAGAAACTGAGAAAAACTTAGCTTTAAAAGTTGTTGAAACAGCTTCTCCTGATGCTTGGTTGGTTTATGGTCGTGGTATTCTCCATTTATCTGTATTAATCGAAACGATGCGTCGCGAAGGTTATGAGATTCAGGTAGGTCAGCCACAGGTTATCGTTAAAGAAATTGATGGTAAAAAACATGAGCCGATTGAAACCTTGATCGTTGATGTTCCAGGAGAAGTTTCTGGTAAAGTAATCGAATTGGTAACTCAACGTAAAGGCGAGTTATTAATTATGGAGCCAAAAGGCGATTTACAACACTTAGAATTCGAAATCCCGGCACGTGGTATCATTGGTTTACGTAACAATGTTTTAACTGCTACAGCAGGAGAGGCGATTATGGCTCACCGTTTTAAAGCTTATGAGCCTTGGAAAGGTACAATTCCTGGTCGTTTAAACGGTGTATTGGTTTCAATGGAAAAAGGACAAACTACTGCTTATTCAATCGATAAGTTACAAGATAGAGGTCGTTTCTTCATCGATCCGGGAACTGATGTTTACGAAGGTCAGATTATGGGTGAGCACATCCGTGATAACGATTTAGTAGTAAATGTGGTAAAAGGTAAAGCATTAACCAATATGCGTGCTTCTGGTACTGATGATAATACCCGTATTGCACCGGCAATTAAATTCTCTTTAGAAGAAGCTATGGAATATATCCAGGCTGATGAGTACATCGAGGTTACACCGCAAAGCATGCGTTTACGTAAAATCTTCTTAACAGAACAAGAACGTAAAGTTAAAGGAAAGCAATTCGCTTAAACCCCTCCCAAAGGGATGCCTTTGGCATAAATCCCCTAAAGGGGACTTAAAATATAGATTACTAAAGCCTCAATTTAAATTGGGGCTTTTTTGCGTTTAAATAGTTTATTGAGTTGACAACTTTAATAATAAATGGACCAGGAAGTTGTCAACTCTAATAGTTAGCTTCTTAAGCAGTGATAAAAATAATAAGGAAAGCAGTTTTAGTGCATTTTTTATTGTCAGTCCTTCTTTTCGCTAAATCCCCGATGAAGAATCGGGGGATACCGCTGCAATAAGGTTTAGGGGCGTTGGGACTGTGCTTATCAGCTGGGTTAGTAATTCGTCTAACTCACCAGAGTTGCGGTTTTAATGTCAAGTAGGAACAACTCCGTCTAAGTGGTTGCTGGTCAGCTAAATTGTTAATCAAAGACTTACTTTTTTGTCAGTATTTTTTCATAAAACCTTTGGGAATAAAAAACTAACAATTGCATGGCAATTAATTTTGCACTCAGCCTTAATTTTGTGTTTTGCAAGCAAACTAATCATCCCATATCATGATTAATAAAGGGTTATCCAAAATGGGTATATTTTTATTAAATATGCTCTCGCTGTTACCGCTATTTATTTTATACAGATTGGCGGATGCTTTTTATGTGTTAATATTTTATGTTTTTGGTTACCGCCGGAAAGTGGTTAAAGAAAATCTGGTTAATGCATTCCCCGAGAAAAATACTGCTGAAGTCAATGCCATAGAAAAACGTTTTTATAAATTTTTCGCTTCACTTTTTATCGAAGTGATTAAAATGAAAAGCATTTCTGAAAAGGAATTAAATAAAAGGGTAAAATTTAAAAATACCGATCTGGTAGAAGCCTATCTTAACAATAACGAAAGTGTGCTTTTCTGTTCATCACATTATGGCAATTATGAATGGGTGTGCATGGCAATTGGTTTAAACTTTTCTGGCAAACATTACCCAATTTATAAACCGTTGAGCAGTGATGCTTTTGATAATTGGTTTTTGACCATGAGAAGCAAATTTGGCAACCATATGGTGTCTATGCGTCAAACTTTAAGGGCTATTCAATCGAGTAAAAATGAACCGACCATGTTTACTTTTGGAAGCGATCAGGCACCTTCAAAAGATGAATCGAATTACTGGACTACCTTTTTAAATCAAGAATCTTCCATACAGCTAGGGGTGGAAAAAATCGCCAGAAAAACTAACCGCCCGGTTTTTTATCTGAAAATTAATTATTTAAAAAGAGGCTATTACGAAGTAGATTGTGTGCCGATCTGTTTAAATCCGGCAGAAACTGCTGAGTTCGAAATCACCGAAATGCATACGCACTTTTTGGAGGATATGATCAAAGAAGCACCAGCTTATTGGTTATGGAGCCACCGCAGATGGAAATATAAGCCTGAGCAAAGGATTTCAGAAATCACCAAAAAAGATCAAATTATAATGGACGCCATGGCTTAGGCTAATCCATTTGTCTAAATATGGAATCTAACATTTTCGTGGCATAATTTTTTAAGGTGCTTTTTAAATTAGCACTTTAAAACTTTTGGTATGATTAAAAAGGGGATTTCCCATTTGGGAATATTTTTTTTAGGCGTATTATCTCTGCTTCCATTATCTGTTTTATACATTTTGGCCGATGGAACTTATTTACTACTGTATTCTGTTTTCGGCTACCGACGTAAAGTTGTTCGGGAAAATTTATTAAATGCGCTTCCTGATAAAACATTAGAAGAAATTTTGGTTATCGAAAAGCGCTTTTACCGATACCTTGCATCACTGGTCTTCGAGATTATTAAAATGAGCAGTATCTCAAAAAAAGAAATCGAAAGGCGTTTCATATTTAAAAACAAAGCGCAGGTTCAGGAATATTTAGATCGGGGAGAAAGTGTATTGATCTGTGCAGCACACTATGGTAACTGGGAGTGGGGAACTTTGGGTATAGGGCTTAACTTTTCTGCAGACCATTATCCAATTTACAAACCCTTAACCAATCCAGTATTCGATACTTGGTTTAAAAAAGTACGAAGCAAATTCGGCAATAAATTAATTGCCATGCGGCAAACCATGCGGGCTTTGCAGGCAAGTAAGGGTAAGCCGAGCATATTTAGTTTTGGGAATGACCAGGCACCTGCGAAAGATGAATCACATTATTGGACAAGTTTTATGCATCAAGCCAGCTCTGTTCAGTTAGGGATTGAAAAAATTGCAAAACGTACCAACCAACCTATCTTTTATTTCAAAGTCAATGTGCTTAAACGTGGTTTTTACACGGTAGATTGCGTGCCCCTTTGTTTAAATCCAGCCGGGACCGCTGAGTTCGAAATTACTGAAATGCACACCCGTTTTTTGGAAGAAATTATCCAGGCTAAGCCCGAGTACTGGTTGTGGAGCCATAAAAGGTGGAAATATAAACCTAAACATCAACTTCTTTTTACCACAAATGAATTGCTAAAGCAGGCATAATTTCCTAAATATTTTATATTTGCTGGTATAACGCCTGCCATGAAAACTTTCAAAAAAATATTACTGTTCCTGATCTATGCATTTTTTTTATCGCTGTTCGCACTGTTTCTCTGGAAGCCTTATCTGTTAAATGTATTAAAATATAGAACACCTGGTACTGAAACATATAAAATTTTCCCGCAGGAAACTTCGCATAAAAGTGATTCTGCCTTTCATTTTATCAGATCGGCCAGGCAACGGAGCGATTTAGATACACTTCATCTTCTGGATGGAAATAATCAATCTGTTCCATTGAAAGAATATTTAAATAATGGAGCGGTTAACGCTTTTATCGTGATCAGGAATGACAGTATTTTATACGAAAAATATGATAAAGGTTATCGTGATAGCACCTTAACTACTATTTTTTCTGGTGCCAAAAGCATGATTTCTATTATGACCGGGCAAGCATTAAATGATCATAGTATTAAGAGTTTGAATGACAAAGTAACCGAGTATATTCCCGAGTTAAAATCAAATCCTGCTTTTGAAGAGATTACATTAAAAAATCTTTTAGATATGAAATCGGGCCTGGAGTTTCAGGATGCACTAGGGGGAATTGTTAAGGCATTTTTTTCTGATGAAGCCAAATATTATTATACCGATGATATGAAAGCCCAATTGATGAAAGTTAAACTGGTGAATAAACCCGGCACGGTTTGGAAGTACAAAAGTATCGATCCGATTTTGTTGGGCTGGGTTTTGCAAAAGGCAACTCGAAAATCGGTAGCGCAATATTTTGAAGCGAATGTGTGGAAACAGATTGGTACGCAATATAACGCCACCTGGGGATTAGATCAGGTTAACGGTTTAACAAACACTGCAAGTCGCTTTCAGGTTACGGCTATCGATTTCGCCAAAATTGGTCGATTATATTTAAATAAAGGCAAATACAAGGGGAAACAGATCGTTCCGGAAAGCTGGGTAAATCAATCGATAAATATAGGTGCCGAAAAACCTGCATCTGCAAAAGGCTGGCAAAAATCAGCCCATCACTATCTTTGGTGGATTCCACAAGAAGGTGATAATGGCGATTATGCTGCTGAAGGCATGCTCGGCCAAAGATTGTATATCGATCCGAAAACGAATACCATTATTGTTCAGTTTGCCGATCACGGCGCAGGGAATTATCCCTATCGGAAAATCAGCAGGTATCTGAGTGGATTGCCATTCAGTTATCCGAAAAATTAATAACCACTGAGAACACCGAGTTTTCACAGAGAGAGAGACGAGTTAAGCCGACTATTTTGTTCGCTACAGACTCAGGGGTAGATAATATTCCATGTATTCCGTACTTCCGTGACGAATATATTATTTCACGTTTAAACTATCCTCTGTTTCCTCTGGATATTTCTTCGTGAACTTTGTGGTAAAAAATTTATACATATTTCCATAAAATAGTACATTGCCTCTACATGGAAAATAACGATGTAAGAATTTCGAAAAAGAAGCCGATTTTTCCGGTAACGCCTGCTTTGCAAAAATATTTACGTACTTACCAACGCGAAGCGAAATTGCCCATCGGTTATAACGATTTAATGCAGTTTAACGAAGCTTTTCCTTTAATGGATAAGTTTGGTAAAGACTCGCTCTGGGAAGGACCGATTTATGCACAGGATTTAATTGAAACTTTGCATGATGGTTTAAAGGAAATTTATGCGAACTTAAAAGCATCGGGTAATTTGCGAATCGTTGAGCATAAGTACATCGATAAAATTGAATATTGCACCTTCGGAAATACCCATCCCTTCCGTATCCGCATTGTAAACCGTTTAAATGATGTTTACGATTATTTCTATATTAAAAAAGCCGATGCTTCGAGGATTTACGGGTTAGAAATGGAAGAAATCCTTTCGCCCAATCAGGTAAATTATCTTGTTGATGGAGATACTTTGGTAGAGGAGCATATTGCGGGGATTCCGGGTGATGTTTTTACAAAAGGACAATTATATACACCCGAGTTTAATCCCACCAGGATAGCAAAAGAATTTGTAAAGTTTAACGAACGTTGTTTGATTATGCTTTTGGGCGATATGCGGGCCTATAATTTTGTAGTACAGATTACACCCGATTTTGATGATATTCAGTTTCGTATCCGTGCAATAGATTTTGATCAACAGTTTTACGAAGGGAATTTAAAGGTTTATCTGCCCCAGTTTTTTAAAGAGAACTTGCCTTATGTGAAAATGAGTATGGAGCAGCTGACGGAGAAAACCGTATTGCAGTACCAACAAGAAGAGCGATCGTCTATTGTACACCGTGTAAGAAGCGAACGCCACCGTCTAACTGATCTCCGTGATGTTTCTAATAAGGAAGAATTAACCACACCTGAGAACATCGCACTGCTAAAACAGAGTATGAGCGATTATTTTAAGGATACAAATTATTTGCGCTGTAAAACCATGACCGATATTATTGAATTGAACATTAAAAATATCATCAGGCAGGTTAAGTTATAAATTTATAAGTAATTTTAGTGGTGTTGGATGTTACCATCTGACACGAAAAATCATGAAAAGAAGTTTATCCGCCAGATGGTAACATCTGACGGCACAAAAAAAGACAAAAATAAAAACGGCTGACAAATTTGCCAACCGTTTTTGAGTGAATCTAGAAAGAGCGTCCAAAGTTTTTAGGCATGCTGCCCTTCGTGAACACCTTCGGCAAATTCCTCTACAATTTTATCGTTAAAAGCAGGTAAATCTTTGGGTGTACGGCTCGTAACCAAACCTTGGTCTACAACCACTTCCTCATCTGACCAAAGTGCGCCTGCATTGATCAAATCCTTTGAAATGTTTTTTACTGAGGTCATTTTCCTGCCTTGAACCACATCTGCATTAATTAAGGTTTGTGGCCCATGACAGATTGCCGCAACCGGTTTCCCATCGGCAAAGAAAGATTTTACAAAGGCTATCGCATCTTCGTTAACACGAAGCTGATCAGGATTAATAACACCGCCCGGTAAAAGCAAACCATTATAATCTTCGGCATTTGCCTCCGAAATGGTTTTGTTTACATCAACTTCTATCGACCAATGATCATGGTCCCAGGCTTTTATTTTTCCACTTTTTGAGGAGATAATGTGAACGGTTGCGCCCTCTTCTTTTAACCTTTTAACTGGCTCGGTTAATTCTACTTCTTCAAATCCGCTTTCTGTAAGTACAGCAATAGTGCGGTTACTTAATTGTCCCATAATCTTTAAATTTTTAATAGGTAATATATTAAAGACAGTTCGGGGAAATTATTGTTTTTAGAAATTTGAGATTGCGATATTAATTAACTCGATCGTCATGCTGAATTTATTTCAGCATCTTCAGGTAATAATACTGTCTAGTTAGATAGATTCTGAAACAAGTTCAGAATGACGTCCGAAAGAAAGTATCTAGTCGTTCGTTCTACGGTGCTTAACAAAATACAAGGCTAAATTACCTGCAATGATAATATGATTAAAGATATTCGGTACTAAACCATAATATTTGGTAAAGATTTTAAACCGCTCTTTTAAGCTCTCGCGGTGTTTTTTCTTGCTCATGCCACCAACCAGATATTTAGCTACATAGCGGTGAACGTTCACAATATTAGATGCTTTTTTAGCTGCTTTGATAATCCAATCAATATCTGAGCTATACTTATAAGTTAAATCGTACGGTGTAATAATGCTGCGGCGAATGTAAATGGCCTGATGGCTAATGTTCATGCCATATTTAAAGCTGGTCCAATCAAATTCTTCGGGTGCTTCGTGCCTTCTGCGGCCTAAATTTTCCCAGTTATCATTGTACATTTCTGTTTCCCCATAATAAATATCGGCACCGGGGGCAGAGGCAAAAACATCTTCTACTGTTTGTTCATCATAAATCTCATCACCCGAGTTCATAAATAAAACATAATCGCCTGTTGCTAATGCTAAACCTTTGTTCATGGCATCATAAATGCCTTTGTCTGGTTCTGATACAATTTTCGAAATCTGGTCTTTGTAACGCTCAACAACCTGCAAAGTACCATCGGTAGATGCGCCGTCTATCACAATATATTCAATTTTTTTATAGGTCTGTTTAAGGATAGATTGAATGGTACGTTCGATATCGCGAACGTTATTGTATACAATGGTGATGACAGTTAGCTTTGGCAAGGGATTGCTTTTTTGGATTGGAGTAAATTTAATAAAGATTGCTTGAATTTTTCTACCCGAATTGAAAATCTATCTGCCAAAAATAATTAATTAATCCAATACTATTAGGTTGAGCATAATGTGCTGTAAATCAACCTGCTGCTGGCGTATCGTTATGGGGCTGCTAATTACAGTAACACTCTTTTTTGTTCAGATTTTATTTCGGTTGTAAATCAATCAGTGTTTCGTAAAGATGGATATGCTCGGCAGCGATTACTTCTTCCGAGAAATCTGTTAAAATACTCAATCTTGCCGCTTTTTGGATTTCTTCTTTATTTGGACGATGGTACAACCACTCAATGCCGTTTGCAAGATCTTCTGCATTCTGGTATTCAGCCAGATAGCCGTTTTGCATGTGTTTAACCATGTCCGGAATCCCTCCCGTGGTAAAAGCAACTACGGGTGTGGCACACGATAAACTTTCCATCACGGTATTGGGGAGGTTATCTTCGAGAGAAGGCGTAATAAAGGCATCAGCAGCAGAATAACATTTCGCTAAATGGTCATCTTTATTAATTGTGCCTAAAAAAGTAGTTTTGAAAGGAAATTCGGGCATTTCGGCATTTTCTTTATTTCCGAAAATAACCAACTCAATATTTTCTTTTTGTATCCCTGCTCTGCGCGAAAGAATTTCTAGTGCCTCGATTAAATAGGGGGTTCCTTTATGCTTGTCGTTTTTTGAGGGCATAAATCCGCTCATCAGTACAAACTTATCAGGATTGATCTTTAAGATTTTTTTCGCTTCCGATTTAACATAAGGTTTAAAAATTTTTGTTTCAATCGTATTCGGGATAATTGTAGCTTTCCTTGTGCCTAATAAACTGCTGAACTTTATCGATGCAGCCATCCATTTGCTAGGCGCCACAATGTGGAAATTCAATTCTGTATAAGCTTTTTGCTTACGCACCCAGGTTTTATGCGAAATATCATTTTTGCCGCTGATTTTTAAAATGGGGCAATTACCGCACTGCTGGTGAAAATTTTCGCATCCGTAACGCACATGGCATCCACCTGTAAAAGCGTTGCTGTCATGAAAAGTCCATACAATCGGTTTTTCCAACTCATCAAGCTGGGCTAAAAATTTAGGATTTAAAAAACCGTGGTTTATCCAATGTAAATGGATGATATCGGCATTTTTAACATCTGGGTGATTAATCACCGAACGGCCGAACCATTGCAAACTGAAAGGAGTTTTTACCGATTTACTCAACCATTTGGCAAAATATCTTTCAGATAGGATATTGTAAATGGCTTTGGCTTTTTGAAAGGGCGACTTACTAAAGGTATCTATCTTCGGATTTTGACCAAATTTATAGTAAACCAATACTTTTGAATCGATTCCACTCGCATTTAAGGCATCACTTAAACGCAAACAGGCACGTCCTGCTCCGCCATTTCCATCATAGGTATTTAGGTGTACTACTTTCAAATCAATCAAAAATACATTTTATTGTTTACGAATATAAAATCTGTTGTGTATTTTCATCCTAATATTTTTTATTGCTTTTTAATTGTAGGATGGAGCCTTTAATGTTTAAAATAATCATGTCTGAATTTAATGATTATTTTAAACAAGCCGGGTTCATGCATCAAAGCCAAACAAAATAAATTATGATCAAATCCATGTTAAAATCGCTAGCGACACTAGCATTTTTGTTGTCTATCCATTCATTTGCTCAAGGCCAAACCTACTTTGCTGCATACCCTGCTTTAACGCCCGATGCACAAACAATAGTATTCAGCTATGATGGTGATATTTGGAAAGTACCCGTAAAAGGAGGTGTGGCTTCGAGGGTTACAGCCATGCAGGGTGAAGAAATTAATCCGAAAATATCTCCTGATGGGAAATGGATGGCTTTTTCCTCAAACCAGTTTGGTAATTACGACGTGTATGTTATGCCTTTAACAGGTGGTGATATTAAACAATTAACTTTTAACGATGCTGCCGATGAAGTAGACAACTGGAGCTGGGATTCGAAAACAATTTATTTCACCTCAGGGCGTTACAATTCTTTTTCGAGTTATAAAGTAAGTGTAAACGGTGGTACAGCGGTTCGTTTATTCGATAATTATTTCAACACTACACATCACATTGCCGAATCGCCAAGTGGTGAACTGTTTTTTAACGATACCTGGGAGAGTTACCGGTTTGCAAACCGCAAACACTACAAAGGAGCATACAATCCAGATATCCAATCATATAACCCAAAATCAAAAAGCTATAAACGTTATACCGATTATATTGGAAAAGATTTCTGGACCAGTGTTGATCAGAAAGGAAATGTGTTTTTTGTATCAGATGAAGGCAATGAGGAATATAATCTGTACACATTTATTGGTGGCAAGAAAACAAGTTTGACCAATTTTGATACTTCCATTAAACGTCCCTTTGTTTCGGCCAATGGAACTACAGTTGTGTTTGAGAAAGATTACCAGTTATACACTTACGATGTTGCTTCTAAAAAAACGGAAAAAATCAATATCAGTACTTCACGTAACCAGGTATTGAGTAAAGAGCAAGAGTACGATGTGCGTGGAAATATCTCAGCCTTCGATGTTTCTACCGATGGTAAAAAGATGGCTTTTATTTCTCGCGGTGAAGTATTTGTAAGCGATGCAGACGGAAAATTTATCCGTAAGATTACCAACAGTGGTGAGCGTGCTTTAGAGTGCAAATGGCTGGCCGATAACAAAACGATTTTGTTCAGCCAAACGGCAAACGGCTATCAGAACTGGTTTACCATTACCGGTGATGGAAAAGGATCGGTAAAACAGCTTACAAAGGATAAAGCAAATGTACGTGATATTACCTTGAACAAAACCAAAACCATGGCGGTGTACCTGAGCGGTAGAAACGAACTCAAGCTGATGGATCTTAAAACTTTTGATGCCAAAACGTTGGTGACCGATGAGTTTTGGGCCCTACAAAGTGCAGCGCCAAGCTTTTCGCCAAATGATGAATATGTGCTTTTTACGGTGTACCGGAATTTCGAGCAGGATATTATGGTGCATCACATCAAGGGTAATAAAACCATTAATTTAACCAATACAGGTGTTACCGAAACAGGGCCTGCGTGGTCGCCCGATGGCAAATATATTTTCTTTACCAGTGCCCGTACCAAGCCGTCTTACCCAACCGGAATGCAGAATGCACACATTTACCGTATGGCATTGAATAATTATGACGAACCTTACCGTTCTGATAAGTTTGATGATCTGTTTAAAGAAACCAAGCCTGCACCAACCGAACTTAAGCCTGCAATAACTGATCATAAAAACGATAAAAAAGGAAAAACAGATACAGCTAAAAAGAAGGCTGAAGTAAAACCTACGCCAAAACCAGCAAATGTAATTACCATTAATACGCAGGATATTTTGGATCGCATAGAACTGGTTGGCCCTGCATTTGGCGGCCAATTTGGAACGGATGCTTTTGCCAAAGGCGACAAAACCTATGTGTTTTACTCGTCTAACCATGAGGGAGGCGCACCAGGTCTTTATCGTACTACTATTGAGCCTTTTGAAGCCAATAAAACTGAAAAAGTTGCTGATGGGGGCGATTACTCGATTATATCAACTGGTGATAAATTTTTCGTTTTATCAAGAGGAGCGATCAACAAATATACCTTGGAAGGGAACAAGCTTGACCGCGTAGACCATGGTTATAAATTTACCAGAAACCTGAATGCCGAATTTAACCAGATGTTTTACGAAACCTGGGTAGGTTTGGATGAGAATTTTTATGACGAAAAATTCCATGGCGTAGACTGGGATAAGATGAGGACGCGTTACGCCGCTTATCTGCCCTATGTGAACAATCGTAGTGACCTGAGGATTTTATTGAACGACATGTTGGGCGAGCTGAATTCTTCGCACATGGGCTTTAACAGCGCGGGGGCAGAGGAACGCAAAAACCTTACTTACATCACTAACGAAACAGGAATCATCTTCGATAATGAAAATCCTTTAAAAGTTGAACGTATTGCAGCTAAAAGTAATGCTGCCCGTACCGGAACCAATATTTTGGCAGGAGATATTTTAACAGAAGTGAACGGCGTTAAAGTGGATGAAAAGATTGACCGCGATTATTATTTTAGTAAACCATCATTGGATAGAGAAATTACTTTGACCTTTAAGCGTAACGGAAAAGATGTTTTTGTAAATATACATCCAGAAAGCTCGGGTACTTTGCGTGGAAATCTTTACGATGAGTGGATCACTCAAAATCATAAAAATGTTGATAAATGGAGCAACAACAGGATTGCTTATTCTTACATGAAAAACATGGGTGGTGGCGAATTGGAAACTTTCTTGTTGGATATGGTTGCGCAAGAAGAAAATAAGGAAGCCATTATCCTCGATCTGCGTTACAATACGGGAGGGAACGTACATGATGATGTGCTAAAATTCCTTTCCCAGCGCCCTTATTTACAATGGAAATACCGCGGCGGTAAAATGGCTCCACAAAGTAATTTTGGCCCGGCAGCGAAGCCAATCGTGTTGCTGATTAACGAACAATCTTTAAGTGATGCTGAAATGACTGCGGCAGGGTTTAAACAATTAAAATTGGGTAAGATTATCGGTACAGAAACCTACCGTTGGATTATTTTTACCTCTGCTAAAGGTTTGGTTGATGGTTCTTCTTACCGTTTACCATCGTGGGGCTGTTATACCATGGATGGCAAAAACATAGAGAAGGAAGGTGTTAAGCCAGATATTTTTGTGAAAAATACTTTTGAAGACCGCCTGGCAGATAAAGATCCTCAGCTCGAAAAAGCAGTAGCTGAGATTTTGAAGGACCTTAAATAGGGTTAATCGGTTAAGTGCTTAAATAGGTTAATTGAGGCGTATAGTCGTCATTGCGAGGCACGAAGCAATCTTAATGTTATAGAAATATCAACCCATAGTTGTAGGATTGCTTCGTGCCTTGCAATGACGATCATTATTATAAAACCAAGAGGCTCAACCTAAGATTTATAAATAAACTTCTCGATTTTTTCCGTTTCTTTGGGGTTGGAATTATTTAAAACATGGCAAATTTATTAACCGACAGGGCTTTTTGGGTAAATTATTGGGAAAGTAAAAAAGGGCTAGCGGTTCAGTTACCTTCAAATTATTTATTTCATCAGCAACTGGCTGATGTTATTCAGAAAGATAACGTTAAAACGGCCATCGAATTGGGCGGTTTTCCGGGGTATTATGCCGTATTCCTGAAAAAATATTTTCAACTTGATGTCACCCTTCTTGATTATTTTGTTCATCCACCGGTTGTAAATGAGCTTTTAGAAAAGAACGGATTAACCGAAAAAGATATCCATATCATTGAGACTGATCTTTTTAATTACACGGCCGAAAAGCAGTACGATCTTGTGCTAAGCTGCGGTTTAATCGAACATTTTAACGATACCGCTGATATTATTAACCGCCATATCGCTTTTGTGAAACCGGGCGGTACTTTATTTATCACACTACCAAATTTTAAGGCGGTTAATGGCTGGTTTCAAAAGAATTTCGATAGAGAAAATTACGATAAGCACAATATCGATAGCATGGATCCCGCATTATTGAAATCTATCTGCGAGCGGGCCGGACTTAAAGAAGTAAAATCGGGTTATTTTGGTCGTTTTAGCGTATGGCTAGAAAATGAAAGCCAGAAATCGGCGGGCGTTCGCCTATTTAAGAAAGTAGTTTGGCTAACCGGAAAAGTATTTACAAAGATTGTCCCATTCGAAAGCAAAAATCTATCACCTTATATTATCTTAGTAGCGAAAAAACTATAACGCGCTATGTCAATCAGTTGGGGTTACTCGCCTAAAATTGAAAAATATATTCCTTTGGCCGATTTTCCGGCAGATAAATATTTAATTGTTGCTAAGCAGGCCATCGAAAATCTCGGCTGGAGCCTTAGTCATGTGTCCGAAAGTGGGTTAATTGCTTATACACCAATATCTTTCCAGTCATATAGTGAAGAAATATCTATCCGTATCCATGGAAATTTTGCAGTGGTAAAGAGTGAGTGTGTAGGGATCCAGATGTTTTTTAACGATTATGGCAAGAACGACTTAAATCTCGAAAAATTTTTTCATGAATTTGAATATGTAGAGTTTCATCTGAAAGATGTTTGGGAAGAAAATTTGTATAAATTCCACCAGCTTATAGCAATGCAGGATGATCATTATTTTGAAAAAGCCCCTTTGGCAACAAAAAATAAGATCAAAAATGTACTGTTCCTGTTCTTCCCCCAAAAAGGTTATACCGCAACGCCGACCGTTGTCCTGATTAATGTTTTTTATTATGTAGCAATTTTCCTTTTTTCGGTTGTGTTAATGATCAATCTATCATTAAAAACCGGAAGTGCTTCTTATGATGATTAGTCCAAAGTACGGAACTGAAGAGTATCGCAAATTAAGGGATACTTTTAACCGTAATATGGGCGCGCTTAACAGCATTATGAATTTAAAGATTTCCTTACCAAAGGATGTTAAGCTTGCCTCTATAAAGCAGGATGGCATTATACCGATGGAAAGGAATCTTGTTGTAATTAAACAAATGCAGGCCTTAAATTTAAAGTCTGAAGATGCTAAAGAACGAGAGGAAAAAATAAAACTGAGTAAAGCTTCCCATCGTGCCGTAATGCTGATGTACAGAGATATTAAGGCTGATAGCACTTATCGTTACAGCAAACAGACTTCTAATGCATTGGCCAAAGTTTTCGAAATTCTTTACAAACCTGATTAAGTTTAAACTGCTTTTTTGTATAGCCCAATTTCACTTAAGGTAATGCAAACAGGCGATTTGGTAATATTTATTTTTACTTTATTAGTTATAACCGGGCTGTCCAGTTTAATTAAACGTTTTGCGCCGATGCTGGTGCCGTCGTAAACTTTTCGCCATGCATTGTTTTCAAATACCTCTATAGTGTAAGCTTCTATTCGCTGACCCAAAGGAATATACTCTTGCAGGCTAATGATATCAAATGTTTTAGTTGTTTTTAAATCTACTTCTAAACTTGCCTGATGAATATCATCCTGCGTGGCCCAGTAACTTTCCCTTTTACCATCAAGCAGGGAAGTAACAGCATACTTTTTGCCTCTACTGTTGCTCGCTTTAATTTGGGCATTTTTGGCCAGGTTATTCTCGAAAGTATGTTTAACCATGTCTCCAAAAGTTTTCAGTGCAGCAACATCATCATCGTGAAGTTGCCCACGGGTATCGGGTGCTAAACCCAGATCTAAACCTGCGCCACGGCCAACACTTTTTAAATATAGATCGAACAGTGTTCCTGGGGTTTTAGGTTTTTCGTTGGCATGGTAAAACCATCCTTTTCTTAAAGGAACATCACATTCTGCTGGCATCCAGAATTTACCGTTTCGTATTCCTTCAGGGCTTTGTGGATAATTTGCTTGCCCAGGAACGGCTTCATTTTTTCCATCAGGTGCCATCGGAGTAAAAGTAGCCCAAGAGGTTGGCGCTGCGTGACCATCTTCATTGCCTACCCAGCGGATATCTAAACCTATATCGCTAAAAATATTGGCCATGGGCTGCATTTTACGGGTAATGGCCCAGGTATTTTTCCAATCGTAATAGGTGGTGTTATCTATCGAGCGTTTTTCTTTTGCACCACCATAATAGCCATCACCACCGTTTGCACCATCGTGCCAGCTCATAAAAAGTTCGCCAAAATTGCTGTAAAGTTCTTTTAACTGGGCCTGATAAATGGCCAGATATTTATCGGTACCATAAAGCGCATTGTTCCTGTCCCATGGCGAGCAATATACCCCAAACTTTAAGCCGTTTTTACGTACAGCCTGCTCCACCTCTTTAACCAAATTTCCCTTTCCTACTCTAAACGGGCTTTTGCTGATATTGTAATCAGTAGTTTTGGTTGGCCATAGGGCGAAACCATCGTGATGTTTTGCAACCAAGATAATGCCTTTCAATCCACCAGCCTTGGCTGCTTTAATAATTTGATCGGCGTTGAAATCTGTTGGGTTAAATGTTTTTGGGTCGGCGTCGCCAAAGCCCCATTCTTTGTTTTCGAATGTAGTTGGCGTAAAATGGATCAGGCCGTAAACTTCAATATCATGCCAGGCCAGTTGCCTTTTTGATGGTAGCGCACCGTAAGGTTTAGGCGGTGTTTGGGCGTAAATTGCTGTTGTTAAGAATAAAAAAAGAATTAATATGGGCTTCATTATCATTATAGCTTAGATCTAACTAAAGTACAAAAAAATACCAGCTGAAGGAAAAAGAGTTAATCAATATTTAACCTCTTGAAAATGTAAACACGAAATTATTTTTACATCTTCATCGTTACATGGATTCACCAAACATTTAATTTTAGTTTACGTTAATTAATTATGAGCGCTTTTATCCAGAATCCTCCCGATGGAGGTACAATATATACCGAAACAAATCTCAATCAGCTTTTTCCTGAGCCATTTAATACCATAACAAGTTGCTTTTTTTTAGCTATCGCGGTGTATTGGACAATAAAAATTTGGGGAAATTTCAAACAGCATAGCTTTCTAACCGTTGCTTTAGTTTTACTTTATATAGGCGGAATTGGAGGTACCACTTATCACGGATTGAGGCGTTGGCCGATTTTTATTATGATGGACTGGATGCCGATTATGCTCTTATGCCTTTCAGCCGGGGTTTACTTTCTTTCCAAGTTAACCAAGTGGTATTTTGCCGTTTTAATCGTTGCTATTTATGCTTTCTTCCAGTTTTACGTGCGGCGGCTCTTTAGCAATGGCGATTTCCAGATCTTCATTAACATCAATTATGCTTTTATGGCTGCACTGGTTTTATTTCCGGTATTTGGGTACCTGATTAAAACCGAGTGGAAAAACGGTAAATGGGTTGGCTTTGCCTTAATTGCTTTCATATTCGCGTTAACTTTCCGAATTGCCGATAAATGGGATGTGTTTACAATAGGCACACACTTTTTATGGCATACTTTCGGGGCTGTGGCTTCTTTCTGTATGCTGAATTATATTTATTTGGTTAACACTAATAGGATAAAGAAATAGTCGATATGAGAAAATCAATAATTTATTAATATCAATGGTTAGATCTTTACAAGATAACAACTGAGCTTGCTGACGAATCTACAAGCTCAGTTTATGATTTAAAATTTTGAATGAGCCTTACTGTAGTCTAGTTTCTTTTGTCCACCTATGGCATATTCAATGCCTCCCCATAAATGGTTCTGGAATTTATCTTCTGTCCAGCCTTCTTTAGTATGGCCCATACAGGTATAGAAAGCCCTTCCGCCATCAAAATTGTGGTACCAGCTAAAAGGGTGGAAATTGCCGTTTTTACCGCCGGTATACGATTTCTCATCTAAGGTAATCAGCACTTTAATATCTGGATTGATATCCTTAAAGTTATATAGCTCATCTTTTCTCATCCAAATTGAATCGGTAAAGAATTTGGTTGAAGGATGTTTTTTGTCTTTAATGATAAATTTAGCTTCCTGTACGGCTGGGTGACTGATGAAATAAGCGCCGGCCAATTTGCCGTACCAAGGCCAATCGTATTCAGTATCGGTTGCGGCATGGATGCCCACATAACCTCCACCTGCCTGAATGTATCTTTCGAAGGCTACCTGTTGTTTATTGTCTAAAACATCGCCTGTTGTATTTAGAAAAATAACAACGGCATATTTTTTAAGGTTATCTTCTGTAAACAGATCGGCATTTTCTGTGGTATCTACATCAAAGTGATGCTCAGTGCCCAATTTTTGGATAACTTCTTTTCCGGTTTCAATAGAGTTGTGCCTAAAGCCTTTGGTTTTGGAAAAAACTAAAACTTTTGCCGATTTCTTAGCGGTGGTATAGCTTTGGAATAAAAAAACGGATACGATTAATAAACATAGGGACAGGTACTTTTTCATTTTGCTGACTTGGTTAGTGATGGATATTGAGCTTTAAATTTAAGAAAGTTGTTTGATAATTTCTATACATCTTTCTTCAACCTGCCTGCAAACAGGGTTAAACAGGGCATTATCCCAATATGGGTCTGTAACTTCGTCGTTATCAAGAAAAAGTTTAACTTTTTTTCGCTCTTCCTCGCTTTTAGCAAGGCTTTTAACGTCAGCTAAATTATTCCGGTCCATAACCAAAATCCGATCGTATTTAGCAAACATGGAGTGGTTAAATTGTTGTGCCCGCTGTTTACTGATATCGTAACCTAGCGATTTCGCTGCTGAAATACTCCTGTGATCTGGGGCTTTGCCAATATGCCAATTGCCTGTTCCTGCCGAAGCAATTTCCCAGTTTAAATGCTGTTTATCTGCCAGGTGGCGCATAATGCCTTCGGCCAGCGGCGAACGGCAGATGTTGCCAAGGCAGACCATTAAAATTTTCAATATTACTGTGCTTTAAAGTAAACAATAGTCATTCGACAGGCTCGGGATGGCAATCTATATTTATAACAAGCCTTATTCATTTTTTTTATCCGTAGATATCGTTTAATATTTTAGCTAAACGCACACCGCCTTTTAATAACTGTTCGTTAAGGGTATCAACCCAGTCAAAATTATAGCGATAGCTTAATTTAGCATCTGGCTTGGTGTTTTCGTAAATTTTATTGCAAATGCCGTACGATTCGTAAATGCAATCTTTAAGGCCTGTGTTTTGCCAGTTATACAGCTGAATTGCTGAAGGATGATTGATTGCTTTCGCATATTCTGTATAGCTCAACTGCTGATATTCGATAAGCTGTTCATCCCAAACCCTGTGAATGTTCGATTTTTCATTGAACCATAACACCGAAATGCGGTTACCACCCAAATCGTCTTTACGGGCAACATGCATAGGCTGACATAAATCGCCTTCCAAGTGCACCAACATGCGTAAAGCCAGTTTCTTTTCAGCTGCAGTGCTGCTTGTTTTCTTTAATACAGCAATTAAATCAGGTATTTTATTATAAAGGTTCGGCGATTTTTCAGTTTCTAAAAAGTTGTAAACGCCATCTTTGTTCAGCCCCGCAGGAAGATTAACAAAATGCCAGTTATACATGTAATTGTAGGTAGAGTCTGATTTAATAAAATCGCCCCAGTTGGCACTCATGGCCAAAGTTTCGTAACCTAAAATGGCCTGAATAGCCTTGCGTGTTTTAGTTTTTAAGTAACTATCGGCAATTTCGCCAACTACCCGGTGACCAATAGTTCCCCAGGCATTTGCCTGAATTGGTAGATAAGCTAAAAAACCAAAAACTAACGCTATGGTTAATTTCTTTTTAATTGATGTTAAAATCATTTTATAATTCTTTTTGTATGCAGGTGATTTTTTCTTTGAGGATTAATTTGATTTCGCGTTGGTCGCTTAAACTTTCTAACAATAACGTATCTGCAGATTTCTTTTTGATCAGAAAGTTTTTGTCGTATCGGCCAATGCGATAACATCCCGATATTTTTTGTTTATAGTTAGCGTGAGTAAAGGTGGCGCCAACAAATAGGGTATCGCCCTTAACTACGTAAACACCTTTGGCATACTCTTTCCAAATGCCATTGTTGTAGCAAGAATCTTCATAAAAATTTACTTTGCTGTGGGTAACCATATCAATATAAACAGAATCACAGGAAAATTTGAAATGGTGTTGTGTGTAGTTGCTCAGTTTATTGCTAAAAGCGACGGAATCTTCATTCCAAACACCTTGCATAAAATCTTCACCTTTGCCCTGTATATTAGGCCGCGGACTACAAGCTACATGTAAGATAGATAATGTAAAAAGGATGATGTAGAAAATCTTTAAACCCGGGTGCAGCTTATTCATTATTATTAATCGACGCTTTTAGGAAACTGATCGTGTGTTACAGTATTCTTTTTAATGGTATTGATAATCAGGATTAAAAAGCCCGCTGCGAAACATAAACTGGCTATAAAGCTAATGATGCCTATTACAGTGTAATATTGCGAAATTTCAGTGTATGCTAAATGACGGTCATTTACTAAAAAGGGCACCAGCACACTATAAAACAAGGTTGCTAATAAACCGATTCCTGAACCAATGGTCATTAAAATAGCCTCAACAGCAGGTTTTTTTGCTAAAAAATAGCAGCAGGTTCCAAATATGATAACCGGTGAAATGATTGATAGAAGGTTGATCAGTGTATGAAGTATTGAATTCATTTTCTGTAATTTAAAAACCGTGCTGATTTTAGACCTATAATTTTTAAAAGTAACGTCATTCCCGCGCAGGCGGGAATCTTAATGCAATACGCTTTAAGATTCCCAATTGAATTGGGAATGACGATCTTTCGAACTTATTTCAAACTGCCAACCATGTCTTCCGGGCGAACCCATTCATCAAACTGTTCGTTGGTTAACAAGCCTAACTCTACAGCAGCAGCTTTTAAAGTTTTATTTTCTTTATGTGCTTTCTTCGCAATTTTAGCTGCGTTTTCGTAACCCACATGCGGGTTTAAAGCCGTAACCAACATCAAAGAATTTTGTAAATGTTTCTCAATTTCCGGCAAGTTAGCGGTAATTCCTTCGGCACATTTATCGGTGAAAGAAACGCAGGCATCTCCAATTAAGCGGGCCGACTGTAATACGTTAGCCGCAATAAGCGGTTTAAACACATTAAGCTCGAAATGGCCGCTCATCCCACCCACCGAAACAGCAACATCGTTACCGATTACCTGTGCACAAACCATAGTTAAAGCTTCTGGTTGCGTAGGGTTAACTTTACCTGGCATAATTGAAGATCCCGGTTCGTTATCAGGAATTACAATTTCGCCAATACCACAACGTGGGCCGGAACTTAACATTCTTACATCGTTTGCTACTTTCATTAAAGCAACCGCAGTACGTTTTAAAGCACCAGAAAGCTCTACCATTGCATCATGCGCTGCTAAAGCTTCAAATTTATTTGGAGCTGTAACAAATGGTAAACCTGTTAAATCAGCAATTTTTTTGGCCACTAAAACATCATATCCTTGCGGTGTATTTAAGCCTGTACCAACGGCGGTACCACCTAAAGCCAGCTCGGCAACCATAACCAAAGCATTTTTAATGGCCCTGATGCTGTTATCGATCTGTTGTACATAACCCGAAAATTCCTGTCCTAAGGTAAGTGGAGTAGCATCCATAAAGTGGGTACGCCCGGTTTTAACGATCGAACTGAATTCTTCTACTTTTTTGGCTAAGGTATTTCTTAGTTTCTCTAAACCTGGAATGGTATTTTCTACCGTAAGTTTATAGGCTGCAATGTGCATTGCAGTTGGGTAAGTATCGTTTGATGACTGTGATTTATTTACATCATCGTTAGGGTGAAGTACTTTTTTATCGTCAGCTAATGAACCGCCATTAATTACATGAGCACGGTTTGCAATCACTTCGTTACCATTCATGTTGCTTTGTGTACCCGAACCGGTTTGCCAGATTACCAAAGGAAATTGATCATCTAACTGTCCGGCAATAATTTCATCACAAGCTTTAGCAATTAAATCGGCTTTTTCTGCTGATAATACACCTAGTTCGGTATTGGCAAGCGCAGCTGCTTTTTTCAGGTATCCAAAAGCGTGGATAATTTCTTTTGGCATCGAACCTTCAGGCCCGATTTTGAAGTTATTGCGTGAGCGTTCGGTTTGTGCACCCCAGTATTTGTCGGCTGGTACCTGCACCTCGCCCATGGTATC
>Ga0307405_10000086_pt1 | contig 39376 bp, 38 predicted proteins | sample 322Cmetagenome_2_FD_203311 | JGI IMG/M metagenome (GOLD analysis project Ga0307405, IMG submission 203311) | Maize rhizosphere microbial communities from greenhouse at UC Davis, California, United States - 322HYB-C-1 | ecosystem: Host-associated > Plants > Roots > Rhizosphere > Soil | place...
GCTTCACTCATGAGGCCCTTCGACGGCAAGCGCGTGCTCCTCGGCGTAACCGGTGGCATCGCCAGCTACAAGTCGGTGTGGCTGGCGCGTTTGTTGACCCAGCAGGGGGCCGAGGTGGATGTGGTGATGACGCGCGCCGCCGGCGAGTTTGTCGGTGCGATCACCTTCGAAGCGGTGACCGGGCGGCGCGTGCACACCGAGCTTCTCGCCGCCGGCCACGCGCTCGACCACATCCGATTGGCGCAGCAGGCGCACGCGCTCGTCGTCGCGCCGGCGACGGCCGACTTCCTCGCGCGCGCGGCCCACGGGCACGCCGACGACCTGCTGTCGGCGTGCCTGCTCGCCACCGAGGGGCCGGTCCTCCTGGTGCCGGCGATGAACGACCGGATGTGGGCACACCGACAGACGCTGGCCAACGCCGAGCGCCTGCGCGAGCTGGGCTATCAGGTGCTCGACCCCGACGAGGGCGCCCTCGCGGCGGGGGAAGGCAGCGGGCCGGGCCGCATGCCCGAGCCCGAGGCGATTCTGGCGTGCGTCGCGCGCCTGCTCGAGCCGCCCGGCGCCTTGCGGGGAAAGCGCGTCGTCGTCACGGCCGGCCCCACGCGCGAGCCCATCGACCCGGTGCGCTTTCTCTCGAACCGGAGCAGCGGAAAGATGGGCGCCGCGCTCGCCGCGGCGGCCTGGCGTCGCGGCGCTGAAGTCACCCTCATCGCAGGCCCACTGGCCGTGCCTTCGCCGACTGGCGTGCGCCTGATCCCCGTGGAGACGACGCTGGAGATGTGCGGCGTGGTCGGCGAGGCGCTCGCCCAGGCCGATGCACTCATCATGGCCGCGGCGCCGGCGGATTTTACGGCGGCAGAGCCAGCCGCCCAGAAGTTGAAGAAGCGCGACGCCCCCGACCGCCTGGCGCTCGCTGCCACGCCGGACATCCTGCTCGCCACGCGCGACCGTCGCCGGCCGGGCACGATCATTGTTGGGTTTGCACTCGAAACTACTGACGCCGTGGCCAACGGACGCGAGAAGCTACGCGCCAAAGGCCTCGACCTGGTTGTGGTCAACGACGCGACCGAGGCCGGTGCGGGGTTCGGCGTAGACACTAATCGGGTGACGCTGCTCGCGGCGGACGGTAGCACTCAGGAGGTGCCGCTCATGGCCAAGGGCGAGGTCGCCGAGGTCATCCTGGACCGAATCGAGGGCTTATTGCGTGGACGCTAGGGCACGGCTGCAGCGCTATCTCGAACAGCGACGCGAACTAGGCGAGACTGACCTCGTTCTCGATCGCCTGGATGTCGAGGATGTGATGCGGGTGCTCGGTGCTGGTCCGCCCGGCTCGGCGGCACGCGCCGATGCTGCCCCGCCTGGTCGGCAGACCGGGCCGACAGCCGCGTCCACGCGCGAGGCGCCGGCTGCCAGGGCGCCCCAAGACGCCGCCGGTACAGCCGCGAGTCAACAGACCGAGGGAACGGGGGCGGAGCGCTCGGAGCCAGAGTCAGCCGGGCCCCGCAGCCGCGAAGCGCATGACGGCACGGCGGTCGACTGGCGCGAGACGCTGCGAGCCAGCGGCGGGGCACCAGCTCAGGCCGGCGCGCGGAGCGCGAATCTGACAGCGAGGGACGATGCCATGGCCAAGGAGCGCCGCACAGCATCACCGAAAGTCACCGGCGACCGGGCGCGAGACGCCGCGACGGCGAAGCGGGGGAGTGAACGGGGCGGACACAGCGACGAGGGGATGGACGCTTCCCCCGCTCCCGGTGCAGCCGCGCCGGACGCGGAGCGGGCGGGGCGCGCCGCGGGCTCGGATCGGCGGGTCGCCGCAGCGATAGCGAAGCTCGGCGTGCCCGAGGGCCTCAGTGTCGGAGCGGCCGCGGGTGAGCTGTTCGGGGGCCCGTTCTCCAATCTGGATACGCTCGACGAAATCGCGTCAACCGTCACCAAGTGCAAGCGCTGTCCGCTGTACGCGACGGCACTCAATCCGGTACCCGGGGAGGGAAACCCCGATGCCGACCTCGTCTGCGTTGGCGAGGCACCAGGCGCCAACGAGGACGAGACGGGCCGGCCATTCGTCGGAGCGGCCGGTCAACTCCTGACGAAAATCCTCGGCGCCATTAAGTTGGCGCGAGAGGACGTCTTCATCGCGAACGTCCTGAAGCATCGGCCGCCCAACAATCGGAACCCGAAGCCGGACGAGGTCGAAGCCTGCAGCCCTTACCTGGTGCGGCAGCTCGAGCTCATCCGCCCGAAGGTCATTCTCGCGTTCGGGACGTTCGCCGCGCAGACGCTGCTCGACACCAAGCTCACGATCGGGAAGCTCCGCGGCCAGGTGCACCGATACTACGGCATCCCCTTGGTCGTCACTTACCATCCCGCAGCGCTGCTGCGCAATCCCGCCTGGAAACGCCCAACCTGGGAAGATGTCCAGCTCGCCCGTCGAATACTCGATCGCCTCACCGCCGCGTGACCCGTACCGCGACCGGCGCCCCCCGTACTCGGAGGACGCCGAGCAGGCGGTAATCGCCGCGATGTTGATGGACGCCGACGCGATCATGCGCGCGGCGGAGTACGTCGACGACACGATGTTCTATCGCGAGGGGCACCGTCGCATTTTTCGCGCGATGGTGGCCGTCACCGAGCGCGGCGACGTGGTGGACCCGCTCACGCTCGCCGACGAACTGGGTCGGCGCGGGGAGCTCGAGGCGAGTGGCGGCCGCGATTACATCGGGTTCCTCGTCGACGCCGTTCCGACGGCCGCCAACGTCGAGTACCACGCGAAGATCGTCCGCGAGAAAGCGCTGCTGCGGCGGCTCATCGAGGTGTCGACGGCGATCGTCTCCGAGGCGTTCGAGGGACGCACTACCGCCGCCGACCTGATCGACGAGGCGGAGTCGCGGATCTTCCAGGTCAGTCAGGATCAGGGGAACCAAGGATTCACCCGGATCAAGGAACTGCTCTGGCCGGCGATGGAGCGCATCGAGGCGGTGAGCCGCGAGGGGCGCACGGTCACCGGCGTTCCGACCGGCTTCCGCGACCTCGACGAGATGACGTCCGGGTTCCAGCCGTCAGACCTGGTGATCGTTGCCGCCCGGCCGTCGATGGGGAAGACCGCCTTCACGCTGAACATTGCGCAGCACGTCGCCATCGAGCACAGCGTGCCGGTCGCGTTCTTCTCCCTCGAAATGAGCAAGGATTCGCTGGTGCAGCGCATGCTCACGAGCGAAGCGCGCATTGACGCGCAGAAGCTGCGTACGGGAAAGCTGCGCGACGACGACTTCCCGCGGCTCGCACGGGCGGCCGGCATCCTGAGCCACGCGCCGATCTACATCGACGACACGCCCGGAATCACCATCCTGGAGATGCGCTCGAAGGCGCGACGGTTGAAGGCCGACGTAGGCATCGGGCTGGTCGTCGTTGACTACCTCCAGCTCATGAGCGGACCGGCGAGCTCCGAAAACCGTCAGCAGGAAGTGTCGCAGATTTCGCGCGGCCTGAAGGCGCTGGCGAAGGAGCTGAGCGTGCCGGTCGTCGCGCTGTCGCAGCTTTCCCGCGCGGTAGAGCAGCGCGCCGGGTCGGAGAAGGGCCGGCCGGTGCTGTCCGACCTGCGCGAGTCGGGCGCCATCGAGCAGGACGCTGACCTCATCATATTCCTGTTCCGCGAGGAGGTGTACGCGGAGCGGGAGAACGGCCAGCTCAAGGACCCTGCGGTGGAGGGAAAGGCCGAGGTGATCATCGGCAAGCAGCGCAACGGGCCGATCGGAACCGTGCCGCTCTTCTTCCATAAACAGTACACGCGGTTCGAGAACCTGACCAATCGGCACTACGAGGGGTGACGAGAGGAACGGCGGACGCGGGACGACGAGGGACGCCGGACATCGTAAGCGAGGTCGGACGGCCGGCGTAGGAATGTGCCGCTCGCCGACACGGCCACGACCCGGGGCATTTCGACACGAACTGCGTGAGTGTGATGGGGTACAAGAGTAGGCGGCACGAGAGCGTTGCGGCCGGGTTGCTAGACCCCGCGCAGCGCTCTTGCTTTATCTGACCGCTCGTCCCTCATCCCTCGTCCGTCGCCGTCCCTTGCCTCCCAAGACCAAGACCGTTTACCGCTGCAGCGAGTGCGGCACCGAGTACCCCAAGTGGCAGGGGCGGTGCGAGGCATGCGGCGAGTGGAACACGCTCGTCGAAGAGATGGCCGCGCCCAAAGTCGCGGCGGCCAAGGGTGCGGGCGCCGTGCGGCGGCTCGGCGGACACGCCGCGCTCGGTGAGGGTGGCACCGTCGCCGAGACGCCCCGCCTCCGCGACGTGAGCGGATCGGAGGCGCGACGCCTCAAAGTCGGCATCAACGAGTTCGACTTCGTCCTCGGCGGCGGGATCGTACCGGGCTCCATGGTGCTCGTTGGGGGGGAGCCAGGCATCGGCAAGTCCACGCTCTTACTCCAGGTAGCGGCCCGACTGCAGCACGCCGGCGAGCGCGTCCTCTACGTGAGCGGCGAAGAATCGCCGCTCCAGGTCAAGCTCCGGGCCGACCGCCTCGACGACGCCGCGGGCGACGTGGAGCTCCTGAGCGAGACGCTCCTCGAGACGATCATCGCCACCGGCACCGCGCAGGCGCCGGCGGCCATGGTGGTGGACTCGATCCAGACTGTCTTCACCCAGGACCTGGAAGGGGCGCCCGGGAACGTGGGGCAGGTCCGAGAGTGCGCCGCGAGGCTGATGCGCTTCGCCAAGGAGAGCGGCACCGCCGTCTTCGCCGTGGGACACGTCACCAAGGGCGGAGGCATCGCCGGCCCGAAGACGCTCGAACACATCGTGGACACGGTGCTCTACTTCGAGGGCGACTCCGCCCTCGACCACCGCGTGCTGCGCGCGACGAAGAATCGCTTCGGGTCCGTCGACGAGATCGGCGTCTTCCGGATGACGCAGGGCGGACTGGTGGCGGTGGAGAACCCCTCGGAGCTCTTCCTCGGCGACCGTCTGAACACGGCCTCCGGGAGCGCCGTCACGGCGCTCCTCGAAGGCACGCGCCCCGTGCTGATCGAGATCCAAGCGCTCGCGGCGAAGGCCGGCTTCGGCACGCCCCAGCGCGTTGCCACCGGCTACGACGGGCGGCGCCTCGCGCTGCTGCTCGCGGTGCTCGACAAGCGGGCGGGCCTGTCGTTCGCGCAGCTCGACGTGTTCCTGAACGTCGTGGGCGGCGTTCGCCTGCAGGAGCCAGTGGGCGACCTGGCGGTGGCCGCAGCGCTCGCCTCGAGCGTGTACGACCGCCCGCTCCCACCCGACGCGGTCTTCCTGGGCGAAGTCGGGCTCGGGGGCGAGATCCGCCCCGTTTCGCAGTCGGAGCGGCGGCTCGCGGAGGCCGCCAAGATGGGCATGACTCGGGTCTACATGGCGGAGCGGGGAGTGCCAAAGCGGGCTGCGCGCGAGATCCAAGTGGTCGGCGTGCGCACGATCGCCGACCTCTTTCAGCGCCTGTTCGGTTGACGGGGACGTGAGCGCGCCAGACACCGACCCCGGCGGGCGCCCGGGCGAGACCGCGAATCCGGGCGCCCGCCGGGACGTCGGCGTGGTCATCGTGGCCGCCGGGGCCGGCACGCGGGCCCGCGGCGACCAGCCGGCCGGCGTTCGCGAGCTGAAGCAGTTCCGCTGGGTGGCGGGCAAGCCAATGTTGCTCCACAGCGTGCAGACGTTTCAGCTCCGCACCGACGTCGCGCTCGTGGTCTGCGTGCTACCGAAGGCGTACGCCGGCGACCCACCCCCGTGGCTCTTTCAGTGCGAACTCGATCGGCTGCTCCTGTCGGTGGGCGGACGCGAGCGCGCCGAGTCCGTCTACAACGGGCTAGAGGATATGCCGGAGGAGGTCGAGTACGTACTCGTGCACGACGCGGCGCGCCCGCTCGCGACAGGCGCGACGATCGACCGCGTGATCGCCGAGGCAAGGCGTGGCCACGGGGCCGTGGCGGCGCTCCCGGTGGTCGATACGCTCAAGGAGGTCGACGCCGAGGGACGCATCGTCCGCACGGTGGAGCGAACTCACATCTGGCGCGCGCAGACCCCGCAGGGCTTTCCGCGCGGCATGATCGAGCACGCGCACGCGGAGGCGCGTCGCGCCGGCGTGATGGCCACGGACGACGCGGCGCTGTGCGAGCGGCTCGGCTACACGGTGAAGGTGGTGCGAGGAAGCGAGCGCGCGATGAAGGTCACCGAGGAGTCGGACTTTGCCCGCGCGGCCGCGCTGGCCGCGCTTCCGGAATGACTGTCGCGACGGCGGGGGTCCCCTTCTGGTCGCCCGAGGAGGTGGAGGCGTCGCTGCGCGCCACGATCGCCCACCTCGACGCGCGCCTGGTGCTCGCGTACCCCACCGAGACGGTGTACGGCTTCGGCGGCGCGGTCGACCACGACTCGGTGGAAGCGCTCGTGCGGCTCAAGTCTCGGCCGCCAGGGAAGCCGTTCCTGCTCCTCGTGGCCGGCAGTGACATGCTCGGGCGCCTCGACCTGCACCTGACGCAGCCGGCGGCCCGCCTCGCCGCGCGACATTGGCCCGGGCCCCTGACGCTGGTGCTCCCGGGCGGCGAGCGGCGGGTGCCGCCACGTCTGCGCGGGCCAGAAGGTGGGATCGCTGTGCGCTGGACGCCGCACGGCGGCCTCACGCGGCTGATCCGAGCGTACGGCGAGCCGATTACGTCCACAAGCGCGAACCGCCCGGGCGTACCGCCAGCGACCAGCGCGGCCGAGATCTGCGCCGAGTGGCCGGCGGCGGTCGCGCGCGGCGTGCTGCGCGTCCTCGACGGCGGGCGGCTCACTCCCTCGCAACCCTCCACTGTGGTAGACTGCACGGGTCGGCGCCCGCGAGTGATCCGTCCCGGGGCGATCCCCGCGACGGTGCTCCGCGAGAGCGTGCCGACCCTGATCGGAGATGCGTGAGGCCCGGATGAAGATTCTGTTCGTGTGCACCGGCAACACCTGCCGGAGTCCGCTGGCCGAGGCGATCGGCCGGAGGGTCGCGATCGAGCGCGGCATGAGCGACGTCGACGTCGCGAGTGCGGGCGTCGGTGCGTACGAGGGGGGTCCGGCATCGGATGGAGCACTCCTGGTCGGAATGGAGCGACGCGTCGACGTGGCAAGCCACCGGTCGCGCTTGTTGACGCCGGAGCTCGTCGCCGAGGCCGACGTCGTTCTTGCCATGGGTCCGCAGCACGTCGCGAAGGCCGAGGCGCTCGGGGGGGCCGGGAAGACCTATCTTCTGTCGGCGTACGCGTCGCACGGCGCGATCGACCGCGCGGTGAGTGATCCGTTCGGCGGAGACCTCGACGTATACCGCGCCACCTTCGACGAGCTCGAGCGGGACATCCGGCGAGTGTTCGATCGCATCGCCGCCGAGCAAGCGCCAGACCGGACGTCAGGGGGACAGTGACCGCGCCGCCGAGCCGCCTGCTACTGCTCGGCCACCCGGTTGCTCATTCGCTCTCTCCAACGTTTCAAAACGCCGCGCTACGGCGCCTTGGATCGCCGCTCGTCTACGAGGCGCTGGACGTGCCTCCCGCTTCCTTCGGCGACGTGTTCCGCGCGCTGGGCGCGCAGCGGGCGGCCGGGAACGTGACCGTCCCTCATAAGGCCGCCGCCGCGACGTTGAGCGACCGCCTCACACCCCTCGCTGAGCGCGTAGGGGCGGTCAACACCTTTTGGGTAGATGCGGGGGGCGCCATCGTCGGCGACAACACCGACGTCCACGGCTTCGACAGCGCCGTGCGCGAGCTGTTGGGGCGCGCGCCGGCCAACATACGGGTCGCGCTCATCGGGGCGGGCGGCGCTGCGGCCGCGGTGCTCGCCGCCGCCGACCGGTGGCCCGGCTGCGCGGTGGCCGTTTGGAACCGGACAGCCGCCCGAGCCCAGGCGCTCGCTGCACGCTTCGCCGGGGTAGCGCACGCCGAGGACTTTTTAGCGGACGCGATACGCCGGGCGGACCTCGTGGTGAACGCCACGTCCGTGGGCCTAGACGGGCAAGGCATTCCGGTCGATCCAGCGCTGCTGCCCCGCCGCGCAGCCGTCGTGGACCTCGTCTATCGTCCTGGTGAGACCACCTGGGTGCGGCTCGCCCGGTCTCGGGGAATGCGCGCCTGCGACGGGCTGCCGATGCTGGTAGAACAGGGCGCGCTGGCGTTCGAGCGCTGGCTCGGCGTCGCGCCCGACCGGAGCGCGATGTGGGAGGCAGTCCGACAGAAGGCGGGCGTCGCACCCGGGGCCCCCGCCCCGCGCGCCGACGCTCGCGTCGCGACGCCCGGCGCGGAGCCCGGAAAGGCGTGAACCTCGTTCCGACCGCGCCACTGGGCCGGCTCGCCGCGATCGGCGCCGGACTCCTCGATCTCCTCCTGCCGCGCTATTGCGTGGCGTGCGAGGGCGCGCTTGGAGCCAATGAAACCGGCGTCGTTTGCGGACAGTGCTGGGCGAGCCTGGTGCGACTACCACACCCACAGTGCGTCCGCTGCGGCCACCCCAAACGCCTGTCCGGGCCGCCCCGCGTGGTCGAGCTGGCTGTGCAGGGGTGCCGCTGGTGCGCCAACCTGCCGCCCGGAGTTCGAGCCGCACGGTCCGTCTGCTGGATGCCAGGCGGCGGAGCCGCCGCCGTGGTGCAGGCGCTCAAGTACGACGGCTGGAGCGCCGCCGCCGACGGGATGGCCGAGCGCATGGCGAGGCTCACGTGGCCGCCAGACGTGCTCGCCGAGCGCACGGCCGTCGTTCCCGTGCCGTTGTCGGCCACCCGGCTCCGCGAGCGAGGCTACAACCAGAGCGCACTCCTGGCGCGAGCGCTGGCGCGACGGTGGGCTCTGCCGGTGTGGGAGGACGTCCTCCAGCGCACTCGCGGCACGCAGTCGCAGACGCGGTTGACACCGGCAGACCGTTTGCGCAACGTTGCCGGCGCGTTTCTCGCGTGCGCCGGCTCGCGGGAACGCCTCCGCGGCGCGCACGTCATGCTGGTGGATGACGTGGTGACCACCGCCGCCACGCTTAACGCGTGCGCCGCCGCACTCGTGGATGGCGGCGCCCGGATCATCAGCTACGTGACCTTCGCGCGGGCGCCCGCGGCGGGCGACCTGCGCTAACGCAGAGGAGTGTACCGCATGACCATTCGCGTGGGCATCAACGGCTTCGGCCGCATCGGCCGGCAGGTGCTACGGGCCGCCAAGGAGCAGGGAGTGGCGGACCTCGAGTTCGTCGCCATCAACGACCTGACGGACACGAAGACGCTGGCGCACCTGTTCAAGTACGACTCGGTGCACCGGACGTTCAAGGGCAGCGTCGACCGAAGCGAGAATTCCATCACGGTCGACGGCGACGAGATCCGCGTTCTCGCCGAACGCGACCCGGCCAAGCTGCCCTGGGCGGACCTCGGCTGCGACGTCGTGCTCGAGTCCACGGGCCGGTTCACGGACGCGAAGGACGCGCGGAAGCACATCGAGGCGGGGGCCAAAAAGGTGATCATCTCCGCACCTGCGAAGGGCGAGGACCTCACCATCGTGATGGGCGTCAACAACGAGAAGTACGACGCGGCGAATCACCACATCATTTCGAACGCATCGTGCACCACGAACTGCCTGGTGCCCATGGTCAAGGTGGTCCGCGAGGCGTTCGGCTTCAAGCACGGCTCGATGGTCACCGTGCACAGCTACACCAACGACCAGGTGATTCTCGACTTCCCGCACAAGGACCTTCGGCGGGCCCGCGCGGCGGCGATGTCGATCATCCCGACGACGACCGGCGCGGCGAAGGCGACGTCGCTCGTCATTCCCGAGGTGAAGGGGAAGATCGACGGGATCGCGATCCGGGTGCCGACGCCAGACGTGTCGTTCACCGACCTCGCCGTCGAAGTGGAGCGGCCGACGACTGTCGCCGAGGTGAACCAGGCGTTCAAGGCGGCCGCGCAGAGCGGCTCACTCGAGGGCGTGCTGGCGTATTCAGAGGTCGAGCTCGTCTCGTCCGACTACATCGGCGACCCTCACTCGTGCATCCTGGACGCGAAGAGCACGAACGTCGTGGACGGCACGTTGGTGAAGGTCTCGGGGTGGTACGACAACGAGTGGGGCTACTCGTGCCGGTGCGTGGACCTGCTCCGCTTCGTGGGCGCGCGCCTCGAGGCGCCGGCCGCTCGATGAACAAGAAGACCGTCCGCGACCTGGCTCCCGAGCAGATCCGCGGCCGGCGCGCGCTCGTCCGGGTGGACTTCAATGTCCCCCTGGACGACGCGCTCCGGGTTGCCGACGACACGCGGATCCGCGCAGCCCTGCCCACGATCCGCTACTTGCTCGAGCGCGGCGGGCGCGTGGTTCTGCTGTCGCACCTCGGCCGGCCCAAGGCCAAGCCGGAGTCGAAGTACTCGCTCAAGCCAGTGGCGGCCCGACTCGGCGAGCTCCTGCCCGGCACGAAGGTCAGCTTCGCCGAGACCACCGACAGTGACGATACGGTCCAGGCCACGCGGCGGCTGAAGGACGGCGAGGTGCTCCTGCTCGAGAACACCCGCTTCCTCCCGGGCGAGGAGACGAACGACGACGCCCTATCGCGGTCCCTGGCGCGGCTCGGCGACCTCTACGTGAATGACGCATTCGGCGCGGCGCACCGGGCGCACGCGTCCACGGCCGGGGTCGCAGAACACCTGAAGCCCGCGGTCGCCGGCCTGCTCATGGAACGCGAGCTCGAGTATCTCGGCCGCGCGTTGGACAAGCCGAAGCGCCCATTCGTCGCGATCCTCGGCGGGTCCAAGATCTCGGGCAAGATCGACGTGATCGAACAACTTCTGCCCAAGGTGGACGCCATGCTCGTGGGAGGAGCGATGGCGTGCACCTTCTACCGCGCGATGGGCTTGGAGACGGGGAAGTCCCTCGTCGAGGCCGACCGCGTGGACATGGCACGCGCCCTCCTGGACAAGGCCGGCACGCGCCTCATTCTCCCCCACGACGCGAATGTCGCCCCGTCGATCGAGGCAGGTCGGGAGGCGCACACTGTCAAGCGTGACGGGATTCCCGCCGACGAGGCGATGTACGACATCGGGCCGGACACCGCGGCCTCCTACTCCCGCGCCATCGCGGCCGCGAAGACCGTGATCTGGAATGGGCCGATGGGCGTGTTCGAGAATCCGCCATTCGACAAGGGCACGAACGCGATCGCGACCGCAATGGCGCAGGCCACGAAGTCGGGAGCAACGACGATCGTCGGCGGCGGTGACTCGGCGGCGGCGGTGGCGGAGGCGGGCCTCGCAGCGCAGATGAGCCACGTGTCGACCGGCGGCGGCGCGTCGCTCGAATTCCTGGAAGGCAAGGCACTCCCGGGCGTCGAAGCCCTCGACGAACGCGGCGGCGGCGCAAGCGATGCACGCGACGCAAGCTCGCTCGCGGCCGGGGCGGTGGCAGGAGTGAGCCCGCCGGGCAGCGCCGCGCAGCGGCGCGACGCCAGATGAAGCGACCAGTCTTCGCGGCGAACTGGAAGATGCACCACGGTCCCACGGACGCCCGCGAGTTCATGCGGGCGTTCCTGGCGCATTACCCCCGGCAGCACGATCGAACCGTCCTCTTTTTCCCGCCGGCCCTCACGCTGCACGCCGTTGCCGAAGCCATTCGGGAGCGGGCGGACATCGTGCTCGGTGTCCAGAACATCTACTGGGAGGACAAGGGCGCGTTCACCGGCGAGCTGTCCGCGCCCATTGCGCGGGACGCCGGCGCCCGCGTGGTCCTCGTGGGCCACTCGGAGCGGCGCCACGTCTTCGGCGAGACGGACGAGCAAACCGGGAAAAAGTGCGCCGCCGCCGTTCGGGCCGGCCTCATCCCACTGCTGTGCGTGGGGGAGAAGCTCGAGCAGCGCGAGCGTGGGGAGACCGAGGACGTTGTGTTGCGCCAGCTCCGTGCGGGTATCGCCGGACTGCAGCCCGCCCAGGTCGGGGGTATGCTGTTCGCGTACGAGCCCGTGTGGGCGATCGGCACCGGCCGAAACGCGACGCCCGATGACGCGTCGGCCGTGCACGCCGCGCTTCGCAACGCGCTGCGTGTGGTCGTGGCCGACAAAGCCAGTACAGTGCCGATCTTGTACGGCGGGAGCGTCAACCGCGGCAACGCCGTCCACCTTGTGCGCGCACCCGAGGTGGATGGCGTCCTCGTTGGCGGGGCGAGCCTCGACGCAGACGGGTGGGCGGCGATCGTCCGGGCTTGACGTAAGCGCGCAAGTCTAGGCATATTTTGCGCTTACCTCACGTCACCTTCTCGGACCCCGGCGATGCTGTTCAACCTTTTGCTCGGCCTGCTGATCCTCGATAGCATCATTCTCGTGGCCGCCGTGCTGCTCCAGGCAGGCAAGGGCGGCGGGGTCGCGGCGAGCTTCGGCGGCGCCAGCTCCTCGGCGGACGCGTTCATCGGTACCCGTCAGGCAGGCAACCTGCTGACGAAGACGAGCTGGTGGGGGGGCGGGCTCTTCATCTTTCTCGCGTTCGTCCTCCAGCTCATGAGCACCCGGGCCCGCGTCCCGCAGTCGGTCCTCGATCAGCCCTTCACGCAGACCCCGGCGTCGACCACGCCGGCGAAGGGTGGGGCCGCTCCTGCGCTGCCGCTCGAGCCGGCCCAGCCGAAGGGCGCTACGCCGGCGCCGGCACCGGGCAAAGCCGCACCGGCCACACCCGCGCCCGCGACGCCGAAGCGTTGATCGCCGGCGCAGTGAGCACAACTCGCAATCTGCCAGGGTTCCTCCTCCTCGAGGACGGAACCCTGTTTCGCGGGCGCCTCCGCGGCGCGCCAGAGATCACCGTCGCCGAGGTGGTCTTCACCACGAACATGACCGGCTACCAGGAGGTCTTCACCGACCCCTCGTATCGCGGGCAGATCGTCGTGATGACGGCGCCGCTCATCGGGAACTACGGCGTGAACGCCGAGGATCCAGAGTCCGGCCAGCCCCAGGTGGCGGGCGTCGTGACGCGCGAGCTTTCCGAGCACTACTCGAATTGGCGCGCGAGCGGCGACCTTCTGAGCTGGTTGAGCGCCTCTCAAGTTCCTTTGCTTGACGGCGTTGACACGCGCCGCCTCACGCGGCACTTGCGCTCGGTCGGTGTGATGCGGGGCGTGATGGGATCGGGAGAGGAGCCGGGCAGTGACGCGCGCAACGCGCTCGACGCCTGCCCCTCGATGGAGGGACTCGACCTGGCGACGCGGGTCTCAACGCGCGAGCCGTACGCCTGGGGCAACCCCCGCGCGGACAATCACATCGTCGCGTACGACTTCGGCATCAAGCGCAACATCCTGCGCCTGTTCGACGAGGCAGGGTGCCGCGTGACCGTCGTTCCAGCGGAGACTCCCGCCGAGGCCGTGCTCGAGCATCAGCCGGACGGCGTCTTTCTGTCCAATGGCCCCGGCGATCCAGCCGCCATCGCGTACGCTCCGGCGGCCATTCGCACTATCGCCGAGCGCAACGTGCCGCTGTTCGGGATCTGCCTGGGGCACCAGCTCCTCGGGCTCACCTTCGGGGCCCGAACGGTGAAGATGCCGTACGGCCACCGCGGCGGAAATCACCCCGTCCGCGAGCTCGAGACCGGACGTGTTCTCATCACGTCGCAGAATCATGGCTTCGCGGTACAGGGCGACGAACGGGGCGTTCCTGGAGCGCCCGCGCTCGAGGTGACGCACCTCAATTTGAACGACCGCACGATCGAAGGGCTCATGCACCGAGAGCTCCCGGTGTTCGCAGTTCAGTACCACCCCGAAGCTGCACCGGGGCCGCACGACGCTCGGCCACTGTTTCGACGCTTCCTCGAAACCGTGCGCGGGTACTCTGCCTCGAATGAGCCAAGCTCTTGACTTGCAATGAGTAACGGCCTACCTTCGAGGCACAGTTCGCTGTGTTTCTGGCGCGTCTTCCGTCGAGGCACCCCATGACCAAAGCCGACCTGGTCGAGCGAGTAACGGAGCAGATTTCCCGCACTGCCGGGCCGATGATCTCGAAGAAGGACTGCGCGCGCGTCGTCGACGCATTCCTCGATGCGATCAAGGACGCCCTGAAGGAGCAGCGAAACATCGAGGTCCGCGGCTTCGGCACGTTCAAGATCCGGCAGCGCAAGACTCGCATGGCCCGGAACCCACGCACGGGCGCGCCCGTTGAGGTTTCGGCCCGGCCGGTGCCGGTCTTCAAGCCGTCGAAAGAGTTGCGTGCCATGGTCGCGGACGATCCGCTTTCAGCGGAGGACGTCTCGGAGCTTTCCGAGGCGTAGTCTCCACCGCACGCATTCCGCCCCGGCGGGACGAAGCGCGCCGGGGCGGTTGCGTTGGGATGGCACCCGCGCCTAGCCTTGAGGAGGGTCGACGCGCGGCCCTTGCTCTGCGATCGGCCCGGCCACCAATGAGCCGGCAACGCTCCGAGCATCTCCGGGATCAACGCCTCGTGACGGTCACCGTCCTCCTCTTCGCCTCGTACGCTGACGCCCTGGGCCACCAGGCGATCGACCTTCCGCTCGACGAGCGTGCGACGGTCGCCGACGTCGTGCGCGGGTTGAGCATGTTGCCGGGTGCCGCCGGATTGCCGCCGAGGCCGCTCGTCGCGGTAAATCAGGTCTACGCGTCCTACGACCGCGAGGTGCGCGCGGGCGACGAGGTCGCGGTCATCCCGCCGGTAGCGGGTGGGTGACGGGCCGCGATGCGTGCCGCGGTAGTCGACCGGACCATCGACCCGGGTGCCCTCCTCACCGAGGTCGCAAGCCATGCGAACGGCGCGGCCGTCCTGTTCGTGGGAACGGTGCGTGAGGTCAACGAGGGCCGTTCGGTCACCGGCATCGACTACTCGGGGTATCGTGCCATGGCCGACCGCGAGCTCACCGCCATCGTCGGTGAGGCCGCCGAGCGCTTTGGCACCGCGTACGTCGTCGTCGAGCACCGACTCGGCACGCTAGGCTTGGGCGAGGCCAGCGTGGCAATCGCCGTGGGTCACCCGCGCCGGGCCGCCGCCTACGAAGCCTCGCGCTACGTGCTCGAGGAGCTGAAGCGGCGCGTGCCGATCTGGAAGCGGGAGCACTACGCGGACGGTACGCGGGAGTGGGTGGACCCAACGAGCGACCGGCGGGCGCCGGAGCGCGAAGCACCCGAAGCGGCAGAGGCGGGTCGGCGCGGCTTCACGGCCCCCACGCTCGCCGCACGAGCGGCGTCACCGTGACGGTGAGCGCGCCGCTTCGAGATCAGTTCGGCCGGAGCATCGAGTACCTGCGAATCTCCGTGACCGACCGCTGCAACTTCCGGTGCGTGTACTGCATGCCCGCCGAGGGACTGGCATGGCTCCCCAAGCATGACATCCTGTCGTACGAGGAGATCGCCGCCATCGTCGAGCAGCTCGCGCCGCTGGGGCTGCGCCGGTTGCGGCTGACTGGGGGCGAGCCGACCATCCGCCCCGACTTGGAGCGGCTCGTCGCGATGCTCCGTCGAGTCCCGGGGATCGAGGACATCGCCCTCTCCACGAACGGGGTCAGGCTGCCCGAGCTTGCCCCGCGGCTCAAGGCGGCGGGACTCGACCGCGTCAACCTCAGCGCGGACAGCCTGCGGCCGGATCGCATCGCGGCGATTGCCCGGCGAAACCTCGGCTTCCACCCCGTCCCGGCCGCCAGTGCGGCTGAAACCGCCGGGCTCGACCCGATCAAGATCAACGTGGTCGTCATGCGCGGGATCAACGACGACGAGATCGTCGACTTCGGCCGGCTCACGCTCGAGCACCCTTGGCACGTGCGCTTCATCGAGCTGATGCCCGTGGGCGAGATGGCCAACCTCACGTGGGAGCACGTCGTGCCCTCGGCCGAGGTCCTCGACCGGCTGTCGGCGCTCGGCGGGCTGCGCGCGGCGAGCGGTCCGGCGCGCGGCAACGGGCCGGCGGCCTACTACCGCCTGTCGGATGCTCCGGGCAGTGTCGGCGTCATCACGCCGATGACGCACACCTACTGTGGATCGTGCAACCGCGTCCGCCTCACGGCGGACGGGCGCTTGCGCACGTGCCTCTTCGGCGACCACGAGATAAATCTTCGCGAGCCCCTGCGCGCGGGCGAGCCGCTCGAGCCCCTGTTTCGCCGCGCGCTCGCCGAGAAGCCGAAGGAGCACCATTTATTGCAGATGCAGGTGGGTGGGCTTCGGGCGCTTTCCCAAGTGGGGGGCTGAGCGGGACGTACCCCCCGTCCCCTCCCGCCGCTCCTCGACGCACGGCGCCCGACGCTTTTCCGATGATTGGAGGCGTCGGGCGCCGTGCATGTGGAGCGCGCCAGGCGAGTCGGACGGCGACCCGCGGACGCGCAGTCGCGGCCGGCGTGTGGATCCGTTGCAGGCCCTTCGGCTCGCCGATAAGTTCCCAAGGCTCGTCACTCCCACCTCAGCACTCGATCCTCATGGTCAACAAGATCACGGTCGTCGGCGCGGGGAATGTCGGCGCCACGACCGCGCAGCGCATCGCCGAGAAGGAGCTCGCGCGCGTCGTCGTGTTGGTGGACGTCGTCGAGGGCATCCCGCAGGGGAAGGGACTGGATCAGTACCAGTCGGCGCCGATCGAGCTGTTCGACACGCGCGTCGTCGGCTCCAACGGCTACGAGGAGACCGCAGACTCGGACGTGGTCGTCATCACCGCCGGCATCGCCCGCAAGCCCGGCATGTCGCGCGACGACCTGCTGAACACGAACGCCGGAATCGTCAGGCAGGTGAGCGAGCAGGTCAAGCGCTCCTCGCCGAACGCGATCGTCATCGTGGTCTCCAACCCGCTCGACGTCATGTGCTACGTCGCGAAGGAGGTCACCGGGTTCCCGCGCGAGCGCGTGCTGGGAATGGCGGGGGTGCTCGATACGGCGCGCTACCGCGCGTTTCTGGCCCAGGCCCTCGACGTATCGGTGCGTGACATCCAGGCGATGGTGCTCGGCGGGCACGGCGACACCATGGTCCCGCTGATCTCGTACACGGCCGTCAGTGGCATCCCGATCACGCAGCTGATGGACCGCACGACGCTGGACGCAATCGTGGACCGCACCCGGAATGGCGGTGCCGAGATCGTGAAGTACCTCAAGACCGGCTCCGCGTACTACGCGCCGTCCGCCGGCACCGTTCAGATGGTGGAAGCGATCGTTCTAGACCAAAAGCGCATCCTCCCCTGCGCGGCGTGGCTCGAGGGCGAGTACGGCATGCGCGGCCTGTATTTGGGCGTGCCCTGCAAGCTCGGCCGCCGCGGCCTGGAGAAGGTGATCGAAGTGGAATTGACGCAGGCGGAGCGTGAGAGCCTGGGCAAGAGCGCCGACGCCGTCCGCGAGCCGATGGCCGTGGTGAAGATGTAGGTACACTCGACTCGGAGAGGCGACGCGGCATGAACTGGGTTCGCGCCTTCTGGCGGTCGCAGGTCGGCAAGAAGGTCGTGATGGCCGTCACGGGGCTCATCGGCGTGGGCTTCGTGATCGGGCACATGCTCGGAAACCTCCAGATGTTCCAGGGGCCCGAGAAGATGAACCATTACGCCGCACTGCTGAAGAACCTGGGCGGGCTGCTCTGGCTCGCCCGCCTCGTTCTACTCACGGCCGTGGTGCTGCACGTGACGGCCGCGTTCCAGCTGTCGCGCGACCGCCTCGCGGCACGCCCCGTCGGGTACCGCAAGGGACCGCAACGGGAGGTTTCGACCTTCGCGTCGCGCACGATCCGCTGGGGCGGCGTGCTGCTGCTCGTGTTCATCGTGTTCCACATCATGCACTTCACAACGCGGACGATTTTCCCCTCGTACAGCGAGACCGACGTCTACGAGAACGTGGTGCGCGGTTTCCGGAACCCGATCGTATCGGCGTTCTACATCGTATCGATGGTGTTCCTCGGCCTCCACCTGTACCACGGCGCCTGGAGCTCGCTACGAAGCCTGGGCGCAGCGCCGCCGAGCGCCAACCCGCTTCGCCGCCACGCGGCGACCGCGGTCGCCGTGCTCGTGTGGGCAGGGTTCACCATCATTCCCGTAGCGGTACTGGCGGGACTGATTCCATCGAGCACCGGGCGCGCGGCTCGGCCGACGGTTACCAGCGCCCCCGCGGCATCGGCTACCGCAAGCGTCGAAAAGTGAACCCATGGAACTGAACGCCAGGATCCCGTCAGGCCCGATCGAGGAGAAATGGGATCGGGCGCGTTTCGAGATGAAGTTGGTCAACCCGGCGAACAAGCGGAAATACCACATCATCGTCGTCGGCTCGGGTCTCGCCGGGGCGTCGGCCGCGGCGTCGTTCAGCGAGCTCGGGTACAACGTCACCTGCTTCTGCTACCAGGACTCCCCGCGTCGCGCGCACTCGATCGCCGCCCAGGGCGGCATCAACGCCGCCAAGAACTACCACAACGACGGCGACTCGGTCTTCCGACTGTTCTACGATACGATCAAGGGCGGCGACTTCCGGGCCCGCGAGGCCAACGTCTACCGCCTCGCACAGAACTCGTTGAACATCATCGACCAGGCGGTTGCCCAGGGCGTGCCATTCGCGCGGGAGTACAGCGGCCTCCTCGACAATCGCTCGTTCGGCGGCGCCCAGGTGTCGCGCACCTTCTACGCGCGCGGGCAGACCGGTCAGCAGCTCCTGCTCGGCGCCTACCAGGCCCTCGAGAAAGAGGTCGCAAAGGGCGGCGTCAAGATGATCCCCCGCACCGATATGCTCGAGCTGATCGTCGTGAACGGGCGGGCCCGGGGCGTCGTCGTGCGCGACCAGCTCACCGGGCGCATCGTGCCCTACCTCGGCGACGCGGTGGTTCTCGCCACCGGGGGTTATGGCAACGTGTTCTACCTCTCTACGAACGCGAAGGGGTGCAACACGACGGCGATCTGGCGGGCGTACAAGAAGGGTGCGGCGTTCGGCAATCCCTGCTTCACGCAGATTCACCCGACGTGCATCCCAGTGAGCGGCGAGTACCAGTCGAAGCTCACCCTGATGTCCGAATCTCTGCGCAACGACGGCCGCGTCTGGGTGCCCAAACGCGCGGGAGACAAGCGCGCCCCGAACGACATCCCCGAGGTGGAGCGCGACTATTATCTCGAGCGGATGTACCCCAGCTTCGGCAACCTCTCGCCGCGTGACATCGCGTCGCGGGCGGCGAAGCGGGTGTGCGACGAGGGGCGCGGCGTCGGTGAGACGGGACTCGGCGTGTACTTGGACTTCCGAGACGCGATTCAGCGGCTCGGGGCGGCGCGCATTCGCGAACGGTACGGCAATCTCTTCGAGATGTACGAGCGCATCACCGCCGAGGACCCGTACACGGTTCCGATGCGCATCTACCCGGCCGTGCACTACACGATGGGCGGGCTGTGGGTGGACTACGAGCTGATGAGTACGGTTCCAGGGCTCTTCGTGGCCGGCGAGGCGAACTTCTCCGATCACGGGGCGAACCGCCTGGGCGCCAGTGCCCTCATGCAGGGACTCTCGGACGGCTACTTCATCCTCCCGAACACGGTCAGCAGCTATCTCAGCTCGACGAAACTGGAGCCCGTTACTGGCGAGACGGCCGAGGTGCGGAGCGCCGCCGCCGAGGCGCAGGCGCGCGTCGAGCGGCTGCTCGCCGTCGGTGGCGATCGCTCGGTCGCCTGGTTCCACCGCCAGCTCGGGCAGATCATGTGGGAGAAGTGCGGGATGGCGCGGAACGCGACTGGATTGCGTGAGGCCCTGCAGGAGATCCCGGCGCTCCGCGAGGAGTTTTGGGCACGGGTAAAGGTGCCCGGCGGCAACGAGACGCTGAACCAGACGCTCGAGCACGGACTTCGGGTGGCGGACTTTCTCGAGCTCGGCGAACTCATGTGCCTCGACGCACTACATCGCGAGGAGTCGTGCGGCGGGCACTTCCGCGAGGAGTATCAGACGGAGGAAGGCGAAGCGCTGCGCGACGACGAGCGCTTCTCGTACGTGGCAGCCTGGGAGTACGCCGGCGAGGGCCAGACGCCGTGCTTGAACAAGGAACCGCTCGAGTTCGAGTACGTGGAGCTCGCGCAACGCAGCTACAAGTAAGACGAGCCCCTTCAGCGGCCAGCAGCGACCAGCAATGAACCTAACCTTACACGTCTGGCGGCAGCCCGGCGCCGACGCCGCGGGGAAGTTCGTGACCTATCGGGCCGCCGCCGTCAGCCCGGAGATGAGCTTCCTCGAGATGCTCGACGTGGTGAACGAGGACCTCATCGGGCGCGGTGACGTCCCGATTGCGTTCGATCACGACTGTCGCGAGGGGATTTGCGGGTCATGCGGGATGATGATCAACGGCGTCGCACACGGACCCGAGCGGGGCACCGCGACGTGCCAGCTCCACATGCGGAGCTTCCGGGACGGCGACGAGATCTGGATCGAGCCGTGGCGGTCGCGGGCGTTCCCGGTCGTGAAGGACCTGTGCGTCAACCGAGGCGCGTTCGACCGCATCATCGCTGCCGGCGGGTACATTTCGGCATACACGGGCGGGGCCCCTGACGCCAATGCGATCCCGATCCCGAAGCCCAACGTGGACCTCGCCATGGATGCGGCGGCGTGCATCGCCTGCGGCGCCTGCGTCGCGGCCTGCCCAAACGGCTCGGCGTCGCTCTTCACGGCGGCCAAGATCACCCACCTGGGGCTCCTGCCGCAGGGGCAGCCCGAGCGCTTTCGCCGAGTACTGAACATGGTGGCGCAGATGGACGCCGAGCACTTCGGCCACTGTACCTTCTACGGCGAGTGCCAGGAGGCCTGCCCGAAGGAAATCAGCATCGACACCATTGTGCGCATGAACCGCGATTTCTTGCGCGCGACGGTGACATCGAGGCCAGAGGGAGAGCTAGCAGGAAACGCCGGCTGAGCGGCGAGCGGCGACGGGGCTGGGAGCTGCGCCGCGCGTGCCGACGGATTCCGACGGGTGCCGCGCACCGAGCGGCGGACCGTGGCCCGTTTGGTGCACGATGGTCGGGGCAACCGGGCAGCGGGGGCATGATGCAGAAGTCCAGCGACGGCAGCAACAACTTCGACGAGGCCCGTGCGGGGTCGCCGCGCACCGGCGAGCCGGTGATTGGCGACGCCGACAACGTCCAGAAGACGACCTGGGTAGTGGGCCACGGGACCAATCCCGACGCGCCCGATCCCGCCGGGCCAGCGGCGCGAGTTCCGGCCGGCGGCGGGATCAACTTGGGCGCCTTGATCGTAGGCGTCATCGCGGCCCTGATCGCCGTGATCTACGCGTTGGGCATCTTCACGACGTAGCCCGAGACGGGAACGGGGGCAGAGCGGGTCGCCTCGCCGGCACGGCAGTGGCGACGCGTTTGCTGCGCGGGTCGCCGGCTCCTCCCGGACGCACCCGGACGCACCCGGCAGGCCGGGTCGCCCGCGCCCGACGCCACCGGGCGCCCGACGCTAGATCTTCGGCAGCGTCACGCCGTGCTGCCCCTGGTACTTCCCCCGCTTGTCCTTGTAGGACACCTCGGGCGGCTCCGCGCCCCGAAAGAACAGCACCTGGGCGATGCCTTCGTTGGCGTAGATCTTGGCTGGCAGAGGAGTCGTATTCGAGATCTCGAGCGTCACGAAGCCCTCCCATTCGGGCTCAAACGGGGTGACGTTCGTGATGATCCCGCACCGTGCGTAGGTCGACTTGCCCACGGTGACCGTGACCACGTCCCGGGGGATGCGGAAGTATTCGACTGAGCGTGCCAGCGCGAACGAATTCGGCGGCACGATGCAGACGTCCCCCTCGAACTCCACGAACGACCTCGGGTCGAAGTTCTTCGGGTCGACGACCGAGCTGAGGACGTTCGTGAAGATCCTGAACTCCCGGGCCACTCGCATGTCGTACCCGTACGAGCTGACGCCGTAGGAGATGACCCCTTCGCGGACCTGCCTCTCCTCGAAGGGGTCGATCATGGCGTGCTCCTTCGCCATTCGGGTGATCCAGCGGTCAGACTGAATGGACATTGAAGGGCCGGGAGTCGGGAGCCGGGAGCCGGGAGCCGGGAATCGGGTGCGACCGCCCGACTCCCGGCCCCCGACTCCCGACTCCCGGGTTTGCGGCCGGGAATGTACCGGGGCGGGGCAGGGCGCGCTATCCCGCGGCCACGTTGAAATCGGTTTGCGTCCGGAGTAACTTTGGCGTTGCCAAGCAAGTGAAAAATTTCACGAAGTCGGGAGTCTATGTCGACTGGCGCCTACCTGCCGATCCTGATGCTGATGGGCTTCGTGATCCTCAACGCCGTCCTCATCGTCGGCATCTCCCACCTGACGATCCGGCGCCGCCCGACCCCGGAGAAGCAATCGGCCTACGAGTCCGGGATCCCGGCGCTCGGCGACGCCCGCGAGCGATTTTCCGTGAAGTTCTACCTGGTCGCGATGCTCTTCATCATCTTCGACATCGAGACCGTGTTCATGATCCCCTGGGGCGTGCAGTACCGGCAGCTCTCGTGCGCCGTGCCCCTAACGAGCGCGGGGTGCCCGCCGGCGAGCGTGTCCTTCTTCGGCCTCGGCGAGATGCTGGTGTTCATGGCGATCCTTCTCGTCGGCTTCGTTTACGTGTGGAAGAAGGGAGCACTGCGATGGGACTGATCAACCGACCGCAGCGGACGTCGGTGACCTACGACCCCAAGTCGCAGGAAGGGTGGGTCACGACGCGCCTCGATTTTCTCGTGAACTGGGCGCGCGCCAATTCGCTTTGGCCGATGCCCTTCGGGACGGCGTGCTGCGCCATCGAGTTCATGGCGACGGCCGCCAGCCGCTTCGACCTGGCGCGGTTCGGGATGGAGCGCATGAGCTTCTCGCCCCGCCAGGCCGACGTGCTGATCTGCGCCGGCCGAGTGCCGTTCAAGCTCGCGCCGGTCATCCGTCGGATCTGGCAGCAGATGCCGCAGCCGAAGTGGTGCATCGCCATGGGGGCGTGCGCGTCCACGGGCAACATCTTCGACAACTACGCAGTCGTCCAGGGGATCGACACGATCATTCCCGTCGACGTCTACGTACCGGGATGTCCGCCGCGGCCCGAGGCGCTGCTGTACGGGATCATGATGCTCCAGGAGAAGGTCAAGCGAGAGCGCATGGCGGACACGTCGCTCCGCCATGAAATCGTGCCCGACCCGTCGAGCCAGTTGTACATTCCCCCTCCGCTGATCGACGAGCTGTCGGAGCCGTTCGGAAACTCGGTCCACCAGACGCGCTCCGGGTTGTGAGCGACCGCTTCGAGATCGTTCAGTCGGGGAGCGCGGTGCCGTCGGCGCCGGCGCCGACCACCCCTCGCGGCGTTCCCCACCGCGGCGGCGACCCGAACCCGACGGCCGCGGCCCTCGGCGACCGCTTTCCGGGCGCCGTGCAGCGCGTGGACGTCGTGTGGGGCGAGACCACCGTCGTGGTCGACGCGGCCTCCGTGCTGGAGGTGGTTCGCTGGCTGCACGACGACCCGTTGCAGCGCTACGACTACCTATCGGACGTCACCGCCGTGGAGTACCGCGACCTCGAAGAGCCGATCGAGGTGGTCTGGCACCTGCGGTCGCTCCCCTTTCGGCGATTCCTGCGCCTCAAGGCGCGGCTCCCCAAGAACCGGCCGCTCGAGGTGCCGAGTGTGTGGCCGGTCTACCGTGGAGCCGACTGGCTCGAGCGCGAGTGCTTCGACATGTTCGGCATCCAGTTCACCGGGCACCCCGACCTCCGCCGCATCCTGATGTGGGAGCAGTACCGCGAGGGCTACCCGCTGCGGAAGGACTTCCCGCTGCGCGGGCGCTTCAGCCGGTCGGAGCAGCTCCGCCAGGCCCTCGCCGCCAACCCGGAGGCGCGGTACTCGATGGAGGAGCTCTCCATCGCCGACGCCTTCGAAGATCTGCCGACCGAGATGCGCCAACGCCTAACGGGCGGCGAGCGCACCGGGGAGTAACGGGCTCCTCCAGTGGCCACCACCAAGCGAACCGTCGAAGTCGCGCTGGGCACCCCGGGGCTGGACGCCCAGGGCCGCCCGCAGGCGCGCGCGCTCGTCACCGACGAGCAGGGTAACGTCACGACCCTCGCCGGCCCCACGCCGGGCGGCGGCCTTTCGGGTGACGGCGAGGCGCAGGAGCCGGACCTCGCCGGCGAGCACATGCTGATCAACATCGGCCCGCAGCACCCCGCCACGCACGGCGTGCTGCGACTGGTGCTGGAGCTGGACGGCGAGACCGTCGTGCGCTGCATCCCGCACATCGGCTACCTGCACTGCGGGTTCGAGAAGCTCGGCGAGTACCGCCAGTACAACCAGATCCTGCCGCTCACCGACCGCGAGGACTACCTCAACTCGATGGGCAACAACATCGGGATGGCGATGAGCGCCGAGCGGCTGTTTGGCATCGAGATCACGGAGCGGTGCATGGTGCTGCGCGTGATCGCGGCCGAGTTGTCGCGGATCATGTCGCACCTCGTGTGGCTCGGCACCACCTGCATCGACATCGGGGCGTTCACCCCGTTCCTGTGGGCGTTCCAGGAACGCGAGAACATCTACAACCTGATCGAAGCGTGGGTCGGCGCGCGCCTGACGCCGACCATCACCCGGGTCGGGGGCCTGGCGGCGGACGTCCCAGACGGCTGGGTCGAGGGGCTCAAGAGCTTCGTGGCGGCGTTCCCGCGCACGCTCGACGAAATCGACCGGATGCTCACGAAGAACGCGATCTGGGTCGGCCGCACGGTCGGACTCGGCGTGATGACTCCTGAGGAGGCAATCAACTACGGGCTCTCGGGGCCGATGCTCCGGGCCTCGGGAGTCGACTACGACGTGCGGAAGGACTTCCCGTACTACGACTACGAGACGTACGACTTCGACGTCCCCGTCGGAACGAACGGCGACGTCTACGACCGCTTCCTCGTGCGCATGGAGGAGATGCGCCAGTCGGTCCGGATCGTCGAGCAGGCGATTGCGCGACTCCCGGAGGGGCCGATCAACGTCGACGACCCGCGCGTCATCCTGCCGCACAAGCACAAGGCGACCAGCGAGATGGAGTCGATGATCCATCACTTCAAGGTGGTGATGGAGGGGCCGCGTCCGCCGGTTGGCGAGTGCTACGTACCGATGGAGAGTCCGAAGGGGGAGAAGGGCTACTACATGGTGAGCGACGGGACCTCCAAGCCGGTCAGGTGGCGCATCCGCCCGCCGGCGTTCGTGAACCTCTCGGCGATCCCCAAGATGGTCGAGGGACACCTCCTCTCCGACGTCATCGCCATCAACGCCAGCATCGACATCGTCATGGGAGAGATCGACCGGTGAGCGACGCGGCCCGCGACATGGGGCAGAAGGTCGCGCCCTCCGAGCTCGCGGCGGGGCACGACCCGCACGGGGCCCCGTACGAGCCGGTGTTCGTCGGCGGCCGCCGGGCCGAGCTCGACGAGCTCCTCACGCACTACCCCACGAAAATGGCGGCTCTCCTCCCGGCACTCTGGATGGTGCAGGAGGACCGCGGGTGGGTGAGCGCCGACGCCATGGTCGAGGTGGCGGGCGTGCTCGGGCTGACGCCGGCGTACGTGCGCGGCGTAGTCACGTTCTACACGATGTACCACCAGCACCCCGTGGGGAAGTACTTCGTGCAGGTGTGCACGACGAGCCCATGCAACGTCTGCGGCGCGGAAGACGTGGTGCGGGCGCTGCTCGAGCGCACGGGGTGCGGAGAGCTGGGCGTCACCTCGCCGGACGGCCGGTTCACCGTCATCGAGGTCGAGTGCCTCGGCGCGTGCGGCTTTGCCACGCCCGTCATGATCAACGAAGAGTTCATCGAGTCCGTGACGCCGCAGCGCGTTCCGGACATTCTCTCGCGATTGAAGTAACGGCGCGCTCCGGCGCTCCTCCGCCGTCCTCCATCCGAGCTATGGGTTACCCGCAGAAGATTCATCCCCGCGAGACGCCGGTGCTCTCGAAGCACTTCGGCGACGCCGAGGCCCTCACGCTCCAAGGGTGGCGCGCCCGCGGTGGCTACACCGCCCTGGAGCAGGCGCTCGGCATGGAGCCGGCGGCGATCACGAACGTCGTCAAGGAATCGGGGCTGCGCGGCCGCGGCGGAGCCGGATTTCCGACCGGCATGAAGTGGTCCTTCATGAAGCCCGGCGACGGCAAGCCGCACTACCTGTGCTGCAATGCCGACGAGAGTGAGCCGGGCACCTTCAAGGACCGGGAGATCATGCGCTGGACGCCGCACGCCGTCGTCGAGGGGTGCGCGATCGCGGCGTACGCGATCGCCGCCGAGACGACGTACATCTACATCCGCGGCGAGTTCACTGAGCCCCTGCGCGAGATGACCCGGGCAGTGAAGGAGGCGTACGGCGCCGGCATTCTCGGCCCGAACGCGATGGGCTCGGGCAAGCGGATCGACGTCCACGTGCACAAGGGGGCGGGCGCCTACATCTGCGGTGAGGAGACCGCCCTCATGAACTCGCTGGAGGGTCGGCGCGGGAATCCGCGCATCAAGCCGCCCTTCCCGGCGGTCGCGGGCCTGTTCTCCCAGCCCACGACGATCAACAACGTCGAGACCCTCGCCGCCGTCCCGCAGATCCTCACGAACGGCGCTCAGTGGTACAAGGGGCTCTGCCTCGGCAGCCCGAAGAGTACCGGAACGAAGCTTTACTCCGTCTGCGGAAACGTGCGCTACCCGGGCAACTACGAGGTCACCATGGGGTTCTCCTTCAAGGAGTTCCTCTACGACCTGTGCGGCGGTCCGCCCGAGGGGCGCACCTTCAAGGCAATCATCCCCGGCGGGTCGTCGGTGCCGATCATGACCGCGGAGGAGGCCGAGAGCGCCGTCATGGACTACGAAGGGTTCGTCGCGGCCGGCTCGATGCTCGGCTCCGGTGGAGTGATCTGCTTCGACGATCAGCAGAACATGGTGAAGCAGATCGCGCGGCTCGCCCGCTTCTACGCCCACGAGAGCTGTGCCCAGTGCACTCAGTGCCGGGAGGGGACGGCGTGGACGACGAAGATCCTCGAGCGCATCCGCGACGGCGGCGGCACGCCGGAGGATCTCGACACGCTGCTCGACCTCGCGGAGCAGATGACCGGCAAGACGATCTGCGTCCTCAGCGACTCGTGCGCAACCCCCGTGGTTTCGGGCATCCAGAAATTCCGTCGCGAGTTCGAGGCACTCATCCCACCGTCGCGGTCGCGCGTCAGCACCGCGGCCCTGGCAAACGCCGTCGCCTAGATGACGTCACCACCGCTCGTCAATCTCACGATCGAGGGGCGGCCAGTCGCCGTGCCGCCCGGCACCTCGATCCTCGAGGCCGCCAAGTACGCCGGCGTACTGATCCCGCACTACTGCTACCACCCGGCGCTGCCGGTGGCCGGCCTGTGTCGGATGTGCCTCGTCGAAGTGGAGAAGATGCCGAAGCTCGCGCCGTCGTGCGCCACCGCCGTCGCCGAGGGGCAGGTGGTGTACGTGCACTCGGAGCAGGCCCGAGAGGCACGCAAGGGCGTGCTCGAGTTCCTGCTCATCAATCACCCGCTCGACTGCCCGATCTGCGATCAGTCGGGGGAGTGCGAGCTGCAGGATTACACCTTCGCCGAGGGCCGCAAGGACTCCCGCTACCAGGAACCCAAGCGCTTCAACCCGGTCGAGGACTTCGGCGGAGACGTGGTCTACGTCCCGAACCGCTGCATCCTGTGCACCCGGTGCGTGCGCTTCATGGACGACGTCGCGCAGGACTCGGTGCTCAACGTGAGCGAGCGCGGCGACCGCGCCGTCATCGGCAAGTTTGAGGGGGCGGACCTCACCCACCCGTGGGCGTCGAACGTCGTCGACCTCTGTCCCGTCGGGGCGCTGCTGTCCAAGGACTTCCTGAATAAAGCCAGGGCGTGGGAGCTCGACCGAGCGGCGTCGATCTGCCCGAACTGCACGCAGGGGTGCAACGTCATTCTCGAGACGCGGGACAACGTCGTGGTCCGCATGCGCCCCCGGCCCAACGATGAGGTGAACAAGTTCTTCGCCTGCGACTACGGGCGGCTGAACTACCGGTGGATCAACCGGCGTGACCGGGTCGAGCTGCCCTACGTTCGCGCCACCGGGCAGCTCGTGAGCACGGACTGGGACCGGGCGATCCGAACGGCGGCGACGCTGCTGGGGAAGGGCCGGGCGTTCGTGCTCGCCTCGCCGATGCTGTCCAACGAGGCGCTCTACCTCCTCAGTCGCCTCACACGCGGGAACGGGGGGGTCGGGGTGTTCGGCATCGAGCGCGGGCCCGAGGCGCCGCTCCCCGGCGTCGAGGACCTCGCACTGCGCGCCGAGCGGGCGGCGAACGTCCGCGGCGCCGAGCTGCTCGGCTTTGCCGAGCGCGACACCCCGGTCGATGAGGTGCAGGCCGGCGACGTGCTCGTCGTCGCCGACGAGGAGCTCTCCGGCGCGGATCCGACCGCCGCGGCGGCTGCGGCGTCCCGGGCTGGTGCCGTCATCGTCATCGCAACGACCCTGCCGGCGTGGGCGCGCGACGCCGCCGACGTCATCCTCCCGATCACGAACTTCGCCGAGGAGGAGGGCACGTTCACCAACTTGCGCGGCCGCGTCCAACGCTTCCTGCAAGCGCGCGCCGGCCCCGGCGTCGCCAGGCCGAGCTGGTTCGTGCTCTCGGACCTCCTCGCGGCGCGGGGTGAGCGCACGAGCTATTTCCTCGCCTCCGAGGTGTTCGCGGCCCTGGCCGCGGATCGGGCGGAGTTCGCCGGGCTCTCCTACGACTCGCTCGGGCTCCGGGGCGCGCCGGCACGCGCCGGTCAGTTCGCGGAGGCAGCGTCGTGACCCGCACGTTGGCGTACCCGCTGGCGCTGCTGCAGGTGGCCGACCCGCAGCTTCCGCCGCCGTCGATCTGGACCTTCGTCATCTGGTCCCTCGTCAAGATGATCGCGGTGTTCACCGTCTACATGGTGGGGGTGGCGCTGCTCACGCTCGCGGAACGCAAGATTTCGGCGTGGATTCAGGACCGGCACGGGCCGAACCGGGTGGGCCCCGGCGGCCTCCTGCAGCCGGCGGCGGACGGGCTCAAGAACTTCATGAAGGAAGAGACCATGCCCGCCAACGCCTACCAGCCGCTCTTCACCATGGCGCCGGCGATGGCCTTCATTCCGGCGTTGCTCACCTGGGCGGTGATCCCGTTCGCGGCGCCGCTGCCCACCCGGTGGGGCCTGATCCCGATGGTCGTCGCCGACCTGCCCGTGGGCTTCCTGTTCACGCTCGCTATCGCGTCCCTCGGCGTCTACGGGATCGTGCTCGCCGGTTGGGCCTCCAACAACAAGTACGCGCTCCTCGGCGGCCTGCGCTCCAGCGCGCAGATGGTGTCGTACGAGATCGCGATGGGAATGTCGGTCATTCCCGTCCTCCTGCTCGCCGGGAACGTGACGCTCGGCTCGATCATCCAGCAGCAGGCGTCGAGCCTTTGGAACGTCGCCAACCTCACCGTCGCGTTCTTCATCTTCATCGTCGCGGCCTTCGCGGAAACCAACCGGCTGCCGTTCGACCTCCCCGAGGCCGAGAGCGAGCTCGTGGCGGGTTACCACACCGAGTACAGCGCGATGAAGTTCTCCCTGTTCTTCATCGCCGAGTACGCGAACATGGTGACGGCGTGCGCCTTGATGTCGACGCTGTTCTTCGGCGGGTGGGACATTCCGTTCACGAGCTGGGACAACTCGGCCCCCCACTCGGGGTGGAAGACGCTGGCGACGCTGGCCGCCTTCCTCGTCAAGGTCCTGTTCTTTCTCTTCCTGTTCATGTGGATCCGCTGGACGCTCCCGCGGTTCCGCTACGACCAGCTCATGTCGCTCGGCTGGCGGTTCATGCTCCCGCTCGCGCTCGCCTACATCGTGATCATCGCCTCCGTGACGCTCGCGCTGGACGCGGCCGGCATGAGTCGGGGGGTGGCGTTCGGGCTGGTGCTGTTCGCGTTGAACGTCGTGCTGGTCGTGCTCCTCTTCTTCCTCCTGGACCGTGGGCGGATCATCAGTCCGGCCAGCGCGCGGGCGCGGGCCGAGGAGATTCGGCGGCTCCAGGAGCTCCGACGGCGCTCGCCGCTGGCGGCGACCCTCACCCCCGAGACGGGGGACTAAGGCGGCTATGGCTATCAAGGTGAAGGTCCTCGACCGCCCGGTCGAGCAAGTCAGCTACGTGCGGGCGACGCTCACCGGGCTCGCGCACACCTTCAAGCACCTCGTGGACCCGCACAAGGTGACCACGCAGTACCCCGAGGAGAAGGAGCCGATCTCCAGGCGGTTTCGCGGCACCCATCGGATGCTCACCACCGAGGACGGCAAGGCGAAGTGCGTGGCCTGCGGTCTTTGCCCGACGGTGTGTCCGTCGAACTGCATCAAGCTCGTGCCGGGAGAGGACGAGGACGGCAACCGGTACCCCCTGGTCTTCGAGATCGACGAGTTCCGCTGCATCTTCTGCGGCTACTGCCAGGAGGTCTGCCCGGAGGAGGCCATCCACGTCGGGCGCCACTACGAGAACTCGGAGTACAGCCGCGAGGGCTTTGTCTACGATCTCGAGCGGCTGACGTCGCAGACCCACCCCGTCTGTGAGATGTGGGACCCGATGGACCCGAAGGGGGAGTAGCGGTCATGCCGCTCTTCTACACCTTCCACTTCTACCTCTTCGGGATCATTGCCGTCGCCTCGGCGATCGCGTTCGTGACTCGGAAGAGCCCGGTGGCGGCCGCGCTCTGGCTCGTGAATACGATGTTCGCGCTGGCGGCACTGTACGTCATGCTCGACGCGCACTTCGTCGGCGTGATCCAGGTACTGGTGTACGCCGGCGCGATCATGGTGGTCTTCCTCTTCGTCGTCATGCTCCTGAATCTCGGCCAGGCCAGCGACCTGGCGGACATGCGGTCGCGCCGCGGCCGGCTCGTCGCCGGAGCCCTCGGCGTCGCGCTCGCGGCGCAGCTCCTAACGATGCTCCGCGCGCGCGTCCCCGCGCTTCCGCCCGAGTCTCGCGTGCCGGTGAACGCGGTCGCCCCGGTGGCCGAGAACCTGTTCACTGACAACCTGCTGGCGTTCGAGATCACGAGCATCCTTCTCCTCGTCGCCATCGTCGGCGCCGTCGTGCTCGCCAAGCCAGGCGGAGCACGGGAGGACGCGAGCGTCGTGGCAGGCGGCGTCGCCGGCGGCGTGCGCCGAGGCAGGGAGGCCGGGGCATGATCGCCGAGTCGCTCTTCTTCTCGAGCATCCTCTTCGTAATCGGCGTGATCGGCGTGCTCACGAGGCGCAACGCCATCATCGTCTTCATGTGCGTCGAGCTCATGCTCAACGCGGTGAACCTCTCCTTCGTCGCCTTCTCCAAAATGCACGGCGCCGCCGGCCAGACCTTCGTCGTGTTCGTCATGACGGTCGCGGCCGCCGAGGCGGCGGTCGGGTTGGCAATCATCATCGCCGTGTTTCGCCACCGCCAGACGGTGAACCTCGACCGCCTCGACCTGCTCAAGGGCTAAATGCTTCTTCAAGAAGCGGCGGCCGCGGGCCCGCACCCGCTCGCCGGCACCTCCGCGGAATGGATCTGGCTCGTTCTGGCGCTGCCGCTGGTCGGCGCAGTCATCAACGGCGTGCTCGCGCTCATCACGGAGTGGCACCCGGGCCCGTTCGACCCTGACCCGATCCACACCGGCGAGCACGCGGTCGTGCCATCCCCGACGCTCGTCGAGCGCGCCGAGCGCACGACGCCGCGGCTCATGACGGTCATCGAGGGACACCGGCCGTACGGGCAAGTCGGGCCGGGGGACCACGGCGACCACCACGACCGCGGGGACGAGGCGGGCTCGCACGCGCCGCCGGCGCGGCACCCGTTCCTTCCACTCGTCAGCATCGTGGGCACGGGCGTCGTCCTCGGCGCGTTCGGCGTCGCGGTCATGGCCTTCCTCGCCATGCTGCGGACCCACCCCGAGGCGCCGTTCATCCTGCGCTACTGGAATTGGATGACCGCCGGGTCCCTGCGCATCGAGTACGCACTTCAGCTCGACCAGCTCTCGATGCTCATGACGCTCGTCATCACCGGCGTCGGGGCGTTGATCCACGTCTTCAGCGTCGGCTACATGCGCGACGACGCGGGGTACGCGCGTTACTTCGCGGGCCTAAACCTGTTCGTTTTCTTCATGCTCGTGCTGGTGCTCGCCGCCAACTACCCGCTGATGTTCATCGGTTGGGAGGGCGTCGGCCTGTGCTCGTACCTCCTGATCAGCTTCTGGTTCACCGAGAAGGCGAACGCAGACGCGGGGAAGAAGGCCTTCATCGTCAACAGAATCGGCGACGCCGGATTTCTGATCGCGATGTTTCTGATGTTCTGGAATTTCCGGTCGCTCGACTTCGGCCCCGTGAACCAGGCCGTCGCCGCGCTGCCGGTCGGGAGCGCGGTCGTCACCGCGGCCGCCCTGTTCCTGTTCCTGGGGTGCGTGGGGAAGAGCGCGCAGATTCCACTCTACGTTTGGCTCCCCGACGCGATGGCGGGGCCGACGCCAGTGTCGGCGCTGATCCACGCCGCGACCATGGTCACGGCCGGCGTGTACCTCGTGGCGCGCACCGGGACGCTGTTCGCCGCCGCACCGGCGGCCTCGCTGACCGTCGTGGTGGTGGGTGCGCTCACCGCCGTGTTCGCGGCCTCCATCGGATTGAAGCAGTGGGACATCAAGAAGGTGCTGGCCTACTCCACCGTATCGCAGCTCGGCTACATGTTCGTGGCCGTCGGCGCCGGCGCGTACGTGGCGGGCATCTTCCACCTGGTGACTCACGCCTTCTTCAAGGCGCTGCTCTTCCTCGGGGCCGGCGCCGTGATCCACGCGATGCACCACGCCTATCACGCCACGGGCCGCGACGACGACGCGCAGGACATGCGGAACATGGGCGGCCTGCGCCGACACATGCCGGTGACGTTTGCCACGATGTGGGCGGCCACCCTCGCAATCGCCGGCATCATCCCGTTCGCCGGCTTCTTCTCGAAGGACGAGATCCTCGGCGCGACGTTCGCCCAGGCGCGTGGCTCGCTCCTGGCGCGCTCCACGTGGCTCGGGATCCCGGGCTCGGTCGTCCTCTACGCGGCGTACGCACTGCTCGTCGTCGGTGCGTTCATGACGGCGGTCTACATGACGCGGATGATGCTCTACACGTTCCACGGCCCCAACCGGACGGGCGACGCCGAGCGACCGCACCTGCGCGAGGTGCCGCTGGTGATGCTCCTGCCCCTGGTGGTCCTGGGCGTGCTCAGCGTCGTCGGCGGGTGGCTCAACGTTCCCCCGCTCCTCGGGGCGCTCGGGCCCGTCGGACTGCTCGACCGCTGGCTGCACCCGGTGGTCGAGGCGCCCGCCGCGGCCTTGGCGGCGGGACGCGCGGCGGCGAGCCACGGCCTCGAGCTGACGCTCGTCGGGGCCGCCGTGCTCGTCGCGGCCGCCGGTATCGCGCTCGCCGCCGCGCGCCTGCGGCCGGCGCGGTTGGTGCCCAAAGTGCAGGCCGCGGCGGACCCGCCCGGCATCGAGCGCGCGCTCGCGCACGCCTACTACGTGGACGATGCCTACGACACCGCCGTCGTCGAGCCGGCGCTCTTCACCTCGAAAAACGTTCTCTACAGGGGCCTCGACGTCGGGATCATCGACAGGGTCTTCGTGATCGGCGTCGGCTGGATCCTGCCGCGGACGCTCGGCAGGATCGGCGCCAGCCTGCAGACCGGGCGCGTCGGGAGCTACGCATGGGTGCTCGTTCTCGGGGCGCTCTTCGTTCTTGGCGCCTTCACCCTCCGCTGACCCGATGCGCGACTTTCTTCTGTCGATCGGCTACGACGAGTGGATCTTGCCGACGCTCCTGTTCTTTCCGGTGATCGGAGCGATCCTGACGTGGCTGCACGGCATCTACGAGTACCGCGCCGGGCACGCCGGGCGGAACTACGAGGCGTTCGCCCGCTGGCTCCCCTTCGGCATCTTCGTCATCGAGTTCGTCCTCTCGCTCGGCATGTGGTGGGCGTACGACCCGACGGGACCCGCCTTCCAGTTCACGCGGACCTGGTCGTGGATCCCCGATTGGGGGGTCTCGATGTCGCTCGGCATCGACGGCATCTCGCTCTTCCTGGTGCTGCTCGTGACGTTTCTGCTCCCCATCGCCGTCCTCAGCGGCTGGACGAGCATCGACCGCGCGGTGCACAGCTACCACGCCCTGTTCCTCGTGCTCACCACGGGGATGCTCGGCGTGTTCATGGCGCGCGACCTGGTGATGTTCTACTTCTTCTGGGAGCTCGTCCTGATTCCGATGTATCTCATCATCGGAGTCTGGGGGGGACCGCGCCGGCTCTACGCGGGGACCAAATTCTTCCTGTACACGTTCACCGGGTCGCTCTTCATGCTGGTGGCGATCCTGTACATCGGCTTCAAGACGGGCGACACGATGTTCACGGCTGGCCTGCTGGCGGAGGCTCGGCCGAACTTCCTGTTCGAGAACGTCATGCAGTACCTCCGCCTCTCGCGTACCGAGTCGCTGTGGATCTTCGCGGCCTTCTTCGCGGCTTTCGCGGTGAAGGTTCCGATGTTCCCGTTCCACACGTGGCTGCCCGACGCCCACGTGGAGGCCCCCACCGAGGGGTCGGTGGACCTCGCCGCCATCCTGCTCAAGATGGGCACTTACGGCATGATGCGGATCATGCTCCCGCTGCTCCCGGGCGTGGTCCTCGACCCTATCGTCCGCGACGGGATGGTCGCCCTGTCGGTGATCGCCATCATCTACGCGGCGCTCGTTTCCCTGGTCCAGACCGACTTCAAGAAGCTCGTCGCGTACTCGTCGGTGAGCCACATGGGGTTTGTCACCTTCGGCATCTTCGCGCTCACGGTTGAAAGCCTGCAGGGCGCGATGATGGTACAGCTCGCGCACGGGCTGTCGTCCGCGGCGCTGTTCCTGCTCGTCGGCATGATCTACGACCGGCGGCACACGCGCACGATCGAGGCGTACGGAGGCCTGGCGCGGGTGATGCCGCTGTTCGCGGCGTTCCTCATGATCGCCACGTTCAGCAGCATCGCGGTCCCCGGCACGTTCGGCTTCACCGGGGAGTTTCTTACGCTCGTCGGCACATTCCAGCCGTACCCGGTCATGACGCTGCTCGCCACCACGGGCGTGATCCTATCGGCCTGCTACATGCTCTGGGCCATCCAGCGGGTCCTGTTCAACCCGCTGGACCGGCCGGAGAACAGGCACCTCACCGACGTGAACTGGCGCGAGGCGGGTATGCTCGTCCCGCTGTCGCTCCTCATCCTGGTCGTGGGCGTCTACCCCGATCCGATCCTCCGGCGCATGGAGCCGTCGCTGACCCGCCTCGTGCAGCAGGTCCAGGCCGGCGCTTCTGCGCCGACGGTCGCCGCGGACGCCGGGAGGCGCTGACATGCCGCTCGACCTGAGTGTGCCGTCGCAGCTCACCTTCGCCATGCTGCCCGACCTGCTGCTCATGGCCGGGGCGATGGTCCTGCTGCTCTACGCCGCCTGGCGCCCGCCGAGTGCTGCGCACCAGCGCGCCGTCGGGATCGGCAGCATCGTCCTGACACTGGGTACGGGAGCCGTCGTCGCCTACTTCGCCTGGCGCGGGTACGCGTCCGGCAACGGCGTCGTAGCCGTCGACAATTTCCGCTGGGCGGCGGACGGGATCTTCCTGCTCGGCGCCCTTCTCACGACGGTGATGTCGATCGAGTACGAGCGGCGCGAGGCGATCAACGCCCCCGAGTCGCACGTCCTCGTCCTGCTCTCGACGTCGGGCATGATGCTCCTGGCCGCGGCGCGGGACATGATGCTCATGTTCCTCGCCATCGAGGTCATGTCGGTCGCCGTCTACGTGCTGTCCGGAATGAACCGACGGAGCGCCCGCTCGGCCGAGGGTGCGCTGAAGTACTTCCTCCTTGGGGCCTTCTCGACTGCGTTCCTCCTGTACGGCATCGCGCTGGTCTACGGGGCCACCGGGTCGACCAACTATGCCGTCATCGCTCAGCGGCTCGCCGACCCGGCGACGCTCGGCAGCCCGTTGCTCAAGGTGGGCCTGGCGCTCCTCGTCATCGGGTACGGCTTCAAGATCGCCGCCGTGCCCTTCCACATGTGGGCGCCGGACGTGTACGAGGGTGCCCCGACGCCGATCACGGCCTTCATGGCCGCGTCGGTGAAGGCGGGCGCCTTCGCCGGCTTCCTCCGCCTGTTCGTGGAGGCGTTCTCACCCGCCTCATCCCAGTGGCATTACGCGGTCTGGGTCCTGGCCGCGGCCACGATGTTCGTCGGCAACTTGATCGCCTTCTCCCAACGGAACCTCAAGCGGCTCCTGGCGTACTCGAGCATCGCGCACGCCGGCTATGCGCTGATCACCGTCGTCGTCGGCGTTGGTACCGGGGAAGCGCACGGGGTCACGGGATCGAGCGCGTTCCTCTTCTACATGCTGGCCTACACACTCTCGACGATGGGTGCGTTCGCCGTCGTCTCTGCGCTCGGCTCGCCGGGGGAGCGCCGCCTCGAGGTGGAGGAGTACAGCGGACTCTGGACCGTGCGCCCCGGACTGACGCTGGCGATGACCGTCTTCCTGCTGGCGCTCCTCGGCTTTCCGGTGTTCGGCGGCATGGGGTTCTTCGCGAAGTGGTATCTGTTGCTCGCGGCGCTGAACGGCGGCACCGCACCCCAGACGCGCCTGGCGGTGATCCTGGTCTTCACTAGTATCTTGTCGGCGGGCTACTACCTCTACGTCGTGACGGTCATGTTCGTGCGCCCGCGACCCGACGACGCGCGGCCGCTGCCCGCGGTCGGCGGCCTGACGAACGCGGTCATCGCCGCGAGCGTCGCGCTGATCCTGATCCTGGGCTTCGCCCCGACGCAGGTCCTCCGGCGCGCCATCGCCAGCGCACTCGGACCCGCCGCGCCGGCGGCCGGGGCCCCCGCTCGGGGGGCCGCGCCAGTCGCCGGCATCGCCCGCCCGGCGACACTGCCGGCGCGCCTCACGCCCGCAGCCGCGGGCGGCCGGTGAGTCGCGCGGGGCCGCTCGTCGGCCCCGCACCGTTTCGCACCGTTCGAGGAGCACATGGGCATCTCCGCCGGCATCTTTCGGCAGTACGACATACGCGGCGTCGTTGGAACTGATCTCACCACGGACGCCGCGCGCGCGGTCGGCAGAGCGTACGCCGCCTACGTCTCGGATCGCGGGGCGCGGGGCGCGATCGCCGTCGGACGCGACAACCGGCCGAGCGGGCAGGTGCTGCGGAACGCACTCGTCGGCGGACTCACCGAGTGCGGCGTCGACGTCGTCGACATCGGCGTCGTGCCGACGCCGCTCCTGTATTGGAGTCTACACCATCTCGACGTCGCCGGGGGCATCCAGATCACCGGCTCGCACAACCCGCCGGAGTACAACGGGTTCAAGATGTGCGTGGGCACCGAGTCGCTGCACGGCGAGGAGATCCAGCAGCTCTACCGCATTCAGGCGGCCGGAAGCTTTCCGGCCGGTTCCGGACGGGTCCGCAGCGAGGAGGTGATCGACCGCTACGTGGCCGACATCGCCTCCCGGGTCGGGCGACTGTCCCGCCCCTTGCGGGTGGTCGTCGACTGTGGGAACGGTGCCGGCTCGCTCGTGGCCGAGAAGCTATTTTCGCGCCTCGGCGTCGACGCCACCTATCTGTTCTGCGAGAGCGACGGCACCTTCCCGAATCACCACCCCGACCCGACCGTCGTGGAGAATCTCCACGATCTCGTTCGCGAGGTGCGCAGTCGCGACGCAGACGTCGGGGTCGCCTTCGATGGCGATGCCGACCGACTCGGCGTCGTCGACGGCGGCGGCGCGATCGTCTGGGGCGATCACGTGCTCATCCTCTACGCCCGCGACGTGCTCGCGCGGTCGGGACCCGGACAGCCGGTCATCTTCGACGTGAAGTGCTCGCAAGCATTGCCGCACGAGATCGAGCGCGCCGGCGGCCGCCCCGTGATGTGGCGCACCGGCCACTCCCTCATCAAGGACAAGATGAAGGAGCTGGGCGCACCGATCGCCGGGGAGATGTCTGGACACATGTTCTTCACCGAGGGCTTCTACGGGCACGATGACGCCCTGTACGGCGCCGCGCGCCTCCTACGGATTGTCGCCGACTCGGGGAAGGGAGTGGCGGAGCTGCTCGCCGACGTGCCGAAGTTCGTGAGCACGCCGGAGATTCGAGTGGAATGCCCTGACGAGTCGAAGTTCGCGCTGGTGGCGCGCGCGTCCGAGTACTTCCGCGCGCGCCACGACGTCATCGACGTCGACGGGGTGCGCGTCCTGTTCGGCGACGGCTGGGGCCTCATCCGGGCGTCGAACACGCAGCCCATCCTCGTGCTCCGCTTCGAGGCCCTCACCTCGGAGCGGCTCGCCGCCATACGCGACGAGATGGAGGGGTGGCTGCGCGCGCAGGGCGTGCCGGCGTGACGTGCGTGCCGAGCGGCCGCGGACCGGCCGCGCCGGTCCCGGCGTGATGGGTCGCACGTGAAGCGGCCGCGATGGCCGGTGTACGCGGTCGCCGCGGCGGCGGCCGTCCTACTCGTCGGACGCGGGGTCGCGGGGCTGTACGTCGACTATCTCTGGTACCGCGAGCTCGGCGCGACCGCGCTGTGGCGGGCTCAGACTGCCAACACCCTGCTCCTGCGCGCCCTGTTCGCGATCGCGGGGACGCTGTTCCTCTTTATCAACCTGTACGCGGTGCGGCAGTCGGTCGTCAGCGTCATCTTGCCGCGCCGCGTCGCAAACTTGGAGATCGGCGAGGAGGTCCCCGGCCGCTTTCTGCTCGCGGCGGTCGCCGCGCTCTCGCTGTTGCTCGGCGGGCTGCTCACGATTCCGCAGGAGAGCTGGACGACGCTCGGACTGGCCCGCTACGGCGTTCCGTTCGGGGAGAGCGATCCCTACTTCAACACCGACCTCGGGCAGTTCGTGTATTGGCTGCCCCTGGAGCGCGCGGTGTACACGTGGTCGCTGATCGCCTTGCTCGTCGCCACCGGGGTCGTGGTGCTCCTGTATGGCGTGACCTCGAGCCTGCGGTGGGAGCGTGGGGCGCTGTACGCCTCCACCTACGCGCGACGGCACCTCACGGCCCTCGCGTTCGTTCTGCTCCTCGTTCTGGCGTGGAGCTATCGGCTCGACGCGTTCGCCGTTCTGTTTCACGGGAGCGGCCCGGACGGGGCATTCTCGTCGGTCGATCACCGCGTGATGATCCCCGTAAGTCTCTCCCTCCAACTCGCCGCCCTCGGCGCCGCGCTGGTCGTGCTCTGGGCAGGGTGGACGGGGCAGCTGCGGGTGGCGTTCATCACGGTATCGGTCGTGCTCGCCCTCTCGCTTGTGCTCCAGCACGGGCTCCCGCTCGCGGCCGAGCGGTTCGCGCCCGAGGCGGATCCGGGCGCGCGCGAGCGGCGCTACCTGGGCGTTCGGGCCGGCTACACGCGCCGGGCGTACGACGTGGATCGTGTGGGCACCGCCGGCGCCCAGG
>Ga0307405_10000088_pt1 | contig 39053 bp, 38 predicted proteins | sample 322Cmetagenome_2_FD_203311 | JGI IMG/M metagenome (GOLD analysis project Ga0307405, IMG submission 203311) | Maize rhizosphere microbial communities from greenhouse at UC Davis, California, United States - 322HYB-C-1 | ecosystem: Host-associated > Plants > Roots > Rhizosphere > Soil | place...
CCGATCAGCGGTGCCTGGGAGGTCATGCCGATCAGGCCATGCACCAGCGCGCCCGATATGGCGCAAAGGAGATAGAAGACGAGGAAGCGCAGATGGCCCATCGCATCCTCGACATTGTCGCCGAAGACCCAGAGGAACAGCATGTTGGAGGCGAGGTGCCAGAAGCCGGAATGGACGAAGGCGTAGCTGACATAGGTCAGCGGCTCGGGCGTGATTGCGAGCGCCGGTTCGAGATGGGCGTAGTGGAAGGCGACGGCCGGGATATAGCCGAGGCCGACGAAGGCCGCCTGCGCGACCGATTCTGTCGCTATGACGCCGGTAAACAGCCAACCGACGATGTTGACCGCGATCAGCCCCATCGTCACCCATTGCAGCTTGATATGCTTCAGCGTGTTGGCATCGTGCAGCGGTATGAACATATGGGCCGGCGGTCCAGTTGCTTGATATCAGTCAAGCCTAGCGGTTTTTTCCGGGAACCCAAAGCACATCCGCATGGCCGCGATCATTGGCGTGGCGGGCGGCGACGAAGAGGAAATCGGAGAGGCGGTTCACGTATTTCAGTGCTGCGGCGCTGACGATCTCGCCCTCGCTGCGCGACAGCGTCACCATCAGCCGTTCGGCCCTGCGGGTGATGGTGCGCGCCAGATGCAGGTGGGCTGCGGCGGAGTGGCCGCCCGGCAGCACGAAGGATTTGAGCGGCTGCAGATCGGCGTTCAGATTGTCGATGTCGTTTTCGATGCGTGTCACCTGGCTTTCGACGATGCGCAGCGGCTCGTATTCCGGCGGCGTGCCGGTGTCGGGCGTGGCGAGATCGGCGCCGAGATCGAAGAGATCGTTCTGGATCGACATCAGCATCGCATCGAGCTCGGGCATGCCCTGCATGTGCAATCTCGCGATGCCGATCGCCGAATTGGCCTCGTCGATGGTGCCGAAGGCCTCGACGCGCAGATCATCCTTCAGCCGGCGCGGGCCGGCGACTAGCCCGGTCGTGCCGTCGTCGCCCGTCTTGGTGTAGATCTTGTTGAGCTTGACCATGCTTTATCTCCTCCTCTGTGGGGTGATCAGCTGGGGCGACCGCCGCCGGTCAGCCAGAGCGTCAGCATGATCAGGAGCACGGCCACCGCCTGCAAGAGCACGCGCAGCTGCATCAGCTTGTTGGACAGATTGGCGTCGCCGCCCTTCATCATGTTGAACAGGCCGCGGATCAGAACGATGGCGACAAGGCCCATCACGATGATGGCGAGAACGTAGACGACAGTTGACATTGGGTTTCCTCCTCCTCAATCGAACCTGCGCAGCAGCCGGTAGAAGAGGTCCGCGGGCAAGAGCTTTTTCAAGAACATGCCCTGCTTGGCCGGCCGCGTCACTGGGTAATGTGGTCGCGGGCGCGGGGCGTTCAATGCGTGCTTCAGGACATCATAGACCGCCTCGGGGCCGAGCTTGTGGCGGTTGGCCGGGCCGGAGCCATCGAGCCTTGCCAGCTGGCGGCGATAATCCACGGCATGCGCCGAGCCTCTTACATCGATGTGCTCGTTGATCTTCGCGAGCGAATTGGCAACGAAGCGCGAGGCGATCGGGCCGGGTTCGATCAGGCTGACATGAATGCCGCTGCCTTCGAGCTCCATGCGGAGCGTGATGCTCAAGCCCTCGAGCGCGAATTTCGACGCGGTATAGGCGCCGCGATAGCGGTAGGGCACGACGCCCAGAATGGACGAGCACTGGACGATGCGGCCGCGGCCGTGCTTGCGCATCAGCGGAATGATCTGCCGCGTCAGCTCGTGCCAGCCGAAGAAGTTGGTCTCGAACTGTTCGCGCAGCACGTCCGTCGTCAGGTCCTCGACAGCGCCCGGCTGGCCATAGGCGCCGTTGTTGAAGAGCGCGTCGATGCGGCCGCCGCTGAGCTCCGTGACCTCCCGGACGAAGTCGGCGATCGAATCGCTGCTGGTGTAATCCATGCGGAAGGCTTCGATGCCATCGGCCTGAAGCGGCGCCAGATCGTCGAACTTTCTGACAGTCGCGAGGACGCGCCAGCCGTCGGCCTTCAACGCACGGGCACAATAAGCACCGATCCCGGACGAACATCCGGTAATGATGATAGTGCGTTGATCCGACATGGAATGATTCCTGTACAAACTAGGACTCGTTTCCCATATTCGATCGGGCGACACAATGAGGAATGCCGGGAGCCGGAATGCCGAAAATTTTTCGCATCTTGTATGATGTGCTTTACGATGCGATCTGGCATTTCCTTGAAGATGACGGCTTCGCCATGGCAAGCCATGTCGCGCTTTCCACGCTGCTTGCCGTCTTCCCATTCCTGATTTTCGGCACCGCGCTTGCGAATTTCCTCGGCGCTGACCAGTTCTCGATGACCGCCGTGCACCTCGTCTTCGATACGTGGCCGGAGGCGATCGCCAAGCCGCTCGCCGATCAGGTGCTGCAGGTCTTGACCGTGCCGCGCGGCGGGTTGTTGACGATCTCGGTGCTGGCTGCCGCCTACTTCGCCTCCAACGGCGTCGAGGCGCTTCGCATCTCGCTCAACCGCGCCTACCGTGTGCAGGAAACGCGGCCGTGGTATTTCACCCGTCTCGCCAGCCTCGGCTTCGTGATGATCGCGGTAACGATCTTCGCGGCGATCAGCATCTTGCTCGTGGCGGTGCCGCTGGCGCTCGATTATGCCCGGCAATGGTTTCCGCTGTTTGCCGACACGCTCGACATCGTCTTCAACTGGCGTATCTACGGCACGCTGTTCGTGCTGACGGTCGGCCTGCTGGTCGTGCATCTGTGGCTTCCGGCCGGACGCAGGCGGGTGTTCGATGTCGTGCCGGGCGTGCTTCTGACGCTGATCCTGTGGTTCATCGGCGCGCTGATCTTCGCCTATTATCTCGCGACCTTCGCCAACTACGCCGCCACCTATGCGGGCCTGGCATCGGTGATGATCGTGCTGATCTTTCTCTACATGATCGGGGTGATCTTCATCATCGGCGCCGAGCTCAACGCGGCGCTTCTGAAATTCCGGGTGCGGGCGATCTTTTCGCACAACTTCCTGAGCGGCCAGGGCCAGAAGCCATCAAAGCCCGACGAGGTGACGAATATTGTCCGCCGGGACGCCTCGGGCTCGTAGGTCCGAGAGGCCGGTATCGCCGCTGCTTTTCGAGAGCTTGCGGCCGGCCGCGTCGGTGACAAGGCGATGGTGATGATAGGTGGGTGCCGGAAGATCAAGCAGCGTCTGCAGCACCCGGTGCACCGAAGTCGCGTGGAAGAGATCGAGGCCGCGCACGACATGGGTGACGCCCTGTAGCGCGTCGTCGACCACCACGGAAAGATGATAGCTCGACGGCGCATCCGAGCGCGACAGCACGACATCGCCCCAGGATGCAGGGTCGGCGGCGATCACGCCCCGGTCGCCGTCTCCAGTCTCCTGCCAGGAGAGCGGTTCGTCGATCAGGTCTAGCGCCTTTGCCATGTCCAGCCGCCAGGCGTGTTTCAGGCCGGAGGACAGCATTACCTGCCGCTCGGCTAAGGGGCGGTCGCGGTCGTCAGCGGGGTAGAGCGGCGAGCCATCGGGATCGCGCGGCCACGCGCTGCCTTGTGCCTCGGATGCCGCGACCCTGGTCTTGACCTCGCCGCGGGTGAGGAAGGCGGGGTAGGCGAGGCCGCGGTCGATCAGGTCGGCCAGGGCCGCTTGATAGGCCTCGAAATGCTCCGACTGCCGGCGCACCGGTTCTTCCCAGTCGATACCGAGCCATCTGAGATCGGTATAGATGCTCGCTTCGAATTCGGGTGTGCAGCGGGTGAGATCTATGTCTTCGATGCGCAACAGGAAGCGCCCATCGGCGGCGTCGGCCATGTCGCGGTTCAGGAAGGCCGAGAGCGCATGGCCGAGATGCAGCGCGCCGTTGGGGCTCGGAGCAAAACGGAAGACCGGCTTTTGACGGGGAATCGCGATCATGCTTTCTTCTGCCACGGATTCTAGAGCGCGTCGCGATCTTTCAGATTCGCTCATTGCGCTCTAGGTCTTTGTTTTTCCGCATGTCTTGATCCCGAAACCGGCGGCCACTTTCGGGAGACATGCTCTAAGATCGCGAGGAAGCGTGCATATCATTCGCAACGACGGGGACGTGGCCCAGGGACTGGCCGAACTCATCATCATCGACCCGCGTCTCGTTTCGATCGCCGCCGATGCCGGTCCACTTCCCTTGCGGCTCAGGGAACCCGGCTTCGAGGGGCTGGCGCATATCATCGTGTCGCAGATGGTGTCGCGGGCGAGTGCCGAGGCGATCTGGCGGCGGATGCGGCCTGGCGATGTCGTGTTGACGGCCGAGGCCTATGCAGGCCTACACCCCGAGGCATGGCGCGAGGTCGGCCTGTCGCGGGCCAAGGCGGAGACGCTGACACGGATCGCCGAGGCTGTCGCCTCCGGCGGGCTCGACCTGCAGGCTCTGTCCGGCCTGCCGCCGCAGCAGGCGTTGGCGGCGCTGACGGCGCTGAAGGGCGTCGGGCCATGGACGGCGGAGGTTTATCTGATGTTTTGCGGCGGCCATGCCGACGTCTTTCCATCCGGCGACGTGGCGCTGCAGAACGCGGTGGCGGCGGCCTTCGGTTTGGATGCGCGGCCGGGGGCGCGACAGCTGGCAAAACTTGCCATGGACTGGGCACCGTGGAGATCGGTGGCGGCGCGGCTTTTCTGGGCGTATTATGCAGCGAAACTGGGCCGCGGTCTGGTTCCGGTCGGCTGAACGGCAACACATACAAATGCCATTGTGTGGCTTGAATTTATTGGACTTCACAATGCCGTCACAACCGGCCTAATATAAGAGTGCAGATGCCGAATCGATCAGGAGAGTGCCTTGACGATTGCTGTTTCACCTCAGGCCCTGCCAGCGCTCGTTCTGAACGCTGACTATCGGCCGCTGAGTTATTATCCCTTGTCGCTCTGGTCCTGGCAGGACGCGATCAAGGCGGTCTTCCTTGACCGTGTGAATATCATCGCGGAATACGAACATTCGGTCTCCTCGCCGAGCTATTCGATGCGGCTTCCGAGCGTCGTGTGCCTGAAAACCTATGTGCAGCCTTCGCGCAATCCGGCTTTCACGCGCTTCAACGTGTTCCTTCGCGACAAGTTCGAGTGCCAGTATTGCGGCGATCATAACGACCTGACCTTCGATCACGTCATTCCGCGCGCCCATGGCGGCGAGACGACGTGGCAGAATGTCGTGGCGGCCTGCTCTCCCTGCAATCTCAGGAAGGGCAGCAAGCTCCCGAAGCAGGCAGGCATGTTCCCGCACCAGAAGCCCTACCAGCCGACCGTGCAGGACCTGCACAACAATGGCCGGCTTTTCCCGCCGAACTATCTGCACGACAGCTGGCTCGACTATCTCTACTGGGATAGCGAACTGCAGCCCTGATCTCCAGTCCGGCCCGTTTCCGGGCAGGACTGCTTCACGCTTCGATGGATCAGCCCGACTTGGTCGGGCCGACTTCTTTGATCAGGCAGACTTGCGCACGCCGATAAAGGCGAAGGCGGCGAGGATCAGGCTTGCGATCACGTTCCAACCAGCCATGGAGAGGCCAGCGACGCGAAGGGCTGCTTCCGTGCAGGAGGGGCCCTTGATGGTGTTGAGTTCGGTCAGGAGATCGCCGGCGTTCTGCGTCATGCTGCTGGCGCTGGTCGAGCAGGCGGTGGGGCCAGCCCAGAAGTGCCATTCGACACCGGCGTGATAGACGCCCATGCCGGCGCCGACGACCATCAGCAGGCCACCGGCGAGCAGGAAGGTGCGGCCGATCCAGTTGGGAAGGCCGAGCGCCGATGTGATGGCGCCGATGATGACCAACGGGATGCCGTAGTAATAGGGCTGGCGCTGCATCAGGCAGAGCTCGCAGGGAATATAGCCGCCGATATACTGGAAGCCGAGCGCGGAGCCGATGACCACGGCCATGCCGATCGCCAGCACGATGGAATAGATGAAGGTGGGACGGCGGACAGAGAAGGTCATGCGGGGGCTCCGGGCAAATGGCGCATGGGGACTATGGTGTTAGCGGATAATCAGTGGGCAAGCAGCTTGTAGCCGACACCTGCCACGATCAGCACGCCGGCAACGATCGCGGTGATCTGGCCGAGGCGCTTTTCGATGAAGTGGCGGATCGGTTCGCCATAGCGGCGCAGCAGCCAGGCGAGAAACAGGAAGCGTGCGCCACGGGCGATGATGGCCGAGATGATGAAGAAGCCGAGGTTCATGTGAATGACGCCGGCGAGAATGGTGACGATCTTGATCGGCGGCAGGTGCGCGAGACCTGACGTCACCAGCAACAGCAGCAGAATTTCCCATTCGTCGTGGATGTAGGTTCGCATCTGCTCGAAGGCATCGAGCTTGCCGTAGAATTCAAGGACAGGGCGGGCAATCGTGTCATAGGCATAATAGCCAAGCGCCCAGCCGGCGATGCCGCCGAGAACGGAGGCGACGGTCGCCACCAGCGCGTAGCGATAGGCGCGCTCGGGCTTGGCAAGCGCCATCGGCAGATAAAGGACATCGGCCGGAACGAGAAAGACGGAGCTTTCGACGAAGGCGATAACGGCAAGCCAGACTTCGGCCGATTTGCGAGATGCCAGCGACATGGTCCAGTCGTACAATCTGCGAAGCATTCCGGTCCTTTCAGGTTGCGTGCATGAGCTTTATGGGCCTGATATCGGCCTGTAAATGGCTGCTGTGTCAGTCATGCGGCAGTGCGATAAAAAACTCTTCGTGATCGTGTGAGGGAATTGTGCCGTGATCGCGCGGGATCAGGAGGCGACACCTGATGAGGGCACGCGCTTCTGGCGCATGACGTTCATCTCGGTGCGTTCGCGCGCCATCTCGCTCACCATCTGTCGGAGCGCCGGATGCTTGGCCGTGAACATGTTGAAATCGCGTCGTTCCAGCACGAAGAAATGGCAGAAATCGACGGCGACCACATCGGCATTGCGGCGCCCGCCGCTCAAAAGCGCCATCTCGCCGAAGAAGGCGCCGGGCTCCAGCCTTATCGCATCATCCGGCAGCTGCACTTCGACGGCGCCCGCCGACAGGAAATACATGCCGCCGCCGCGATCGCCCTTGCGCATGACGCGCTCGCCTGGGAGTGCCGATTTCGGGCGGAACAGCAGAAGCAGCTCTTCCTGCGAGTTCTCGTCGACATTGGCGAAGAGCGGGAAGGTTTCGCTGAGCTCGCGCATTTCCAGCTGATGCTGGTGTTCGCGCGCTTCGGTGATGGCGCGGATCTTGTCGAGCTCGTCGTTCAGCAGGTCGAAATTGGCGTGGCCGTGGCGCGCACTTTGCGGCCAGCGGCGCTGGATATAGCCATGCAGCGCTTCTGCGCCGGCGCAGACGATGGGGTTGAGCGTGATCGAGATGATGGCGCTGGCGAGAATGATGTCCTGACCGTCGGTCGGCAGCAGGCCGAGCGTGACGCCAAGGCCGGCGAGGATAAACGAGAATTCGCCGATCTGAGCCAGCCCGCCCGCCACCGTCAGGCCCATGCCGATCGGATAGCGCAGCAGCGTCACGACGACGAAAGAGATGATCCCCTTGCCGACGATGATGAGCAAGAGCGCGGAGAGAACGCCGAGCGGCTGGCGCAGGAGGATCGATGGATCGAACAGCATGCCGACCGACACGAAGAAGAGCACCGAGAACGCATTCTGCAGCGGCAGGGAATCGGCGGCCGCGCGATGGCTGAGGCTGGATTCGCTCATGACCACGCCGGCGAAGAAGGCGCCGAGCGCGAAGGACACACCGAAGATCTGCGCCGAGCCGAAGGCGATGCCGAGCGCCAGCGCCAGGACCGTCAGCGTGAAGAGCTCGCGCGAGCCGGTGCGGGCGACGCGGATCAGCAGCCACGGCACGACCTTGGGGCCGAGGAAGATCGCCATCGCGGCAAAAGCGCCAACCTGCAGAAGCGTCAGCGCGATGGTGAGCGGCAGCGGCATGGCGGCGCCATGCGCGCCTGTTGGCGCGTGGCCGCCGAGCAGCTCGGCCAAAGCAGGCAGCAGCACCAGCGCCAGCACCATGGCCAGATCCTCGACGATCAGCCAGCCGACGGCGACGCGGCCGCTGGCGGCATTGACCAGATTTCGCTCTTCCAGCGCCTTCAGGAGCACCACGGTGCTGGCGACCGAGAGGCTCAGCCCGAAGACGATGCCGGCGCCGAGGCTCCAACCCCACCATTCCGCCAGCCCGACGCCGAGCAGCGTCGCGACCAGGATCTGCACGATCGCGCCCGGAATGGCGACGCCGCGCACGGCAAGCAGGTCACGCGCCGAGAAATGCAACCCGACGCCAAACATCAGCAAGATCACCCCGATCTCGGCCAGCTGGCTCGCAAGCCCGGTATCGGCCACGAAACCCGGCGTGATCGGCCCCATCAAAATCCCGGCCAGCAGATAGCCCACCAGCGGCGGCAGCTGCAGGCGATCGGCAAGATAGCCAAGGATCGCCGCGAACCCGAAACTGACGGCAATGGTGGCGATGAGGGGGACGTCGTGATGCACGCTTATGTGTTCTCCTTTTGGGAGCCGGCACTTTGACCGATGTGCGGGGGAAATTAAACTGCTGATTTAAATTGAGCTATGTATGGGCGGGCGGAAAGCTGGAAAGCACCGTTTTTGCGCCTGCTTCTCTACAATCGAGCCGTAAGTCGGCGGCGTGGCTTTCGGGAGCGCCCGAATAACAGGGCGATGATCGTTCTCAACTTTAGATGATAGCGAAATGCAAAGGCCGGTCGGGTCTGCAGCAATCCAGTGGTGCCCCATGCCGGAGTCGAACCAGCACTTCTTTCGAAACTCGATTTTGAGTCGAGCGCGTCTACCAATTCCGCCAATGGGGCAACGGATACCGACGAGGCGGGTGTCTAGCATGCGTTTGACTGATGGCGCAAGACGGGGATGCGGGTATCGGGCTGATTTCGTGGGGCTTCCGGCCGAATGGCTTCGGCCGGAAGGATCTCTTCAGTGAGCGGCGGAGACGGCCGGGGTTGCTAGGCCGGATTTCTTGATCGTGATCGCCAGGATGGAGGCGAGCAGGCAGAAGGCGCCGGCGATGAAGAAGGCGGGGAGATAGCTCTGCAGCTCGGTGCGCGACAGGCCGGCGCCGTAGGCGGCCGTGGCGGCGCCCAGCTGGTGGCCGGTGAAGACCCAGCCGAAGACGATGCCGACCTTCTCCTTGCCGAAGCGCTCGGCGGCCAGCTTCACCGTCGGAGGCACGGTGGCGATCCAGTCCAGCCCGTAGAAGACGGCGAAGATCGACAGGCCGTAGAAGGAGAAATCGCTGAACGGCAGGAAGAGCAGCGACAGGCCGCGCAGGCCGTAATACCAGAAGAGCAGCCAGCGATTGTCGAAACGATCAGACAGCCAGCCGGAGCCGATCGTGCCGAAGAAATCGAAGATGCCCATGACGGCGAGCACACTGGCGGCGGCCACCGGCAGGATGCCGAAATCGCCGCAGAGTGTCACGAAATGTGTCTGGATCAGGCCGTTGGTGCTCAGGCCGCAGATGAAGAAGGTGGCGAACAGGATCCAGAAGGTCGAGGTCTTCGAGACCTCCTTGAGAACGACGATCGGGGCTGCAAGCATGGTGAGCAGGCCGCCGGTCTGTACGGGCGGCGGGGTGATGCGGTCCTCGCCGAAGGAGGGGAGGTTGAGATCCGACGGGCGGTCGCGCATGAAGGCGAGCACGACCAGGGCTGCGAAAAGGATCATGCCGCAGACGAAGAAGACGGTGGCGCGCCAGCCGTAGCTTTCCGTCAGCTGCGCCATCAGGGGCAGGAAGACCAACTGGCCGGTGGCCGAGCTCGCCGACAGCATGCCGACGACGAGGCCGCGGTGCTTGGTGAACCAGCGGGCCGAGACGGTGGCGGCGAGCACCATGGCGGTCAAGCCCGTTCCGAGGCCGACGACGATGCCCCAGAGCAGCAGCAACTGCCAGATCTCGGTCATGAACAGCGAGCCGACGAAGCCGCTGGAGATCAGGATCATGGCGAAGACGATGACCTTGCGGACGCCGAAATAATTCATGAAGGCGGCGGAGAAGGGGCCCATCAGGCCGAAGAGCAGCAGGCGGACGGCGAGCGCCGACGAAATCTGCGAGGTCTCCCAGCCGAACTCGTCCTGCAGCGGCTTGATCAGCACACCCGGCGCGCCCATGGCGCCTGCCGTGACCAGCATGGTGAGAAAGGTGGCGGCGACGACGACCCATCCGTAGTGGATGTTGCGCCGCGCCAGCGTGGAGGCAAGTGCAGTGGAGACCATGGGGGCTGTTCCGTTCGGGGTTGCCGGAAGGCTAATACAAATATTTAGATGACGATCATCATCATTGTTGATTATTGATGATGCGCGTCATATAAATTGTCAAGCGGTGTTTTTTAGGAGCCTTGGTATGCGCGTCAGCCGGGAGAAATTCGCGGAAAACCGGGAGAAAATCCTCGGTGTCGCGGGCGTGCTGTTTCGCGAGAAGGGGTTCGAATCCACCGGCGTGGCCGAGATCATGAAGGCCGCGGGGCTGACCCATGGCGGCTTCTACGGGCATTTCCAGTCGAAGGAAGATCTGGCGCTCGAAGTGAGCCGGGCGCTAATCGAGCGGGTGAAGATCCGCTGGAACGAGATTATAACAAGTGCCCCGAACGCGCCGCTCGATGCGCTCCTCAATCATTATCTCTCGCGCTGCAGCGTCGACGATCCCGGCGGCAGCTGCGTCTTCGCCTCGCTGGTGCAGGAGGTTAGTCGCAGCCAGGGTGCCGTGCGCTCGACCTTCAATGACGGGCTGTCGGCGCTGGTCGATATCCTCTCCGAGATCGTGCCCGGCGACAGCGCGCAAGAGCGCCGCGCCAAGGGGTTCACGACGCTGTCGGCGATGATGGGCGCGGTCATCCTGGCGCGCGCGGTGGAGAGCCGGGAGCTATCCGACAATTTCCTGTTCACGACGCGTGACGCTCTTTCGCCGGCTAAGAGCTAGCTGCGACGGGCGATCAGGCCGCTGATCTCGACCGTCTCGGCGAAGCGGCCATCCGGCGATAACCTTGCTAGTGCTGCGCGCAGCTCCGTTTCGAACGCTTCCGCTTTGTCTCCCAGCGTTTCCGGTGACGTCACCGAGGTCGAAAAGGCGCGGCCGATGATGTTGTCCGCGGTCAGCTGGCGCTCGCTTACGATGCCGATCCGCTCGAGATGGTTGAAGGGCGATTGCAGCAGCATCGTTTCGTGGGCGACCCAATCCGGGCCCTTGCGGCGCTCGCGGTCGGCGTTGCGCTCCGGCGCGAAGGTTTCCGACAGCGCGTTAACGGCTGTACGCCAATCGGGCGTGGAGGCTATGTGGCGGTCGCCGAAGAGCACGACGCAACCGTCGTCGACGGTGATCGCGTCGAGTGCCTTGAGCGTCGCCGGGCGGTCCATCCAGTGGAAGGAGCGGCCCATGACCGTCATCTTCAGCGGCGCAAGCGATGGGCTGAGATCGTAGGACGAACCCTGGATGAAATCGACGGCGACACCGGCCTTGTCGGCATCGGCGCGTGCGGTCTCCAGCATCTCCGGTTCGGGATCGATGCCGGTGACCTTTGCGCCTGTCATGCGGGCGAAGGCGATGCCGAGTTGGCCGGGGCCGCAGCCGAGGTCGAGCAGGCGCTGGCCAGCTTGCAGGCCGGCGTGCTCGGCGACGCGGGCGATCAGCTCGTCTGGATAGGGGACGCGGTAGCGGGTGTAATAGGCGGCCGTCGAGCGGAAGCGGCGGGCCTCGAAGGGGATGACGGTCATGGGGATATCCTCAAGGGGCGATATCTTGGGAAGGGTGGTCGGCCTGCCTGAGTGAGGCAGGCCGGTGTCCCGGCGACCTTACTTGAAGCCCTCGACGCGGTGCGGCACGTAGGGCTCTTCCAGCGCCGCGACATCCTCGGCCGAGAGCTTGACCGAGAGCGCGCCGACAGCGTCGTCGATATGACCGGATTTCGAGGCGCCGATGATTGGGGCGGTGACGGCGCTCTTTTGCAGGATCCAGGCGGTGGCGATCTGGGCGCGGGAGACGCCGTGCTTCTTGGCGAGATCGCCGACCACGCCGATGATCGCGCGGTCCGCATCCTCGGCCTGCTGGTAGAGCGTCTTGCCGAACTCGTCGGTCTCGCTGCGGGCGGTCTTTTCGTCGTAGTCGCGGGTCAGGCGGCCGCGCGCCAGCGGGCTCCAGGGGATGACGGCGATCTTCTGGTCCTGGCAGAAGGGCAGCATCTCGCGCTCTTCCTCGCGGTATAGCAGGTTCAGATGGTCCTGCATGCTGACGAAGGGCGTCCAGCCGTTGGCCCTTGAGGTGTAGATCATCTTGGCGAACTGCCAGGCATGCATGGATGAAGCGCCGATATAGCGCGCCTTGCCCGCCTTCACGACATCATGCAGCGCTTCCAGCGTCTCCTCGATCGGCGTCGTCGGGTCGAAGCGGTGGATCTGGTAGAGGTCGACATAATCGGTGCCGAGTCGACGCAGGCTGTTGTCGATCTCGTCGAAGATCGCCTTGCGCGACAGGCCGGCGCCGTTGGCGCCCGGGCGCATGCGGTTGAACACCTTGGTGGCGAGCACGATCTCGTCGCGCCGCGAAAAATCCCTTATGGCGCGGCCGACGATTTCCTCGGACGAGCCGTCGGAATAGGTGTTGGCGGTGTCGAGGAAATTGATGCCGGCTTCGAGCGCCTGTCTGATCAGCGCCCGGCTCGGCTCTTCGGCCTGCGTCCAGCTATGATTGCCGCGGCCGGGCTCGCCGAAGGTCATGCAGCCCAGGCAGATCTTCGAGACTTCGAGGCCGGTGCCGCCGAATTTGACGTATTCCATGAAATCGCTCCGTGATGTGAAAAGAAACCCTGGCGCTACCCCTATCTAGGGCGGTACCCGCCAGATTGGCAGCGGCTGCAGCAAACAACCACGCGTTCCCTGGGGTGGGAAGGGCGATCCGGGCTTCACGCTTGCGTGAGCCGCGCCCAGGGTGTTAGCTGCTGCAGCATAAACGGACTTTTGCCCCGAGACCGAGACTGGGACCCCATCGATGATCCTGCGCCCATGAAGCTGCCGCCGCGCGCTCGCTATGACGATCTCTACCGCGATTTCGCCTGGACGATCCCTGAGGATTTCAACATTGGCCGCGTGTGTTCGGACGATTGGGCGGCGCGCGAGCCGGAGCGGATCTGTCTCCAGCATTTCAGCCCGGATGGCAATCACCTGTCGCTGAACTATGGCGCGCTTGCGGCCCGCTCGGCCTCGCTTGCCAACGGGCTCGTCGCGCTCGGTCTGACAAAAGGCGACCGGGTGGCGCTGCTTCTGCCGCAATCCTTCGAGACCGTGATCGCCCATATGGCGATCTACAAGATGGGCGTGATCGCGGTGCCGCTGGCGCTGCTTTTCGGCGTCGAGGCGCTGGAATACAGGTTGAAGACGTCGGGTGCGGCCGCTGTCGTGACCAACGGCTTCGGCCTCGAGCGTATCCGTGAAATCCGTGACCGGCTGCCGGAGCTCAAGACGGTGATCAGTGTCGATGCTTCTGACGACAGCGATGGCGTCGTCTCCTTCGCCGGCCTTGTCGAACGCCATGCGCCCAGTTTCGACGTGCCGCCGACTGGGCCGGACGAGCCGGCGCTGATGATCTTCACCTCGGGCACAACGGGCGCGCCGAAGGGGGCGCTGCATGGGCATCGAGTGCTCGCCGGGCATATTCCGGGCATCCAGTTCGCGCACGATAATTTTCCGCAACCGGGCGACCGGATGTGGACGCCGTCTGACTGGGCATGGGCGGGCGGGCTGCTCAACGCGTTGCTGCCGAGCCTGATGCTCGGCGTGCCCGTCGTCTCGTCGCCGGCGCAGAAATTCGATGCCGACATGGCCTACAGGATCATGGCCGAGATGAAGGTGCGCAACGGCTTCATTCCGCCGACGGCCTTGCGGCTGATGAAATCCGTGCCCGATCCGCGTCAGCGATACGATCTCAAGCTGCGCACCATTGGCGCTGCCGGCGAGGCGCTGGGGGCGGAGACGCATGATTGGGCAAGCCGCACGCTCGGGATCGAGGTCAACGAATTCTACGGGCAGACGGAGTGCAATTTCGTGCTGTCCTCGAACGCCGCCCTCGGTGTGAGCAAGCCCGGGGCGATCGGCAAGGCGGTGCCGGGGCATCGGGTGGCGATCGTCGACGAGGCCGGCGCGGTGGTGCCGCCGGGCTCGGTCGGCCAGATCGCCATCGCGCGGCCCGATCCGGTGATGTTTCTCGGCTATTGGAACGACGAGGAGGCGACGGCGCGCAAATTCGCCGGCGACTGGTTGCTCACCGGCGATCTCGGCCGGCAGGACGAAGACGGCTACATCACCTTCCTCGGCCGCGACGACGACGTCATCACCTCATCCGGCTACCGCATCGGCCCGGCCGAAATCGAGGACTGCCTGACCGGCCATCCGGCCGTGCAGATGGCGGCGGCGGTCGGCAAGCCCGACGCGCTGCGTACCGAGATCGTCAAGGCCTATGTGGTTCTGGCGCCCGGGTTTGCTGAAAGCGACGCGCTGGCGGCGGAAATCCGCGACTGGGTGAAGATGCGGCTGTCGATGCACGAATATCCGCGCGAGGTGGCGTTCGTCGACGCGCTGCCGCTGACGACATCGGGCAAGGTGATCCGGCGCATGCTGCGGGAGCGGGCGGTGGGGGAGGGGTAGTACGGGGATAATAATCTTGCGCGGTGAAAGAAATCGCCTTGATATCAGCCGCTTGCTTATTCGGTTTTCCCCATCCATCCCCGCTGAAACCATCCAGCCGATACTGATGGCGTCATTGGACAGGGAGCCGGGTCGCGAACCGGATCTGACACATCAGGGCGCAAGCCCGGCGTCCGGTGATGGTTGTTGAGAGGTGGATGTTGAGGTCGTCAGGACCTCTCATCCATTCGGAAGCGAAAGGCCGAGAGACGCTCCTGTCGGCCTGGATATCCGGAAACCTCGATATGATCGGGCAGGCGATATTGCCTGACATTCCTATCTTACATCGACCGTCGCCTGCCCATTCCCAGTCTGTCATGCCGTCGCGGAGAGGTCTCCGGCGCGGGGATTTGGGGTGTGTGGTTGGCGCGCCGTCTGTGGCCGACGCCTTTCGTTCAGATTTTACCGCGTGATACCCCCCTCTGCCCTGCCGGGCATCTCCCCCACAAGGGGGGAGATCGACTCGTGGAGAGGTCTTCGCAAAACTTTGAGGCAGGAGCGAGCGGGTAAGCCTAGCCAATCTCCCCACCTGTGAGGGAGATGCCCGGCAGGGCAGAGGGGGGTACCACACGGCACAACATCAACGACGGCTTACTGTCGGCATCAGATGGGGCCGCTCTCGAGGCCGGCACCTCACCCCCGCCCAGCCAGCGACATGATCTTCTGCCGCAGCATCTTCGCGACATTGCGGGTGCTGCTGTAGAGGTGGAGCTGGGTGGCGACCTGGCGGACGTCGCGGTCGGCGTTTTGGTTGAGGCCGATCACGACGGTGCCCATCTCTTCGCGTTCCTGCCAGAAGCGGCTCATGATCGGATGGTCGGGGACGGCGCAGCTGTCGGAGCGGACGATGTTGGCGTCGTCGAGGTGCCATTCGGTGAGTTCGCCCATCAAGAGCTTGCCCGGCGAGTAGCGGGCGTAGGCCTCGTCATAGGCGGTCTTCCAGGTATAGGCCTCGCCACCCATCATCAGGACGACGGTGGAGGCGATGGATTTGCCGTTGAAGTCGATCGAGTGGATACGAACGGCATCGACGGCGGCCAGGTTGGAGATTGCCTCGCGGGCAAAGGCCATGTGCAGGCGGTCGGTCACAAGCGCGCTGCGCTTCTTGCCCTTCCAGCCGCCGGCTTCGAGCGCCAGGAACTCCTCGAAGCGCATATGGATGTCGCGCGGCTGGCGGGCGACGTTGTAGACGACGGTACCCTTTTCCTCCAGCAGCCGCCATTGCCGGCGCATTTCGCGCATGTGCGAGGAGGAGACCGACTGGCGCAGATAGGCGACGGCGTCCTCGTCGCTCTGCAGCATCGGGCGCAGATAGGGGTTGGTTGTCGTGATCGGCAGGTTGCGGCCGATGGCGACGGCGCGGATCATGCGGGCGAAGATGCCGTTCAAGCGGAGATCCGGCAGCACCAGGATGCCGGGCATGCGCAGGTCGCGGGCGGTCAGGCCCTCGAGGAAATTGTCGAGCGTTTCGGCGGCATCCTCGCCGTCGAGCAGCGGCGTACCCAATGGCGCGAAGCTGTTGGCCCAGACACGAATGATCGAGGGGCCGACGGCAAAGCCGGGCTTTTCGACCGAAAACGGCATCAGCACGCGCAGGCGGCTGCGGGTCTCGTTCTGGTCGCGCAGCAGCGCGAAGTTGACCTCGCGGTCATCGAGGCGCGGCATGGCGGGCGCCAGGAAGCGGCCGGTGAAGAAGACATTCGGCTCCAGCGCGCGGTTGGAGAGGAAGTCCAGCTCGTCCTGCAGGTCGTAGCCGAGCTTGCCGGAATAGACACAGAGCTCGCGGCCAGCGCGGCCGATCTCGACGCGGGCTTCGGCCTGCGGTGCATCGAATTCCAGAGATGCCAGCTCGTGGACCATGCGGTTGGCGGTCGAGTCTGTGGTCTGGGTTCCGGGAGGATTGCGCACCATACTGTCAGGCTTCCATATCGTTGCCGGCACTGGCCGGTCTGGCGAAGGCGAAGAGGGCGATGCCGAGCGTGCGGCGGACTGCGAGATGCAAGAGCACGGCCTCGACGCCCATGGCGGAGGCCGTGGCGATCGCCGCGCCCTCGATGCCGAAATGGGGGATGAGGAGAATGTTGAGGGTGACGTTTGAAGTCAGCGCGCCGGCATAGAGCGCGACGCAGATATTCTGCTTGCCGGCCATCATCAGCAGCGTTTCGGCAGGGCCCACCAGCGCCTTGGCGAGAATGCCGGCAAGCAGGATCGCCATCAGCACATAGCCTGCCGTAAAGGCGCCGCCGAACAGCGACAGCAGCAGATGTCCGGCCGCGAGCACCACGAGGCCGACCGCCAGTGCCGGCCAGAAGGTCCATCTGGCGGCATCGAAGGCGGCGGCGGCAAGCTCGGCGCGGGTGCCCTCCGCGATGATGCTGGAAAAGCGCGGGCCGGATGCGGCCTTGACCGAGAAGTTGATGAAGTGGACCAGCGCCATGGTTTTTGCGGCGGCGAAGTAGATGGCGACCTCGTGCGGCTCCAGGAAAATGCCGACGACGACGACATCGGAATTGGTGAGCAGGAAGCTGACGCCCTCGATCAGGAAGATCGGGAAGGCAACGCTTAGCCAGCTCAGGAAATCGACCTTGCTCGGACCCTGGTGATAGTGCCGGCGCAGGCGGATGAGGGTCGCGACATACTGGCCGAGCGCGGTGAGATAGGTTGCGACCAGCGCCGCCTGCATGGCGGTGACAGCCGTGTGCGGCGCGCCGAGGCCGATCGCAACCAGCATGCAGGTGATGATCAGGATCGGGCGGATGATATAGACGGGGCTCAGCGCCATGACGGGCCAGTGGTTGGCGCGCGAGGTGCCTTCCAATATGTCGCCCAGCGCGATCATCGGCATGGCGAGCAGGCCGAGGAAGATCGGCACGACATAATAGCTCTGGATGCGATCGCCGAAGAGATGCAGGCCGATCATGCCGATGGCGAGCACCGCGGTGCCGGACAGCAGGCCGAAGATCCGGGCGGTGCCGGTCAGGCCGCGAATTTCCTCGAAGGCGCCCGATGCCTTGTACTGCGGCAGGAAACGGACGATGGCGGTGTGAAAGCCGAGGCAGGAGAGGTCACCGAAGAGAACGATCAGCACCCAGACGAAGACGAAGATGCCGTATTCGTACTCGCCCATCAGGCGGGCCAGGATGATTTGCGAGAGAAAGGCGAGGGCGGCGCTGATGACGCGGATCGCAAATGCGGTGAGCGCCATGCGCTGGGCGGCGGCCTTTTCGCCACGTTTGGTCATGATATCGCCGAGCATGCGAAGCAGGCGACCGCCCGCAGGACGCAGGCTCGCCGGTAGCATCTTCTCCGCCGTCTCGATGACCGCCATAATGGACACGCAAAACTCTCTGGCAAATCGTGCCTAGAGTAGTGGCATGACACGGTTAAGAAACGGTTGTGACGAGGCCCTCAGGCTTAACCTGTCCCCAAGTCAGAGCGTCAGCCGCCACCGCGCGTCAACGCCCTGTCTATCAGGACATCCAGCACCTCGGCGTAGCTGACGCCCGATGCGGCCATCGCCTTGGCGTACATGCTGATATTGGTGAAGCCTGGGATGGTGTTGAGCTCGTTGACCACGAAGGACATGTCCTGCATCAAGAAGAAATCGACGCGCGCCATGCCGTCGCAGCCGAGCGCCTTGAAGGCCTGGCGGGCGGTCTTGCGCAGCTCGTCCTCGATCTCCTTCGGCAGCTGCGCGGGCACGCGGAGCGCTGCACCTGCCTCGTCGATATATTTCGCTTCGTAGCTGTAAAAACCGTGGCTTTCGGCCGGCGCGATCTCGCCTGGCAGCGAGACGGTGATGTCGCCATTTGCATGTTCGAGCACGCTGAACTCGATCTCGCGGCCGGCGATGAATTCCTCGGCGAGAAGCTTGGTGTCGTGCTTGAAGCCCTCGGCAAGCGCGGCGGCGAAATCCGCTTGCGTCCTGACCTTGCTGACGCCGACCGAGGAGCCTTGGCGGGCGGGCTTGATGAAGAGCGGTAGGCCGAGTTCGCGTGCGGCTGTTTCGAAGGAGGGAACGCTGTCTTCCTCGATGCAGAGCGCTTTCGCCACGGGTAGCTCAGCTTCCCGGAGCAGGCGTTTGGCGATGTCCTTGTCGATGGCGGTCACCGATCCGAGCAGGCCGCAGCCGGCGAGCGGCACGCGGGCAACGGAAGCCAGGCCCTGGATCGAGCCGTCCTCGCCATGCATTCCATGCAAAACGGGGAAGAGGACGTCGATCGCGGGGACTTCATAGGGCTGCGCGCCTTGCGGGATGGCGAGCATTCGGCCATGGCCGCCAGGCAGGAGGCTGACCTCGACGGCTTCCTCGACCTTGGCGGCGGAAGAAAGTGTCGTGTCCTTGGGCAGAAGCCGCCATTGTCCTTCCCTCGTTACGAAGATTGGCAGGACGTCGTAGCGCTCGGCATCGAGGGCTGCCACGACATTGGTGGCGGAGAGGATGGAGACATCGTGTTCGGGCGAGCGGCCGCCGAAAAGGATGGCGATGCGCGGGCGCGACGATGTAGGACGGGTGGGCTGTGTCGGCATGGCGGATGGGTCCCCCTGGATTGTTGTTATCGGTCGAGCCGGATGGCGACGCCGCGATTGGCGAAGAAGCGGTCGAAGATCTCGATCGGCAGCTCGACATCGGCCTGGCTGGCTTCGTCATGGCCGGATGGGTTGTGGAAGCGGATGGTATCGGCGCTTGCCGCCGTCACCAGCACAAGGTGGCCGCCCTTTGTGGGTGGCTGGCGGTCCGGCCAGCGGATCTGGCTGTTGACCGAGGCGATGAAGAAGGCGTTCTCCTTCAGGATATCGGCGATATCAGGTGTCGGAAGGCCTGTGATCGTTTTCGCGTCGAGGCCGAAGGTTTCGCCGACATAGGTGACGAAGGGCGCGTAGATCAGCCCCTTGATCGACTGGTCTTCCTCGTTGATTACATAGCCGCCGAAGCGGGTGCAGCCGCGCGCGAGATCGATGATGGGGTGGTGTTCACCCCTGGCGGCAAGGATCATTTTCAGGCAGGCCATGCCGCAGATATTGACGGCCCAGCGTGCATATTCCTCGACGGTGTCGGCGCCGGATCGCTGCCAGAGCGGATCATCGAGCAAGGCGGAAGTGCCGCGCTCCAGCACGGAGAGCGTCATCGATGCCGTTTCCCACTGGCTGAAATAGGGGGCCTTGCAGGCGGTACGGTTCATCGCGTGTCCCTGAAATCAATTCTGATATCGGCGCAAGCTCGGCGAACAAAGCGACTGTTTTGCGGCTGAATTTCGAGCGGATCATGAAATTGGAAGTTGTGGGCGGGTTCTGCTCATGGGCGGGCACGGGAGCGTGCTGCACACATGAAAAAGCCCTCGCGACGTCCAGGTCGCGAGGGCTTCGATCTCAGGTCTCGATCAGGTCTCAGGCCTGCTCGAAGGCACCGTGGCAGTGCTTGTACTTCTTGCCCGAACCGCAGGGGCAGACCTCGTTGCGGCCGACCTTGCCCCAGGTTGCGGGGTCGTCGGGGTTGCGGTTTTCGGGCGCAACGATGACTTCCGATGCCTGGTAGACCGAGCCGAACTCGTCTTCGCCGGTATTGGGGTCGATGTGGTGCGCCTGCATGGCCGGCGGTTCCGGCTGCTCCTGCTGCACCAGTTCGACACGCATCAGCTGGGCGGTGACGGCCTGGCGGAGGCTGTTGAGCAGCGTGTTGAAGAGCTCGAAAGCTTCCGACTTGTATTCCTGCAGCGGGTCACGCTGGGCGTAGCCACGGAAACCGACGACGGAACGCAGGTGGTCGAGATTGACGATGTGCTCGCGCCACAGCGCATCCAGCGTCTGCATGACGATCGAACGCTCGACGTAATGCATGATATCGTCGCCGAAGCGCTCGGCCTTTTCGGTGAAGACGGCGTTGGCCGCTTCCGTCAGGCGTTCGCGGATATCGTCTTCGCCGATGCCTTCTTCCTTGACCCAGTCCTCGATCGGCAGATCGAGATTGAGGAGCGCGTTGGCCTGCTCCTTGAGGCCGACGGCATCCCACTGTTCGGCATAGGCGCGCTCGGGAATGTGCTTTTGAACCAGATCCTCGATCACTTCGCGACGCATGTCGGAAACGGTCTCGGAAATGTTGGTTGCTTCCATCAGCTCGAGGCGCTGTTCGAAGACCACCTTGCGCTGGTCGTTCAGAACGTCGTCGTACTTCAGGAGGTTCTTGCGGATGTCGAAGTTGCGGGCTTCGACCTTCTTCTGCGCGCGTTCCAGAGCCTTGTTGATCCAGGGATGGACGATTGCCTCGCCTTCCTTGAGACCGAGCTTGGTCAGCATCGAATCCATGCGGTCCGAGCCGAAGATGCGCATCAGGTCGTCCTGAAGCGAGAGATAGAACTTCGAGCGGCCCGGGTCGCCCTGACGGCCGGAACGGCCTCGCAGCTGGTTGTCGATACGGCGGCTTTCGTGGCGTTCGGTCGCGATGACGTAGAGACCGCCGGCGGCCAGCGCCTTTTCCTTGAGTTGCTTGATCTCGTCGCGGATCGCCTCGATCCTGGCGTCGCGCTCCGGACCTTCCTCGACCTCGCCGAGCTCGCGCTCGACACGCATGTCGAGGTTGCCGCCGAGCTGAATGTCGGTGCCGCGACCCGCCATGTTGGTGGCGATGGTGACCGCGCCGGGAACGCCGGCCTGGGCGACGATATAGGCTTCCTGCTCGTGGTAGCGGGCGTTCAGAACCTGGAAGTTGTTGAAGCCCTGCTTGCGCATGAGGTCGGCGAGCAGTTCGGATTTTTCGATCGAGGTCGTACCGACGAGAACCGGCTGGCCGCGCTTTTGCGCATCCGCGATCTCGGCGATGATCGCCTTGTACTTCTCTTCGAAGGTCCGGTAGACCTCGTCGTCTTCGTCGATACGCTTGATCGGCAGGTTGGTCGGTACTTCGACGACGTCGAGACCGTAGATGTTGCCGAATTCTTCCGCTTCCGTCTGCGCGGTACCGGTCATGCCGCCGAGCTTGTCGTACATGCGGAAGTAGTTCTGGAAGGTGATCTGCGCCAGCGTCTGGTTCTCAGGCTGGATCTTCACATGTTCCTTGGCTTCCAGCGCCTGGTGCTGGCCTTCCGAATAACGGCGGCCCGGCATCATGCGGCCGGTGAATTCGTCGATGATGACGATCTCGTCGTTGCGGACGATGTAGTCCTTGTCGCGGGTGAAGAGCTTGTGGGCCTTCAGCGCGTTGTTGACGTGGTGAACGATCGCGACGTTCTCGATGTCGTAGAGACCGGCGCCCTTCAAGAGGCCGGCTTCACGCAGGAGATTTTCGAGCTTCTCGGTGCCTTCTTCGGAGAAGTTGGCCGAACGCTGCTTTTCGTCGATCTCGTAATCGCTTTCGACGAGCAGCGGGATGAAGGTGTCGATCGTGTTGTAGAGATCGGAGCGGTCGTCGAGCGGACCGGAGATGATCAGCGGCGTGCGCGCTTCGTCGACGAGGATCGAGTCCACTTCGTCGACGATGGCGTAGTTGTGGCCGCGCTGAACCATCTGGCCCTTCTCGTACTTCATGTTATCGCGCAGATAATCGAAGCCGAGTTCGTTGTTGGTCGCGTAGGTGATGTCGCAGCCATAGGCCGCCGCGCGTTCCTCGTCCGACAGGCCGTGGACGATCACGCCGGTGGTCAGGCCGAGGAAGCCGTAAAGGCGCGACATGGTGGCCGCGTCGCGCTGGGCGAGGTAGTCGTTGACGGTAACGACGTGGACGCCCTTGCCCGACAGCGCGTTCAGATAGACGGGAAGCGTTCCGACCAGCGTCTTGCCTTCACCCGTCTTCATTTCCGCGATGGCGTTGGAATGAAGGATCATGCCGCCGATCAGCTGGACGTCGAAGGGGCGCATGCCGAGCACGCGGCGCGATGCTTCGCGCACGACGGCAAAGGCCGGGACGAGGATGTCGTCGAGCGTCTTGCCTTCGGCGAGCAGCTTGCGGAATTCCACCGTCTGGGCGGCGAGCTGTTCGTCGGACAGCGCCTTGGTCTTTTCCTCAATCGCATTGATTGCGGCGACGTTCGGCTGGAAGGACCGCACGCGGCGATCATTGGCGGAGCCAAATAGTTTGCGGGCGATGCCGCCAAAGCTGACCATACGACTGGTCCTTTCTGAATATTCATCCCGGGCTTCTCGTAAGGGCGGCCCGGCCGAATTTCGGGCGCACGTATCGAAACGCCAGGAAACTTTTCTGGACGCGAGGTTGCGTGACAGATAAGAGGGGGGTCGAATGATGTCAACGGATTTGGCTGATATAGAAAGGCCACATTCCAGTGTTGATGCCTGTTTCAGGGCAGGATTCAAGAAGTTGAAGCCGGTGGGTTAACTGTGAAGGAATGTTTGATGTTGAACTACAACAGAATCGCCGTGATGGCACTCGCCACGTTCGTCGCCTTCCAGGCGCCGGTGCGGGCACAGGACGGCGCTGACGCCGTCGTTGCCAAGGTCGGCGATGTCGAAATCCACCAGTCGGAACTCGACCTGGCGATCGCCAACCTCGATCCGCAGCTGGCGCAGCTGCCTGACGACCAGAAGAAGGTCGCTGCACTTTCCGCCGCTATCGACGTGAAGCTGCTCGCCAAGGACGCGGCTGCTGAGAAGCTCGACCAGTCGGCTGAGTTCAAGAAGCGCATGCAGTACCTCGCCGATCGCGAACTGCACAACGCCTACTTCAAGAAGCACGTCGTCGACACCGTGACCGACGCTGAAGTCAAGGCACGCTACGACAAGGAAGTCGCAGCCCTTCCGAAGCAGGAAGAAGTTCACGCCCGCCACATCCTGGTGAAGACCGAAGACGAAGCCAAGGACGTCATCAAGCAGCTCGACGCCGGCAAGAACTTCGCCGACCTCGCCAAGGAAAAGTCCACCGACCCGAACAAGGCTGACGGCGGCGATCTCGGCTATTTCACCAAGGGCCGCATGGTCAAGGAATTCGAAGACGCGGCTTTCGCGCTCGACAAGGGTGCCTACACCAAGACCCCTGTTAAGACCGATTTCGGCTACCACGTCATCCTCGTCGAGGATAAGCGCGACGCCGCTCCTCCGGCTTACGACCAGGTCAAGGATCAGGTTCGTCAGCTCGTCATGCGCGACAAGTATCTTGCGCTTCTCGCCTCCGCCAAGGAAAAGTCCAAGATCGACATCACGGACGAGGCGCTCCGCAAGGGCTACGACGACGCCAACAAGCAGCCGCAGCCGGGTGACGCGCCCGCCGCAGCGCCGGCTCAGCAGTAATAGCATCCATCGAGGGCCCGGTTTTTCCGGGCCCTTCCGTATCCCCTTTCATGCCAGGTCGATGATCATGTCCGGTTCCGTTTCCCCGCTCGCTCCCAAAACCTTCGTGTCCATGCCAGCACTACGCGGTGTCCGCATGGCGACCGCCTCGGCGGGGATCAAGTACAAGAACCGCACCGACGTCCTGATGATGGTGTTCGACAAGCCGGCGGCCGTTGCCGGTGTCTTCACCCGTTCCAAGTGCCCGTCGGCGCCTGTCGATTTCTGCCGCGCAAACCTGCCCGGCGGCGTTGCGCGCGCCGTGGTCGTCAATTCCGGCAACGCCAACGCCTTTACCGGCGTGAAGGGCCGTGAAGCGACCGCGCTCACCGCCAAGTCGGCGGCGGCCGCCGTCGGTTGCAGCGAGAGCGAGATCTTCCTCGCCTCCACCGGCGTCATCGGCGAGCCGCTCGACGCCACCAAGTTTTCCGGCGTGCTCGACACGCTCTACTCCGACGCTACCGGCGATTTCTGGTTCGAGGCTGCCAAGGCGATCATGACCACCGACACCTATCCGAAGGTCGCGACCCGCACGGCCGAGATCGGCGGCGTTACGGTCTCGATCAACGGCATCGCCAAGGGTGCCGGCATGATCGCGCCCGACATGGCGACGATGCTTTCGTTCGTCGTCACCGACGCCGATATCGCGCCCGCAGCGCTGCAGGCGATGCTGTCGGCCGGTGTCGATCCGACTTTCAACTCGATGACCGTCGACAGCGACACCTCGACATCCGACACGCTGATGCTGTTTGCCACGGGTGCCGCCGCCGAAGACGGCCAGGTTCGCGTCGAGACCGCTGACGATCCGCGTCTGGCCTCGTTCCGCGCCGCGCTCAACGATCTCCTCAAGGATCTGGCGCTGCAGGTCGTGCGCGACGGCGAAGGCGCCACCAAGATGCTCGAGATCACCGTGACGGGCGCTGAAAGCGACGCCGCCGCCAAGACGATCGCGCTCTCGATCGCCAATTCGCCGCTCGTCAAAACGGCTGCCGCCGGCGAGGACGCCAACTGGGGCCGTATCGTCATGGCCGTCGGCAAATCAGGCGAAATGGCCGATCGCGACCGTCTCGCCATCTGGTTCGGCGACGTGCGCGTTGCCGTCAATGGCGAACGTGATGCCGACTACTCGGAAGAGGCCGCCTCCAACGTCATGAAAAAGCAGGACATTCCGGTGAAGGTCGAAATCGGCCTCGGAAACGGTACGGCAACGGTCTGGACGTGCGACCTCACAAAGGAGTATGTCGCCATCAACGGTGACTACCGGAGCTGATTTTTCATTGACTGAAGCATTCCCCAAGAAGGCAAATCTGCCGCTCGTGCGCAGGCTGGAAGCCGTCGGTTTCCGGGCCTGGCCTGCCTCGTCGGTTGTTTACGACGGCAGCTGGCAGGTGCGGCTGACGGCGGGGCATCCGTCCAACCGACTGAACTCGATCGTGCCGCTCGATCCGTCCGACCATCGCGACGTCGAGATCAGGCTGGCCAAGGCGAGCCGCAAGTTCGAGGCCTATGGTCGCCCGGCGGTGCTGCGGCAGACGCCGCTGGCCTCGCCGGTGCTGATCGATCTGGTGAAGGCCGAGGGTTGGACGCCGTTCGACGAAACCATCGTCATGACCTGCGATCTCGCCAATGCCGACCTGCCGGATACGCTCGATCATTTGCCGACACATGACATCAGCCGCTTCGTGGACGCCAATCTGGCGACCGACCAGGTCTCGACGAAGCTGAAGCCGGCACTCGCCGAAGTCATCAACGCGATCAAGCCGCCATCCGGCCTGTTCATGGTGGAAGATCCGGAAACGGGGCCGCTGGCGACCGTGCTCTGCGTGCAGGACAATGATCTGGCCGGCATCATGTCGCTCTCCGTCACGCCGTCGCGCCGCCGCGAGGGGCTGGGGCTCGAGATCCTGACGTCCGCTCTGCGCTGGGCGCGCATGCGCAGCGCCCGCTCGGCCTGGCTGCAGGTCAAGACCGGCAATGTGCCTGCCATCACGCTCTACGAGCGCCTCGGCTTCGTCGAGGCCTATCGCTATTCTTACTGGCGGCGGGATATTTGCCGATGAGCGGGACTGGCCACAGCATCCTTCTCGTCGTCGCCTGCGCCCTGATCGACGCGGATGGGCGCATCCTGTTGGCGCAGCGGCCTGAAGGCAAATCGCTCGCCGGTCTCTGGGAATTTCCCGGCGGCAAGATGGAGCCGGGCGAGACGCCCGAGGAAACGCTGGTGCGCGAGCTTCACGAAGAGCTCGGCATCACCACCAAGGTTGCGTGCCTGGCGCCGCTCACCTTCGCCAGCCATACCTACGAGAAATTCCACCTGCTGATGCCGCTTTACGTCTGCCGTCGTTTCGAGGGCATTCCCGTCGGCCGCGAAGGGCAAGCGATCAAATGGGTCAAGCCGCAGGCGCTGCGCGATTATCCGATGCCGCCGGCCGATGAGCCGCTGATCCCCATCCTGCAGGACTTACTTTAGAAATTTCTATTTTATAACTTTTTCTGTGCCAATCTGGCTGTGGATATTAATCGATCGTTTAACAGATTCTGGCAAAGATCGGCCTCAATCAAGCAACTGGCGTGTGTGTAGAAGGCTTGACGCATGGACGACGATTTCTGGAAAGCAGTTCGGGAGAAAGAGCAGGCTTCGGTTTCCTCGCGCAAGACGGGGGCGCTGAACATCGCCTTGCTGTTCGGCACGGCCGTCGTGGCACTGACGCTGATCCTGACACCGATGCTCGCCGACAAGTCGAAGTCGAGCGTTTTCGCCAGCGCGCCGTCTGAATTCGATTCCATCACGACGGGTTCAATTCCGAAGAGCGAGAACGGCCCGAAGAGCGAAAACGGCAAGCGTTATACGATCCGTCGCAGCATTCTGCAGGATACGCCGGGCTCCGTCTGCGTGGTGCAGGGCTATGGAAGCGGTGTTGGCTGCTGAGGGCTCGAGGCCTGAGGCAACGCAAGGAAATCGACTGTGATGTCGAGCGACGAGGGACGAATGACGAGACTTCTGAAAGCATTTGTCGCCGATCGCAACGGCGCTACCGCCATCGAATACGGCCTCATCGCCGCCCTGATCGCCACCGCGCTTATCACCGGCGTCGGCGCGCTCAGCGGACAGCTGAACAACGTCTTCACCATCATCGCAAGCAAGATACCGTCGCTCACCTGAGCGAGGTTAGAGCGAAAAGCTCTATTGCTTGAGCTTGTGCTCCTCGACCTTCAACGCGTCGGCGAGCCTGACCTTCGCCGAGCCCGGCCGCAGCGGCTTCTGCTGGCTCTCATGCGGCGCCCATCCCGAGACATAGATGATCGAGAAGGTGGCCCGGATGCGGCCATCCGGATCGGAATAGCGCTCCGCGTATAGCTCGGCGGCGCGCATGAAGAAGGCGCGCGTCAACGGCTTGCTGCTGCGCTCGGCAAGCGGGTTGGTCATGCCCATGGCGCGCAGGTCGCGCATCAGCGGAAAGATGGAATCGTAGCGGACCGTATAGGTCTCGGCGTCGATGACGGGCAGCGCGAAACCGGCGCGCTGCATCAGGCCGCCGACATCGCGGACATCGGCGAAGGGAATGACGCGCGGGCTGGCGCCGCCGGTCATTTCGATCTCGGTGGCGAGCAGGACCTCGCGCAGTTCCTGCAGCGTGCCGGAGCCGGGAATGGCGGCGAGGAACAGGCCGTCGGGGCGCAGCGCACGGCGGATCTGGATGAAGACGCCGGGTGTGTCGTTGGTCAGGTGCAGGCTGAGCGGCGCGATCACCAGATTGGCCGATTGCGGCTCCAGCGGAACCATCTCCAGCGGCGCCTCGATGAAGGCATCGTCGGAGGTGGCGTAGGCCTGTTCGCTTTCGACGCGGGTAAGGCTGCCGATCTTGCCCGTGGCCTTGGCGGCGCGGGCGGCTGCGCCGGTCGCGCCATGCAGTTCGACGGCATGCTCGAAGGTGCGCTCGACGACGGCGAGGCGTTCGCCCAGTTCGTCCGCTGCGATATCGAGCAGGAAGCTTGCCTTCGGATCGTTGTTGCGAAGCGCGCGGTGCCGGTTCGCCGCGATCCTGTTGGTATCGAAGATGATGTCCATGCCGACGTCAATAATCCTGCGAGGCCGGAGCGGCAAGGCGATTTTCCTGTTGCGCGAAATGCGTTATCGTTTCGCCATGGGGTTGCGCGGGTGGCAAGGTTTGGCGGGAATCGACCGGGCGCTGAGGCGTCCGCTCTCGGCTATGGTCGACCTCATCTACCCGCCCGCCTGCGCCGTCTGTGGGGTGTCGACGGGACAGCATCGCGGCGTCTGCCCAAAATGCTGGTCGGCGCTGCGCTTCATCGAGCGACCCTATTGCGAGGTTCTCGGCATTCCGTTTTCGCATGATCTCGGCCCGGGCATTTTGAGTGCTGCCGCCATCGCTAACCCGCCGCCTTTCGACCGCCTGCGCACGGCGGCCTTTCACGACGAGGCGGTGCGCAATCTCGTGCACGGGCTGAAATATCGCGACCGCACCGATCTGGCGCCGATGATGGCGGCGTGGCTGCTTCGGGCATCCGATGGCGCCGTGGAGCGCTGCGATGCGATCCTGCCGGTGCCGCTGCATCGCACACGCATCCTGTCGCGCCGGTTCAACCAGGCGGCGGAGCTGGCGCGCCACATGGCGAAGCAGGCCGAGCGGCCGCTGCTATCCGCGACGCTGCTGCGCGTTCGCCGAACGCGCCAGCAGGTCGGCCTCGGTGCTAAAGCGCGGCAGGAGAATGTGCGCGGCGCCTTTGCGATCGCTAAGGGGCGCGAGGGCGATGTGTTCGGAAAGCGGCTGGTGCTGATCGACGACGTCTATACGACGGGCGCGACGGTAGCGGCGGCGGCCAGGGTGCTCCGCCGCGCGGGTGCCGCCGATATCACGGTTTTGACCTTTGCAAGGGCCCTTTCCGAAACTATATGACAGGGAGATTACTGCCTTGTCTGGAGTTACGATGGTACCGGTTACGATCTATACGCGCGATGGCTGCGGTTTTTGCGTTCGCGCCAAGTCTCTTCTTTCCGAGAAGGGTGTCGATTTCGTCGAGCACAATGCGACCTCCACCCCTGCCTTCCGCGCCGAGATGATTGCGCGCGCCAATGGCGGCTCGACGTTCCCGCAGATTTTCATAGGCGACAAGCATGTCGGCGGGTGCGATGATCTCTATGCGCTGGAGCGTGCGGGCAAGCTCGACCCGCTGCTGGCCGCTTAGGATAAGCAGATGACCTTCAAGGCCGCCGCCATTCAGATGTGTTCGGGTATCGATCCGCAGCGCAACGCGGCCGCCATGGCGCGGCTGGTGCGCGAGGCCGCCGCCTCGGGCGCCACCTATGTGCAGACGCCCGAGATGACCGGGATGCTGCAGCGCGACCGCGCCGCCGGCAAGCTGCATCTGCGCGACGAGGCCAGCGACATCATCGTGCGCACCGCGCGCGAGCTCGCCGGCGAACTGCAGATTTACGTGCATGTCGGCTCCACCGCGATTGCGCTCGAGGACGGCAAGCTTGCCAATCGCGGCTATCTCTTCGGTCCCGACGGCAAGATCCTGAACCGCTACGACAAGATCCACATGTTCGACGTCGATCTCGACAATGGCGAGAGCTGGCGCGAGAGCGCTGCCTATCGGCCGGGGCAGGAGGCGCGCGTGGTGTCGCTGCCGTTTGCCGAGATGGGCTTTGCGATCTGCTACGACGTTCGCTTCCCGGCGCTGTTCCGCGCCCAGGCGGTGGCCGGAGCGCAGGTTATGACGGTGCCCGCCGCCTTCACCCGCCAGACCGGCGAGGCGCATTGGGAAATCCTGCTGCGGGCGCGTGCCATCGAGAACGGCATGTTCGTGATCGCCGCCGCGCAGGCCGGCGTGCATGAGGATGGGCGCGAGACCTTCGGGCACTCGATGATCATCGATCCCTGGGGCAGGATCCTGGCATCCGCTGGTGGCACCGGCGAGGCGATCGTGATCGCCGAGATCGATCCAGCCGCGGTGAAGGCCGCGCGCGACAAGATCCCGAATTTGAAGAATGCCCGCGAGTTCTCGATCGAGACGGTTGGCGGCGATGTGTCCGGAGGCGTGGCCGCTTGATCCGTTATTCGCTGCGTTGTGACAATGCCCATGAGTTCGAAGGCTGGTTTTCCGAAAGCGCCGATTTCGACCGCCAGGTCGCGTCCGGTTTTCTCACCTGTCCCACCTGCAATTCTGCCGCCGTCTCCAAGGTGCTGATGGCGCCGTCGGTCTCGACCGCGCGCAAGAAGGACCAGATGCAGACGGTTGCCATGGATGCCGTGCGCCGCGAGGCGTTCCAGAAGCTGAAAGAGGCGGTGACCGCGATCAAGGCCAATTCCGAGGATGTCGGCGAACGCTTCCCGGAGGAGGCGCGCAAGATCCATTACGGCGAGGCCGATGCGCGTGGGATCATCGGCCAGACGACGCCCGATGAAGCGCAGGCGCTTCTCGACGAAGGCATCGAAATCGCGGCATTGCCCGTTCTGCCCGACGACGTGCACTAGAATGGTTTTAGAGGCGCGCCTTGCGATGTATAACTTCGGTTTGCACGTGGCGCCCTTCGAGAGCGATGCCGTCGAGGGTTTTCGGCTGCGCGAACCGGCCAATTTCGAAGCGGCGCGGCGCGCCTGCGGCTTTGTCGGCCGCTCCGGCTATGCCGGCACGCCGGGCGTGCGAAGCTGGGGGCCGCAGGTCTTTCCGCGTTTCATCGAGGGTAGCGGCTTCGATAGCGCGCCATCGTCCCTGTCGCTCTGGGCCGATCTCGAATCGCTGATGGCGTTCAGCTATGACGGCGTGCACGCCGATGCGCTGAAGCACGCGCGCAACTGGAACGTCAAGCCGTCATGGCCGCCGCTCGTTCTCTGGTGGGTGGGGCCGCATCATCGGCCTGATTGGGCCGAGGCGGTCGAACGCTTCGAACATCTGGCGGATCACGGGCCGCGCGCGCGGGCCTTCACGTTCAAGATACCCTTTGGCCCTGATGGCGCGGCGGTCGAGATCGATCGCGGCCGCGTCAAGGAACTGGCGGCGCGCAATGCCGAGACGCAGGCCGATCTGCTTGCGCATGTCAGGACCTTGAAAGTCTAAAGCGTGTTGCGATCCTTCGGATTCGCTCGTCACGCTTTAAGTTCTTGTTCTGTCGCATGTCGGTGCCGCAAAACCGCTGCACACTTTTGCGCGACATGCTTTAGGCGAAATGCCGGCGGGTGCGCTTACGCCCCGCGCTTGGCGAGCAGCATGTAGTTCACGTCCATGTCGCGCGACAGGTTCCACTGGTTGGACAGCGGATTGAAGAACACGCCGGTGCGGTCGATGATGGTGAGGCCATCCGCCGTGACCGGCTTTTCGATCTCTTCCGGACGCACCAGCTTCTCATACTGGTGGGTGCCGCGCGGCAGCCAGCGCAGGACGTTTTCGGCGGCGAAGATGGCGAGTGCCGCTGCCTTCATCGTGCGGTTGATCGTGGCGACGAACATCAGCCCGCCGGGGCGGACCATTTTCGCGCAGGTGGTCATGAAGAAATCGACGTCGGCGACGTGTTCCACCACTTCCATGTTGAGGACGATGTCAAAGGTCTCACCGGCCTCGGCCAGCTGTTCGGCCGTCACCGCGCGGTAATCGACCGGGACGCCGGAGGCCTTTGCATGGGTCGAAGCGATGCCGATGTTCTTCTCGGAAGGATCGGCGCCGATAACGGTTGCGCCCATGCGGGCGACCGGCTCCGACAACAGGCCGCCGCCGCAGCCGATATCGAGCACCCGCAGGCCTTCCAGCGGGCGGGCCGAGCGCGGATCGCGGCCGAAGGTCTCGGCCGCCTTGTCTCTGATGTAGGCGAGGCGGACGGGGTTGAACTTGTGCAGCGGCTTGAACTTGCCGGTCGGGCTCCACCACTCGGCGGCCATGGCCGAGAAGCGGTCCACTTCGCTCTGGTCGATGGTGCTCTTCGCCGCTTCCGTCATGGTCCTGCTCCTTGATTGCTCAGGAGTGAAGTCGGACGAACGGTGCACGAAGTCAAGAGCCTGGGGCGGTGTCGCTTGGTCGCGGTAGTGCCCGGCTTTCCCGCTTGGCTACTACAAGTGGATAAGGCGACATACATCAACACATTGTGATATACTTAATATATTGTTGAGGGTAAGGGCGATGTTGCGTGTGCGTAATGCATTGGCCGCCATGCTCGGCCTGTCCATGTGTTTTCCATTGTGTTTCCCGTTTCCGGCGTACGCGGAGGTTGCGGTCGGCGAGGCGACTCTCATCAAGACAGAGGTGGCTGGGGAAAACGGGCCTCTGGTGGTCAAGGACCCTGTTCATCGCGACGAACGCATCCGCACCTCGATCGGCGGGCTTGGTCAATTCGTCTTTAGGGATGGTACCAAGCTTGCCGTCGGCGCCGGCTCGTCGGTGGTGATCGACAGCTACGTCTATGACGATGCCAACTCGGTCAAGAAGCTGACGATCAAGGCGGCGAAGGGCACGTTTCGCTGGATCAGCGGCAATTCCTCCTCATCGGCCTATTCGATCGTGACGCCGGCGGGAACGATCGGCGTGCGCGGCACGGCGTTCGATGTCTATGTCGCGCCCAACGGCACGACGGCCATGGTGCTTCTCAACGGCTCGGCGCAATTCTGCGGTGCCGGTGGGTGCAAGCAGCTGCGCGAGCAGTGCGACTGCGTGATCGCATCGCGCGGCGGAGGCGTGTCGGATCCGCGCAAGGTGGACGAGACGACGCTCAGGACACTGAGGAACAACAAGGCGCTGCCGTTCCTCTCGGGAAACCAGCAACTGTCGGGGCCGCTCGGCAATATTCGCACCAGCTGCGGCCTGCGCAGCATGCGCGCCGAGCGTCAGGACCGGCCGCAAGAGAGCACACCGGTGCCGACGCTGTTTCCACCGCGGGAAGAGGCGCCGCAGCAGACACCGCCAAAGACGCCGGACCGGCCACAGAAGCCGGACAAACCGCAAAAGCCGGACAAGCCGCATCATCATCGCCCCGACAAGCATCACCATGACAGGGACGACGATCATCACCACCATGATCGCGACGGGCATCACGGCCATTGGGGCGGGCGCGGAGGGGATCGCGACGGGCATCACGACCGGGGTAGTGACGGCGGCGGATGGGGTCAGCGCAGCGGGAATCATGACGGCCAAAATGGGCGTGGCTGGCGCGACGGTTGGGGCAACCGGCACGAGGGGGCGCGGGATCGTGGTGGGGACAATCACGGTGCGCGGGATCACGCCGATCGCGGCAGTGCCACTCGCGATGGAGGTCGCGATCATGCCGATCGAGATCGCGGAAGTCGGGACAATGGGGGCCGTGATCATGGCGGCCGGGATCGTGGGGGCCGATCCGATGACGGCAATGGCGAGCGCAATGGGCACGGCGGGCATCAGGGCGGTGCTTCGGCGGCGAATGATGGTCAGGCACAGTCCGGCGGGGCAGGGTCCGCTGCCGGCGATGGTGATCAGGGCGGTGCCGGGACAGGGGCTGGCGATGGGACCAGCTCGGGCGGGCATCGTGGCGGGTGGCGTGGTCGCAACGGCGACCAGGATGGTGGCTGGCAGGGCGGAGGTGGGCGCCATATGCGCGACCGCAGCGGCGGCGATGGCGGCAGCAGCGACTAGGCCGGCTTTATCCTGATATGGACGTCCTCACGACGCCTGCTCCGATAGCGGGGCGGGGTCTTCGGTCGGTGTTTCCCTGAAATGATCGGCGCGGCGGGCGAGGCGGCGGTAGAATTCCGGCAGGGTCGCCGGGTAGGGCTGTGCCCGCTGCCGGACACGAGCGAGCAGCTTGCGGCTGTCGGCGGAGCGGGTGGCGAAGGCTTCGACCAGGGCCTGATGCGCGGTCTCAAGCAGCGCGAAGGTCGCAGACAGGCCGACGGTCTCGTCGCCCAGCGTGGCGTAGAGGCGGGTGCGCGTGCTCTTGCCCTTGAGGCCGAGCGAGCCGGCATCGAGCAGGGCGAAGTGCGGCAGGGCCGCGGCTGTCGTCTCGGAGACCAGGATATCGAAGCCGACTTCCTTGCAGCAGCCCTCGATGCGGGCCGAGACATTCACCGCGTCGCCGACGGCGGAATAGTTGAAGCGGCTTTCGGCGCCCATGTTGCCGACGCAGGCAAGGCCCGTGTGGATGCCGATGCCGATCCCCACCTGGTATTCTTCGCCGAAGCCGAAGGCATCGGTCGCGTTCAACGTCGCCAGCGTCTCGCGCATGGCAAGGGCGGCGCGCACGGCCTTGGCGGGATGGTCGGCGACATCGACGGGCGCGTTCCAGAAGGCCATGATGCTGTCGCCGATGAACTTGTCGAGCGTGCCTTCATTGGCCACCACATGGCGGCTCAGCGCATCGAGCAGCGTGTTGAGGAAGCGGACGACCTCGGCCGGCTGGAGGCGCTCGCTCAGCGTCGTGAACCCGCGGACGTCGACGAACATGACCGTCAGCTCGCGATCGTCGCCACCGAGGCGCAGCGCATCCGGATTGTGCTCGATGCGGTGGAGCAGCGAGGGCGAGAGATATTGCCCGAATGCCTTGCGCACCTCGCGCCGCTCGCGGTCGATGACTAGGATGCGGAAGGAGGTGGCGGCGAAGTGGATGATCGAGGCGGCGACGATCGGGGCCAGCGGATCGAATAGCAGGCCCCATCGCGAAAAGGCGAACCAGGAGCTTGCGAAGGCGAGCGCGGTGACGATCAGGCCCCAGGCGAGGCCGACGGCGGGGCTGACGAAGGTGGTGACGATGACGAGGCAGGTGCCCAACACCGCGATCAGCAGGATCTCCATGCCATCGGCCCAATCCGGCCTGGAGAGGAAGTGGCCGGAGAGGATCTGCTCGACGGTCTGCGCATGGATGGAGACGCCGGGCACGTTTTCGCCGAGCGCTGTGGTGCGGATATCCTGCAGGCCGGCGGACGAGGTGCCGACGAAGACGATGCTGCCTTGCACGGCTGCGGCGACATCCGGCGCGAGGCCGTCGGGCGCCAGCACCTTGCCGGCGGAGATGTAGCGATCGGCGATATCGGGGCTGGTGTAGAGCCAGAGCTCGCCGGATGAGGTGACGGGCACCACGAAATCGCCGACCTTGATCGAGGTCAGCGTGTCGGGAATATCGGGTGCGGCCGCGACGATATAGGTCGAGGCGCCCTGGGCGACGCGCAGTGCTTCCAGCGCGAGGTTCGGATAGAGCTGTTCGCCATCGCTGAGCAGCAGCGGCACGCGGCGGACGGTGGCGGAATAGGTGCCGGGGTTGAGGCTGATATGGCCGAGGCCGGTGGCGTTGATCTGCAATTGCGGACGCACCGGCGTTGCCGCCGTCATGCGCGGCGGGGCGTTGAACGGGCTCTCGCCGGTGAAGGCGAAGCCCGCCTTGACAGGCGGCTTGTAGCTGCCGTCCATGGAGAGGCCGAAGCCGAGGACCACGGGCTTGTCGGCGATGGCTTGCGCGAAGAGCTGATCGTTGTCAGGTAGCCGGCTAAGAAGCGTTGGGTCGATGCCGGCGACATCGCGCATGATGGAGCGCGGCGACAGGCGGTCGGCCTCGGCGAAGAGCACGTCGAAGGCGATGGCCGCCGCCCCCATATCGGACAGGCGCTGCACCAGAAGCGCCAGCCGGTCACGCGGCCATGGCCACTGTCCGAATTCTCTCAGCGACGCCTCGTCGATATCGATGACGCGGACGGGGGTGTTTTCGAACTTGCGTGGGGTGATGCGCTGGTATTCGTCAAAGGTGATGTCGCGGATCTGGCGCAGCAGCGGCGGATCGGTGGCGCGCAGCAGCGTGAAGCTCGCGACGAGCGCAAGGCCGAGAACCACGCCGATTTTCTGCATGCGTGTCATGATCGGCCGGCCCCCGCGCCTGCAACCGCTTCACACTTTCGCGCGACATGCTCTAGGCTGCCCGTTTCCCAGGCGTGACGCAACTGCGTCTTTCGGGCGTTCGGCGTTGCTAGAGTTCAGTGCATGTCAGTTCGACTGCGCCGGAGTTGTTCCAGTACATGATGGGAATATCGTTGGCGAAGCAGTAGAGGACGCCGTTTTTCGGCGCTGTCCACGACGGATGGGACGCGCCGATCAGAAACGCCGTATCCGTGTCCTGATCGATTGACCCGATCAGAGCGAACCACTGCGCCTTGGGCATGACTTTCAATCCGGCAAACGGTCGCAGCCAAGCCCGGTCATAGCCGTTCGCGTCCTCATCGATCTTCCAATCCTGCTATCGGCCCGACGCCGTGAAGGCGTAGGTCGCGCCTTGCCTGATGTCGCAGACGCGCGTCCAGCGTTCTCTGGCCGGTATGGATTTCGTTATTGTGAATGGCATGATGACATCTCCCCACGATGCGCAGCCGCAAGCGGGAAGATTAGTTGCATTTTACAGTGTTGCAACAAATAATTGTGACGGCGTTCAACTCGCCATCATTACGCGACACTCAGCCCTGCGGCATCGCGTCGTTCTTGCTTGAGGCCGCGTGGGCTTCGAGTATTGCCGCCGCGATCACCTTGCGCAGTTCGTAGACCAGCGATCTGGAGCGCTTGCGGTCGAGGTCCTGCGCCGCCTTCGCAAGGTTAAGTCCCTCGTTCAACACAATGTGATGGGCGCGGGCCAGTGCCCAGGTTTCGATATCAAGATTTCCCATTCGGAATCTCCGCCAAATCATTCAGCATCAAAGACATTCGCGAATCAATCTACGCCGCATACTTACGATTGAAGAAGAATCACAGTTACCTATGCTTGGAAATATACGCGACACCCGAATTTTAGTGGTGTGACAAAATTGTTGCGCCGTGGCAGCGGGGGTGCCGCGCCACGGTTGTGCCCATGCCCAATCGATATCAGTGCAGGTTGATCGCTGTCGGATCGTCAGTCGTTGGCGGCCATCATCCGGTTGCTGGGACGTCCCGAAGACCAGCGCATCCATTGGTCGGGGCTGCCGTTGAAGACGTTGAGGTCGATCCTGCCTTCGACGCCATGCGACAGGCCAGAGCCGGAATACTGCCAGAAGAGCCACTTGCGGCCCGGATAGCGTTTGGACGGGTGGGCGGCGACGGAGCGCAGCCAGAAGGGATAGTTCTGGAAGGCGCCCTGCAGGTTATCGGCGTAGAAGTCTGGCGCCGTGTAGATCACGGGACGCTTGCCATAGTAGCGCTCGAGCTTGTCCATGAAGACCTGCATCTTCTCGAGCACGTTTTCGGTCGAGGGGCGACGCTTGCAGGCGGATTCGCCGTTCCACTCAACGTCGATGACGGGCGGGAGCGCATCGGGATCGCGCGGCACGTTGCGAATGAACCAGTCGGCCTGTTCGCCGGCTGTGCGGCACCAGTAGAAGAAGTGATAGGCGCCGCGCTTCAGGCCGGCTTCCTTGGCCTTGCGCCAGTTGGTGCGAAACATCGGATCGAGATGGTCGCCGCCGTCGGTGGCCTTGATATAGGCGAAGTTGGCGCCCTGGGTGCGCAGCCTCGGCCAGTCGATATCGCCCTGCCAACGCGAGACGTCGACGCCGTGAACGGCGAGCTTGTGCGGCGAGGAGCGGCCGAAGTTGATCGGCTTGGCGTCGCGGAACTGGCGGCTGTAGAGCTTGCTGCGGGTGCGCGGCTGCGCCGTCTCCTCCATATCGGGAAGATCGGGGCGCTGCATGATCGGGGCGGCAACCGGCGTGACAACGGGCGGGCGGGCCGGCGGCGTCATCATCGCGACCTCCGTAGCTGCCATCGGGCGCTCGGCGGGAAGCGGTGCGCCGACGGCGCGGTCGGCGGACTCGAAGGCCTTCGATTCCGGGATCGGACCGGCCCATGCCAGCACTTCCTGGTGTGGCGCGGCCTGCTGGCCCGCGGCGATATCGGCGGAGGGTACCGGTGCGGATGGAACGGCTGCGGGCGGGGCCACCGAGCTTGTCGTTTCTCGTGAGGGGGCGGCTGATGCCAAGACGTCGGGGCCAGACGTCGACGTGCAGCCCGCAAGGGTCAGACAGGCAAGGAAGATTGCTGGCACAGCCGAAAAACGCATTGGGAACCCGTTACTCATTACAGGCCGGACGCCGAACTTAGGTGGCGCCAGGAACATCAAAGGGTATTGCTAACGGGAAATTACCAAAAAAAGCTGAATCTAATCTTTACGCCGAAAAATGTGCGGGGACGGGGCAGCGTGCTTTGATGGGCCGGCGCCTCGCGGGATTGTCATAGTCATGTCACATGTGGTTCGGCGCTGCCTCGCGCGGCCTGCAAATTACACGCGCAATTGAGGCCGTCATTCTCCTTTCCCCACCTTGCCACCCCCTCACAAACTCGTTAAGAGACGCCGCAACTTGGGCCCTTGGGCGCAGGGCTTTAGAAGGGTTCCAGAACCTCCCAATTCCGGCTCTTCGGCCCGTGGCTTCCAAGGCTTCGTCGTGCCGGGTCTGGCGTTCGTCTCTCCCGGCGGTTTGCTGTGGTAGAGGCTTATGGCACGCATCGTAATGAAGTTCGGCGGAACATCCGTCGCTGACCTGGACCGTATCAAGAACGTTGCCCGCCACGTCAAACGCGAGGTCGATGCCGGTCATGAAGTGGCCGTCGTCGTTTCCGCCATGTCGGGCAAGACAAACGAGCTGGTCGGCTGGGTGCAGAACACGCCGAAGGTCGTCGGCGCAAGCTCGCCTTTCTATGATGCCCGCGAGTATGACGCCATCGTCGCCTCCGGCGAGCAGGTGACATCGGGTCTTCTGGCGATCGCGCTGCAGGCCATGGACGTCAACGCCCGCTCCTGGCAGGGCTGGCAGATCCCGATCCGCACCGACAACGCACATGGCGCCGCCCGTATCCTCGAGATCGACGGCTCGGAAATGATCAAGCGCATGGGCGAGGGCCAAGTGGCCGTTGTCGCCGGCTTCCAGGGTCTCGGCCCCGACAACCGCATCGCGACGCTCGGCCGTGGTGGTTCGGATACGTCGGCGGTCGCAATCGCCGCAGCCGTCAAGGCTGACCGTTGCGACATCTATACCGACGTCGACGGCGTCTACACGACCGATCCGCGCATCGTGCCGAGGGCGCGCAAGCTCGACAAGGTGACATACGAGGAGATGCT
>Ga0307405_10000089_pt1 | contig 38978 bp, 34 predicted proteins | sample 322Cmetagenome_2_FD_203311 | JGI IMG/M metagenome (GOLD analysis project Ga0307405, IMG submission 203311) | Maize rhizosphere microbial communities from greenhouse at UC Davis, California, United States - 322HYB-C-1 | ecosystem: Host-associated > Plants > Roots > Rhizosphere > Soil | place...
TTTTATCATTGCATAGGTATAAAAACCTTGACGATCTGTTAATGAGCCGCTACCGAGTTAGGTAATATTTGTATATTATTAATAGCTAAAAATAAACTATAATTCCATTATACAAATCTAAAGGACGATACTTGGAGGGGATTTATTATCTTTTAAATTTTCCCTTCATTTTTATAAAATAAATTATCCCTACCATTGACGTTGTTTTATAATCACCTAAACATGAATGATTTATGTCCGTTTTTTATTTCCGCCCAACTAGGCCGTAGCACTATATCTCCGTTCTACTTAAATCCGGCCTAACAAATTTTTCGGGCTCTACTGACCAAGCCCTATTACTGGCTTTGAAAGAAAAATTTTCAGCCGGCATTTTTTGTTTCTTTTTGATGCCAAAAAGAAAGAGCTCTTCGGCGGCGGCGAGCCGAGGCAAGACTGTGGCGTATGGCAAAAGAAATCAATTATACGTCACTCATATTGATTTTATAAAATAAATTATCCTTCAGCGTGACAATCCTATATTTATGATACAACCTCTTTGTTTTTTATTCTCTTCAAACCAGCTTCCATTATTTCAATCAGCTCATTGTTTAAATGGGCGGGTTCTATAATCTCGGCAACATCAACAAATTTAACAAACCAGCGGACAAAAGAAACAACAGAAAGGGAACAGTCGAAATACATGATCACAAAATCATCTGAAATTTCTTCGCTTGTAAATCCGAAAATCTGCCGTTCCCAATATAGAAAATGCGCATACTTCCGGTCTACCATGATTTCGACTTTCATCATATTTTCAGATAGACTTTTATCCCTGAATTCGTTAATTGGTGGGTGTGCAATAGTAAAGCTTTCTTCAAGCACCAGAACTTTTTTAATTCTGTCTAACCTAAAATTGCGGTAATCTTTCCTTAAATGGCAATAGGCCAAAAGATACCAAAGACTGTGCTCGTAGAAAACACCGATTGGTTCTACAGATCTGCCAACCGTATAAATATCGCCACTTTTGAGGTAATCGATATGGGTTATTTTTTTCTTTAAGGTACTATTGAGTAAAACATCGATAATGTTCGGCAGGTAATCATTCGATTTAAAGTCGTTTTTAAGATGTATAGCATCTTCTAAATGCAGGAAATCTCTTTTTTGATTCACCTGAAAGGAGCTTTTTATTTTGATGAGTGCCGCCTCAAAATGTTTTTTAATAAACTCGGTTTCATGTTTCTGCATCACTTTTTCGGCAACCATTAAACTGAGAATTTCTTCCTGACTAAACCTTGATGGCTGCAGCCTAAACCCTTCCATAATCGAATAACCAGATCCTGATTCATTTACGATCGGAATGCCGGCAATCTCCAGGGCTTTTAAATCCCTATAAATTGTCCTTAAACTGATTTCGAAGCGCTTTTTTAATTCTTCAGTAGTGACTACGGATTTAGATTGCAATAGAAAAAATATCTGTAATATCCGGTCAAATCTTTTGGTAATATCCATTTTTAAAAATGTAGGTATTTATTAAACAGCTAATTTAGATGGTTTGCCCTTTAGCGCAGAAATTGCTTAGGCAATAAGTTTTCTGATGAAGATTTTACAAGTTCAAGAATTCTGTTTTGCCGGGTTTCTGCTCTTTTTGCCAGTACAATCCATTGTAAGATGGCTTTCTTAGCGGATTTACTTAGGCCAAGAAAAAAAATCTTTGCGTCTTTACTGTTTTTAAATTCTATGGCTAAATCTTTAGGTATTTTAAGTGTTTCTACTGCATCTAAAGTAGTCCATGACCCATTTTGTTTAGCTTTTTTAATGGCTTCTAAACCTGCTTTTGCGATAAGCTTTTGTGCCAACAGGCGCTTTACCTTTTCCTTATTGATTTTCGACCAAACGCTATTGGGTTTCCGTTTACAGAAAAACTGCATAAACTTGTCGCTATCTATGGACTTTTTTATACTGTCTATCCAGCCAAAACACAGGGCCACATCTACAGCTTCGCTCCAGGTGACGCTTGGCAAACCCGAACCTTTTTTGCCATAAACAAGCCAAACTGACGATTTAAGCTCATGATGGGCGGCTAACCATTCCCGCCATTCTTTGATGTTGGCAGGACAAAAAGTTTCTATATCTTTTACTTTGTTTTCCACTATCTTGCAATTAATAAAATAATTTTCCGGAAGACATGCCCCATCAATTATTTTAAACATGCAACAAATTTAGCAGACGGAGTGACAACCCTATGGCAGTGGTGATTTTAAACTTGTTTATAATTCTTCACTACCGCTAGGGTAACCATCAATTGCCCTACATGGCGCATGGTATGCTCTGCCGCATGGAACAACAAGCCGATAACAGTTGAAGGGAGTCCGGCGCGACCTACGCCTCTATAATCGGGCAATGTGGTTGAATCTGTACTTTTGATCTGCGCTAATGCAAGATCTACCTGTTTGTTGAAACGGTTAACAAGATCTGCCACGGTATATCCCGCTGCCGAATCTTTACCCTCTTCAGCCAACTGGGCGAACTGAAATTCAGAAAGACCTTCTGCCCTTGCATAAGTAAATACCCGATCAAGCACCCCACTTAAATGCTGAAGATGAAAACCTGTAGATGCCATTCCGGCGGGGCGTTGCCAAAGCAATTCGATTGGAAAGTCGACCATATACTCATTAATCTCTTCTCTTGCTTGTAATAAGGCATGTGCTACAGGCTGTAACATCGGGATAATTTCGGGCAGCGGCCCTCTTTGCCAAACTTCTAATTGTTGCGCCATTAATATTATTTTTAAAATTTAAGATCCGATTTAAAGAAACCATTACCTTAATTAAAACATTTTTTATTCGGTTTGAGGCTCTTCACCTTCCTTGGCTATTATCTTCTTTAATGTTTCCAATTGCCAGGTACGTTCGGCTTTAATCCGGTTTAAATCTTTAGGAAAAGCTAAGCCAATGGTTTTAATTGCGTAATCAGCGCATACCATAGCATGCTCCCTCATGTGCCCAACACCTACCGCCTGACCTGCCGTTCGAATGGCATTTTTCGTCACCTCGGTGCTACAAGCCCTGGCAAGCTCATGAATTCTGAAACCAGCTTGTCTAACCTCATGAACACTTGCTTTTCCAGCTTGCCAGCGTTTATTTATTTCAAACCCGATTTCAACAACAGATAAATCTATATTTTCATCTGACAAACAGATTAACACATTTTTCGCACATTTAATGGCCCACTTTGCTAAAGAGGCCTGATCTGTTTGCTCGTAAATGTTATCAATTTCAGCTCTTAGATCGCTATCATCTACTATTTTAATTTTAGATATAGTCGGCATAAATTTTAAACTATGTTAATCCCTTCTTTATTCAATTTAAGGCAGCAGCTCTCCTTCTTTATCTGGATAATAGATTTCAAAGGCATAAACAAAAATAACTTAGTCAATATTAAAGAAAAAGCTGGCAATTCAAACAGCGAATACAGTAGAATACCTAGTTTACAATGAAACGGTAGGCCTTAAGGTTAAGCATCTGTTCTGCGTTTTTAAATGATGACGCAAGCAGGAGTCAAATCCTTTATAATGACTAATGTAACTAAATATAGGCAATGGTTACAATCACAATCCAGATCAAGCTAAACACACCTCCAAAATAAAACATTGGCATGTTTTGTTTCAGGTTCTTCTTAACCAAGGCAGCGTAAATAATCCACCCAAAAAAGGCAATAAAATATAGCGGAACCGCAAATAATAACATAAGATTAAAATTGGTAATCAAATATAACCATTTAATTAATTGAAGTCATAAAATTGACAAAAATAAACGATCTATAGAGAAACCGTAACGCCAAAATTCCAACCTAACCAACCTTGTGCACCGTTTTTAAAATGACGACTCCAGGCAGGCGCCACGTCTTTTTTATAATTTTCGCCAGAAATGGCTTCTCCCTTCACGTAATAGGAATACGCAGGTCCTGCAAAAATAGCAAGCCTCGATAAAGCGTTAAACTGCAGGTTTGCCTGTAACCTGTAGAGGTTGTTTGCTTCTTCAAAATTACCTAAATATATGGATTGGACCGTTCCTTCGGCGGCGATAGCAAAACGTTTGTTTAATATAAAATCATGACCAAGGCCTAATCCAAAAGTAAATGCACCGGCAGTATCCGAAAAATTTTTACCTGCAATTAATAAGGTATATAATTTGGCATTTCCGGTTTTAAAGGCGATGTTGGTATTGATTACCTCATTGTTATATACTGTTATTTTGCGGTAGCCATTATTGGATAGGTTGATCAACCCGATACTGATACCCGATGATGAATCGGCCAGATTTACCACAGCCAGTTGAAAACCGTCCATGTTTTTAGCATGGTTGACCAATCCGGCAAGCTGCATACCTTTTAAACGGCCAGAGGTTTTATTCAATACACCTGCCAGCTGAACTCCAGTGGCATTTTTGCTTACATTAATCAGTCCGGCTACCTGCGCGCCTTTAACATCTTTGCCTGCAAGGTTGCCTACCCCCGCCAATTGCAGCCCCCTTACCTTACTTTCTACCCTGTTTAACAAACCGGCCACCTGTACACCATCCATATTGAGATTTACATCGTTGTACGCGCCTGAAAATTGAGTACCTTTTACCGATCCACCTACTACATTGAACAAACCCGCCACCTGAATCTTTTTAATATCGCCTTTGGTTAAATTAAACGCACCCGCTACTTCAAAGCCATTTGTTCCGGCAGTATAACCACCAAGTATATTTAAAGACGCCTTGTTTACTACACTAGAGCTCATGCTGCCATGCGAACTTAAGCCAGGGGTAAACGATGCCTGAAATGGTGTCTGTGCCAAAAAATCAGGAATATTCAGGTTTTGGATGCGTTGCTTTGAGGAAAGCAAAAAACGCCATATGCCACGTCCACCAAAAGTATTGGTGAAAAATGCACCTTTTTCTTTGTCCGGATCTTCGTATTTCTCAGGTTTTATATTGATGTCAGCCAGGAAAACCAGGGCTGTATCGCGATAGGTTTCTTTACTTGCCGTTAAAATTACGCCACTGTGCTCGCCCCTAAAACGCAGGGTAAAATAACCATTGTTATCTGTAAGTGCAGCCTGAAGCAGCTTTTTTTCGTAAACACTGGCCTGTTTAACCTTATTGCCTGTTCTGGTATCAACCACATAACCGCTTATTGCATATTCATTATCGCCATTTGCAATGTGCGCTGCTTCTATTGTTAAATGATTTACGGCATAACGAAGAATAATGTATCCGGCATTTTCTTTATAATCTACCTTACCATCAAATAGCCGATCTAAAACCTCGCGTACCGGAACATTTTTAACATTAAGGCTAACCAGACTATCCTGCCTGAACAGCACACCATTGTAAGAAAAATAGAATCCGCCAGCCTTGCTTATCATCTGCAAAACATTGCCAACCCGTTCTTGCTTAACATTTAAGCTTACTCCTTTGGATAAATTTCTTCTATAATCGACTGTGGTAACCTGTGCGCTACAATAACCCGAAATAAAGAGCAATAAAATAATTAGTCTTGTCTTCATTATTTTTTAGCAGACAACAAAATGGTATTGCCGTTGTGGGTCAGGTTCAAATTTAAAGTTTCACAGGTAACAGTCAGAATATCATTTAACGAACCCATTTCGAAAGTGGTGGTAATGGTTAAATCTCTAACTTTATCATCTAACATAATATTACTTCCGTAGGCTTCATTTAAAGTGTTAACCAGTTTCCATAGCGGAAGGTTATTGCCCTGAATCAATCTGGTTCTGTAGTAGCTGTAAAGCTGATCGGTACTTTGTTCTTTTACCAGTTTACGGGTATTACCGTCAATATGAATTTTTTCACCCTTATAAAGCTTAATTTCATCATTGGCCAGGCGCACTTTCACAATTCCGGTTTCTACGTTAATTTCGGTATCCTTTTTTATATGCTTAATATTGAAAGAGGTACCCATTACTTCTACACTGATCTTTTCGATATCAATTACAAAAGGGTGCGCTTTATCTTTGGCTACATCAAAAAAGACATCACCTTGTTCTAATTTAAGTTTTCTGTTGTTTTTAAAGCTAGTGGCATAGCTTATTTTGGTATTCTTGTTTAAGGTCAGCGCCGATCCATCAGGTAAGGTTTCTGTACGAACCTGGTAGGTAGCAGTAAGTTCAGTATATTTTCCGGGACCGTATAAACTATATGCGATCCATCCCCCAACGGTAATAAACAAAACTGCTGCTATCCTTAGCCAAACTTTAGCAACATTTAACCGCTTAACGTTGTTACCTTGTGGTTTTAAATCTGCTCTTCTCGCCTTAAAACTTGCCCATGCCTGCTCTTCATCCCTTTTGTAATCGTTTTTTAGGGTGTTGCTTACCTGCCAGATGGTTTCCAACTGCGTAAAATGCTTTTTATTGGCTTCGGCAGCGTCTAGCCACTTTTCTACCTTTTCGTTTTCTTCTATAGTACTTTCTTTTAGAAGAACCTTTATCAATAATTCATCAGTCATGCGCTTTCTTCTAATTAAAAAAATCATTATAATACCATAACCCAAGTAAAATAAACACCAGGAAATCAGCCAGTTTAAGTCTTAAAATCCTTAAAGCCTTCCCCATTTGATTTTCTACAGTTTTGATTGATAGACCTAAATGATCGGCAATTTCGCGGTATTTCAATTCTTCGAACCTGCTCATTTGAAAAATGGTGCGGCATTGTTCTGGTAAATGGTTCAGGGCATCTCTTAAATGCTGCTGTAGTTCAGTAAATTCAATTTTTGCAGCAGCAGGTTCATGTTCTGTATTCATGGTGTGTACCGTAAATTCCTGGTATTTACTTTTGGTTTTTTCCTGTTTAATGTAATTTAAACTATCGTTGTAAACACATCTGTAGAGGTATGCTTTTATAGATTGTATTTTAAGGTTTTCTCTTTTTTCCCAAAACTTTAAGAACATTCCCTGTACAATTTCCTCAGCTACATCTTCATCTTTTAAAATCACCTGAGCATAAGCGTGCAGCGCATTATAATGCGTTTTGAACAAATGTTCAAATTCGGTATCATCATGGTATTGATGGCTAATTTCGGAAGATACTGCTGTTAATTCCACGGGTTTAATTGTAATCAAATATATAGGTTTATTAATTATTGAATTTTGAATGATTGATTGAGTGAGTGTTGGATGTATGCGAAACTCAATCATTCCCTCATTCAAAATTCAGTCATTCAATCATAAATCATTCATCTTAAAAACTAATTGCCAAACCACCTGTATAACCTAAAAATAGGCCATGCAAGGTATTATCTTTTTTATCCCAGCTTTTCACATAGTGTTTCTGCAGGGTTTTTCCCTCTTCGGTATTGGTTGATACAAAATTGAACGACGGACCAGCAAAAATTTCTAAATTCTGGCCTATCCTAAGCGAAGGCAGTAACTGAAACGTAGATTTGAAATAATTGCCTCGTTTAAAGTTTTGTAACGAACTCCCGGTAAGTTCTGCATTTAACCTGAAGTGTTCTGATTGAAAAAAGTGAGCACCTAAACCTGCTTCGAAAGCGTAAACTTCATCTTTATTTTTAAAGTTATAACCAGCGCCGATAATACCATATAATACTTTCCCGCCCGATCTGAATATGGCCATGGTAGTTAAATTCTGGTTGGTAGTTAAAGCAATACTTTTCTCGCCATTTTTAACAATATTGATAATCCCGATCGGATAATCGCTGCTATCGGCCACGTTAATAAAACCTGCAAGCTGAACGCCTTTCACTTTCTTTGCCACATTGATAAAACCTGCAATTTGCGATCCTTTTACATCGGCGGCTTTATTCATAAAACCTGCAACCTGCACGGCAGAAACATTTTTCGAAGTCCAGTTCATAAAACCAGCGACCTGAACGCCGCTATTTTCTTTTGAGATATTGGCGAAACCTGCAACAGCGGCCCCATTCCCTCCACTATAGGTATTGATAAAACCTGCAAACTGCGCCCCACTTGCTTTGCCCCCAATGTGATTAGAAAAACCTGCGAACTGTGTACCGCTTGCATTTTTACGCACGATATTGGAAAGGCCTGCAAATGAGAGTCCTTTTTCTGCTGCCGAAACACCAACCAAAGCATTTAAAGAAAATACATTTGTATCTAGCGCTGCATGGGTTCCGTTTGTGCTTATTGGGTATACAAAACCAATATTTACTTTACCTTTTTTGCTTTCTTGTGCAAAACCATTTAATCCAATGCTTAATAATATCGCTAAACCCAATGCTTTAACACCAGATGCTTTTTTGAAGCTGATGTTTGTTGCACAGCTGTTTTTAATTTTTGTCGAAGTTGTGTTCATTTCTGTCTAATTTTAAAATGAGACAACAAACACGACACTTACCCCTACGTGCAGCAAAAAAATATTTCTGTGCACACCAATTTTATTAGACGTCTTTTTTAGCAGCTGAAAATGATAAATTAAAAGTTCACTAGCATAATATAAACGCCTAAATAAGCTATAATATACTATAATATCGATCTCACTAAACCGCCTTCTACCCTAATGGCAGCGCCATTGGTTCCGGAGGCTAACGGACTTACATAAAAAGTAACCGCATTTGCAATTTCACTTACATCAAGAAAGCGTTGCAGTAAGGAAGTGGGCCGCATGTTCTTAAAGAAATCGGCTTCTACCTCAGCAATAGTGATGTTTCCATTTTTGGCTAAATCTTCAATAAAAGTACCTACCCCTTTTGATTTGGTGGGGCCGGGCAAAATTGAATTGACGGTTACCCCGGTACCTTGAGTTAATTCTGCCAAACCACGGCTAACGGCCAGCTGTGCAGTTTTAGTCATGCCATAGTGGATCATTTCATCCGGGATAAACACAGCCGATTCGCTGGAGATAAAAATAATCCTGCCCCAATTTTTCTTTAACATCTTGGGGAATAGCTGCCGCGACAACCTGATTCCGCTCATTACGTTAACTTCGAAAAACCTAAACCAATCTTCATCACTGATCTCTTCAAAAGCTTTAGGTTCAAAAATGCCTGCGTTATTGATCAGAATATCTATCTCCGGTAATTTATCGATCAGGTTATTTACTTCATCGGCTTTCGAAAAATCAGCAGCTATTCCTGAAATAAATTCATTCCCAGCAATACCTTGCAATGATCTGACTGCATCATCTACACTGCTTTGCGACCGGCCATTGATAATTACTTTTACACCTTCTTTTAATAAACTTTCGGCAATTGCGAATCCGATCCCAGCGGTAGAGCCGCTTATAAAAGCCGTTTTATGCTTTAATTGTAAATCCATTTTTCCTTTTTAATAATGTTTATAGTAAAATAATTATTGCCCTAGGGTTATACAAACTGAACAATTTTTTGGGTAAAAAGTGTCACAGGAATATGCTAAAATGAATGGCAAGGCTACAAAAATCAGTATTCTTTTCGAACAGAAAAAGGTTAAAGCAAGAAATGCAAAAATAGCCTCCTTTATCATCTTCCAATAAACATATTTTCTTATTCCATTGACGTATCCCTGATCAGTTAGGTGATTAACGTTTAAGTTAAGATAATCACTAGTTATTGATCTGCCTTCTGATCCTGGATAAAGATTGTGGCGTGATTCCTAAATAAGAAGCTACATCAGTTAATGATACGCGCAGGGCAATGTCGGCCTGACGGGCAACAAACAACCGGTATCTATTGGCAGAATCCTGCCCCAAATAGGCATTTCGGATATTGATCTTGTCTATTAAAGCTTGTTGTGTAATCTGATCAATAACTGTTTTAAGATATGGTACCTGTTCGTAAAGTTTCAAAAGCGCTGTTCTGTTAATCCCTAAAACCTCACAATTGCAGGCTGCCTGTATACATTCTTCTGCCGGTATCTGCTTATGGAAACTATTCAATATCGTACAAAACTGGTTTTCTTTTAAAAAATAATGGGTCACTTCATTCCCCTTTTCATTTCGGATAACAATCCTGAGTACGCCGTCAACAATAAAAAAAAGTTCTTTGCTAATACTGCCTGGCTGGGAGAGCGCTTCTCCTTCTTTAAACATTTTGGGATTAAAGGCTTCCACGATATACTGTTCTTCTGCTGCCGAAATTTGATGGTACAGTTTCAGGTAGCTGATAAGTTTGTTCGGCATTGGAATTTATATATAGTATGGAATTGAGTTGAACAAAAATACAGGCTCAGACCGTTTTTACCAATTGGTAAGTGAATTGGTTGTTGATATCTCAAAATTTGCACTTCAATTTACAACATCATGAAAATAAAAGCAAATGAATTTACACTGAAAGGAAAAACAGTGATCATATTGGGTGGAAGCTCAGGCCTAGGTTTTGCAACCGCACAGGCCGCAGCGCACGATGGCGCAAAAGTGGTAATCGTTTCTGGTAATGAAAACAGGATTAATGAGGCGTTAAAATCCTTACCCGAAAACTGCAAAGGCTTTGCCGTAGATCTGAGTAAAGAAGAAAACATTAAGCAGTTTTTTAATTCAGTCGAACCTTTTGATCACCTGGTATATACCGCAGGCGAAAATATAGTATTGAATACGATTAATGAAACCAGCCTGGAAGATGCCCGTCAGTTTTTTACCTTAAGGTATTGGGGGGCTTTTGCTTCAGTTAAATATGCAGCAAAAAAGATTAAAGCAGGCGGTTCTATTAATTTAACAGGAGGTATTGCCAGCCCGAGACCAAGTGCCGGCTGGGGCGTAGCGGCCAGTATTTGTGGCGCCATGGAAGGTTTTACCCGTGCAATGGCTGTAGAACTGGCACCAATACGTATAAATTCGGTATCGCCAGGTGTGGTTAAAACCAATTTATGGAACAGCATGAGCGATGAGGATAGAAATAACCTCTATGTCGGTGTAGGTGAACGTTTACCTGTAAAGCGTGTTGGAGAAGCCAGCGATATTGCACAGGCATTTTTATACACTATGAAACAACAATACGGCACAGGGCAAGTAATTGTGGTAGATGGTGGTTCGGTATTGGTGTAAACCACAATAAAGAAATCGTCATTTCGATCAGCGTATAACGTGGTCTGGAAACCAGGTAGTGCTTAGCGAAGCTAAATCATTGAGATCCCCCCATTTCATTACCTTTCATCCGATAGCGATTGGATCGAGATGACGACTTTCCGCAACTCCAAAATATCACACAATTTGCCGTTTTAATGCTTTAAGTTGCGTTGCTAATAATACGCCTCCAAGTGCTGCGGTGAGAAAAACGCCTTCAAAAATCAACAATCGTTTTTTCTTTTTAAAGCCGCGGTAAAAGGTATGTGCTGCAATAACCCCCAAGCCAACAAACTCTATATCTCTTTGTACCCTTTTCGACGAATCTTTACTTTTAACCAGCACAATGCGCAATAATTTATCGATTAAACTGATGTTTTTAGAAACACCTTTTCTAATCTGTGCCTTACTCGCCGAAGCGCCCAGTTTCTTAGCCGCAGTTTGTAATCCTGTAGTGGTGATCTCGTTGATCAGTTGTACTTTGGTATCTTTTTTTTCCATATTGCTTCTATAGGTCCTATTATTTCAACCCGATATAAAGGGATATGGTTTTGATTATTTGAGAATGATGTGACTAGCCATCGTTATTTACGATAGGATAACCAAATCAATATCATTCATTGCCAGATTCTTCAGTAAACCATTAAAAACTGCCGTACGCAGAATAACCTGAAAAATATTAAGATGAGGTTTCCCGATACAAATGGTGGTAATTTCTTTCTCGTTGGCAATATCGATGATGGTTTTGGTTATCGCATTACTCTTTACCTTAATCACTTCGGCCCCAAGCTCGGTAGCCAGTTTAAAATGGTTAATCAGATGGCGCTGCTTATCGAGTTTAATACGTTCCATGCTTTCACTATCACTTTGCACATACAGTACAATCCATGGCGACCGGTAATAGGAAGCCAGTCTTGCAGTTTTCCTGATCACTACCCCTGCAGTTTCGGCATTAGAGGAAATACAGGCTAAAAAACGTTCAGGCCGAAGTTTGATTGATTTTGGAATTTCGGTCTGGATTTTCCGTTCTACCTGGTGCACCACCTCTTTTAAGGCCAGTTCGCGCAGTTGAAGAATTTTATCAGACTGAAAAAAATTGCCAAGTGCCCTTTCAATTTTCGATTGATCGTAAATTTTGCCTTCTTTAAGGCGGGTAACCAATTCGTCAGCGGTAAGATCAATATTCACGATCTCGTCGGCAATTTCCAATATCTTATCTGGAATACGTTCGGTAACCAATATCCCGGTAATCTGCTCAATTTCCTCGTTAATGCTTTCCAGGTGCTGAATATTTACGGCCGAGATCACGCTGATCCCTGCCTCAAGTAAATCGAAAACATCTTGCCAGCGTTTGGTATTTTTGCTGCCCTCGGCATTGGTATGGGCAAGCTCATCAACAATAACAATCTCAGGATGACGGTTCATAATTCCTTTTAAGTCCATCTCTTCGATTTCCTTGCCACGATAGAAAATTTTCCTTCGCGGAATAGTGGGAAGGCCTGCAACAAGGGCTTCTGTTTCTGATCTTTTGTGGGTTTCAACATAGCCGATACAAATGTCTACTCCATTCCGCAGCAAGGCATGCGATTCCTGGAGCATCCGGTAAGTTTTACCTACACCGGCACTCATGCCGATATAGATCTTGAGCTTTCCGCGCCTCGATTTTTTTACCAGATCCAAAAAGTGCCTGACCGATTCTTCTTTTTGTTCTTCTTCCATGATCATGTACTTTTCAGCTGTTTAATTTTAGTTCGAATAGTGGGTCGTCATCTCGACTGAAGCGCAGCGCAATGGAGAGATCTTTGAACTATGTTACCGAAAAGTTTAAAGATTTCTCCATTACGCTACCGATGAAACCTGTGAAACAAGCAAGCATGCCTTCAGTAAATAAAAACAAATGCTTAAATCGGTAAGCTTCAGTCGAAATGACGATATTATTTCTTTTAAATTCAAATGTCATTTATATTGATTTTTATAAATAAATTACCTCTCAGGATGACAAATCTTAAAGAGTAATCCTCATACCCACGCAGACGAATCGTATTAAAATGAAACCGCTATACTCGCTGTAAGGGCTGCATTCGCATTTGCCGCAGCGCCATCTCTTGCAAATATTTTGTCTTTACTATCATAGGCTTTTCCCTCTAATCTGATTACTGCATTTGCTACGGGCGAATAATCGAGATTTAACGAGTAACCCTTGGTTTTAAAACCCTGTGGCGTTCCGGTTGCAATAAAAATTCCATTTTTATCTTCATAATATTCGAATCTTCCGGCAACTGCCCATCTTGCTGCAAATTTATATTGTAGAATTGCTACCGGTGAGATCACCTCATTTTTATCATCACTTCCTTTTTGTTTTTGCTGCGTTCCGTAATCAAATCCAAGGGTTACACCAAATTTATCGGTAAGCTGAAAGATGCCATAAATATTGTGGTAAAACCTGTTTACCCTAACCGAATCGGCCCCTTCCGTTCCAAGATAATTGCTGTAGTTTACCGTAATCTTAGCTGTTGGTTTCCAACTTAATTGAAGTCCGCCTGCGGGTTTATCATTTCCATTCTGACGGCTAATGCGTTGCCATCCGTTCAGATAAAGTGCCGTTGCCGTAAATTTGCCATCTTTGGTACCATAGGTAATTTTCGCACCCGACTCGTAATAAGGGGTATTCTCTGAAGAAATATTCCTGGTGAGTACCCAACAGTCTTTCGAAACCGCACCTTCAAAACCAATATGCGAAGAAAATATTCCGGCGTCAATCCAAAGGTTTTCCGACTTCGATAATTTCACGCCTGCATTGGCCTCGAAGATATTTTTTAATACCCCAGGTTCGGCAGCAAGATTGGCATTGGCATAAGTTCCGGCCATGACTGCTAAGTTTGCGCGGATATTTCCTGTATCGTAGGCGGCTTTAATAAATCCAAGGTTCAGGTTAACTTCGTTTGCACGGTTATGTGAATAAATAAACCCCGGTCGGTTATGATCGGCTGGTTTGTTAAAATCGTATCCATAATAGGCCTCAAGATAACCCGTTACTTTAATTTTGGGTTCATCCTGTGCTTTTGCAAAAATTGTAGTGGTAAGTATAGCAGCAAGTAATAATAATTTTTTCATCTGTATTCTATTTATTTTTATCTGATTGTTTTATTAGGTAAAGCCTAGCACGATCGTCATCTCGATCCGATAGCTATCGGATGAAGTGCAACGGAATGGAGAGATCTAATAAATGAAATTTCAAAGATCTCTCCACTAAGGTCGAGATAACGATTTATCGTTAAACCACCATTTAAAGCTCATCAAGGGCAAGGTTTAATTTCAACACATTTACCGATGAAGGACCAAAAACACCCATAAACGGTTTAAGGGTATTCATTGCAATAAGTTCTTTCACCCTTTTCTCATCTATATTTCTGGCTTTTGCAACCCTCTGGATCTGAATCGCGGCGCCTTGCTCGGAAATATTTGGATCAAGCCCGCTTCCTGATGCAGTAACCATATCGGCAGGGATATCTGATTTCTTGATGCCCGGATTGTATTTTAATAAAGTATCAATACGCGACTGCACTTCCTTTAAATAATCGGGGTTGGATGGGCCTTTGTTAGAACCTGCAGAACCCGCTGCATTGTAAGCAACCGCTGATGGTCTGCCCCAGAAATATTGCGGTTTGCTAAACGATTGACCCAACAAGGCATACCCCACTGTTTTACCATTTTTGGTGATTTTTTCTCCTCCACCGTTGCCTTTAAACATTTTGCCAATAAAGGCCACAGTAATTGGATATACTATGCATAACAGTACCAATAGGACTAGGGTTAAGCGGATGGATTGAATGATATACTTTTTCATGATGATAATTTTAATTTTTCTTTGCTGTCATGCTGAGGGACGAAGCATCTTTGATTTAAGGCAGTACCAGATTTTAGGGACTTCCCTTTCGCTTGCAGATTCTTCGCTGCACTCAGAATGACAGGTTTTTAAACAAATAAGCCAACCAATAAATCGATTATTTTAATCCCTATAAATGGGGCTATTACACCACCAATACCATATATAAACAGGTTTCTGCGCAATAAGGCAGTTGCGCCGATAGGTTTGTAAGCTACCCCTTTTAATGCCAGAGGAATCAGGATTGGAATAATGATGGCGTTAAAAATTACTGCCGACATGATGGCTGATTCTGGTGAGTGCAGGCCCATAATGTTCAGGCTTTGCAATGCAGGAATTGAAGCGATAAACAATGCCGGAACGATGGCAAAATACTTGGCCACATCATTCGCGATGGAAAAAGTGGTCAGCGTACCACGTGTAATTAGTAACTGTTTACCGATCTCTACGATTTCGATCAGTTTAGTGGGGTCGTTATCCAAATCGACCATGTTACCTGCCTCTTTTGCAGCCTGTGTTCCACTGTTCATGGCTACACCAACATCGGCCTGTGCTAAGGCAGGTGCATCATTGGTTCCATCCCCCATCATGGCTACCAGTTTACCTAAGTTCTGTTCGTCTTTGATGTAGTTCATTTTATCCTCGGGTTTGGCCTCAGCAATAAAATCGTCAACACCAGCTTTCTCAGCAATATATTTAGCTGTTAATGGATTATCTCCGGTAACCATCACAGTTTTCACACCCATTTTTCTTAAACGTTCGAAACGTTCACTGATCCCCGGTTTAATGATATCCTGTAATTCGATTACGCCAAGGGCTTTTTCATTTTCAGATACCACGAGTGGCGTTCCTCCATTGGTAGCAATGGCCTTTACATGATTTTCGATATCGGAAGGAAAAATATTCCCAGCTTTTTCTACAATATTCCTGATCGAATCGAAGGCTCCTTTTCTAATTCGTCTTCCTTCAAGGGTGTCTAATCCACTTGAGCGGGTTTCTGCAGTAAATTTGATAAAAGTAGATCCCTGAGGTGTTCCGGCAGACTTAACACCCTGCTCAGCAGCAAGTTCTATGATTGATTTTCCCTCTGGGGTTTCATCGGCCAAAGAGCTCAGCAGACAGGCATCAGTAAAAGCTTTAATATTTACACCTGCTGTTGGATAAAAATTGGTCGCTTTACGGTTACCAATAGTGATCGTTCCAGTTTTATCTAAAAGCAATACATCAATATCTCCTGCAGTTTCTACCGCTTTACCTGATTTGGTAATTACATTGGCTCTTAATGCCCTGTCCATTCCGGCGATACCAATGGCAGATAAAAGTCCGCCTATAGTGGTTGGGATCAGACATACAAACAGCGAGATCAGTGCAGCAATTGTAATCGGCGTATTGGCATAATCAGCAAAAGGTTTTAGTGTTATGCATACGATGATAAACACCAACGTAAAACTGGCCAGTAAAATGGTTAAAGCAATTTCGTTTGGTGTTTTCTGGCGCGATGCACCTTCAACCAAGGCAATCATCTTATCTAAAAAGCTTTCGCCTGGGGCAGTACTCACCTGAACTTTAATCTCATCAGATAATACTTTTGTACCTCCGGTTACTGAAGATTTATCACCTCCCGATTCACGAATTACAGGAGCAGACTCACCGGTAATGGCCGATTCGTCGATGGTGGCAATACCTTCAATAATCTCTCCATCAGTTGGTATGGTATCGCCTGTTTCGCAAATAAACACATCGCCTTTTTTTAACTGGTTAGATGAACGGATTTCGATGGTTCCGTTGGCCAAGATTACTTTTGCCGGTGTTTCTTCTCTTGTTTTACGAAGACTATCAGCCTGTGCTTTTCCTCTTGCTTCTGCAATAGCCTCGGCAAAGTTTGCAAACAGCACGGTAAGCAATAATACTAAAAAGATGAAGAAATTGTATAAAGGCGATCCTTGCCCACTATGGCTAAAAGAGTACACAGTAACATAAGCCATTACCAGCGTTCCGATTTCGACGGTAAACATGACCGGGTTACGCACCATTACCCTCGGATCTAGTTTGATGAAAGATTGTTTTAGCGCGGTCTGCACCAAGGCAGGTTCGAACAATTTATTATTGGGTTTCATTTTTTTATTTATTATGTGATTTCACAGATTTAATTGATTTCACAGATTTATTTAAGCATGGTAAAATATTCTGCCAAGGGTCCTAAAGTCAGAGCAGGGAAATAAGATAATGCGTTCAGCACCAGAATAACTGCAAAAGTCATCAGGGCAAAGGTTTTGGTATCTGTTTTAAGCGTACCGGCTGATTCGGGTATGAATTTTTTAGCACCTAATAATCCGGCGATGGCAACAGGTCCGATAATCGGTAAGAAACGACCAAGAAAAATCACAATACCGGTAGATAGATTCCAGAAGATATTGTTATCGCCCAATCCTTCAAACCCTGAGCCGTTGTTGGCGTTGGATGAAGTCATTTCGTATAACATTTCTGAAAATCCGTGGAAACCAGGGTTATTGAGCCAGCTTTTAGGTTGAACTGCCCAGGCAGCATCGCCATGACTTGTAAAAACATAACTTGCAATCGCAGTTCCGGCAAGGATTAAAAACGGACTTAACAAAGTGATAATGGCCGCAATCTTAATCTCTCTTGCCTCTACTTTATGCCCAAGAAACTCCGGCGTTCTGCCCACCATCAAACCTGAAATAAATACAGCAACAATGAGGTAAATGAAGTAATTCAATAAACCTACGCCGCAGCCCCCATAGAATGAATTAATCATCATTCCAAGTAATTGCCATGTACCTGACATCGGCATGGTACTATCGTGCATGCTGTTTACCGATCCGGTAGAAATAATTGTCGTCACAGTTGCCCAGTAAGCAGAGGCAGCCGGGCCAAAACGGACCTCTTTACCTTCCATTGCTCCCGTTGTTTGTGAGATACCCATTTTCGCTAAAGCTGGGTTTCCGCCCAGCTCCGAGCTAAGCATCGGGATGAGCAGCATAAACAAACCAATGGTCATTACACCAAAGATGGTCCATGCTAGTTTTTTCCTGCGGATGAAATAACCAAATGCAATTACCATTGCAATAGGAATGATTACCTGCGCAATCAGCTCAACCATATTGGTGAAATAACTTGGGTTTTCAAATGGATGTGCCGAATTGGCTCCAAAATAACCTCCACCATTAGTGCCTAAATGCTTAATGGCAATCATTTGAGCAGCTGGCCCTCTCGAAACATGTACGGTATCGCCTTGTAGTGAAATAAATTGATCTTTACCTTCATAGCTCGCTGGGGTACCATTAAAAGTTAAGATTAAGGCCATTACAAAAGATAATGGCAACAATAAACGGGTAATTGATTTTACAAAGAATTCCCAAAAGTTACCAAGCTCGCTAGTTGTTTTATCTCTAAAAGCTTTGAAAAGGACAACTGCAGCCGCAATACCGGTTGCCGCACTTACAAACTGAAGAAACATGAGCACATATTGCTGGGTAAGGTAACTTACACCACTTTCGCCCGAATAATGTTGCAGGTTACAGTTGGCAACAAAACTGATAATGGTGTTAAAAGCCAAATCTGGCGACATCGCAGGGTTGCCGTCGGGATTGAATGGAAGTTTATCCTGAAAGATGAGTACAAAAAAGCCGTAAAACAACCATAATATATTAATGGTAAGCAGTGCTTTTAACTGCTGTTTCCAGTTCATCTGTTCTTTAATATTGATTCCGGAAAGCTTGTAAATACCAGTTTCCAATGGTTTTAAAAAATCTGTCCAGACTTTTTCTCCTGCAAAAACCTTAGCCAGGTATTTACCCAATGGTATTGCGATGACCAGGGTGAGCAGGAAGGTGGCGATAATGCCTGTTAATTCAGTGTTCATTTTTTGATTTGTTAATTATCCTCCGTAGAGGAGAGGATTAAAATTTTTCGGGTTTGATCAGCACGTAGATCATATAGATAAATACGGCGATGGCGATAATGAATAATGCGATCATAATGTTAGATTTTTTCGAACCAGTCGATTGATTTGTAAGTAGCCCAGCAGAGCAGGATTAGGATTAAAAAAATGAGTATTGTCATGATGTATTGATTTTACATGCCATTAGCCAACTCTTATACCACAAAAGAAAAACAAAACACAAACGAATGATTTACAGACAGTTACAAAAATAAATAGCTTTTAAAGTTAAATTAGGTATAAAAAAACCCTTCCATTTTGGAAAGGTTTTTTTCATTTGGGAAAAATTAATTCGTCATTGGGAGGAGAAAAATCTCTGGTCTTAGCGTCTCTAAGACCAAGAAAGAAGCTAAGACTAGGAGAGTTCCAAAGTTTCGAGTAAACTAATGTAAATATCAATCCCTTCTTCAATTTCTTCAATACCTATAAATTCATCGGCGGTATGCGAACGTGCAGAATTACCTGGCCCCATTTTAACCGAAGGCATATCCAGCCAACCTTGATCGGAACTTGTTGGCGAAAGGTAGGTTTTCCTACCAAGCGAAAGTCCGCTTATCACAACAGGATGAAGCATATCGATAAAAGATGGTTTTAATACATTTGGTCGCAAAGTAAAATGGCATGAGGTATGGTTGATGATCGTATTTACGATTTCTCTTTCGGTATAATTATGATCGAAACGGATATCTACCGTAAAACTGCACTCAGCCGGAATAATATTGTGTTGAATACCCGCCCTGATCTCTGTAACCGTCATTTTAACAGGCTGCGGTTGATCGTCCATGATGGGGAACAGATAACTTTTGAACCAGTCGATATCTTTAAGGGCATGGTAAATGGCATTATCGCCTTCCTCTCTGGCAGCATGACCTGAGCGGCCTTTTGAAACGCAGTCGATTACCATCGAACCTTTTTCGGCAATGGCCATATGCATACCCGTGGGCTCGCCTACAATGGCAAAAGATATTTCCTTAATATCAGGTAATATACTGCGGATACCCAGTTCCCCAGAGGTCTCCTCTTCGGCAGTTGCCGCCAGACAAAGGTTAAAGGGAAGATTTTTTCGCTCATAGAAATAAAGAAAAGTAGCGATTAAAGCCACCAACGGACCGCCAGCATCGTTACTGCCCAGCCCATATATTTTTTCATCCTCTATAATCGGGCTAAAAGGATCTCTGGTATATTGCTCATTAGGTTTAACCGTATCGTGATGAGAATTTAACAGGATAGTTGGCTTTGAAGCATCCAGGTATTTATTGTAACACCAGATATTGTTGTATTTCCTAAAAGTGTTTATGCCTTGAAGATTTAAGAAAGATTCGATCTGATCGGCAGTAAGCATCTCATCACCACTGATAGAAGGAATAGCGATTAAAGCGGAAAGAAGTTCGAGTGATTCCTGATAGAGGTGGTTAAGATCAGGACCTTCGGTAAGTTTTATTTTACTGATCGTGTTCATGATAATGTGCTTAGGTGTTTTAAGAATAAATAACTTCCTGGTAGATCTCAGCCTGCTGATAAACCACAGGTTGTGCATCAGCAAAGTATTCCGGATCGAAAAGCATAGCGGTACAGAGACAATTGCATTTTTTCTTACGTGTTAAAATATCGTAGTTCACGCAGCTTTTGCAGCCTTCCCAGAAATGCTCATCGTGGGTGATCTCGGCAAAACTGACTGGGAGAAAACCAAGTTTGGCGTTCATCCGCATAATTGCAGGGCCAGAGGTAATGCTAAAGATTTTTGAATTGGGATACAATCTTCTCGACATTTTGAAGATTCTGTTTTTGATGGATCTGGCTACTCCAGAATTCCTGAATTTAGGCGCAACAATAAGTCCTGAGTTGGAAACGAAACGTTCATTTTCCCAGGTTTCGAGGTAAGAAAAACCTACCCACTCACCCGTATTGGTTAGCGCAATAACTGCTTTTCCGGCAGCCATTTTCTCAATTACCGAGGCTAAGGTTCTTTTTGCAATGCCAGAACCCCTTGCAATAGCCGATTGTTCTGTTTCCTGTATAATTTCTTCTGCGTAATGTGCATCGCCTAGATCGGCAATGCGAACAAAAATGATGTGGTTATCCATTATGATTTAAATTTCATGCCAGGCCAATCACAAAGGGAATGCCCAAACCAGTATTAATAACCAAATAGTGGTTTAAACAATGTACAGGCCTTTATTTTTTTTCTTAGGCTACCGTATTTTGAAGGTACATTACCAAAATGGAAGGGTTAATTTCATTATGGAAAACCATTGCCCCATTTAATAGTTCTGAGTATTAACAAGCCAAAAAACTTTGTTGCCACATTACACGTATGTCAGTTAAAAAGCAAACAGACGTATAATGAGAAAGGGCATGGTAATACAAATCGATCAATCGTTTGGCTTTGGACTTATACAAGATGAAAACGAACAGGAAATTGCATTTTGTTTAGCAGATCTTAATGAAAGTATTAATACAGGTGACCTGGTAGAATTCAAAATCGAACTAATGGCACATGGGCTTACGGCCACCAACCTTCGCCTATTATTATTTATTTAAATACACGTTTCAGATTATTTTTGTATATTATATAACAGCAGGATGATTATTTATCAAAAAAGATCTCTTTTTGAACCTAAAAGTTTATAACATTATGCCCAATTCTAACAACAGTTCTTTTGTACGGCCACTTCTCCAGTATATGGAACAATACCATAAGCTTTCCAGTAGCCTTATTGCACAGTACGAAAAACATTGCTCATTAGTCACAATCAGAAAGAATAAACACATTATTTCCCCTATTGACAGTAATGCAGCACTTTACTTTGTAAAAAGTGGCATTGTTCGTGGTTTTATAAAAGATGGGGGCAAAGATATTACCACCTGGTTTTGTTTTGGGAATAATATTGTAGGCGCCATTCGTCACCCTGATTTACAATCTAACCACTCTGTAGAATATTTACAGGCGTTAGAAGATTGCGAATTGATCCGCATTCCTTATACGTTAATCGACTATGCGTATTCCCATTTCGAAGAAGCCAACATTATCGGGCGAAAACTTTTAGCGGTACATTACTATGCTGCGTCTGAAAGATCTATACTGGCCAGAATACCCAATGCATTGCGACGGTACCAAAAGCTGGCAGAAAGCGGAAAAGTAGACTTAAACAAAATACCGCTCCGCTATTTGGCAAGCTATTTAGGAATGAGATTAGAAACCTTAAGCAGGGTTAGAAGCAAAGAACTGCATAAAAAAGTAAATCACGGTGTTACCGTATTAATAGAGAAATAATGGCCTTTAAAAAAACAAACCCCGTACAGTTATTTGTACAGGGTTAAAAATTTCAGTAAAACACAAAGGGTTAACCTTTTTTAATCATATCGATCATCATCGAAATTTCATCTACTGCAGCTTCATTGCTACCATCAAAACCCATCAAGTTAAATCTGATGTTCCCTGCAGGATCGATCACAAATTTTGAAGGAATTCCCGATACTTTATAATCAGTAACCACCTTGTTAATTTTCGAATCAGGATCTTTGGTATCCATTAACACCTCGAAACTATATTTCTGCGATTTAATATAATCGCTCGCATCCTGAGTTGGCGAAGCTGTTTTCTCCCAGGTATGAATAAACAAAAACTTCACGTTTGGATCTTCTTTATATTTATTAACCGCCATTTGCATTGCAGGGAACGAAGCCTTACATGGCCCACACCAGGTAGCCCAAAAATCGAGGATTACCACCTTACCCTTTAAACTGCTCAATGTAACTTTTTTGCCTTCAATATCGGTTAATGTAAAATCTACAGCTGGTTTATTGATAATTTCTTTATTGAGTTTTTGCTGTAGATTGGCCAGAATCCCTTTTCTGATTTCAGCAGCATAGGCGTCGAAACCCGCATCACTTCCCTTTACTTTGATATAAAGTGTTTTAAAGGCACTGCTCATTTCATCATTGGCTTTGCCCGATTTTACGGCCTCTTCCAATTTAGTATAAGCCTCCTGATTTCTATTCAATGCCATTAATATTTTGGCGTATTGAAAATTTGATCTCGGCGACGCAGTTTTTGGGTTTTTAGCTGCTAAATCGGCATAAACAAGGGCTTCATCATACTTTTTTTGTTCGAAAAGAATACCTGCATAAGTCATGGTTAAACCTGGGTACCCAGATGCAGCAAATTTGGATGAATTTTCGTTAGGTAACTTTCCATCATAATAAGTTTTAGCACTTTCCATGGCTTTTTTATAATATACAGCTGCATTTTTTAAATCGCCGGTTTTATAAAAAGCCTCTGCAACACCACCAAACCCGTTTCCTTTCCAAAAATCTACCTGCAGCTTGTTAATATACTCAATAGCCTTAGCCGCATTTTTTTCTCTGGCATATTCGGAAGCAATAGCTGATACCACATAATCATACACAATCAATTCTTCTCCAGAACCCGAAACCGGAAATTTCTTAATCCAGACTTTATAGGCATTTTCTTTACCCTGTGCTGTTTTCTCGTCATAAATTTTGCCAGCTTCCTGCGCCCTCGCTCTCGAACCTTTAGGAAACTTCTGTAATTCTACCTGAACAAGCGAATCGGAAGCTTTTAAGTTTTTTAACCGATAATAATAATTAATAGCCAGGTCAACATCTTTTTCCTGATCGGCAGCGGCCAGTTTTTGTAATTTGGTTGCCAATAGTACTTTATCTGCAGGTTCCTTCGAAGCTACCAGATTGTCTAGATAAATCCTGGTTGTATCTACTGGTTTGGTTTGTGCTTTTAAACCACTTGTACTTCCTAAAATGAGGATAGAAAGCAATCCTAACATTTTGTTACTGATATTTAATGTACTCATGTGATTAATCTTTAAATAGGTTTGATAATGTATTGTTCAATTCTTCTCCACGTAAATCTTTTGCAACTACTTTTCCGTCCTTATCCAATAAAAAACTTGCAGGAACCGATTTTACACCATATAATGCCGCGGCAGAATTTGACCAGCCTTTAAGTTCAGAAACATGTTTCCAGGTTAAACCATCATCGTTAATTGCTTTTAGCCAGGCTTCTTTTTTACTGTCTAACGATACGCCCAAAATTTCGAAGCCTTTATCATGATATTTTTTGTAGGCTGCAACTACATTCGGATTTTCCTTACGGCAGGGACCGCACCAACTTGCCCAAAAATCTACTAAAACATATTTTCCACGAAGTGCAGAAAGTTTAAGTGGTTTTCCATCTACATCATTCATTACAAAATCTGGAGCCAGTTTTCCCGGAGCAGTTTTATTGGTTAATGCTAAACTGGCTTTAATGGCTTTTCCATAAAATGAAGCTTTAACCGCTGGAGCAAATAATGCATACATAGCTGCTGCTTGTTCCGGATATGGATAATTAATAAAGCGATCTTCTACAATTGCGGCAACTGCTACCAAAGAGGCATGTGCTGTTACATAAGCTTTTATTGCATTTTGGTTAAGCACATCAAGTGCTTTAAATTCATCATCGAAGGATTTACGCTGTGCCGGGCTTAAGGTTACTTTGCCTTTTTGGTTTGCGCTATCTAAACGATGGTAAATATCACCAGCTTTTGATGTTATCGATTTCCAAGGGCCATTATAAAAACCAAAATAAACGTCGGTTTCCGGCGAACCGATCACTTTGGCCATAAACAACGAATCCTTATCGCCAACGATTGAGATGTTTCTATTTTCTAAAAGAAAGTTTTTTTGTTGTTTAACGCCTTTAAGCTTTAAAGCATACATTTTAACCTCAGGCACGGTACCACTAAAAGTGAAACTGCCATTGGTAATAACAGCAGAATCCTTAATTTCTTTCTCGCCAATGTTATGCGAAAGATAAATTAATCCCTTATCTATCCCTTTTATCTTACCCGTTAATTTATATCCTTTTTGTATGTTAAACGCACTTGCTACTAAGAGAACCAGGGTAGCTGTTGCTATTAATTTTATTGTCTTTTTCATGATTGATGTAGTTATGGGAGCCAAACAAGCTCCCAATAATTAATTTTGATAACCTGGATTTTGAGTTAGAGATGGATTAGCAAGAATCTGTGCTTGCGGAATTGGGAATAAAACGGAAGTTGATTTCCAGGTTGGTTTTAATGCACCAATTACAGCGTTTGCACGATTGGTTCTTTTTAAATCGAACCAGCGGTGGCCCCATTCTCCAAAAAATTCTACTTTTCTTTCTTGTTCAATGGCTGTTAACATTTGCGCCTGATCTAAAGTAGCACTTACACCACCTAAACCAGCCCTGCTTCTAACCATATCGATATCTGATTTTGCACCAGAAAGATTGTTTTGCTGTGCCCTGGCTTCAGCACGGATCAGGTATTGCTCAGCAAACCTAAGCGCAACATTATATTCATTGCCAGTTCCAGTGCCTATTTTATATTTGCTTATGCCATAGTAGGTTTTCCCGCCAATTGTTTTGCTAACTGTCCAATTGGTTCGGCGTAAATCAGTTATGTTTTCAAAGCTTTGATACGTTACATCTGCAAGAGTATAAGTTGGAATTACCGAAGGCAAGGTTACATATGCAGCACCAGGCACAGAAAGACCCGAAATATTACCGATCTGCCAGATAATTTCATTACTGGCATTAACAAAAGCCGCTTCTGGAGCTGGAAGTGTATAAATGGCTGAACTTATAACCTGTGTAGCCTGTGCTTCTGCATTTGCATAATCTTTTTGATAGAGGTAAACACGAGCTAAAAGTGCTGTTGCTGCATACTTGTTCACCCTACCTCTAAATGTGCCTACATAAGCTGTAGGTAATAGATTTTGCGCTTCAGTTAAGTCCTTTATAATCTGTGTATAAACTCCTGTTGTTGCTGTACGCGGTAAAGCTGCATTTTCGAAGGCTGAATAATCGTCTTTTAGTGGCAACGGTACGTCTCCATAAAGATTTACGAGGTGGAAATAAGCAAACGCCCGCATAAATTTAGCTTCACCCAAAAGTTGATTTTTTACAGAAGGGGTCAAAGTTGTGGCAGCGCTAAGACCACTAATAGCGTTATTAGCATTTTTTACCAATTGGTAAGTTGTTCCCCATATGGTATTAGCTGTGCCATTATTATTTGAGATTGAATTGTTTGCGAACTCCTGGGTTAATACTACACTTGCATTAAACTGCAAATCATCACTAGAAACCCCCGAGTAAAAAGTAAGCGAAGTAATTAAGCCATTGGTAGCCTGCGAAGAAAAAGAATACAGGCCCATCACAACGCTCTGTGCAGCGGCGTCTGTTTTAAAGGCATCTTGGAACAAAATCTGAGTGGGGGGCGCCCCCAATTCTACAAATTTTTTGCAAGAAGAAACAGTTAAGACTGTTGTAAGGATAATTGCTTTATAAAAGAAACTTCTATATATATTTTTCATGATTTAATCAGTTAAAATGAACAGTTAACACCAAATACAATTGTTCTTAATGGAGGTAACACCTGACTAAGTGTACCAGTGCCCAAACCCGGAGGCCCACCTTGAATCGTTGTCTCGGTATCTAAGATGTATTTGTTCTTTGCCCATGTATATAAATTCTGGCCTTGAATAAAGATGTTACAGCTAGACATTTTAATCTGCTTTAACCATTCTGTAGGCAAAGAATACGATAGGTTTACAGACCTTAGTTTTAAATATGAGGCGTCCCCATATACTGCATCAGAAGATGTGAAATTGTTATAGGAAGCGGCAATTACTGATCCTGCTGTTGCCGATGCTCCGGGTAAGTTAGCATTTGTGTTTGTCGGCATCCATCTTCCCAACCAATAGTCGTTTTGGTTACCAAGTGCCCCAGGCCTGTTATTTACAATTTGCGTAACGCCAAAGCGGTGGTTAAATTGAAAAAATATGCCAAGTTCAAAATTCTTATAAGTGAAAGTATTGTTGAAACCTCCAAAAAATGGTGTTCCTAAATCTGCAATATAAAGGTCCCTGGTGGTAATACTACCATCACCATCTTTATCCTCATAAACCGCTGCGCCGTTGGCAGGGTTAACGCCTAGAAAGTGATACAGACGAATGACATTGATTGGTTGCTCTACAATATAAGATGATGAATAAAAAGATTTCTCCAGACCTGGGAAAGCTGTAACTTTATTACTGGTAAAAGTGAAGTTCGCAGAAGTTTTCCACGAAAAATCTTTTGTCATCACATTGATGGAATTCAGTTCAAGTTCCAGCCCTTTATTCTGTATTGTAGCTGGTAAGTTTAACATATAACTGTTGTATCCGCTTTGACTGGCTAGCGCATTCGAAGTGATTTGATCTGCAGACCTGTTTCTGTAATAGTTGGCAGTAAAAGAGATCCGGTCCTTTAAAAAACCCAGATCTATAGCAAACTCCAATTTTTTGGTGGCTTCCCATTGAATTGATTCGTTAGGTAATGTGTTAACATTTGTGGCGGCATTGCCCAAATACGCAGTAGATGAAGAATACAACGGTAAATAGATATAATTAGGAATCTGATCATTTCCTGTTGTGCCGTAACTTCCTCTAATTTTACCAAAACTCAGGAAAGGAAGTTTGTCTTTTATAAATCCTTCATTTGAGAATACCCAGCCTGCACCAATAGCACCAAAATTACCGAAGCGGTTTATCGTTCCAAACCTTGATGAACCATCTCTTCTGAATGTAGCATTAAAAAGATATTTTTCCTGCCAGTTGTAGTTCAATTTGGCAAAAATAGCATCATATTTATACTTTACAATATTGTTATACCTTACCGTAGTGGTACCGGCAGCGCTCAATGTACCCAAGAGCGCTTCATTGCTATAATTGGTTCCGGAAAGATAAAGGCCGTTGGATGTGTTTTGCTGAAAACTTGTTCCAATAAGCGCAGTTAACACTCCTCCACCAATATTTTTAACATAATCTAACGTTGGCTCAATAATCCAGTTTTGGGCATTCAGATTAGTGAAATCAGCCGAACTTGAAGGATTGTTCGCAGGATTTTGAGCTGATGCCGGATTTGTAGCTGTCTGATCCAACCTGGTATTGGTATAACCAAAATTTGCTTTTGCCGTTAAGCCTTGTAAAATGGTGTACCTCAAATTGGCATTAGCAATTAAGTTATTGGTTACCCCATTGTATCGCTTTAGTAAAGTTGCCAGCGGGTTAGTATAATTTGTAGACCAAAACAATTTACCTGCAGCATCGTAAAGTGGCAAATTTGGCGGCAAATTGTACACTGATGAAATATCTTCGGTTGGTATATTGGTATTATCATTAGCATAACTAACAGAAAACGAAGCTGTGAATTTCTTATTTAGCGAGCTATGGTCTAAATTCAATCTCGAAGAGAATCTTTTGTCATTATTATCGCCTAAAAAGACAGTACTTTCTTTTCGGTATGCAGAATTGAAGAAAAAGCGGGTCTGCTCATTACCACCAGACATTGATGCCTGAATTTCATTTACGTGGCCCCTGTTCCCAATAAACATTTTTTGGAAATCGGTTGAGCTGTTTCTGTCCCATACCGTCAAATCGGGGGCATTATTGCTATTCGGCGTTGCACCATCATTTTTAAACGCTTCTGTCCGCAGTGCCAGGTATTGTTCCAGATCTAACATGGGGATAAAACGGTTCACTTCTGTAAAGCCAGTGTTAAGGTTGAGTCCAATTTTTACGCGTCCGGGTTTTCCTTTTTTGGTCGTAATTAAAACTACGCCATTAGCACCCCTCGATCCATAAATTGAAGTGGCATCTGCATCTTTCAAAATATCGATACGCTCAATATCAGATGGATTGATCATGCTGAAAGGGCTTACACCCCCACTTGCTCCTGAGGTTCCAAAAGCATTTAAATTATCTGTTGCAGGCTGACCTCCATTGAAATTGGTAAACGGAACACCATCAATCACATACAAGGGAATCCCTCCTTGCGAAAGCGAATTCTGCCCTCTGATCTGCACCTGAATGGCTCCCCCCGGAACGCCGTTATTCTGGGCGATCAATACACCCGACATTCTGCCGGAAAGTGCTGCTAAGGGATTTCCAACTGGTTGCTTTTCAATCTCTTTTGCAGTAATGGATGCAACAGATCCGGTATTCGTTTTTCTGGTTGTAGTGCCATAACCAATAATCTGTACCTCATTCAGACTTCCTACAGAAGGTTTCATTACAATTTTGTACGAATTTTCCGAACCGATAACCTGTTCAGCATTCTGGTAGCCGATGCAGGTAAAAAGCAGCACTTTCGTTCCCTCATCTGGAAGGTTAATTCCAAACTGGCCGTTTCTATCAGTCGCTGTACTTACCTTATTGTTTTGTTTCAGCAGGATCGAAACACCAGGAATGGGAATTCCATCCTCATCGACTACAATACCAGAGATCCTGATGTCAACAGGCACAGCTTTAACTTCTGGTTTTATCGAAGAAATTAAAATTCTGTTATTTAACTGGGTTATTTTAAAACGTTTGGAGTTAAACAGCACATCAAGCAGTTCCTGAACGGTACGTTTTTGTACCGGGATATTTATTTCCTTTAGTTCTTTAAGATCGGTATTTCTATAAATGAAAATAAAAGGTGTTTGCTTTTGAATTTTTTCAATAGCAGAGAATACACTCTCATGATTTAACCCAAGCACTACTTCTGTATTGGAAATCGATTGACCTTTGGTATCAGAAGCAAAGATTAATGAAGAGGTGGCAAAGGTTATTATAGCTAATACAAAGCTTAAACGCATAATCTGACGAATTAGATATCGTGATTTTTTGGAAGCGAAAAATTTCTTACAGGGATTCCCGCCCTCTGCTGATTGTGCAGAAAATTTCATAATTTTAAATGTTTTAAATGATGCCTAAATTGTTTAATACATGCTGTTCCAATTCCAGCTGGAACAGTGCAAATTTTATCTCTCTGTCTTGCAAGGACAGGGAGATTTTTTCATCAGATGTGGAAATAGTAGAGTTCTTTCATGTGGTTTGGTTTGTTTGGTTTTAGTTGATTGATTATTTAATTATTGCAATCCTTACCTGAAATTAAAATCTCGTTGGCTTTGGTTACGTATGCTGCATTATTAAAGGAAGTTATTACCTGCAAAATTTGATCGAGGCTTTCACCCTTTTGAAAAGTTGTGGTAAAGCGGCAGTTTTTACCGCTATCATCTACAAAAGTAATTTTGGTTCCAAAACGTTTAGCCAATACCTCAATGGCGTCCTTCATGGTAATATCTTCAAAGAAAATATCTTTTGCCTGCCAGTCTACCACTTCCTGCGATATCACTTTAGTTAAGCTCGGCATTTTTCTTTTCTCATCGAAGGTTAGCTGTTGATTAGGTGTAAGTACCCCCAAAAGCTTTTGATGATCTTGCACACTTACTTTTCCACGGGTTACTGTTATCTCAACCTTCTGTCCATCAATGGCTTTAATATTGAAAGCGGTACCCAAAACAGTTGTTTTAACTTTTCCTGCATAAACGATAAAGGGCCTGGCCGGATCATGAACAATATCAAAATATCCTTCCCCTTTAAGTGTAACTTCTCTGGTATTGCCATCAAAATGTTGGGGATATAGCAAAACCGCACCATTGTTTAAGATCACTGTACTCCCATCTGGTAACACTATTTTTTTATGCTCCGTTTCTGCTACTACATTAACAACTGCGATATTGGTTTTAGCGGTTATTTTTTGTGTTGCTGGTTTTAAAAAATAAAAAGTAGAAAAACCTGCAATCAATAGTATAGCAGCCCAACCTATCCAGGCAAAATTTAATTTTAAAGACTTCTTTTCCTCCGTGCGAACAATTTCATTAAAAATTTTATTGGCCTTACTTTCTGCCATAGTTTCTTCAGATTGAAATAAATCCCAATCCTTTTCCATTAAGCGTTTTTCAAATTCAACATTGCTTGAGGCGTTAAGATGATTAAATAAAACGCTCTTTTCTTCTTCTGAGATAGTATTTTGAGCATACTTCTCCAGAAGTTCACTTATTTCTTCATTTTTCATACAAATGGCGATATAGAAAAGATATTATTTTGTTCGTTTTAATAGATGACGTTTGTGAAACACAAAAAGGGGTAGTCAAAAAATATTTTTTTTAAAAATATTTTAAATTTCAACCATATTTTAAAAGAAAACCATTATAAAACAGGATAGATTACATTATTTTAGTAATCCAAGGAAAACGAAAGATATAAGTGGTATGGTATTATTTTCGCCTACCATGGTGCGTAATGTTTTTAGGGCTTCTCTTAAATGAACCTTAACCGTAGCGGGTGCAATATGAAGTATTTCTGCAACTTCTTTTTGTTTCATACCTTCAATATGGCACATCCGGTAAACCAGTCCCTGCTGTTTGGGTAATTTAGCAAGTAATTGGTCAACGTAGCTTTGCGCATCTTTTCGCATAATGGCATCTTCAGTCCCGGTGTCTTGCTCACTCCACTCAACTTTCTGTAAGTCTGATGTTTTATTTTCAGCGGCAATAGTCCTAAGCGAGTCTAAAGTAAGGTTAATTGCAATCCTTCTAATGTAACCACCAAAGTTTTCAATGGCATTCAGATTTTCCCTTTTTAACCAAATTTTAAGGAAGGTTTCCTGAACTACCTCTTCAGCTCTTGCTTTAGATTTCAGATAGCGGTTGGCGTAAGAAAAAACCTTATTTTTATAAGCATCAAAGATCAAGCGAAAGGCCTGTTGATTGCCAACAGCAATTTTGAGAATCAAATCCCGTTCCTCTCCCAATTCCTTATTTTGCATATACTAATATAATATTTTCAAAGCAGGTTTCTTGGTTGGTGACGTGTTTTTGCAGTGCAAAAACGTCTCATTCATTAATTACACTGAATTTAAAAACAATCCATAAGTGCTAAAAAATTAGTCCCTAACCTACAATGGTTGCAAATTATATTTTCGGCCCGAATCTATAATTTTTGGTAAGACTACAAAAAATCCCACAATTACCTCTAATTCTTCTATAATTTGACAATAAAAACCGCTAAACAGTCAAAATATGATCAGTCCCTCCAAAAATAAATCAAGAATTAAAATTAATCATCGAAATATATGAATTTTTATAAAATGTTGCACCGTACTTTACAATACAGTGCGTCATTTTATATTTTACTGAACCAATAAACCTAAGCGTTAAGATTAGAAATTTGTATTAATGATTAATTGGCTTCTACCCGAATCAACAAAATCAAGTGGAATAATACCGAATTTACCATGAGTATTATTGGTAAAAAAAGTAGTAATTTTTGGATTGATGAAGTTCGACACAGTAGTAATACTTGGAATACTGAATATACCTGCCTTATAACCACTTGCATAGTTTAGATAGAGTTTGTTAGAAGCATCATTTTTTGCCTCATTTAACAATGTTTCTACTTTTGTCCATTTAGTATTCACATCGTTAACATTGTAAAAATCCTGAACTTTTAAATTTGCAGCAGCGTTATTGATATCAAATGTGGTATTATCAGCCCAGGCCGTAGCATCGATTCCTTTGGGCGATGATCCGGAAAACCTTCTTAAAAGTCTGATTTTTCCACGTATACTGCCCAGTGTTGGAATATTATTCCCCAAATCCCATTTTGCAGGATTTTGTTGAACATAAGCATCAAAAGTTTGCTCAAACGACCTGGTGTTGTTTGTTGGCGTATGCTCCTCTTTAACACTCATAATGATTGTTTCGGTTGGATGGCTATTCAGAAAATTGATACAGGCATTTAGTACGTCATTAAAATTAAGGTTCTGATAAATTGCCCCGTGATGGATCGCGAAGGCATTATCAATATGCCTGCAGCGGATGTCCAGATAACGGACGCCCGCATTTAATTGATCGGTAATACTCAGGTTCTGGCATTTTGCAGTACCTGCAACTTGTTCTTGTGTTGCGCCAGAATCATGCGTACCAGGAATAGAAATGGCAGCGATGCTTGTTTGGTCGGCTACCACACTCATCCAACTGTTTAATGAAAAGCTTAACAATTGAGCATTTGCATTTGCGGAGCTTTTTAGATTGAAGTTTGAAAAATTGCCTTTTGGTTGTTCTTCTTTTTTACAGGCACTAAAGGTTAGCACCAGGGCCACAAAAAGTGGTAGTTGTAATTTTCTCATAGTTTTTTAGAAAGATTGATGATCTATTTGGTTCAGGATAATAAAGCTAGTAAAAGGTTTTACCATATCGATATACCAGAAATAATTTCATAATTAATTAATATTGATTGGGCTAAGCTGATCCATTTCGTATTGACGGACCGAAATAGTTATATTAGCAGCATTAATCATAAATGAACACGTTCACACAAACCAATCTGACGAAGCTATCTTCATTCCTTTTAAAAAAGCAATGCGTAATTGCCATTTATCTTCTATTGGCTATTGTTGCGGGTTATAAACAGTATCACCATCATTCCTACAATAATTATCTGATTTTCAAATATGTATACTGGCATACTGTAGATCTGCAAAATTTATACAGTAATTATCCAGAATATTTTGACAGTAACCACTATGGACCCGTATTTTCAATCTTTATTGCGCCTTTTGCACTGTTGCCCGATGGTTTAGGTACTATTCTTTGGAATGTGGCCAATGTATTGATTTTGCTTTGGGGAATTTACAGTCTGCCAATATCGTTAAACAAACGCACTATTATTGCCTGGATCTGTGCACACGAAGCCTTAACTGCACTCTTCAGTTTTCAGTTTAATATCGCCCTAACGGGGATTATTTTACTCAGTTTTTCTTACCTTATTAAAAAGAAAGAAATACAGTCTGCTTTTTTTATCGCTTTTGGTACTTTGGTTAAATTGTATGGAATTGTTGGACTGGCATTTTTCTTTTTTAGCAAGAACAAGCTAAAATTTATCATAGGCTGTTTTATTGCTTTTGCGGTACTGTTTGCTTTGCCTATGGTTATTTCATCTCCGGCATTTGTAATTCAATCATATAGCGACTGGTATCATTCCCTTGCCCATAAAAATGATTTAAATGCATCATTAACTTCATTCCAGGATATTTCTTTAATGGGTATTGTAAGAAGGGCAACAGGTAACATAAATATTCCCAATGCTCCATTTTTACTGGTTGGTCTTGTATTATTTGGTTTGCCCTATTTACGGATCAAGCAATATAAACACCTCGGTTTTAGGTTAATGTTATTGGCATCGACACTTATTTTTACGGTTATATTTAGCAGCGGTTCTGAATCGCCAACCTATGTTATCGCTTTTGCAGGTATTGCCATTTGGTTTATAGTGCAGCAAAACCCTAAAAAAGGATGGATAATTGCCTTATTTATTTTTGCATTTATATTAACCAGCCTATCGCCAACCGATATTTTCCCAAGGCCGGTTAAAGAATTTATTCGTCTATATTCGCTTAAAGCCCTACCTTGCGTTATCATTTGGCTAACCATAGTCTATCAAATGATGAAAGAAGATTTTGAGTCTTATCTGATTGCCGATAAATGAATAAACTAGTTTCTATAGTAATTCCTGCTTACAACGAAGCCGATAATATTTTTGTAATAGCCGAAAGTATTAAAAAAGTTTTTTCGACCATCAACTACGATTATGAAATTATCCTGGTTGATGATGGAAGTGCCGATCATACGCTCGAAAAAATAAAGGATTATGCTTCAACCGCAAACAACATCTTCTTTCTCGAATTCTCTAAAAATTTTGGCCACCAATTAGCGGTTAAAGCGGGTATGGACCATGCTTTTGGCGATTGTGTAATTTCTATGGACTGCGATATGCAACATCCTCCGGAACTGATTCCGGAAATGCTACAGAAATGGCAGGAAGGTTTTGAGGTAGTATACACCATCAGGGAAGAAGATAAAAATTTATCCAAAGGAAAAAGAAGTTCATCAAACCTATTCTACAAAACCTTAAACTGGTTATCGGATATTGATCTCGAACCAGGTGCAGCCGATTTCCGCTTACTTGATCAAAAGGTTGTTAGCGTTTTTAGGAATTTTCATGAAAACGAGCCCTTTTTACGTGGTTTGGTAAAATGGCTTGGTTTTAAGCAGTTTGCCATTCGTTACAATCCTGCTGCACGCTTTTCGGGGAATAGCAAATATACCTTTAAAAAGATGTTAAGGCTGGCCTTACACGGCGTTACTTCTTTCAGTATAAAACCTTTATACTCTGCAGTATACCTGGGTTTTATTCTTTCTTTTGCCTCTATATTATACATACCCTATATTATTTACGCTTTTGTAAATCATGTGGAGGTTTCTGGTTGGGCATCTGTAATTATGACTATCGTCTTTTTTGGAGGGCTACAACTCATTATCTTAGGTATTATAGGCATATATGTAGGTAAAATGTTTATGCAGTCTAAAAACCGTCCTAATTATATTATCCGTTCAACCAATATTCAGCAAAAATAAAATGGTACTGTTAAGTTTTGATATCGAAGAGTTTGATATGCCTTTTGAATACGGAAAAGATATTTCATTTGAAGATCAGATTGCCATTTCACGAGCTGGTACCATTAGTATTTTAGATATTTTGGATAAATACCAAGTGAAGGCTACTTTTTTTTGTACGGTTACTTTTGCCGAAAACATTCCGGATCTAATTAAAAGGATTACAGAAACGGGGCACGAACTTGCCTCGCATGGTTATTATCATTCTGATTTTAAACCCGAACATCTTCTCCAATCCAAACTAAAATTGGAAGAACTTTCTGGCAAAAAAATTACGGGTTACCGCATGGCGAGAATGATGCCCGTTGACGAAAAGGAAATTGAAAAAGCCGGATATACTTATAATACGTCCATTAATCCAACCTATTTACCAGGACGGTACAACAATTTTAATGTTTCCAGAACATACTTCATTAAAAATAACGTATTGCAGATTCCAGCTTCGGTAAGCCCGTTAATTAGGTTTCCACTGTTTTGGTTATCTTTTCACAATCTGCCTTTAGGCATTTACAAAACATTAGCCAGCTGGACATACAAAAAAGATAAGTACCTGAATATCTATTTCCACCCTTGGGAATATACCGATTTAGAAGATTTTGATCGCTTTGGTTTCCCGGCTTACGTAAGAAAAAATACAGGTACAAAAATGGCAAAACGCACAGAAAATCTTATTTCGTGGATGAAGGCCAAAAATTATCCTTTTGGCACCTTTCAGGAATTTATCCGAACTATTTCTTCAAACTGAAAATTGCCAATTCTAAACTGAAAACTATCTATACGTTTCGGCCAATTTAAGTGCATTATAGGCATTAACAATCCCTCCGCTAACACATATTTCGCTAAAAGGTGTTCTAACATTCTCACCTCTTTCATTTTTATATTTCACTTTGTGTGCTACTTTTGAAACAGATTTCATGATAATCTCTCTTACCTGCGCTGGTTTTAAATCAGGGTAATAACTTAAAATTAACGCTGCTAAGCCAGCCACAACAGGTGAGGCCATACTCGTTCCATCAGCTTCTTCATATTTGTTACCTGGCACCGTTGAGTTGATTAAAAATCCAGGGGCAAAAACATCTACATTATATTTGCCATAATTAGAGAAATCGGCTTTCAGGTTATCATCATCTTTGTATGCACTTGCTCCAACTTCGATCCAATTATTGGCATGAGGCAGATTAAATTTTGCTGAGTCGATTGGTACTGGCTTTACTAGTGCAGATCGGTCATAAGCCGGCCTCATACCCATTCCGTTATTTTGTGAGATAGGCCTAGGTGGGGTAAAATCTGGTTTGCTAGGCTTTTTATTGGCTTCTTTATAAGTTTCAGCCTCTTTACTATCGAAAAATTTATTAGGAAAATTCTCTTCGATATCATTATTCTGGTTATCGTTTCCAGCTGCGTGTACCAATAATACACCTTTAAGTTCTGCATATTTTACAGCTGAGTCTACTGCTTTTTTATCCCATTTATAGCTTTTACCAAAACTCATGTTAATTACTTTAGCACCGTTATCCACCGCGTATCTGATGCCATTGGCTACATCTTTATCCCGCTCATCACCTGTAGGTACCACCCTAATGGCCATAATACTCACATTATTGGCTACGCCCAAAATACCTATCGAATTTGTGCGATCAGCGCCAATAATTCCCGATACGTGTGTGCCATGAAAAGCGTCTGGACCCTTTACGTCATTGTTTCCATAATCTTTTTGATAAGCATTACTGTAATCATCGCCAACTAGTTCTGCACGCATATCATACTTAGGGTTTAAGTTGTACTTCAGCATCGCATCGTATTGCTTGTACCCCTCTTTTATGCTTTTATAAAATTTCTCGAAACTACCATCTTCTTTGGCCCCTTTTCTGATGATTGTTTTTACCTGCTCCTCAGTTTCATCATCGGCTTTATATCGGTCAACATCCTCCATAGTGGGGATTTCTTTTTTATTGATCTTGGCAACAGAATCTAAAACTTTGTTAATGGCAATCAGAACTGAAAAGGTATTGCTGGCATCTTCGTACTTTTTGCCGAAATCGCCAACCATCTTCTTATACAGCTTAAATTCTTCTTTTTGTGCACTGTCTAAAGGTGTCAAATTAGTTGTCGACTGATATTTTGGCGTATAAATCCTTAATAAACGCACCAATTCCAAATTATCAAACTCCAGATTACCCTTTTTTGATCCGATAAAATTCCAGCCATGAACATCATCAACATAACCGTTGCCATCATCGTCGATTCCATTTTCGGGGATTTCTCTTTTATTCGTCCATAAGACATTTTGCAAATCAGGATGCTTGGTATCTACTCCACCATCAATTACCGCTACAATAATATTTTGCTTAGGTTTTTTATCTGTTAAAAGCTCACGATAAGCCTTCTCCGTACTGATACCAAAGTATCCATTTTCCAATAAATCGAGGTTAAACCAATTGGCAGGGAGTTGTACATTTTTATTTTGAGCAAAAACGCTAAAATTTATACACAAAATAAAAGCAAGAAAAGTTAATTTCTTAAGGTTAACATTCATCATCATAATATGTACGTAATACTACAATAATACGGTTTTATTACCTTGAGGCTGAAAGATTTTACATTTTTTAACAAGAGTAAAATAATCATCTTTGAGTAGCTATAGTTGAGCATAATCAAAAAAATTAAATATTTTGATAATCTGGAGCGCAATGACAGTAAATATAGGTTAGGTTCCGTCCTGCTGTCCGCTGCAATCCTTTTGGATATCCACGCCTATCAAACAATTCATCATTAACCAAAAGGGATTTCCGCTGCCATCAGGGCTATCGAACTTGGGCCCGAAGGTGTAAACGGCAGAGGGATCGGGCTCTGCGCAAATTAGTGTAATCTGCGGGAACAGTTCCTTAACGGCATAAATAAATCATCTGGAGCTATGCGGATTATGACCTGGAGCGCAATGACAACAACTTATAAGGTTGGGTTCTGTCCTGCTGTCCGCTGCAATCCTTTTGGATATCCTCGCCGATCAAACAATTCATCATTAACCAAAAGGGATTTCCGCTGCCATCAGGGCTATCGAACTTGGGTCGGAAATATAAACGGAGAAGGATCAGGCTCAGCGCAAATCAGTATAATCTGCGGGAACAACCCTTTAGCTCATTTTAACTCCTTAATGATAGAAATAACCGCTGTTGCAGTTCCTTTCACCATTAAGGGGTTAAGGGCATTAAGAAGATATATTGGAGCAGTGCCTTAACTTTTCTTCACTTCTTAATGGCGCAAAAATTAGCGGAGCATAATAGAATGGCCATAAACTCCTTTAATGACAGAAATAACCGCTGTTACGATTCCATTCACCATTAAGGTTTTAAGGGCAACAAGAAGATATATTGGAGCAGTGCCTTAACTTTTCTTCACTTCTTAATGGTAAAAAAATTAACTGAGCATAATAGAACGGATATAAACGAAGAAAACCCTTCAACATTTCTGCTGAGGGGTTTCTTTTAAGATCTGGCACCGACCTACTCTCCCATCCCGAAGTATCGGGACAGTACCATCGGCTCTGGTGGGCTTAACTTCTCTGTCCGGTCCGGATGGCTATCGGGAGGGAAGAAACGGAAATGCCCATAAACGAAGAAAACCCTTCAACATTTCTGTTAAAGGGTTTCTTTTAATATTTGGCACCGACCTACTCTCCCACGTGTTACCGCAGTACCATCGGCTCTGGTGGGCTTAACTTCTCTGTTCGGAATGGGAAGAGGTGG
>Ga0307405_10000091_pt1 | contig 38753 bp, 37 predicted proteins | sample 322Cmetagenome_2_FD_203311 | JGI IMG/M metagenome (GOLD analysis project Ga0307405, IMG submission 203311) | Maize rhizosphere microbial communities from greenhouse at UC Davis, California, United States - 322HYB-C-1 | ecosystem: Host-associated > Plants > Roots > Rhizosphere > Soil | place...
TGCCAACGGCAACGCGCTGTACACGATGCCGTTCGCCCCCTACGACGGCGTCCACGGAGTGGGGACCGCTGCGGCGGGCACGAACAGCCTGCGGCCCAACTGGGACCTCATCTACAGCCACTATGTGAGCCGCAAGGGACTCTCGGCCCCCTGGACCAAGGCGATGCTCGACAAGATCCGGCCCGAGCGCGTCGACGGCGGCGACCAGCCGGGCATCGGCACGCTGCTCTATGCGCGCGATCCGGTTCCTGCCGCCAGGCCCAGCGGCCTGAGCGCGTTCCTGAGCGACGCGAAGGTGCAGCTGTCGTGGTGGGGCACCGCAGGCGCTTCACAGTACCTCGTGCAGCGCGCGGCTTCGCCGAACGGTCCTTTCATGACCCTCGCACCTGTCACCGAACCGCGCACCTACACCGACGATCCCGGCCAGGGCACCTGGTACTACCGGCTCGACGCGGTGACCGACGCCGGAGAGATGACCGGTGCGGATACCTTGCGCGTGGCGGTCCCCGGCGAGCTGTGGCTGCACCTGCCGCTCAGCGGTGATGCGAATGACGCCAGCGGTCGCGGCCTGCATGCGCAACTGAAGGGCGGCACGAGCTGGGGCGAGGGACGCAACGGCGGAAGCGCCGTGCAGCTGGACGGCCGCAGCGGTCACGTACAGCTGCCCGACGGAGCCGTTTCGGCCCTGGGCGATTTCACGATCGCGGTATGGGTCTACTGGGATACCGCGTCGGTCATCGCGCGCGTTTTCGACTTCGGCTCCAACGACGTGGCCTACATGATCCTGATCCTGCGCGACCAGAACAAACAGCTGCGCTTTTCAGCCTCGCGCAATCAGTTCTGGAAGGAAGAGTCGGTAGCCGGCGGCGAGACGCCCACCGGACGCTGGGTGCACCTGGCGGTCACGCTCTCGGGCACCGTGGGCACGCTCTACATGGACGGCACGCAGGTCGCCACCGCGGACGGCATCTGGATCAATCCCTTCCAGCTGGGCAATACCACCCGGACCTGGCTGGGCCGCTCCCAGTACGGCGGCGACCCCTACTTCAAGGGTCGCATGCAGGACTTCCGCATCTACAGCGGCGCGCAGGACGCAGCCTTCATCGCGGACCTCGCCCGCTGAGCGCCATCGGGCGACGGTGCTGCCCAGGCAACCCTGAACACGAACCGGCGTGCGCCCGCACGGGAGCACCGGTGTTTGTTTCCTTTGACCTTTTTCGGACTTCTCTCATGGACATTCTTTCTCGGCGGCGGCGCTTCCGCGCGAATAGCCTCGTTCCTGGGCCCAGAACGGCGGCCGCTTCGCTGAAATAGCAGCACCGGCAAACGAAATTCCGCCCATCGATGAGAGGTCGAGGACGTCGTCACACCGTGGCAAGTTCGACGAGTTCATCGCCGCGGTCGACGTCGACTTCGGGGTGAAGCTGGTCCGATCGGCGAAGGTGAAAGTTGAACAGACGGCACAACTTTTTCTGGTGGGACGCCCTAACTATTTCGCGGGTACCAAGCACACAGAACGCCTACTTGAGTAAGAAATTGACACATCCCGGCGCATGAACAAATCCGCTTGTTCGAGCCGCGATCTGGCTAGCCTCCGGCAAGGAGCATTCCTCGAACTTCATTCCGCGTAGTTCCGAACTGACATCGTCACACTACGCAACCCTTATCAACGGCAACTGTCGGCGCCAGCCTCGCTCATCATCCGCAATGCATCGACGATCAGGCGGGCGGAGGGGGACAGGCCCGGCACCGTGCGCCACCAACCACCCAGCGGGCGCTCGGTTCTCGCAAGTTCGAGCGGAGGGACCTTGATCGACCCCCGCGCGTTCTTCCACGTCGGCAAGATGCTGTGGCCATAGCCGCGCGACTTCGCAATGGCCATCACGCAGTTCGCCACGCTCGAGTTCCCCGCGTTTTGAGCGATCCAGTCTCCGGCATTGAGGTCGACGAAGCTGCTGAGCATGAGCGCAGCCTTCGGTGTCCTCTATGCGCCAACCCATCGCTATGAGCTGAATTCGGCACGCGGATGGGTCCCGACGCCCCCCGCTGCCGACCGTCCTTGGCAAATGAAGGCGTGGCTCACGTTCCGTCGATAGGGAGTGAAGTCCGAACGGTCCGGGTCGGCGACAGAGTGCTGCTGAACAGCGGAGTCCCGTCGTGGCGCCAGCGCTTGGTGTTGAATGCGGATGCGCTGTTCGCTCTTCCACTGGGGCAGGATCACCATGGCGAGAAATCTGCAGTGCTTTCATATCGTTGCTACTCCAGGAGTGGTAACGAGAAAGCGAGCCTTCGGGTTCAAGTGACGCTCTCGAGGCGGATGATTTCGGGTTTGCCATCCATGTAGTCACCCAACTGGCGCCCAAATGTCCTGAAATGCTCTGTCTTCTTATGCGCTTCCAAGGCAGCTTCACCAACGTAGCGCTCCAGGAATGAATAGCGGTTCTCGCTCTCCCGTAGAAGTTCATAGCCCAACGAACCCGGCTCGGTTCGAGACGCCGCAACCAGCTTCGATGCCACCTCAAGGAAGTGAGATGTGGAATCCGTCTTAATTTTCACGCGCGCGAGAATTGCGATCATTTTCTTCCTCGATTTGAAAGTCGTATCCAATGTCACTGGATCGGCTGCATCCACTGCCAGAATAACGGCCCCTCCAGCCATGTCCTTTATCTGATCCATTGTTTGCTGACGAAAGATCACCATGCTCGAGCCATCCAAGTGAATGTCGAAAGCCGCTCGGTCTTCGTAGACCTCGTAGACCTCGTAGACCTCGTAGACCTCGTAGACCTCGTAGACCTCGTAGACCTCGTAGACCTCGTAGACCTCGTAGACCTCGTAGACCTCGTAGAGCAGAATACGGTGCGGTGTATCCAGCGCAAGAAAGACGTCAAATACAAGAGTCCCGGCCTCCTCTCTCAGACACCGATCGCGATGCTCCAGAAGCGCCGTCAAAACCTTTTCTCGGCATTCCGGAACCACATCGACATTGGCCAAAATGACATGCCTGGACATTCCGGTTCTCCTATTCGGCGCCATTCCTGAAGAAATCAAGCAGCAGGGCATTGACCTCCCCGGGTTTCTCCTGCTGGACCCAATGCCCCGCATCCTTGATGAGATGCTTTCCGCACAGACCCGGAACATTGGTTTCCAAGTCTTCGTACTCCTTCGCTGCCATCTTCAATACCCCGTCTAACTCACCGGTGATGAAAATAGCGGGTTGCCTGATCTTCGCGCCGTCGAGGAACGGCGTATTTTCCCAATTTCGATCGACGTTCCGGTACCAATTGATCGGCCCACGGAATCCGGAATGCTTGAATTCGGACGCATAGAAATCGAGATCTTCATCGGTCAACCATTCCGGCAGCGCATCGGGCACGATCAGCGAGTCCACGAAATGTTTGCGCTTGTCAAATGAAAGGAATGAGCTTTTCCGATGTTCTGGATGCTTTCGGCATTCGCCCGATCCTGTGTATAGAACTCCAAGCAATGAACGGCGGGCATTGATCTCGAGTTCGGACTCGACCTTCCCGACTTGCTGGAAATACTCCTGGTAGAAGTGCTTCTCCTGGCTGCTCATGTGGAATCGAGCCGCAGGCCGGACAGGTCTTCGGGGCATGTAGGGAACACTCAGCAGGCCGACCTTGGTGAACATGTCCGGCCGCAGGAGAGCAGCTGGTGCGGCAACCATCGCACCCCAATCGTGGCCTACGAGAATGGCATTGCTCTCACCCAGCTCTTGTACGAGGCCGGCCAGGTCTCCCACCAACTGCAGGACGCCGTAGTCCTCGACTCTGGGTGGAGCGTCGGTCAATCCATAGCCGCGCTGATCTGGCGCAACGACGCGATAGCCCTGCGCGGCCAACGCATTGATTTGATGCCGCCACGAGTACCAGGACTCCGGCCACCCATGGCAGAGAAGAACCAGGGGACCCTCGCCTTCTTCAACGTAGTGGATTCGAATTCGGTTGGCGTACGCGAATCGATGCTGGTATTTCTTCAAGATCCAATGCTCCTTCATGCAAAAGAATCGCGCGATGTCTCGAATGGTCCCCGGGAAGACACCCTCCACGGCGCGCCGGGAATGGCAGGTCAAGCGTTCAAGTCCCCCCCGCGAGCTTGTCCTGGATGCGATCGATCAACGAATTCAGGGTCGTCAAATCGGCATCGCCGAGAACTGCCCGCACATGCTTCTGTGCTCTCCGCCATCGACCCCGGGCACTCAGGAGCGTCGCCGCCCCCAGCTCGGTAAGGGTCACGATCCGCTGGCGAGCGTCTTGCCCGCTTTCTTGAGCAGCCCATCTCCGAGCGAGCAGCGGACGCAGGTTGCGCGTCAGCGTGGACGCATCCATCGTCATGGCCTCGGCGAGCGCGGACGGCGACACGGGACCTAACTGTTCAACGCACGCTAGTAGAGAGAACTGCGTCATGCGAAGACCGATGCCCGCCATTTCCGCGTCATACAGCCTGCTGATCGCGCGGCTGAGCTTTCGCACCCTCAGGTGGGTGCAATCAACGACGGGAGAACCCAGCGATGCCACGGCCTTGCCCCGTCTTCGTCAAGCCGATCGCGCGGGCATGTGGAACGACGTGAGATCGGGCAGCAGCGCACCCGATTCGTCGCGGACCTCCGTTCGCATCCCGGTCAAACGCGTGCCGCGCCGAACGGGCCTGGTCCGATGCATGAAGGACCCCTCCTCCGCGGTTGGAGAGCAACTGCGCATTCAGCGTGACCGCCAGCGGGAACCCCTGTCCCCTGCTGTCCAATGGCCGCTCCTCCCAGGGCGGCATGCTTCGCTACCACATCGGCGAACCAGATGAGCGCGCCGGCGTGCACCGTCCCCGAAAGGGTTCTTCATTTCGTCCTCGATCTGCATTCGTCCGGTGGCGCCGTATTCGCTGCCCTCGACGCTGAATGCCAGACGATGCTGGTAAGCCGTGATGAACTCATTGACGCTCATTCGATTGATCCTTTGGTTCTGTCGCATCGAAGCACGCAGACTTCATGCAAGCCCATCCGAGTCCCCGTATCCAGCTGGCGCGACCCTTTGGACTTCTCCTCGGGTGTGCGCGGCGCGAATCGACGTGAGGTGCCGTACACACGCCAGCAGCGGGGATGCGTGCGACGCTCCCGCTGCAATGCAGGGCGGTCCCAGATCGACGAAGTTCAAGTTGATCCGGTGCTCGACGAATTGCTGCGCGATCTCTGTCGCGGTCGAACTATCAGTCACCGGCGATGTCCCCTGCCTCAGGGGCACTTGCGACAGCCGCAGCCCGGCGAAATCTCCAATCAGGATCACGCGCGCCGGATCGACCGCCGTGGAGCCAGCGTGCAGACTCGGGACAAGTTCCTGGATCAGATCCAGCTCGCCATGGAGTTGTTCTCTTTCGCGCACGGTGAATTCCGATGAGGAAGACTGTGCAATCCGAGCGAGCCTTTCAACGCTCACGAGAATGTGCAGCTTCGAGACCTCTTCATTGAGCAGGTGCGAGAAATGGGAGAGCGTCGAGGGATCCTGAAGATTCACCGCGTACCCCTTGGCCTTTCCCGACCTGCGAAGCGCTTCGACCTGCATACTGCACTCACGCTGATCGCGATTCACTAGGTAAACCGTTGCACCCGCTTTCACCAGCATGTCGGCGACCTGAAGTCCTGTTTCGTTGGCCGTGCTGGTGACCAGCGCGCACTTGCCCTCGAACTGCAAGGCTTCGCCATCAAGACTTATGAAATCACCCATTGAAGGCCTCTTTCTCGGTTGCAATCGTCGGAAAGTCATCCGGGGAGTCGGGGCGTGCGAGCCATGGGCGCTATCGGCTCAAGCAAGCATTCCCTGCAGACGGACGCGAACGATGTCCTCGGCCTCCACCATGATTCTCTGGATGAGTTCCCGGACCGTTGGCACGTCGTCGATGAGACCCGCCACCATGCCGCAGGACCAGGCGCCAGCATCCAGTTCTCCGTCTCGCATGACCCGGGGGTAGACACCCGCCACTTCGTCCACGATGTCCTCAAAGCGAATGCCCGGCCCCAGTTCCCTTTCCTTGGCAAGCAGCCGGTCAACGCCGGCATTGCCTAGAACACGCTCGGTGTTTCTCAGCGGCCGCATGACCAGCCGCGTGTCGAGCTCGCTGGCGTCGACGATCGCCTGCTTCACGTTGGCGTGAACCGGCGCTTCCCGGGTCGCGACGAACCGGGTTCCCATGTTGATGCCCGCCGCCCCCATGGCCAGCGCGGCGATCAGGGAGCGGCCATCGGCCATGCCGCCCGAGGCAACGAACGGAATCCGCAGCTCGTCGGCGGCCCGAGGCAGCAGAATGAAGTTCGGGACGTCGTCTTCCCCAGGGTGGCCTCCGCACTCGAAGCCATCGACACTCACCGCGTCGCAGCCGATGCTCTCCGCCTTGAGCGCATGCCGCACGGACGTGCATTTGTGGATGACCCTGATGCCAGCTTCGTGAAGCATGGGCAGCCACTTTTGCGGGTTGTTGCCGGCCGTCTCGACGATCTTCACCCCACCCTCTATCACCGTGCGGACATAGCCCGGGTAGTCAGGCGGATTGCGGGCAGGAAGAAAGGTGATGTTGACGCCGAAAGGCTTGTCGGTCATCTCCCTGCAACGCCGGATCTCTTTGGCAAGATCATCGGGCGTGGGCTGCGTCAATGCGGTCAGTATGCCGAGCCCACCGGCGTTCGACACGGCTGCGGCCAACTCGGCATAGCCAACGTAGTGCATGCCACCTTGAATGATGGGATGTGCAATTCCAAAGAGTTCGGTGATCCGGGTTTTCATGATTGGTGCTGGCCTCATTGCCAAGAAGATCTGTATGGGTGTTGTGGCAGATGCTCAGAACTGGGCCGACGGAAGTTCCATTAGATAAGTCGAACCACTTTCGATCCGCCGGGAAAGCATCTGAACCACTGACAGCTCGTGGTTCATCCAGTAGTTGGCCAATACCAGCTTTCTTTGAAGCAACGGTCGATCGCCCCTATCGCGCAGATGTTCCAGCGCGACACGGGACTGTCGAATCCACATGAAGGCCACTGAAAGCACGCCCACCATGGTGAGAAAGTCGTAGGAGGCGCCACCGATGTCGTATGGGTCGCGTTCAGGCTTCCTGAGCCATGCCGCAGCCGCCTCCACCTGCAGCCATGCATGCCTAATGTTCTGCGCGTGCGCACGCAGCGTTTCGAATGAGCTCGCCCGCTCCGTTTCCGCCTGGACGAGCTCCAACAAGGCGGTCAATGCGCTGCCTTGCTCGCCCTGCAGCTTGCGCATGGCCAGATCGAGCGCCTGAACGCCATTGGCTCCCTCGTAAAGCTGAAAGATCCGGCAGTCGCGGACCAATTGCTCCACTCCGTTCTCGCGGATGTAGCCGTGGCCCCCCATCACCTGCATCGCGTCGTTCGCGCCTTCGAAAGCGCGATCGCTGAAGAAGGCCTTGACCACAGGCGTCAGCAGGTTTCCCACCCAAGATCTCGGGATGCCACTGATCGTCTCCTGGTCGTCCAGGAGCATGCGGACATAGAGGCCGAGCGCACGTCCTCCCTCGAGAAAGGAGGCTTGCCTGAGCAACAGCCGGCGGACATCGGGATGCACGATGATGGGATCGGATGCGCCACCCGTACGGTCTTGCTTCTTTGCCGCACGCCCCGCCAGCCGCTCACGGGCGTAGTTCGCCGCGTGGCCGTAAGCGCGGTTCGCAGTGGAGAGGGCCTGCAGGCCGGTGCCGAGCCGGGCAAAGTTCATCATGTCAAGCATGCCGCTCATGCCGGCAGACGACTTCCGCTGGCCGCCCGTCAGGTTCCGGGATTCGCCGAGCCTGTAGGCCACGCTGTCCTCGAACACCATCGTGCAGGTCGCACTGCCCTTCAGGCCCATCTTGTGCTCGATACCCGCGGCCGTGACCCCATTGAGCAGTCCAGTCACGCCACTTTGGGGATCGAGGACTCGCCTGGACACCAGAAAGAGGCTCACCGAGGACAGGTCGTCCGACACGCGTCCGTTCTCGTCGGGCACCTTCGCAAGCACCAGATGAATGATGTTCTGCGCCAGATCGTGATCTCCACCGGTGATGAAGATCTTGGTGCCCGTGACGCGCCAGGAACCGTCTTGCTGCGGGATCGCACGCGACTTCATGAGTCGCAGATCCGTGCCGCAGTGCGGTTCTGTCAGGCACATCGTGCCCGTCCAGTCTCCCGCCACCATGCGCGGCACGATCCAGCGCCGCATCCAGTCTTCGCCAGCCCTGATGATGGTGTCGTGGGCCGCAGCGGTCAGATCGGAATAGAGACTGAGGGCGCCGCACGATGAGGCCGCAAATTCCCGGACGGCCTGTCCCAGCAGGCCGGGAAGCCCGCCTCCTCCGTATTCGGCAGGTGCCGAGACGCTGTTCCACCCCCCCTGGCGCATGGCGTCGTAGGCCGCCTTGTAGCCTTCTGGCGTCGTCACCTCGCCCTGGGAAAATCGACAACCTTGCGCATCTCCTGCGGCGTCCAGGGGCGCCCATCGTTCTTCGAAGAAGCGCGCGGACTGCTCCAGGATTTGTTGGGTGTCGTCTCGGTCGAGACGCCCTGACATGGCAGCGGTCTCCTCGCCGAGCGCGTCATGGAGCAAGAAAACGTAGTCCTCGACGGGTGCTTTGTATTGGGTTGCCATGAAAAATTTCTACGGTTTTGAATACTCTCGAAAGAGGCACTGATCAGGCTCCCCGCGAGCCAGATCGCCTCTCACGGCAGCTCCTTGATTTCGTACGACACGGTGAAGGGCCTCAACGCATCGCGCACCCGCCTGTCGGTGGACTTCAAGCCCTTCAGCCCAACGTCGACGTGAAACCCCTTGCTGCCCCGGTCCACCGCCTTGATGACCAGGCCTTCGCCGACACCGCTCGTCTCCAGCGCCAACCGGAACATGCGTTCAATGGCGTCTACACGAAGGACGTTCTTCTGGATCTTGCCGACCAGCGTCTTGGGCATCTCCGGCAGCAGGTAGCAAAATTTGGGGACCGCGGCGCGTTCCGGCAGGTTGCTGGCGGCATGGGCGATGACGTCCTCCGCCGAAACTTTCGAACCCGGTTTGAGAACCACGTATGCCACCGGCACTTCCCCGGCATGCGCATCGGGAGCGCCGACCACGGCAGCATCCTGAATGCCCGGTAGTCCGAACAGCGACTCCTCCACCATCTTGGGGTCGATGTTGTGCCCGCCGCGAATGATGAGATCCTTGGAGCGTCCCGTGATCCAGAGCGACTGATCGTGGTCCAGGTGCCCCAGATCGCCGGTGTCGAGCCAGTCGCCGTCGATCCATCGCGGACCATGGTCCTGGCCGAGATAGCCGGGGAACACGGACGGTCCACGCACGACAACCAGGCCCGACTCTCCAGGCGCACAGTCCCGGACCACCCTGCCGGCCTCGTCGGCCCGAACGATCCGGACTTGGGTATACGGCAGCCGCATGCCCGAACTGCCAGGCTTGAAGCTTTCCGTCGGCGGCGTGACGCAGGCCACAGCCACGGTTTCCGTCATGCCCCAGCTCTCGCGCACGCCCGAGCCCGTCATCTCGCGGAAGGCCTCCGCGACCGTCACGGACAGCGGCGCGGTCGAAGAGCCAACGTACTGAATCGAGGAAATGTCGCTGTCGCCGATGGGCACCGACAGGAGCTGGTTCACCAGTGTGGGCACGAACACCGCAAGGTTGACCCGATACGCCTGCACGATGCGCCAGATATTGGGCAAGACGGACGGGTTCCGGAACCCGGCTGACGTCAGCATCAGCACGCTCCCCCCCCTGGCCAGAGTGCTGTAGCAACACACGATCGCGCCGGCAACATGGAAGACCGGAACCCCGAGGGTCACGACCCCTGCGCCAGCAGCTCCCACCACGTGGGCAAAAGCCCAAACCCAGTAGACCTGGTTGCGATGGAGATGACGGGCCAGTTTGGGTGCACCCGTCGTGCCGCCAGTGTGGAACAACGAGGCAGTGTCGTCCGGCGAGAACACGCGGCCAGAGCTCAGAGCATCCGCTGGGAAGCTGCTGACGCTGGACTCGTAGTCGATCACGCGCACTCCCGCCACCTCCGCCGGGCACGGCGACGTGCCGCCTACGCGGATGACCGCCGAGAGTGTGCCGAGTTCGCGCGCCACGGCCTCGACCTTGGACCAGATCGGCCCCAGTTCCTCGCCCCCATACACGGCAAGCACCTTGGTTCTCGCGGAGCGGAACATGTGGACCAGAATCTCCGGCTCCAGCATCCAGTTCGCGGGATTCACGATTCCCGCGGCCTGGGCACCCCAGAGCAAGAACTGGGACTCCGGGACCGACGGCATCAGGACGGACACGACATCGTCCTTGGACACACCAAGGCTGGTCAGCAGATTGGCTGTCTGGTTGACCCGACTACGCAGTTCCGCGAACGTCACCTTGCGCGCGGTCTCCTGAATCCGGGAGCCATCGGCAAAAAAGTCGATGGCGACCTTGGAAGGGTCGATGGCACAGCCATCCATCAGCATTTCGTACGTCGATGCCGGCAGGCTGCGCTGCGACAGGGGTATACGCTCGAAGCGCTGGACATCCTCCAGCGAGAGGAGTGGTTCCTGCGGCCAGTCGGCAGGATGGGTATTCGGCGTCATGCTTGTCTCCGGCCCCCTCATTGCCGCTCGAGCCTGATCTCGGTCGCGAGCTTCCTGAATTTTTCGGATTCCCGGCCGTAGAACTCCGCAGCCTGGTTCAGGTCGATCACCTCGCCTGCCAGGTTGCCTTGCTCTTCGGACCACTTGCGAAATGAGGCGCTGGCGACGACGGGGTTGGCTGCCTTGTTGATCTTCTCCGCCACCGCGATGGGAAGCTTGGAGGCAGTGAAAATGCCAGTCCACATGGTGTAGTGCATGCCCTTGAGCGATGCGACCTCGTCGACGGACGGCACATCGGGCATGGCCGCATGTCGATTGGGCCCCAGCACCGCAAGCACCCTGATCCTTCCCTCCTTCGCGGCCTGAATGCTGCTGGGGATCAGCGGCAGCACCGTCATGTCGACCTGCTTTCCCATCAGGTCCTGCATGATGGGCGCGCCACCCTTGTAGGGAACGTGGGTCACCGGCACGGCGGCGCGTTGACTGAGGTCTGCTGCGGCAACGTGAAAGATGGATCCGAGTCCCACATTGGCGATGGATATGGGCTTGGCGCCGGGTGCCTGCGCACGCGCGATGAGTTCGGGCAGATCCGTCGCGGGATAGTCCGGCCGCGCCAGGATCGCCAACACTCCGGTCGTCACGTGGGCGACCATCCGGAAATCCTGGGGCTGGTAGCGCACGCCGGACAGCATGAGCGGCGGCAACGCAAGCTCATTGGGCGATCCGATCATCATCGTCAGATGGTTCGGATCGGCACTGAGCAGGCGCTGCGCGCCAATAGAGCCACTGGCTCCGCCAATGTTCTCGACGATGACGGTCTTGCCAAGGTTCTTCCCCAGTTCCGTCTGGATCTGTCGAGCGGCGATGTCGAACGCGCTCCCCGCGGGATAAGGAACGATCAGCGACGCCTGGGAGGCGGAAGGCATCTGCGCGTACGCCAGATGTCCGGCGGCTGCAACTGCGCAGAGCGACGCCGCCAAACGCCTCAGGCATGAAGATGTATTCATTGCTTGTCTCCAATTTTTTGAGAAGAAGGCTCGGAAAGTCATCGCACCGGGCCTGCCGGGTCATGCCCGGTCCATCGGGAACATTCAGAAATAGAGCTTGGCGAGGGAAAGGGCCACGCACACAGGCTTATCACCTCCCTCGATCTCGAACGTGACCAGCCAGGCAACCTTGACGCCACCGGCCCCCTCGTCGTCGACGGTCTGCAGCGTGGCGCGGATACGCAACTTGGCGCCGACAGGCACGGGCGCCGTGAACCGGACCTTGTCCAGGCCATAGTTCACACGGCTCTTGAGGCCATGAACCAGCGTGATACGTTCCGTGAGCATCGGCAGCAGCGACAAGGTGAAGAAGCCGTGAGCCACCGGTCCACCGAAAGGCGACTCGCGCCTCGCGCGTTCCGGGTCGACGTGAATCCATTGATGGTCACCCGTCGCGTCAGCGAAGAGATTGACCTCTTCCTGCGTCACTCGATGCCATTCGCTGGGCCCCGCCTCCATGCCCTTGAAAGCCTGCAGTTCCTGGATGGATGAGAACGTCTTCATGGTGTTGCGTCTCCTTGCGGTTGCGGCGGTGAATCCTCAACGTCCCTGGAAGTTCGCCTCGCGACGCTCAACGAAGGACTGGATACCCTCCTTGAAATCCTCGGATGCAAAGACGGTCTTCTGGATATCGGGAATCACCGCAATGGCGGCTTTCTCGCCATGCGCGATATAGGTCAGCGCTGCGGCCTTGGTGGCTTTCAGCCCGATCGGAGCGACCTTGCAGATCAGGCGTGCGATCTCTATGGCCCTCTCCCGATGCTTTCCGTAGGGATGGACTTCCTGGACGAAACCGCACCGGTAGGCCTCTTGCGCATTGAACTCGTCGCAAAGAAAGAGGTGGTACAGGGCATTGCCCCAACCTGTTCGCGTGAGATAGCGGAAGTGCGCTCCGCCCAGCGGCGCAATACCGCGCTTGGATTCCAACTGGCAGAAGCGCGCCGTGTCGGCCGCGATCACGATGTCGGACGCAAGCATCTGCTCGATGCCGATGGTGTAGGTGATGCCGTGGACCACGGAGATCACCGGCTTGCGGCAGCGCTTCTCCAACGCGAAGGGGTCGATCTGATCGGCGGGAATCGGCTTGGCGGTCGCCGTCGGACCAAAGAACTTGGGCATGTCCAGGCCCGCGGTGGTGTGTTCCCCCGCGGGGTCCAACACGGCCACCCACAGGTTGTCGTCGTTGTCGAACTCGGTCAGGCGCTGGGAAAGCTGGTGCATCAGCTCGGGCGTGATGGCATTTTTTTTGGCGACGTTGTCCAGTGAGATGACGGCGATATGCCCGTCCACCGTCATGCGCACTTCGGGGGTGTTTGTCTCGTTGCTCATGTTGCGTCCTTGTCTTTTTGGCGATGGGAAATCAGCAGGCGGTCAGTCCGCCGTCGACAGCCAGGATCTGGCCGGTGATGTGTTTGCCGGCGTCGCTGGCGAAAAGCACCGCGGCGCCCTTGAGGTCGTCCTCGTCACCGATGCGTTGCAGAGGAACGTTCTCAGCGAGTTTCTCGACACCGACCGCTGCGATCGTTCCCTTGGTCATCTTCGAAGGGAAGAAGCCGGGCGCCAGGGCATTGACCGTGATGCCGTGCGGGCCCCATTCACCTGCGAGTGCGCGTGTGAGATTCACGACGGCGCCCTTGCTGGTGTTGTAGGCCAGCGTGGCCTGCGCGTTCGGACCATTGCCCCTGAGGCCCGCGACCGATGCGAGATTGATGATTCGCCCGAAGCGGTTCGGAATCATCGAGAGTCGTCCCACCTTCTGCGTCAGCAGGAAGATCGAGCGGACGTTCAAGTTCATCACCTTGTCCCACGCCGGGAGCGGGTGATCGGCGGTGCTGGCACCCCAGGTTGCTCCCGCGTTGTTGACCAGGATGTCAGTGCGGCCTAGCCGCTCCACGGCCTGCGTGGCGAGACGCTCGACATCCTCTTCCTTTGCACTGTCGGCCGCGATCCATGTCGCGTCGATGTCGAGCCCCCTCAGATGCGAAGCGGCCTGCTCGAGGGACTCCGCCTTGCGCGACGAGATCACGATGCGGGCGCCCTGCGTGCCGAGTGCCTCGGCGATCTGGAGGCCCAGGCCGCTGGAGCCGCCTGTCACCAGCGCGGTGCGTCCCTTGAGACTGAAAAGCTGAGATACCACCGTCATTTCCAACTCCTGTTCACAGAACTTCAAACAATCCGGCAGCACCCTGGCCACCGCCGATGCACATGGTCACGACCACGAACTTCACGCCACGGCGCTTGCCTTCGATCAGGGCATGGCCCGTCAGACGCGACCCCGTGGTGCCATAGGGATGCCCGACCGCGATCGCTCCGCCATTGACGTTGAGCCGCTCGTCCGGAATTCCCAACCGGTCCCGGCAATACAGGACCTGGCAAGCGAAGGCTTCATTGAGTTCCCACAGTCCGACGTCTTCGATCTTCACGCCGGCCCGCTCCAGCAAACGAGGGACGGCGAACACCGGTCCGATCCCCATCTCGTCAGGTTCACAACCCGCGATGGCGAAGCCGCGAAAGAGACCCATCGGTTCGATGCCACGACGTTCCGCCAGCCTGGCATTCATCACCACGCAAGCCGACGATCCATCCGAGAACTGGCTTGCATTGCCTGCGGTCACCATTCCTCCAGGCAGTGCGGGCCGGAGGGGCGCAATTCCTTCCAAAGTGGTATCCCCCCGAATGCCCTCGTCGGACGCGACTGTGACCTCGCGCGTCGTTACCAGGCCAGACGCATCGACGACTCCCATGACCGTGGTCATGGGCACGATCTCGTCGTCGAACCTTCCGGCGTCACGCGCCGCGGCAGCCCTCAGCTGGCTGCGCACGCCATATTCGTCCTGGGCCTGCTTGCTGATGCCGTAGTGCAGGGCGACCTGCTCGGCGGTTTGCAGCATGCTCCAGTAGTACGCCGGCTTGTGCTCGACCAGCCAGGGGTCCTGGGCCATGCGCGTATTGGCCTGGTTCTGAACACAGGAGATGGATTCCACGCCCCCTGCCACGATGGCAGGTGCCCCCTCCAGGATCACGCGTTGCGCCGCCATGGCGATGGTCTGCAGCCCGGACGAGCAGAAGCGGTTGACCGTCACGCCCCCCGTCGTCACGGGCAGCCCTGCCCGCAGCGCAATACCGCGTGCAATGTTCCCACCCGTGGTGCCCTCCCCAAACGTCCCGCCCATGATGCAATCCTCGATCTCCGCAGGATCGAGCCCTGACCGGCCTACCGCATGCCGCACGGCATGGGCCCCCAGGGTCGCACCGAAAGTCATGTTGAATCCACCTTTCCAGCTCTTCGCCAGTCCGGTACGCGCGGTCGAAACAATCACAGCCTCGTTCATCTCTTGTCCTTTGACGTTCGGTTCTCAGGCATTGAAGCTCGCGCGTTGCGCAGCCAGCCTTTCGAGCATCGGGGCGGGCTTCCAACTCGCATCCGCCCTGGCAAATTCCAGCACGCGTCGATGCACGTTGAAGACCCCCACGGTGTCCGCGTAGAACATGGGACCGCCGCGCCACCTGGGGAAGCCGTAACCATGCAGGTAGACGGCATCGATATCCGAGGCGCGGGCCGCGATACCTTCTTCCAGGATCCGGGCGCCTTCGTTGACCAATGCATAGATCAAGCGGTCGACGATCTCGTGGCCGTCGAAGCGGCGCGGCCGGATGCCGCGTTCCTGCCAGTACGCCTGAAGCATCTGCCGTGTCCGCTGCGAAGCCTGAGCGGTCCGTTTGCCGGCTTCATAGTCGTACCAGCCGGACTCGGTCTTCTGCCCGAAGTGGCCCGCCTCGCAGAGGCGGTCGCCGAGCTCGAACTTCGGACAGGCAGCGTCCTCGGCGTAGTGGCGCTTGCGAATGGCCCAGCCGATGTCATTGCCCGCGAGATCCGACATGCGAAACGGTCCCATGGCCATGCCAAACTTCTCGATGGCCTGGTCGACCTGCTCCGGCAGGGCGCCTTGTTCTAGTAGCTCTCCGGCACGCTGGAAATAGGCGTTGATCATGCGGTTTCCGATGAACCCATCGCACACCCCCGAGACGACGGCAATCTTGCCGATCCGCTTGGCAAGGCTCATGGCCGTTTGCATCACCTCGCCGGAAGTCTTGTCGCCACGGACGACCTCGAGCAACGTCATGATGTGAGCCGGACTGAAGAAGTGCAGGCCCAGCACGTCTTGCGGTCGACTCGTCTCCGCCGCAATCCTGTTCACGTCCAAGGTAGAAGTGTTCGTTGCTAGGACTGCGCCGTGCTTCGCGATTTGGTCCAGCGCGCGAAAAATGCTCAGCTTCAGATCCAGCTCCTCGTACACGGCCTCGATCACCAGATCGCAGTCGCGTACGGCTGTCATGTCGACCGTCGTATCGAGCAGGGCGAGTCGCCGTTCCAGTTGCTCCTTGCTCAGTTTGCCCTTCGAGACACCTGCGCCATAAGTACTGCGAATGTTCGACACGCTCCTTTGGAGCGTCTCTTCTCCCAGATCGACGAGGATCACGGGAAGATCAGCGTTCAGGAAGTTCATGGCGATTCCGGTACCCATCAGTCCGCCGCCGATGACCCCGACCCGATGCACCGTCCTTGCGGCTGCATCTGCAACATCGCTCAACTTCGCCGCCGCGCGTTCGGAGAAGAAAGCATGTCGCAATGATCGGGATACGGCACCGTTCATCAGCTCCGAGAAAAGCCTGCGTTCCAGGGCAAGGCCGTCGTCGAAAGGCAGCTTGAAGCCGGCCTCGATGGCATCGAGACAGCGCTGCGGCGCGGGAAGGTTCTTGTACCGAGCCGCTGCAGCCGCTCGTGCAATGGCCAGATAGCCCTCTGGATTCCCGTGCTCGACTTTCATGTCGCGCACCAGCGGATGGGGGCCTGGGCGGCCGGCGACTTCTTCGGCCAGCTCCAACGCGGCCTTGACGGCGTCCCCGTCGGTCATCCGGTCGAAGAGCCCTGAGTCCGCCAACGCCTGAGAGGGCATCGAGGTTCCGTGGACGATCATGTTGGCGGCGATCTCCAGACCGATGAGGCGAGGCAGTCGCTGCGTGCCACCCGCACCCGGAAGTAAGCCCAACGTCACTTCGGAGAGCGCTATCCGGGCGTCGGACGACGCAACGCGGTAGTGGCATGCCAGCGCCAATTCCAGGCCGCCGCCCATGGCGACGGAGTGAATGGCGGCAACAACCGGTTTGGAACTGGCTTCGATGGCGAGAAGAACCGCATGCAGCCCCGGCTCCTTGACGGGGTGCGGCGAGTCGAACTCCCGCATGTCGGCACCGCCTGAGAAGGCTCTTCCGTGACCTGTCAACACGATGGCGCGAACATTCGCATCGCCTGCGGCGCGATCGATGTCGTTGACGATGCCCAGGCAGACACCACTGCTCAGGCTATTGACGGGAGGATTCGCGATGGCGATCAGCGCAACGCTTCCGCGAACTTCATAAGTAGTACTCATGGAATGGGCGTTTGATTTCAGATGGATCAGACGTGAGTGGGGATTGCCTGCGGCGTGCGGTCGAGAAAGAGACGGAAGATCTGCTGCGCTTCCGGCGTGCGGCGCAACGCGTCGAAGACCCCCGACTCCCGGTCAATACGCGCGGCGAGCGAGTCGTCCCAGCCCTGACGGAGCAAAGCGCGTGTGGCCCGAAGCGCCATCTGCGGCTTGGACGCGAGCCGCTGAGCGACGGACAGGGCCTCTTCCTCGGCCAACTCGGCCGGCATGACCTGATTCACCAAGCCTGCGAATCGAGCCTCGCCCGCTGGTATCGGCGCGCCCAACAGCACCCATTCCGCGGCTTTGTGACGCCCGACGATTCTTTCGAGGACAAGAGTCGACGCGAACTCCGGACACAGCCCGAGATCCACGAATGGAAATCGCAACCGGGCGTCATCGGAGGCAACGACATAGTCGCAATGCAGCAGTACCGTCGCGCCGATCCCTACCGCATGTCCGCGCACGCACGCCACTAATGGCTTGCTCAAGGCAATGACGGCGCGAATGAAGGACGCAGCGGCGGGTTCGTGCGGTTCTTCGGCGTCTTGATCCAGGAACAGGCCGATGTCGTTGCCGCTGGTGAATACTCCGCCGTTTCCGCGCAGCAGAATCGAATGGACGGAAGTGCAAGCCTCTGCATCCTGGAACGACTGCGCCAGCTGCGCGTACATCGACGCGGTCAGCGCATTCCTTTTTTCGGGCCGGCTCAGCGCAATGACGAGAACGTTGCCGTCCTGGCGAACCGTTACGTCTTCACTCATCCTGTCTCCTTTGACGCCGGCACATGCGCCTTGCGTGTTGGGAGCAGTTTTCTCCGAATGTCGTTTGGACGCAGTCAGAAACTTCTTTGTGAGTCGTCAGAATTTTCTGAACGAACTCGCGCGAAGCACGTCAGTCGATCAGGTGATGTTGCAAGGCATAGCGCGTCAACTCGGCATTGCTACCCATGCCCAATTTGCTCAGAATTCGAGTGCGATAAGTTCCAATGGTCTTCACGCTCAGGAACATCTTCCGGCCGATCTCCGTCAGTCTCATGCCCTGCACCAGGAGCAGCATGATCTCGTACTCTCGAGATGAAAGCTGTTTGTGTGCCACCGATGTGTCGCTCCGGATCGGGCCGATCAGAAGCTGCTCCATGACCACCGGTGTCATGTACTTCTCCCCCCGGGCCACCTTGCGAATGGACTCGATCAACTCACGGGCATCCATGTCTTTGGTGACGTATCCCGAGGCGCCCGCCTGGAACGCACGGATGGCGTATTGCTCTGCCGGGTACATGCTGAGAACCACGATGGGAAGTGCCGGCCGTGCAGCTCGAAAGGATGGAAGCATTTCCAGCCCGCTGCGCCCCGGCATGTTGACGTCCAGCAGCGCCACGTCGAACTCACTCTCCCGCATGTAGCGCAGAGCCTGGAGGCCATCGCTTGCCTCTGCTCCAACGGCAAACTGCCCATGCTCGGACAGCAGCCTCTTGAGACCCTCGCGGAATATGGTGTGATCGTCGATCAGAAGGAGGCGAATCATTGCTTGTCTCTTCGGCTTTTCGGCGCGTCGATCGCCCGAGTGAGGGGAATGGTGATGCGAACTCGAGCGCCAGATTTCGGGCTCGTCGTGAACTCCGCGCGACCGCCCAGTTCCCTCGCCCTTTCCTGCATGCCCAGAAGACCCAAGTGACCGGCTTGCGACATGTCGTCGTTTGCGAATCCAGTGCCGTTGTCCTGGATCTGGACTGACAGAATTTCATCGACAAAGGAGAGATCGACTTCGACTTCCGTGGCCCTTGAATGTCGGGCGACATTGGTCAAGGCTTCCTGGAAAACTCTGTAGATGCTGAGTTCCGTTGCCTCGGACAGAGCGCAGCTCTCACCTTGCGTGTGCATCCTGGCCTTGATCCCGTACCGGTGCTCAAAGCGGCTCAGGCTCTGGCTGAGCGTTTCGCACAGACCGAGATGATCCAGTGCCCCGGGGCGAAGGCCTTCGGAGACTGCACGCACGGCTTCGACCGTCTCCTGGGTCAACTGAATCAGTTCGTTGACGGTGTCTTTCAACGGCGTCGGCGCAGGCGATCTTGTTCGCCCAACCACCTCCTCCGTCGAGTCCGATGCCAGTCCTTCTACGGCCCAGGAGACACGGGAAAGATCGAACTTGATTGCCGTCAGCATGCCCCCGACGACATCGTGCAGCTCGCGCGCGACGCGGTTGCGCTCCTTCTCCCGCACCATGTTCGCGTTCGACACCAGCTCCTGCAGCCTCGCGCTCGCGGCCATGAGATCCTGCCGCTGCCTCTCCTGCTCCGTGATGTCTATGCTCACGCCCACGATCGCCGGCCTGCCCATCAGGATCACTCGGGTGCCGTAGATTTCGAAGCTTCCAGGGCGATGCCGCAGGGTGCGCCGTATGACGAAGCGCTCTCCCTGCGCGCCGCCCTGAATGAGACGCTCGTACTGCGCCATGAGGTCGGTGACCTGCTCAGGATTGGCCACATCACGCAGCCGCGCTCCCATGAGCTGATCTCGGTGAAGACCGCACATGAAAGCAAACGTCTCATTGACGTACTGGAACCGCCCGCGCTGAAGGATGTAGATGCCGGCAATGGACTGCTCCACGATTCCTTTGAAGGGGACCTCGTAGTCGATCAGATCCACAGCACACTCCCGGAGAAATTTCACTGCGTCCAGACACCTTTGAGGCTGCAACACCTCTGACTCATGAAGCGATGCACCTGCCCTGGACAGCCTCGATCTCGACTGCTTCCCTGCTCGCACAGACCTCGGTAACGCAGACTCAATCAGCGTCGCAATCGCCCCATGAGCATGATGCTTGTCATCCTGGATGATGATGACCATAATTTAGAAAGTCAATAGCCCTTTCCCTGGTTCACATGGGTCACTCGCAGACAGAAAAAGCACAGAGCCGCGAACGTATCGTGGATCGTGCGGCAAAGCAGATTCGGAAGAATGGGTTGCAGTCAGTGAGCGTGGGAAAGCTCATGTCGGCAGTCGGACTCACCCACGGAGGGTTCTACGGGCATTTTTCTTCCCGCTCCGAATTGCTGGCGGTCGCCCTTGAAAGGGCCATGAGTGAAGGGGCCGAGAGCTTCCACGCCGAGCATCCGCAATCGCATGCGGCGTTCGAGACGATTCTGCGTCGCTATCTGAGCCGTCGGCATAGAGACCATCCTGCCGATGGTTGCGCGATCGCTGCACTCGCCGGCGATGCGGCGCGCTCCGACGAAACCATTCGACGGGCGATGTCGAGTCACATCAAGGCGTTCGCGGACGAGATTCTGGACAGTCTGAATGGCGACGACCGCGGGACAGCCCTTTTTATCATCGGTGCTTTGGTCGGAACATTGACGCTTTCGCGTGTACTTGACACAAAGGATTCGGATGCGCTGTTAGCTGCTGCGAAGCGCGAATTATTCACGCTTGATGCAGGCCGGAACTCTCATTAGATATCTTCGCAGTGGATGACGTTGAATCAACTTCTCCGCGTCCGGGGATCAAGGTTGACAGACCGCTCGCGCAGAGCCTGAGCGAACAGCGTGTCCGCCTCGTGCAATTACTATTGGCGCACCCGAACACGGTGCCTGCGGCATTCTCGAGCCAAAAGCGCTGTGCCACCATTCCCACGCCAGCAAGTCGCGCCAGTTCGTCGGCTATGTCCGCCGGCACAATGGACACCGCCCGCTCATTCGCGGCGATCAACCCGCCGATATCGCGCAGCCAATGGCCCAGGTCCTGCAAGGTGGCCTGAGATGGGCCAGTGCCACCTCGCAAATGGACGTGGGCGTCATTCGCATGCCGAGCGAATAAAGGGCGGCGCGCCGAACATGCGTTTCAATTCGGCCAGTGCATGGGTGACGGCCGGCTGGCTGGTCGCCATGTGCTCACGATCCGTGGGCCTACCTGCGCTACGTGCTGGAGCGGCTGCCCATGCATCCGAATCGCAGCATTGATGAGCTGCTTGCGCATCGCTGGAAGGCACCGGCGGGCCGCTGACATACTGCGACGTCATGAACATCGACCTCACCAAGCTCGACGAGTCCCAACCGGTCGAACTGAACCGGCAGATCGTGGCGCGTCTCAGGTATCCAAAATGGGTTGCCCATGGATCGGCGTGCTGCGCAACGGCGGGCGATGGAAGGCGGGATCCAGAGCATGCTGGGAACTGCCCGACGTGAAACCGAGCTTGGAGATCATTCAAGAACTATGAGGTCGATGGCAGGATGCTCACCTTCGGCTTGATTCGGTCGCGGATTTCCTGGTACACGGGAATACCGGAGCCCACAGCGACCTCCAAGGAAACGCAAAGTGCGAATCGCACGGTGCCTGCGAGAAGGCCCGCGTCAGCGGCGCAGTTCACCTTGCACTCGAACCGATCACCATCTACAAACGCGAGGGCATCTTCGCCTTCCAGCACCTCGTGCTGACTGTTCCTCTCAGCGCAGCTTTCTCGCGAACGCTATTGGCTCGCTTGACCCTCATTTGATCCTGCGGCTGCGTGATCCATAGGCGAGCCGCAAGGTAACCTTGGTGCCCACAATTGATCGGCGACATCCATGCGAGCGTGACCGTCAAGCGACGCCAGGCCCTCTTGCCGGCCAGGGTAGGCGGAAGTGGCGCAGAGAACATGAACGCCTTTTCTGCCTGTAGTTCACCGACGCCAAGCAGCGTGACCCTTTCAGCCGTGCATCCTAGCCCATGATCGATGTCGGCGGCGCCATAGCCCAGCCACCGCGTCAAGTAGTCCTTCTGAGCCACCCTCCGAGAGTTGGCATTGGCGATGGCCGCCAGATCAGGCCGCCCGTCGAGGAGTTGGTCTGCCCATGTTCCCCAGCGAGCCCCGTGCACCAGCATCGCTTTGAGCAGCACGGCGTCGTAGACTGGCGGGGAATCGAAAAATCGTTCGCGGCCTGCGCCAATGCTTGCTTTCAGTCTCTCTGCCGATTCTATGGGTACAACTTCGGGTACACCAGACCATCTAAGACTTGCACTATGCGCGTCTTGCACGATTATCGCGCGATTCGGCGGCGAGACCGCCGGCCTCGTTCGCATTTTTTTCGATAGTGATGGCCCGCGAACATCGACGGAATCCAGTCCCAAAAATGGCTCGACCCATGCACATGTAGCGAGGAGTTGTCGCATGCTGGGATGCTGGAAGTCCGGCTGCCCTGGGGAAGCCTTCGCGGGGTCATTTCATCTTGCTACGCCTGGCGGTCTCCGATTTCCGGCATCTCTTGCGACTTAGTCATGTGAGGGGGCAACCCCTGAAAGACTGGGAGGGGGTGTTCGCATGACCAATGGAAAAGAACGATGTACACACGAGAACCTGACGCGGTCCTAGACGTCCCTGAATTTCAGGCTGACAAGATCGCAACTTCGTAGCTTGCTGTCCAAGCCAAAGTTGAAGAGGGCGAGTTCCCGCACTCGGCACTCCAGTTGCAGCGGCACCCGCAGCGCCCAAATGTCTTTCAGTTTGAAAGGTGCCTTCTGGCCGACGATCTTGTCCTTGTTCCAGGGCGCGCGACAGGGTCCAGTGTTTGCTGATCCCATGATGGTCTCCCATCGAGTTGAGGGATGTGAGCATGCGCGCGCCGTGTGCAGTTGTCCTTGATGCCGCACTTGCGTTCCATGGGTTAGGCATCAGCTTTCGCGGCTATGCCTGAACTGCGGCAAGGGGCACAATCGGCCACGAGCAGTCATTTGTTGGATCTGTCGTCAATGTCTGGTCTTTAACCGACGAGCAGACCTCGCAACATCGGCTCTCTCGAGTCCGCGCCAACTGCGAAGGGGCGAACTTTGAAGCCTTGCAGAGAGATAGCGCGCGGCGTCTCAGCCCTCCATTCCGGCGTCGGCAGCTGTGGAGGTGACCTTTCTGAGTGCGTCAACGAGTATCTGCGCGGAAGGCGAAAGCCCCGGCGCCGTACGCCACCAGACTCCCAGTGGACGATCGGTCTTGGCCAGCTCGAGTGGTAGGACCTTGATCAGCCCGGTGCGTGCCTCCACGTCGGCCAAGTGCTGCGGCCATACAGTGATCATTTCCGTCGTGAGTATCAACGCACGATTTGTCAGGAACGACATGGATTCCACCGTGGCCACGGGCGCATCCAATCCGGCTTCGCGAAAGGTCACCTCGAGCTGTCGCCGCATGGACGTTTCGTGCGGGGGAAGCACCCATCCGTAACCATCGAGCATGCCCAATTGAAGGCGCGGCTTTCTGCTCAAAGGGTGTTGCGCGCTCACGATAAGTCGGGCACGGTCCATCCCCAGAACTTCCTGCGCGATGCCCGCCGGCAGCCGCCGGCGCGGCAGCCGGCTGGTCATGAGGTCCAGATCGCCACGGCGCAAGAGCGTGGTCAGCCAGTCATGCTGCCCTTCAACGACTGTCACCTTCAAATGCGCCTGGCGCTTCAACACGATGGCCAATGCGGCTGGAAGGATGCCGCCGGCGGTCGATGGCAGCGTACCGACCGTCACGCTGCCATGCCCCTCGCGCAGTTCGCTCACTTCGCGATCCGCATTGCGAAGCTGCGCGACGATGGCCCGTGCATGCCGCACGAGCACCTGTCCGAAAGGCGTCGGCACCGAGCCGCGACTGGTGCGCGTGAAGAGCGGGGCTTCGGTCAGCGCCTCCATCTCCTGCAGTGCCTTGGTCACCGCCGACTGCGTCATGTTGAGGCGCTCGGCTGCACGCACGAGGCTTCCCTCGCGCTCGATGGCGTCGGCCAGGCGCAAGTGGCGCAGGGAGATGCGCTGTTCCCAGTTCGACATGGGCACCACCTTTTCTTGTGAGGGCGCGGCACATCGTGGGAGTGGGGCGAGTGCCTAAGCCATGACTTTTACTCAAGTTAATGGTAACGGAATTCACTTTTTGGAATTGCACTGGCATGCCATAGTGACCCCGACGAACCCCCCGTCTGCCAAGGATGCAATCGATGACCGACTACCCCGACCTCCAGCTCTACATTGGCGGCGCCTGGCGCAAGACCCGCGCCGACATGCCCGTGGTCAACCCCGCGACCGAACAGGAGATCGGCCGCCTGCCGCGCGCCGGCATTGCGGACCTGGACGACGCGCTCGGCGCGGCCGAAAAAGGCTTCCGGGTGTGGCGCCGGACCGCGCCCAGCGAACGCGCGGCCGTGCTGCGAAGCGCAGCACGGCTCATGCGCGAGCGCATCGACACCATTGCGCACGCCATCACGCTGGAGCATGGCAAGCCGCTCCTGGAGGCTCGCCTGGAAGTGATCCGAGGCTGTGAATTCCTCGAGTGGGATGCGGGCGAGGCGGTGCGCACCTATGGCCGCGTGATTCCGAGTGCGCACGGCACCCGCTACATCGTGCATCACCAGCCCGTCGGCACGGTCGCGGCATTCTCGCCGTGGAACTTCCCGATGAGCCAGCCGGCACGCAAGATCGGCGGTGCCATCGCCTCGGGCTGCTCGATCATCCTCAAGGCAGCCGAAGAAACTCCGGCCGGCGCACTGCACATTGCCCGCGCGCTCCACGATGCGGGTTTGCCACCGGGCGTGCTCAATCTGGTCTTCGGCGATCCGGCCGAGATTTCCGGATACCTGATTCCCCAGGACCAAGTTCGCCTCGTCGCCTTCACCGGTTCGACCAACGTCGGGCGCCATCTCACGACGCTGGCATCGCAGCACATGACGCCCGTGCTCATGGAACTAGGCGGCCATGCGCCCGTCATCGTGTGCGATGACGTGGACGTGCGGGACGCGGCGCTGATGTCCGCCAATCGCAAGATGCGCAATGCAGGCCAGGTCTGCACGTCGCCAACCCGGTTCTTCGTCGACGAGAAGGTCTTCGACGAGTTCGTGGAGATCTTCGCTGCGCGCGCTCGCGCCCTTCGCGTGGGCGACGGCATGACGCCTGGGGTGGAGATGGGCCCGCTGGCCAACCGCCGCCGGGTCCGGGCACTGGCCGAACTGGTGGAAGACGCCACGACAAACGGTGCCCGCTTGGTCACCGGCGGCAAGCGCATCGACCGCCCGGGCTACTTCTTCGAGCCCACCGTCCTGGCCGACGTGCCTGCCGGCGCCCGGGTCATGGGTGAGGAGCCTTTCGGTCCGCTGGCCATCGTCAACCCGGTGGGCTCGCTGGACGAGGCGATCGCGCAGGCCAATGCCGTGCCCTTCGGCCTGGCGGCCTATGGCTTCACCCACAGTGCAGCCCGGGCGGATCGGATGGCGGAAGACGTCGAGTGCGGCAACTTCTCGATTAATACCCTGGAGGCGTCGCTGCCGGAGACGCCTTTCGGCGGCGTCAAATCCAGCGGCTACGGCCGCGAAGGTGGCAGCGAGGGACTGCATCATTACATGGCCGTCAAGAACGTCTCGCACTTCATGCAAATCGAGCCCGCGTCCGCCAAGAGCTCCGGAGACTAGGCCAGGACTGCAGATGCCGCCTCGATCTCCGCGTGGGCCGAGTACGCACGCTCACACATCGTGGACTGCCGATGGCGGTCCTCAGGATTGAAAACATTTAAGTCACCATGCTGAATTCCGAAGCCAATCTCCTTCACCACATCGGCGGCCGCCGGGCGGCCAACACCTCCGGCCGCACGCAGGACGTGACGAATCCCGCCAGCGGCCGCGTCACCGGCAAGGTGGCCCTGGGCGCCAAGGCCGACGTGGACGCCGCGGTGGCGGCTGCGCAAGCAGCCTTCCCGGCCTGGGCCGATACGCCGCCGATCCGGCGTGCACGCGTGATGTTCAAGTTCCTGCAGCTGCTCAACGAGCACAAGGACGAGCTCGCCCACGCCATCACCGCCGAGCACGGCAAGGTCTTCACCGACGCGCAGGGCGAGGTTTCGCGCGGCATCGACATCGTCGAGTTCGCCTGCGGCATTCCGCAGCTGCTCAAGGGCGACTTCACCGACCAGGTGAGCACCGGCATCGACAACTGGACGCTGCGCCAGCCCCTGGGCGTGGTCGCCGGCATCACGCCCTTCAACTTTCCCGTGATGGTGCCGATGTGGATGTTCCCGGTGGCCATTGCCGCGGGCAACACCTTCGTGCTCAAGCCCAGCCCGACCGATCCGAGCCCCTCGCTGATGATTGCCGACCTGTTCAAGCAGGCGGGCCTGCCCGACGGCGTGTTCAACGTGGTGCAGGGCGACAAGGTCGCGGTCGATGCGCTGCTGGAGCACCCCGACGTCAAGGCCGTGAGCTTCGTCGGCTCCACGCCCATTGCCAACTACATCTATGAAACCGGCGCCCACCACGGCAAGCGCGTGCAGGCGCTGGGCGGCGCGAAGAACCACATGGTGGTCATGCCCGATGCGGACATCGACCAGACGGTGGATGCGCTTATCGGCGCGGGCTACGGCTCGGCCGGCGAGCGCTGCATGGCGATCAGCGTGGCGGTGCTGGTGGGCGACGTGGCGGACAAGGTGATCCCCAAGCTCATCGAGCGCACCAAGGCGCTGAAGGTGCTCAACGGCACCGACCTCGCGGCCGAGATGGGTCCCATCGTCACGCGCGCGGCGCACGAGCGCATCACCGGCTACATCGCACAAGGCGAGAAGGAAGGCGCGAAGCTCCTGGTCGATGGCCGTTCGTTCGACGGCAGCGTGGCCGGCGAAGGTTGCGGCGATGGTTTCTGGATGGGCGGCACGCTGTTCGACCACGTCACGCCCGAGATGCGCATCTACAAGGAAGAGATCTTCGGCCCGGTGCTCAGCTGCGTGCGCGTGGAGAACTTCAAGGACGCGGTGGACCTCATCAACGCCCACGAGTTCGGCAACGGCGTGAGCTGCTTCACCCGCGATGGCAACGTGGCGCGCGAATTCAGCCGGCGCATCCAGGTGGGCATGGTCGGCATCAACGTGCCGATCCCGGTGCCGATGGCCTGGCACGGTTTCGGCGGCTGGAAGAAGAGCCTGTTCGGCGACATGCACGCCTATGGCGAAGAGGGCGTGCGCTTCTATACCAAGCAGAAGTCGATCATGCAGCGCTGGCCCGAGAGCATCGGCAAGGGTGCCGAGTTCGCAATGCCCACGGCGAAGTAGCGACCCGGCTTTCATGGAAGTTCCGCCATGTCATCTCCCACGCTGAAAGTCCTGGTCCACACCATGCGCCACGAAGCCGACGGCATCGTCAGCGTCGAGTTCCGTCCGGCCACGCCCGAGGTGGACTTCCCCGCCTTCGAAGCCGGTTCGCACATCGACCTGCACCTGCCCAATGGCCTGGTGCGCAGCTACTCGCTGTGCAATCCGTCCAGCGACCGCCAGCGCTACGTGGTGGGCGTGCTCAACGACAACAAGAGCCGCGGCGGCTCGCGCTACGTGCACCAGCAACTGCGCGTGGGCAGCACCATCGAGATTTCGCACCCGCGCAACAACTTCAAGCTGGAAGAGGGCGCGGACCGCTCGGTGCTGGTGGCCGGCGGCATCGGCGTGACGCCCATCTGGTGCATGCTGCAGCGCCTGGCGGCCCTGGGCCGGCCGGTGGAAATGATCTACTGCGCACGCAACCGCAAGGAAGCGGCCTTCGTCGACGCCATCACCGCGCTGGCGCAGGACAAGGGCATTCCGCTCACCTGGCACTTCGACCAGGAGAAGGGCGCGCGGCCCAACCTGGTGGCCATGCTCGAAGGCAAGGGTGCCGCAAGCCACTACTACTGCTGCGGCCCCACGCCCATGCTGGACAGCTTCGAGAAGGGCTGCGAGCAGCTGGGCTTCGCCAACGCGCACATCGAGCGCTTTGCCGCGGTGTACATCGAGGCGCCCGCCGCCACCGAGACCTTCGTCGTCGAGTGCGCCAGGAGCGGCAAGAGCGTGGAAGTGCCGCCCGGCAAATCCATCCTCGACAGCCTGATCGAGGCGGGCCTGAACCCCGACCACAGCTGCAAGGAAGGCGTGTGCGGCGCCTGCGAGACGCAGGTGCTGGAAGCCGGCGAGATCGAACACCACGACGGCATTCTCAGCAAGCTGGAACGCCAGTCGAACAAGACCATGATGATCTGCGTGTCGCGCTGCAAGCGCGGGCCGCTGGTGCTGGACATTTGACAGCGAGTCGCCTGATCGCCGGCAGTACGGCCCCTAGGGCCGGCGCCGCTAGCGATGCAGGATCCGTCCGATCGTGGCGTAGTTGGGACCTGCAAGCCGGGAAATCGGATTGAGGAGCGCGGTATCGACCTTGCCTCCGGCGCTCATCAGCGAATCGCGCACGTGGAAGCACAAGACGTCCCCGATCATCAACCTGGTCGGCCCCTGCCCCAGTTCAATGCAACGATGAAGCCGGCATTCGACGGCAATAGGCGCATCTAAGAGACGAGGCGCGCCGACGTGCGACGAGGGCGTCGTTCGCAAACCCAGGGCATCGATCTCGCTGATGTCGCTCGGGTACTCCTCCGCGCTCGCGTGTAGCGGTGACAACAACGCGTAGTCGGCGATGTGAACGACAAACTCCTGTGTGTCGAGGATGTTTCGCGCGGTGTCTTTAAGCCCAGCGCCATCAGGCTTCTCATCGACACCGATGGCCAACATCGGTGGTGAGTGGCTCACGAATGTGAAGGAAGAAAATGGCGCCAGATTGGCGCCGCCTTTGCGCGACCTTGTGCTGACCCACGCGATGGGCCTCGGAACGACGATGCCGGTCATCACTTTGTAGGCCTCTGCGGCGGTCATCGTTTGAGGATCAAGGTACTTCATTCTTGACATCCTTGCGGGCCGCAGAGCCCGGGCACTTCAGGGTTAGTCAATGGTGACACCCGCCTCGGCAATCAGGGGCTTCATCTTGTTGGATTCATCACGCACGGAAGCGTCGAACTTTTCTGGGGTCATGGTGACTCGGCTGTAGCCCAGATCCGAGAGCTTCTTCCAGTTTCCAGGGTTCGACACCGCTTGTTCGAAGGCCTCGTGAATCTTGTTGATGATGGGCCGCGGCGTTCCCTTCTTCACGGCCACGCCAAGCCAGAAGTCCATGACCAGCGAGGGAAAGCCGATCTCTGCGGTGGTCGGGACGTTCGGCAGATGGCTGTTGCGCCTGGAATCGGCAACGGCCAGGGGAATCACCTTGCCGGTCTTCATCAGGTTCAGGGTGCCGGGCACCGCGTCGAACAGCAGATCGATTTCATTGGTCATGATGGCCTGCATGGTCGGTGGAAATCCCTTGTAGGGGACATGCGTGAACTTCGCGCCCGGAGCCGCTCTAGACAGGATATGCCCCAGGAGGTGCGGCGCAGTGCCTGATCCGAAGGAGCCGTACAGGACGCTTCCGTCAGGCGAGGACATGGTCTGCTTCAACGACTGGACGCTGTTGATCTTGCCCGAGACGTTGGCCAGCATCACCTGCGGCGCGCGAACGAGCATGGAGACGCCGTCGAAATCCCGCGCCGGAAGATAGTTGCTGCTCTTGTACAGAAAGGGGTTGACGCTGAAATCTCCGGTTTGCCCTACAAACACAGAGTAGCCATCGGCTGGCGAGGACATCATGTCACCCACGGCGATCTGCGACCCACCACCCGGCTTGTTGAAGATGACGACCGGCTGCCCCAATTGCTTCGAAAGTTCGGGCTCAATCGTTCTGACGAACGTATCTACCGCGCCGCCCGCAGGAAACGGAACCAAGACTCGAATCGGCTTGTTCGGATACGCCCCTTGCGCCTGAGATGACAGGGTCGCCCCTCCAAAAATTCCTACCGCGGCTGCGCAGAGGATGGTCTTGAGAATTGAATGTCTGGGGCTTTGAGCGGTCATGACGTTATCCGTGAGGTTGATTGAGAGTGGAGCGAACTTGCTTGAGGATTTGAGCAGCACGCTTACAACCCCGTCGACGCTGGCACGGCTGCGTCGGGATGATGAGCGGCCAGGTCGGCATGCCACTGACGCCAATCCCTGGCGGGGTGGACGGTTCCGCACGTCTTGCAGGTGCGCTCGGCGTCGCTGGTTTCATAGAACTCGGCGAACACCTTTGGCAGGTCGCTCACAATGCTCTGCAGCTGCAGCTCCTTGCGCACCACGAGCGAGCCGCAAGCGGCGCACGCCCATTCGAATGCATCCTTCACACCCAGGGGGCGCGAGCGCTCGATCACCGTGCACAGGCTGCCGGCCTCGGGCCGCTGGGGCGAGTGGCGCACATGCGCAGGCAGCAGGAACGTGTCGCCCTCGTGGAGAGTCACGCGCTCGAACTTGCCACGGTCCAGCAGCAGCAGGTGTGCGGTGCCTCGGAACTGGTGGAAGTACTCCTCGAACGGGTCGTCGTGGAAGTCCGAACGCTGGTTGGGGCCGCCCACGACCGTGCAGATCAGGTCCGAATCGACCCAGATCTGCTTGTTTCCGACAGGCGGCACGAGGTTTGCGGCGTTCTCGGCCAGCCACTTGTCAAAATTGAAGGGTCTGCCGTACTTCAGGTTCATGTTCACCTCGTCATGAAAAAGGAAAATCGCAACATCTCATTGAAGCAAATGAGGGCCTTCGTCGCTGTGGCGCGGGCGGGCAGCTTCACGCGCGCCGCGGACCAGCTGTTCATCACGCAGTCGGCGCTCTCGTCCCTGATCCGCAACCTCGAGGCTGAACTCGATTTGCGACTGCTGGACCGGACCACGCGACGCCTCGAGCTCACGGACGCAGGAACGGAACTGTTCGGCTCCCTCGAGCAACTGCTCAGTGACCTGGATCGGATGACCTCCGATCTGCGCGACGTCAGCGTGATCCGCCGCGGACGTGTCCGGATCGGCGCGACGCCGCTGCTGGCCTCCACCTTTCTTCCGGTCGCCATCCAGGCTTTTGCAGAGCGCTACCCCGAGATCACCGTCCGTGTCTTCGATGACGCCTCGGCGAAGCTGATCCAGGCCCTGGAGCAAGGAGATATCGACCTGCTCATCGCGACGCTGGACGGAGAGCATCCCGAGCTCGCAGCCACCGTGGTCCTGACAGATGTGATGGTCCTGGTCTGCCGAAGCGAGCATCGCCTGGGCGACGCACCGCAGACCACTTGGCACGACCTTCTCTCCGAACCCGTCATTGCCATGTGCAAGGGAAGCGGTTTGCGGGCCATCATGGACCACACCATGGAGTCGATCGGCGCCACGATCAGCCCTTCCCAGGAGGTGAACCATGTGGCCACTGCCATTGCCATGGTGGCGGCAGGCATGGGCATCGCCGTGCTGCCGGCCTACTCGGTCCGTTTCGGCGAGGCAGTGGGGGTCCGGGCCGTTCCGCTGGTGTCGCCGACAGTGCAGCGGCACGTCAGCCTCTCGACGCTCAAACGCAGAACGCCTTCGGCCGCGACCCAGGCCATGGCGGACCACCTGCTGGAATTCGCGCGCCAGCGCGGGGAGCGCTGAGCCCGCCGTCACAGCTCGCCTCCGTGCGAGGCCACCGTTTCCAGGATGCTGAAAGCGGTGATCCGCGAGGATTTTGGATTGGCCGGCAGTGGGCTGTTCTCGACCGACAGGCGGATCGTTCCTGCAGCACCGTGCGCGGTGAGTTCGTGGCGATTGGCGTTGGCGCCTGGCTCGGCCACCAATTCGACGGTCACGGCCAGCGGATCGCCCACGGCCAGCGCAAGCGCCGCGACAACGTTGGCGTTCTTGGGAAAACGCGCTGCCGCTTCTTCAGCACCGCCACGAAAGAAGACGGTGCTCTTGTCTATCGCCGATAGGTCGACCAGGCGCTCCGCTTCCGTACCGCGCCAGGCGGCCACGGGCTTGCACCCCCGGTAGCTCACCTGGACGGCACCGACCCGGCGCGCCGCGCGCAGGTAGTCGAGCCCTCCGAGTGCCCCGGATGGAATGAGAAGCCGGCTCCCGCCCTGACGCGCGCAATCCCACAGGCGGTTGCGCAAAGAAGAATCCATCAGGGCTCCAACCGAGGCCGCCACGACATCGCATCCCGCGCCCAGGCAAGCCGGTGCGTGACTTTGCAGGGCCGCTTGGCCCGCCACTTCCACGACCAGGTCAGGGTCTGCGGCCAGCAGATCGTCCAGGCGGGTCCACGATGGTTGCAGGTCGGCGTGGGTCTGCGTGCCCGTGACCAGCGCCCCGATGAATTCGGCGCCCGGCACATGGCCCGCCTGCAACTCGCCGGCAAGGACCTGGCCCAAGGCACCGAAGCCGATGAGGGCAATCCTACGGGGGATTCGGCGTTCCTGGGTCATCGTCCTTCGCCCGTGCTGGATGCTTGCCTGAGCATGCCCGGCTCAGAGAAGCAGGCCACTTTCGGCGAACATCTGGCGGGTCAGCGCCCGTTGCTGTTCGGTGAGGCCAAGCAAGGGACGCCGGACGGGGCCGCCGACCTGCCCGAGCAGTTCCTGCCAGTACTTCGTGTGGGCCTGCGGCGTTCCGGCGGGACGACTCTTGCGGAAGGCTTGACGTGCAGGCTCGAGGCTGTCGCGAACGGCACGCGCCTCGGTATGGCGCCCTTCGAAGGCTAGCTGGGTGTACTCGTGAATGCGCTGGTCCCTGGCTGTCTGAAGAAGAAGCGGGGGCGTGGAGCACAGGTAGAGGCGCCATCCCAGATCGATGATGTTGTCCAGCCAATCCTCTTCCGACGCGGTGCTCACCTGGATGCGGGCGCCCACCAGCTGGGTCAGCTCCGTGTAGAGCTCGCGCGGGACGCTGTACTTGATGGCCACGATGTTCGGAAGCTCGGCAATCCTGGCGCACAGCTGGGGCGACATGATGTATCCGCAATCCGGGTGGTTCCACATCGCGATGCCGATGTCCAGCGTCTCGCTCAGATGCCGGTAGTACTCGTAGACGGTCGCTTCGATGTCGTTCGCGAAATGAAGCACCGGGCTGTGCACGACGATCCAGTCCGCGCCGACCTTCTCCGCGTGGCGCGCCAGGTCGATCACCACGTCCAGGTTGGTGTCCGAGCAGGACATCACGGTGCGCGCCCGCCCTTTACAAGCTTGGGCCGCGATCTCGAAGCTGCGCTTTCTTTCGGCCACCGACATCGAGAAGAACTCGCCCTGCTTCCCGGTGACGAACAGTCCCGCCACCTTCAATGCGCCGACCCAGTGGTCGATGTTCTGTGCGAACCCCTGCTCGTCGAAGGAAAGATCGGCTCGGTAAGGCGTGGTACTCGCGGCCCATACGCCGGTGAAATGCTCTTTCGCGTAGTGCTGGGCGTTGTCCTTCGTGTACTTCATTGGCTCTTTCTGCTGGTTCAGCGTGTGGATGCGCAAGGCGCGCATCAGCGGGGACGCTTTGGATGGGAAGGTCCTGCGATGCCTGGCTGGACAAGGCATGTGAGGTGTTGCGTGCGGCGTGATTCGGCCATGGCCTGGATTACAGACTGCCACGCGACCCGCAACAAACGGGAAATTTCGAATGACTCAGAAAGTCAGTCGCTGAATCAAGGTCGCGGTGGGCCGTGCACGGGTCGTCGACCCTCTCGCTGCTCGCTTCAGGACGAGTAGCGGGATCGAGCGGGACGGCCATGCAGGCCGGGGCGCGCGCTTTGCGCGCAAGCGTTCCAGCCGCCTAGCAGGCTGCTGAAATACCTCGCCCTGGACAGCTGAACTTGGTCCCAGAGGGTGTGTCCGCAGGACAATGCGGCATGCGCGGATCCGGCACCTTCACCGAGAGCCTTTTCAGCATCAAGAAGTTGGACGACTTCGTGCCAGCGACGCACCCGCTGCGAGCCATCCGCGCGATGGTCAATGACGCGCTCAGCCAGCTCGAAGACCTGTTCGCAGGGATGTATGAAGATGCCAGTAAGGGAGGACGTCCCAGCATCGCCCCACAGAAGCTGCTGCGCGCAATGCTGCTGCAGGTGCTGTACTCCGTGCGCTCGGAACGACTGCTGATGGAACAGGTGCAATACAACCTGCTGTTTCGCTGGTTCATCGGACTGTCGATGGAAGACAGCGTCTGGGTGCCCACCGTGTTCAGCAAGAACCGTGAGCGTCTGATCGAACACGATGCCGTGGTGGCGTTCTTCAATGAAGTGCTCGCGCAGGCCGAGCGCAGAGACTGGTTGTCCCAGGAGCACTTCAGCGTGGACGGCACGCTGATCCAGGCCTGGGCCAGCCACAAGAGCTTTATGCCCAAGGACCGCAGCGATAGCGGCGGCGATGGCGATGGCGGTGATGGAGGCGACTTCCGGGGCCAGCCGCGCAGCAACGACACCCACGCATCGAAGACAGATCCCGACAGCCGGCTGTACCGCAAAGGCAAGACGGCCAGCGAGCTGCGCTTCATAGGCCACACGCTCATGGAGAACCGCAACGGCTTGATCGTCAATGCCATGGTCACTCAGGCCGATGGCTATGCCGAGCGCGAAGCGGCCAAGGCCATGATTGCCGACGCCCGGCAAGCCAACCCCGAAGCGCCGATCACCCTGGGCGCCGACAAGGGTTACGACGCGGCGGAGTTCGTCGCCGAGTTGCAGCGGCTCGAAGTTACGCCGCACGTGGCGCAGAACACATCGGGGCGCCGCTCGGCGGTGCCTGATGAGGTTGCCCAGACCCATGGCTACGATTTGTCGATGAAGTGCCGCAAGCGCATCGAGCAAGGCTTCGGCTGGACCAAGACCATTGGTCAGTTGCGGCAAGTGATGGTGCGTGGGCTCAAGAAGGTGGACCAGGTATTCGTGCTGAACGTGACCGCCTACAACCTCGTGCGCATGCGTTCGCTGGGACAACTCCGTCTGCGGGCAGCGGGATGACTAGAAAAGGGGCAAAAAGCAGCCCTTGCGCGGCCCGAATCACCCTCGAAATGCGTCTTCGGGCTCCCCGCTGAGTGCTCGAAATCATGTTCCCAGCAAGGCAGAGGTGCGTGCCGGCGCTGAGTATTTCAGCAGCCTGCTAGGACTGGCCAGCGGCTCGGACCGTTTCCGCGAAGTCGCGTTGGGCCGCGAGGACCAGGCGAAGCATGGCATCGTGGGCGGCAACGCTGTCCTTGCGCGCGAAAGCGTTGCGCAGTTCCTGGTAGCCAGTGATCACCGCCAGTCGCCGCGCGGGATCGCCCAGCGTCATGCGTCGCACCAGCGCCACCTGGTCCGCATAGCGGCCGATGCCAGCGGCCAGCCGGGTGTTGCGCACCGCCGCGAGCCAGGCGTCGCGGAACTGGCGGCCGGCGCCAAATGCACCGGTCGCGTCATCCGACTCGTGCGCCCGCTGCGCTTCGGCAAGGGCGGCGTCCACTTGCTGAAGCTGCGCGCTCGTGATGTCACGCGCGGCCAGGGCGGCGGCCCGGGGCTCGAGAAGCAGGCGCAGCTCGAAGACGTCCTCGACGTCTTGCGGCGTCAGGGTGGGCACCTTGTAGCCTCGCGGGGTGCTCACCAGGTAGCCCTCGGCCACCAGTTGGAGAAGCGCCTGGCGCACGGGCACCCGTGAAACGCCCAGGTTGTTCGCGATGTCGGCTTCGACGAGTCGCTCGCTGGCGCCCAGCAGCCCGCCCCGCAAGCGTGCGAGAAGGTAGTCATAGGCAGCCGCGCTCAAGCTAGGTTGAGCGGCGGCGGAGTTTTCTTCTCTTACTTGCATTGGGGTGAGGAAGATGCGAAGCCGCGAGCTTAAGGCGCCCCCGAAGGTGTCTCCGTGATCAAAGACTGCTGCGGCTCAAAGTGCGGAGAGCCAACCGGATTTCAGTATACCTATTAAGCCGGATACACAAGCAAAAGTCGCCTGCGGCCCAGGGTCAGTTCAAGCATGGCCAAAAATATCTTGAGATTTGTTGGAGTTTCAGTATACTTTACAAGCCACATAATGATATTTACATGAACCTCAAGCAAGTTGGTTCCGCGCAAATCGCGGCGCTCGTGCAAGGCGACAAGGTGCACAAGGACCTCTATCTCAGCGAAGAGCTATTTGCAATCGAGCAGCGCGAACTGTTCGGCAGCACCTGGTCCTTCCTGGGCCATGCCAGCCAGATCGCCGAGTCCGGCGATTTCTTCACGGTTGACGTCGCGGGGCAGTCCTTGATCGTCCTGCGCGATGACAAGGGCGAAATCCGGGCACTGCACAACCGTTGTGCCCACAAGGGAGCGCAGCTGCTCACCACCGAATCCGGCCGGCTGAGCGGGCGCTTCCTGCGCTGTCCCTACCATGCGTGGTCGTATCGGCTGGATGGCGCGCTGGCGGCCTACCCGCTTCGCTCGGGCTACGAGAACACGGGTCTTCTGGCCTGCGAATCCGGGCGGGGCCTGTCGCCGGTCGCCGCCTTGCATGTCTACCGCGACTTCATCTTTGCGCGCCTGAACGCTGGCGGCCCCACATTCCACGAGTACTTCGGCGACGTCCTGCCCACCATCGACCTGATGGTCGACCGCTCTCCCGTCGGCCGCCTGGAGATTGCCGGCGGCGTGCTGCGCAACGTCGTTCACTGCAACTGGAAGCTCTACCTCGAGAACGTCAACGACTCGGTGCATCCGGTGTCGACGCACGAGTCGGCGGTGCGCGCCGCGCAAGCTGTTGCGCGCGACCGCGGAGCGGAGCCGATGCCCCTGGCCTTCGAGCAGATCCTTCCGTTCGGAGAACGGTACGAGTTCTTCGAAGGCATGGGCGGGAAAGTCTTTCCGAACGGCCACAGCATCTCCGGAACGCGCTTCAGCGTTCACTCGGGGTACGGGAACCTGGGCGAGTACGTGAAGGACCTGCAGGCCGCGCACGGGGAAGAGCGAGCGAAACAGGTCCTCGAACAAGCCCCGCAGAACACCGTCCTCTATCCCTGCCTGGCCATCAAGGGCTCGCCCCAGACCATCCGGGTAATTCGGCCCATCGCGGTCGACAAGACCGTCATCGAAGCCTGGAACTTCCGCACCGTGGGTGGTCCGGACCTCCTGCTGGATCGCGCACTGACCTACAGCCGCCTAGTCTTCTCGCCGATGTCCGTGGTGGCGCACGACGATCTCCACCTGTTCGAGTCCCAGCAGAAGGGCTTGCGATCGGGGCCCAACCCGTGGGTGAGCCTGCATCGCGACCACGTGCCCGGCGAGTCCGACCAGCAGACGGTCGAGACCAGCGGCACCAGCGAGCTGCTGATGCGCAACCAGTATCGCGCATGGGCTAAGTTCATGACGCTGAACATGAAGGATGCATGAGATGTCGGTGCCCGAGTGTGTCGAGCTCATCTACCGAGAGGCCTTCCTGCTCGACGAAGGCCGCTATGAAGAATGGCTGCAGCTGTTCTCGCCTGGCGGGCGCTACTGGGTTCCCTTGAGCAGATCCCAGGGCGAGCGTGACGCCCGGCTGTCGATTGCTGACGAGGACATGGACCTGCTTCGCTTGCGCGTCGAGCGACTGGCGTCCGGCCGGGCGCATTCGCAGCAACCTGCCAGCGTCATGCAGCACGTGCTGCAACAGCCCATGCTCGGCGAAGAGAGCACCGACACCCGCGTCTTCCGAACCGCTTTCACCTACTCGGAATGCCGACAGGACGAGGTCGTCGTTCTGCACGGCCACTACGTTCACCGGCTGGTCCGGCTCGATGGGCAATGGCGCATCGAGCTCAAGCGGGTCAACCTGCTCAACGCAGCAAGCCGCCTGCCGATGATCCAGCTCTTTCCGTGAGCGCGAGCATGACCGCATCGGCACTTCACGACCGGCTGCAATTCGACGTCGAGAACGGGCAGGTACTCGACGAAGACCGGCGCTACGTCCTGCTGCGCGCAGACGTTCTCATGGGCATCTTCGAAAGCCTGTCCGAAGGTGCGGCCGAGGACGCGCTGATGGCGTTCCGGGATTCGGTAAACCGCTACGGCAGTGCCAGCGTCCGCGCCTACGCGAACCCCGCGAACGCCGACCCCGCGCCCCTGCTGGCCAGCGTCGCCGCCGGGGCGGCATCGCTCGGCTGGGGGCGATGGCATTTCGAGTGGGACGAAACGACGTGCCGGCTGCGCGTCTTCAACAGTCCGTTTGCCCGGGCCCACCGTGCGCAGGGCGAGGCTTGCGCTCCGATCGTCGGCATGCTCTCGGCGGTTTGCAGCCACATCTGGCAAGTGCCCGTCCTCGTGAGCGAGAGCGACTGTTTTGCGTGCAGATCACATGCCTCCAGCCCGCAAGAGGAAGCGGTCTGCACTTTCGAAGCCACCCGTCAACCACCAATCTGAGCATCCGATGAGCACTGTTTACGACCGATTCCGCGCGAGCGCCTTGCAACGCGGAGATGCCGACTTCCTCTGCGTCGAAGAGGTCACCGCGGCCAACTACGGCATCGAAGCGCAAACCATCTCCTGGCGGGCTGCGATTGAGCGAGTCGAGGCGCTGAAGGAGGCGTACTCGGAAGCCGGATATGGCCACGGACATCGCGTCGGCCTGCTGCTTGAAAACCGACCGGACCATCTGTTTCACTGGCTCGCGCTCAACGCCCTGGGCGCCTCGGTGGTTCCGATCAGCGCTGAAATGCGCTCTGCCGAGCTGGAATACCTGATCGGGCATGCGCAGCTGGCATTGGCCATGGTCCTTCCGGGCCGGCTCGAGGTCGTGCAGAAAGCTGCAGCCGTGGTCGGCATCGAGACCCAGGTCGCCACGGCAGACGCAACGCGCATCCCGCGCCCGGCTGCGCAGGCGCCGCTGTCCGCCCGGCCCGGCCTGCACAGCGAGTGCGCGCTGCTCTACACCTCCGGCACGACCGGGCGTCCCAAGGGCTGCCGCCTGTCCAACGACTATTTCCTGCACATCGGCGACTGGTACACGACGCTCGGAGGCTG
>Ga0307405_10000094_pt1 | contig 37829 bp, 32 predicted proteins | sample 322Cmetagenome_2_FD_203311 | JGI IMG/M metagenome (GOLD analysis project Ga0307405, IMG submission 203311) | Maize rhizosphere microbial communities from greenhouse at UC Davis, California, United States - 322HYB-C-1 | ecosystem: Host-associated > Plants > Roots > Rhizosphere > Soil | place...
AAATCTTCGATGTTTACAACGGTTTTATCGCCATAAACTTTTTGTAAATTCTTAACTTCTAAAATCATAATTATTCTCTAAAGCCTTCGGCTATTTTATAACGTTGTAATTCTAATCTTTTTGCAATGTAATTAACCCAAAAGCTCCTTAATAATAACATGGCCAGACCAAAAACAGATACGGCAACCAAACCCCAGTAAGGTTTGTTGAGCATGCCAAACGGCACATAAATTAATATTGGCGTAAGTGCATAAGGAAACATTAACAACCATTGGGTAGCACCGGTACCCTGGTAATTAAAACTTGCCGCTTTGGTAATATCTAATCTTTTATAGTTTAATGTAGCAAGATAGAGCACCACTACGGTACCAAAACCAATGTTGTATAAATAGGCTGCCAGGTGTAAGAGCAATAACTTCGGACTTAAAAACCCGTAAAAACTCGCCAGTAAGGTAATAATGGTACAGCCTATGGTAAAAAGTAAAAATTTAGCCCTGATGTAATCTTTAAAATTGATTTTATTGGCTAATATCCCGTCAAAATGGGCACTTTGCCATGCAAACATAAACTGGCCATAAATAATAATAGAAACACCTGTCATAAAAATTGCGCCGAACATCATTTGTCCGAAAGCATCGCGGTCTATTGCTTTTTCTTTATAAAAAATAAAGCCGTAGAACAGGAAGAAGAAACCAAGAATAACCGAAGAACGAGGACGTTTGTGGCGAAGGATTAGTTTCAGTTCCAAGGCTGCGAGTTCACCAACTTTACCAAAGCGGTTAAGGAAAGCATAATCGGTACTGCCTTTTTTCTCTTGCTTTGTACTTAATTCTTCTACGTATAAATTTTTACGCAAGAAATTAGAATTGAAGTAAAAAATAGCAACCGCAGCAATTGTAAATGCAAAACCATAAAAAGGCTGTGCAGCGATGGCCCTGAAAACCACATCAGAACCTGCCATGATTGAAATAACCTTATAATATTCTAAAGCAGCAAAGGCCGCAATAATAACCAGGCCTAAAAAGGTATAAAGTGTATTGGTGATCGATTTCCGCTTGATGTACAACACCAGATAGTTATTAAAAATCATGATCGAAAATATAGAAACGATATACATAATTGTAACCAGGGCTCCGTACTCAACAGAAATTTTAATGAAACAAAAAGGCAGAAAAATAAAGAATGGCCAGATATTAAATGCCGAGAATAATGCCTTAACATTTAAAAAATTAATAATCTTACTCTTCTGGATCTTTAGGTGCAAATAAGGAATAATACTAAGGGTTGGTAGCTCCTGAAACTGCATACGCATGATAAAATCGAATGCAAAATAATAGAGGATAATGCCGTTAAAGCTTGTTAGAATGTTTTGATCTGGAAAAATTTTCGGAAGAAAAATACTCATGCCAAAGCCTATCCCAACGGCTACTGCAAAGAAGTAGAGCATAAAAAAACCCAAAACAATCTGGCCAGCAATACTACTGCCTCTGTTTCGCGAACGCCAGAAAGATTTTCTTTGATGGCTTAAAAAAGTACTCAGCATATTTAGTTTAGGTGTTTGATTTTAGTCAATATACTTATTAGTATGCATTAGGCAGAAAATGTTACACTAATATTTGTATTTGTCTTTCCAGTTCTGCTTAAGCTTTTCACGCAACTTCTCTTCTGCAGGGTTTTTCCCTGGATCGTATAGTTTAGTGCCGCTTAATTCTTCTGGAAAATATTCTTGCGGTGAAAAATTGCCTTCATATCCGTGCGAATATTGGTAATCTTTTCCATAACCGATATTTTTCATCAGTTTGGTCGGTGCATTACGGATATGCAAAGGCACGGGCAAATTTCCGGTCTGCTTAACCAAAGCCTGTGCTTTATTAATAGCCTCATAAGATGCATTGCTTTTAGGCGAACTGGCCAGATAGGTTACACACTGCGATAAAATAATCCGCGCCTCCGGATAACCGATTACATTTACTGCAGTAAAACAATTATTGGCCAAAAGCAGGGCATTGGGGTTGGCATTGCCAATATCTTCTGAAGACAAGATCAGTAACCTACGGGCAATGAACAACGGATCTTCACCTCCTTCTATCATCCGGGCCAGCCAATAAACGGCGGCATTGGGATCGCTACCACGGATGGATTTAATAAAAGCCGAAATGATGTCGTAGTGTTGTTCTCCGGCTTTATCGTATAACGCAAGGTTCTGTTGTGCATGCGCCAGCACATTTTCGTTGGTGAGTACAATTTTATTTCCACCAATGCCATTAATGGCAATTTCGAGCACGTTTAACAATTTCCGCGCATCACCACCCGATAAACGGATCAATGCTTCGTGCTCTTTTATAGTAATCTTCTTCTCTGAAAGAATGTTATCTTTTTTAATGGCTGTTTCCAATAAACCCGCTAACTCCGTTTCGGTTAACGATTTTAAAATATAAACCTGGCAACGGGAAAGTAAAGCGGAGATTACCTCGAAAGATGGATTTTCGGTTGTTGCACCAATTAAGGTGACCAAACCTCTTTCTACTGCACCTAACAAACTATCTTGTTGCGACTTACTAAAACGGTGAATCTCATCGATAAACAGAATGGGCAAGCCTAAAAAACTATCCTTCAGCTGTGCAGCCCTGTCGATTACGTCCCGAATATCCTTCACACCACTGTTAATGGCGCTTAAGTTAAAAAACGGACGATCTAATGCCTGCGAAATGATATAGGCCAAAGTTGTTTTACCCACACCTGGAGGTCCCCAAAAAATCATGGAAGGAAGCTGACTGCTTTCGATCGCTTTGCGTAAAACCGCACCTTCTCCAACTAAATGCTGTTGACCAACATATTCATCGAGATTTTGAGGGCGCATACGTTCGGCTAAAGGAGGCAGGTTTTGCATAATGGTAAATATATAAAAATTGATTATTTTGTTTGTCGATAATTTACTAACCAAATATTGAAAGCATAACTGTTTTAAAACAAAAGGACGAATGCTTAGTTCTAATTTATTATTATGGACATTAAAAACTTAGATCACCTTGTACTAACGGTTGCCAATTTAGAAAGCACCTGCAGGTTTTACAGCCTTGCCCTGGGAATGGAAATTATTGAATTTGGCGAAAACAGAAAAGCCTTGAAATTTGGGAATCAGAAAATTAACCTGCACCAATACGGAAGTGAGTTTGAACCAAAAGCTTTCAAACCTATGCCCGGAACAGCCGATCTATGTTTTATTACCGATTTCCCCTTGCGCGAGGTGATGCAGGAACTTAAAGAAAAATGCATCGAAATTGAGGAAGGGCCTGTGGAACGCACCGGCGCCAATGGGAAAATTATCTCCATTTACCTCCGCGATCCGGATATGAATTTGATTGAGGTGAGTAATTATTTGTAGATGTATCGTTAGTTTTTTGCCACGGAAGCACAGATTAACATATAGAAAAAGTCGTCATCTCGACTGAAGCGCAGTCCCGAACGTTCGGGAGAGAGATCTAGCTAGCTAGATTTCTCGACTGCGTTGCACTCCGCTCGAAATGACGACAAATGGCACAAAAATCTAATCCTCAATTTTAGAATGGTGTTTGGTATCTTTCATGGTGGTATATAAAATCAACGAGATTAAAATACATCCGGTTACATACCAGTAGAAATAATTTTCGTGCCCGATATTCTTAAACCATAACGCAAAATATTCTGCCGTTCCACCGAAAATGGCAACAGTTAATGCATAGGGTAAGCCTACGCCCAAAGCCCTGATTTCGGCAGGGAACAGTTCTGCTTTAACTACAGCATTAATACTCGTATAGCCGCTCACAATAATCAAGGCGCCAATCATCAGCAAGAATATGATAGCAGTATTGGTTTCTCCAGCCAAACCTGTTAAAATGGGATAGGTACATAAAGTACCCAATACACCAAAACCGATTAATAAAGGTTTCCGTCCAATTTTATCAGATAACAGACCGAACAGCGGCTGCATAATGGCAAAAACCAACAGCGAAACGAATGATAAGGTTGTCGAGGTTTCTTTACTCAGGTGAACCGTATTGACCAGAAATTTCTGCATATAAGTACTAAACGTATAAAAGGCAATTGTTCCGCCCAAAGTTAAGCCTACTACGGTAAAAACTTCCTTTGGATATTTCATCAGTACCGCAATGCCACCTTTTTTGTCTGCCGAGGTTTTGCTTTTAAAAGCCGAGGTTTCGTCGATATGTCTACGTAGATACAGCGCGATGAAAGAAAGTATGGCACCGATAAAAAATGGAATCCGCCAGCCCCATTCATGCAGTTCGGCAGGTGTAAGTAACCAGTTTTGCAAGATTAATTGAATACCCAAAGCCAGTAACTGCCCACCAATTAAAGTAACGTATTGAAAGCTTGAATAAAAGCCTCGATGTTTTTTGGTGGCCATTTCGCTGAGGTAAGTGGCAGAAGTTCCATATTCGCCACCGGTACTCAAACCCTGAATCAATCTTGCAAAAATGAGTAATAAAGGAGCTGCGATTCCAATCTGTTTGTAACCTGGGGTTAAACCGATAATTAATGAGCCTATCGCCATGATGAGCACAGAAAGTGTCATTGAACGTTTTCGCCCTAGCTTATCGGCAATGCTGCCAAACAGCCAGCCACCGATAGGCCGCATTAAAAAGCCTACTGCAAAAATACCTGCAGTATCTAATAACTGTGCGGTTGGATTACTATTCGGGAAAAAGGCAGGAGAAAAATAAAGTGCAAAGGCAGAATAGGTATACCAATCGTACCACTCCACAAGATTACCAACCGAACCGCCAAATATAGATTTTAACCGGTATTCCACATCCTTAATTTCGTTCTGTTGTAATGCTTTTTCCATAGTATATAATGATTGAATGAGAGCGTTTTGAATGATTGAATGAAATTTAATTTAAACAACAGTTCTTAACCAAAAATATAATAATTTTATAAGGAAAGAGCTGAGTCCTTTTCACTTTATTCACCCGCTCCTTCCATCATTCAAAATTCAATCATTAATAAATGAAAGATAATTTTTCTACCCAATCTGCTGATTACGCTATTTACAGGCCAACATATCCCCAGGAATTGTTTGATTATCTTTTTAATCTAGTAAAAAACAAAGAGACCGCCTGGGATTGTGCTACAGGAAATGGTCAGGTTGCGCGTGTACTGGCCCAACATTTCGATGCCGTTTATGCGACAGATATCAGCGAGAATCAATTAAAAAATGCTTTTCAACTACCAAATATTACTTACAAAGTGGAACCAGCGGAACAGACATTGGTGGGTAATGCTAGTTTCGATCTGATTACGGTGGCACAGGCTATCCATTGGTTTAATTTCGAAGCATTTTACGCTGAGGTAAAAAGAACACTAAAACCAAATGGCCTTTTCGCGGTGATTGGTTATGGACTAATGTTTATCGATAAAAAAGTGGACAAGGCTGTACATAAACTTTACGAAGACATTTTGGGTAAATATTGGGACAGCGAACGCCATTATATTGAAGAAGGTTATAAAACCATCCCTTTTCCTTTTGAAGAGATCGTTGCTCCTCATTTTCAGATCAAAACCACCTGGAATTTTAACCAAATGATCGGCTATTTAAATACCTGGTCTTCTTTACAGCACTATAAAAAGGCGAATGAACGCAACCCATTAGAGTATATGTTTACCGAATTAAAAGAAGCCTGGGGCGATGATGCGGAGAAAGATGTTCATTTCCCGGTTTTACTGCGGATTGGGAGACTAGGTTAACCGCAAAGAAAAAAAAGGCAGGCGCAAAGTGCACAAAGCGGGTACATAACCGGTCCTCTGCGCCTCTCGGCGAAATCCTTCGCGTTCTTTGCGGTTAAAAATGCAAAAACTATTTCAACAACTCCAGAATACCCAAAACAGTAAGCTTCTTCTGCTCACCGCTTTGCATATCTTTTAGGGTAAGTTCTCCGCTTGCAATTTCATCCCCGCCGATTAAAATTACATAAGGAATGTTCTTCGCATCGGCATAGGCCATTTGTTTTTTTAGTTTCGCCGAACTTGGGTACAACTCTGCCGAAATCCCTGCATTTCTGAATTGCTGCACAATTGGCAAAGCATATTTTTCAGCTTCTGTATCAAAATTACTGATCAACACTTTTGTGCCAACCTCTGCCGAGGCAGGGAAAAGGTTAAGTTCTTCTAGTACATCATAAATACGGTCGGCACCGAAAGAAACACCAACTCCGGTTAAATCTTTTAAACCGAACATACCGGTTAAGTCATCGTAACGGCCACCGCCACCAATGCTACCCATGGCTACTTCGTTGGTTTTAACTTCGAAAATGCAGCCGGTATAGTAGTTTAAACCTCGCGCTAAAGTAATATCCAATTCCAGTTTAGCCGTTAACGGCAAGCCATAAGAAATCAAACTTTCTACATATTCAAAAACCTGTTCAATTTCTGCAACACCTTTTAAACCTGTTTCTGATTGTGCCAAAACGGTTTTCAAACTAGTTAGCTTTTCTTCGTTGGTGCCTTCTAACAAAATTACCGGACGAAGTTTTTCTAAATCCGCTTCAGTAAAACCACGTTCCAACAATTCTTTACTTACACCATCTAAACCGATTTTATCCAGTTTATCGATGGCCACGGTCATATCGATAATTAAATCTGGTTTACCAATAATCTCAGCAATACCCGATAAAATTTTTCGGTTGTTAATTTTTACGCTGAAATCTTTCAAACCCAATTTGCTCAAGGCTTCATTGTAGATTAAAATAAATTCAGCTTCGTTCAATAAACTTTCAGATCCCACCACATCCACATCACACTGATAAAACTCACGGTATCTGCCTTTTTGCGGACGGTCTGCACGCCAAACAGGCTGCACCTGAAAACGTTTGAAAGGCAAAGTAATTTCGTGCTGGTGCATCACTACATAACGCGCAAAAGGTACCGTTAAATCGTAACGCAAGGCTTTTTCAGAGATTAGCGGAATCAGTTTATTGCTATTATCTTCATCTGCAAAATCGAAAGATTTCTTTTTTGGATCTTTAAGAAATTCGCCACTGTTTAAAATTTTAAAAATCAGTTTATCGCCTTCATCACCATATTTCCCTGTCAAAGTAGAAAGATTTTCGAAACTTGGAGTCTGAATTTCTGCGTAACCATATTTTCTGAAAACCATTTTAATGGTATCATAAATAAAATTGCGTTTTACCATTTCAACCGGAGAAAAATCGCGGGTACCTTTTGCTAATGAGGGTTTAATAACTGACATAGCCGCAAAAGTACAAAAATGTAAGGTTTATTAACCACAGAGTTTTTAAAAGAAGGCAGTGGTGTTATTATGAACCACAAAGACACCAAGAACACAAAGAAGTTTTTCTATTTCAATAAACAAGTCACTCGAAGGCAAATCAATCAATTGTTTTGGTGTTCTTTGTGCCTTGGTGGTGATAGAATGAAAAATTACTTCCCCAAAACCTCTTTCACCAATTCCCGATTTGGTTTCGATACCGGAATTTTATCGCCACTATCCATTAAAAGTGTTCCGCCATCTTCCTTAAGCCAGCTTTTTACAAATATCGGGTTAACCAAATGGCTTTGATGTGCCCGTACAAAACCGTGGGGTTTTAGCAGATCGGAATATTCTTTTAATGATTTCGAAATCAGCAGCTGATCACCGTCGCTAAAAAAGAAATTGGTATAATTGTTATCTGCCTCGCACCTGATGATTTCTTCGATACCAACATATCTAATTTCATTCTGTTGAGGTAATGCTATTCTGGTATTTCCTTTAACCGATTCCTTTTTGTCGATTCTTTCTTCAATAGTAGGGTTTTGATAAGCAAGCGGAGGGGCAAAATTTATGGCTACTGTATTCGGGGCAGCGTTTGATGATGTATTACGGTTTTTTTTAATCAAAAAGTAGATCAGCATAAAAATGCCACCAAAAAACCCGAAAAAGACAAGGCCTGCTATCAAGAGCATTATTATTTCGGGTGCACCTAACATGGCAGCATGAGCTGCCTGTATGCCATAAGCAAGAATAAAAGTTGACCCGAAAATTATCTTATTTTTCATTTACTACACGCTTAGATCTTTTGAATAAATATAGACATAAGAAAACAAAACCGATCATTACAGCTATTGAGATAAAGCCAACCATAATGAGGAGAATTATTTCGGGTCCACCGATAGTCGCAGCATGGACAATTTGCAGGTCTATAAAAATGATAAAAAAGAGTAAAAATAATAATTGTTTCATGTTGATTGATTTAAATGGTGCAACGAAAGTAGTGACGTGTTATCCATTTAAAAATCAACATTGAGAATAAGTCGGTTTGCAATGAGAATTGATGGGCAGACTTTTAGTATTTTACAAAGGCCTAGCCCCCAGCTTTTTTCACTTTGTATCCATCCTTCTGAAGGATGCCCATTACTTTATCGCGTACATCGCCCTGGATCATAATTTCGCCGTCTTTAACTGAGCCACCTACACCACATTTGGTTTTAAGCATTTTGCCCAATACTTCTAAGTCTTCAGTACGCCCTCTAAAACCGGTAATTAAGGTTACCGCCTTACCACCACGGTTCTTTTTATCGAGCATTACCCTTAAATCCTGTTGATTGTTTGGCGAAGTAACGGTATCATCAACTTCCTCTTCGTATTCGAATTCTGGATTGGTAGAATACATAATTCCGCCAAGATCACTTAAACTATTTTTCTTTGGTTTCATGTTTTATAAAAGTTCATTGGTTCACTGGCCACTTGTTCATTAGTTTGGGTGCATAGCCTAACAATTCGTTGCAGGGCAAGATTTGAGTGTGCGAAGCAATCTATTTTATCAGGAATCAACACCAACCGCCGCACGCTTAGCGCCACACTCAAGGAACAATTACTTTGAGCGAGAGTGGATTTACTACCGCGTGTATCTCTGTCCCCATTTGTAAAGGCTCACCATCTACATGCACTGCGCCAGCTTTTTCTCTCGTAATTTTAATGTTTTTGCCTTTAATAATTTCAATCATGTCTGATGTTTCGGCCTTCCCCCTTAACATTACATAACCCAATAATGGCAATTTTATTATCGGAAAAGGTTTAATAATGCAAACATCAAGCAAACCATCTTTTACCGAAGCATTGGGTGCGATATAAACATCGTTGCCATACTGCGATGAATTGGCTATGCTAATGGCAAAAGCTTTTCTGGTATATTCGGCGCCATCAATGTTTAACAAATAAGTTTGGGCTTTATAGTTAAAAACCTCCTTAAAACCCAGCTTTACATAACCTGATAGGCCGCGTTTTTTATCTTTCGAAAAAACAGCGCTCAAATGGGCATCGAACCCCATGCCAGCCAGATTAAAAAAACATTTGTTATTGAACTCGGCAGTATCAATCTCATCAACCTTAAAATTATTGATCAGGGAAAGTGCATACCTTAAATTTTTCGATATTCTTAAAAACCTGGCAAGGCCGTTTCCAGATCCAAGCGGTAAAATCCCCAAAATCTTTTTGTGTTTTAATACTTTACTGGCCACCTCATTAATAGTCCCATCGCCACCTGCAGCAACAATTACATCGAAATTTTTAGTCGCGGCTTCATCTGCCAATTCGCCGGCATGACCAACATATTCGCTAAAAACAAAGTTCGGGCTAAACTTTTCCTTATCCAGATATTGATCAATAAAATCAGGGATGCGTAATTTTCCTCGCCCACCAGAGATAGGGTTTATAATAAATAGGATATTGATCTTTGTGTGCAAAGTGTAAGAATGAATGCACAAAATAATCTATAATTTTTGAAATAAAGAAAATATGCTAATTTTGCACCAGTAAAAAAGTGGATTGATTTGCTATCCCGACACCTCGGGACCGGATTGCAACCACTTAAAAAAATTGCTAATGCCTCCTTTCAATCATTTAAACACCTGTTTCCAAGGGGTTTGGCAAGTATTAATTTGTTTATTTACCATTAATTTATTTAATAAATGTCATATTTATTTACATCAGAATCTGTTTCTGAAGGCCACCCGGATAAAATCGCCGATCAAATTTCGGATGCATTAATTGATAACTTTTTAGCTTTCGATCCAGAATCAAAGGTTGCTTGCGAAACTTTGGTAACTACAGGTCAGGTTATTTTGGCTGGTGAGGTAAAATCTAAAACATATTTAGATGTACAACAGATTGCCCGCGATGTAATCAAGAAAATTGGCTATACCAAAAGCGAATATATGTTTGAGGCCAACTCTTGCGGAATTTTATCGGCAATACACGAGCAATCTCAAGATATTAACCAAGGCGTAGATAGAAGTAACAAAGAAGAACAAGGTGCTGGCGATCAAGGTATGATGTTTGGTTACGCAACAAACGAAACCGAAGATTATATGCCTTTGGCATTAAATCTTTCCCATAAATTATTACAGGAACTTGCTGTTTTACGCCGCGAAAATAACGAAATCACTTATTTACGCCCGGATGCAAAAAGCCAGGTTACTTTAGAGTACAACGATAACAATAAACCGGTGCGTATCGATGCGATTGTTATTTCTACACAACATGACGATTTTGATGAAGAGGCAACGATGTTGGCTAAAATCAAAACTGATTTAGTGAATATCCTGATCCCAAGAATTATCAAAAGCAATCCTGCATACGCACATTTATTTAATGATAAAATTGAATACCACATTAACCCGACCGGTAAATTTGTAATTGGTGGCCCGCACGGCGATACTGGTTTAACAGGAAGAAAAATTATTGTTGATACTTACGGTGGTAAAGGTGCACATGGTGGTGGTGCTTTCTCTGGTAAAGATCCAAGTAAAGTAGATAGAAGTGCGGCTTACGCTACACGCCATATCGCTAAAAACCTGGTAGCTGCTGGTGTAGCCGACGAAATCTTGGTTCAGGTATCATACGCTATTGGTGTTGCAAAACCAATGGGTATTTACATCAATACTTACGGCACTGGTAAAGTGGGTAAAACGGATGGCGAGATTGCCAAAATTGTAGAATCTATTTTCGATATGCGCCCTTACTTTATTGAGCAACGTTTGAAATTAAGAAACCCAATTTATAGCGAAACGGCTGCTTATGGGCACATGGGTCGTACGCCAGAAACGGTTACCAAAACTTTCAGAACACCAAACGGTGAAGAAAAAACAGTTACGGTTGATTTGTTTACCTGGGAGAAATTAGATTACGTAGATCAGGTTAAAGCTGCCTTTGGCATTTAATCCTTTAAATAAATTTATAGAAGAGGCGTTTTGCAGCATTGCAGAACGCCTTTTTTTGTGGTCTGCGCGTAACTTATGAAGTTTCAAAGGCTAGTGGGTAGGCAAAACTTCGTAAGTAGGCTGTGCTTGGCCGATTCCAATATTTGTGAGCCATCAAGCAACAGAAAAATTAATTGATACTTTTTTGAAAAGCAGGGTTCTGCGCACATCGGTTCCGAAAGCCCCGCCATCCGCTTTACCTCTCTGCGTTCGGTACCGCTTCTGTCAGGTTTATTTAACTTGGGCTGGTGGTTCTTGGGGAAATAATCCTCTTAAGAAATAATACACTGAAACTGTGCAGACTTCCGGTAATTAGCAAAGGCTTAACCTACCTAAACCTGATTGAAATGAAAAGCCCGTAAGCCCGGTCCTTCACCGGGAGCGGACTTGTAATGAAAAGCAGGACTGACATTAAAAAGAGCTTCTGCAATTGCTTTTCAAAAAAATAACTCAAATTCCTCCTTGCTAGACTTACGAAGTCAGCCTGCGCTACGGTCTTGGTAGACTTCGTAAGTTTAGGCCAAATGGTATTTCAGCTCCTGATGGCTGCCTTGCTCTACCACTAAACCTTTATCCAGTACAATAATTTTATCAGCATTGTTCAGCGTACTCGATCGATGTGTAATTACGATTACGGTTTTCTGTTCGGCTTTTAAAAGCTCGATCATGCGTTGTACATGTTGCTCCGAAACCGAATCGAGCGATGAAGTGGCCTCATCTAAAATCAGAATTTCCGGATCGCGGTATAAAGCCCTTGCAATGGCAATCCGCTGCCTTTGTCCGCCTGATAAAGATGTACCGTTTTCGCCCAGATAAGTCTGAAAGCCCTTAGGTAAAGCCTCAATAAAGCCAATTAAACCCAGCTTAGTGGCAATATCAATTATCCTTTGCATATCGGGTTCTTCTTCGCCAATGGCAATATTGTCGATTACGTTACCAGCAAATAGATCAATCTGCTGAGGCACAACCGATACCACTCTACGAAGCGACGAATTGGTAATGTATTTCAGATCATATTTACCGATGCGCACATTGCCCGCTTGTATCGGATAAATATTCTGCAGGATAGACATTAACGTTGATTTTCCTGATCCACTCTCGCCCACAATGGCTGTAAATTTACCTTGTGGAATGGTTAAATTCAGGTTTTCGAAAACGGGTAGCCTTGCCCCATAGCGAAAGGAAACATTTTCGAAATGAATATCGCCAATTTTATCGGCACTCAGTTCAATCTGGTTCTCATCACTTTCTCGCTCCAGATCCATAATTTCGAATAGCCTGTCTGCAGCAATAACGGCATCCTGTACGGTTTTATTCATTCCGATTAAAGAGGACACAGGCCCTGTAAAATAACCGATCAACGTATAAAACGACAATAATTCTCCAGGGGTAATCGAATTGCTTAGCACATAACCCGCTCCCACCCAAAGCAATACAATAGTAATCATCCGCGAAATAAACTCAGTAGATGTTCCTGATACAACGGCATTTATATTTGATTTAAAGCCTGCCTGGAGCAACTTGATGAAACGGGTTTCGGTTTTATCGTTAGCATGATCTTCTAAGCCGAAACGTTTAATGGTACCTACCGCGTTTAAGCTCTCTACCAATTGTGATTCGAGCTCGGCAGCGTCTTCCATTAATCTACGTTGTGTACGTTTGTTAAATTTATCGGTAATAAAATAAATAACCAGGTATAACGGGATAACCGTAAGCGTGATGAGTGCCAATTTCCAGTAGTAGGTAAACATCATGATGAACGAGAAGAAAACAATAAAAATGTTAACTACAAAATTTACGCATACATCATTTAAAAACGTTCTGATTTTTACCGCATCGTTAATCCTCGAAATAATTTCGCCCACCCGCATGGTATCAAAAAACTGTTGTGGCAAACGGAGCAGGTGTTTGTAGTAACCTAAAATAAGCTGCGAATCGATTAACTGACCAGTTTTTAAGGTAAAAATTGTTTTTGCCGAGCCAATAAACAGTTGTACCAGAAGAATAACCATCATGGCTATACTCATGAGGTTTAGCAGATTATGGTTACCATCTACCAGCACAAAATCAACTAATTTCTGAACAAAAATAGAGGTGGATAAACCCAGTACAGTATAAACAATAGCACCAAATAAAACTTGCGTCAGAATGCCTTTGTGTGGTTTAATCAAACTCCAAAATCTCCCCTGGATTGATTTTTTTTCATTGCCGGTCTGGAAGTCTTCTGACGGCAACAATAAGACTAAAGCACCAGTCCATTCTTTTTTGAATTCATCATGCGTTTTACGGTGCACTTTCCCATCTATAGGGTCCATCACCTCTATAAACTTGCTGTTTACCTTGTAAATCACTACATAGTGCTGAAGGATATCATTCACAATGATATGTGCTATAGCGGGCGTAGGTATTTTAAATAAACTATCAAAAGGTGCCTTAACACCTTTCGCTTCAAATCCTAGTTTTTGGGCCGCTTCAACAAGCCCTAAAACGGTTGTACCTTTTTTATCAGTTCCGGCAAGCTGCCTGATGCGGGCAACGGCCAAATCTAATTTATAATGAGCAGCAATTGAAGCCAGACAAGCCGCACCACAATCTGTTATATCTCGTTGCTTAACTTTTGTACTCATTGCTTCTACGTTTTTTGGATTAAATTCGGATTAACCCAATCATCTACCTTATCATAAAGTAATTGATATAAAGTCCGGTCGGTTACTTTAAAGCGGGCCGTAAAATTCATTCCTTTTTTGAGGTATCCCTTGTAACCGTTTTTTAGCATCAGAAAATTTTCATCCATTAAACACTTTACCTTAAAAGCAGGCTGGTTACCATTTAAGATCACAATATCGTCCGAAATATCGATCACTTTACCTACCGCCAAACCCCACTGGTTATAATTATAGGCATTAACCTGAAAATGCACTTCCTGTCCTTTTCTGATCAGGCCGATATCTGATGGATTAATGTAGCAATAAGCAGCCAAACCTGCATCTGGAGAAACCTCTCCTATTTTTTGGTTGGCAAATACATAAGCACCTTGTTGCAAACCAATTAAGTTCTGCACAGAACCATCAATCGGCGCCCGTAATACATATTGTTTTTTCTGTTCGTTAAGTTCTGCCTGCTGCCCTGAAAGCTGGCGCAGTTCGTTGCGGTAACCGTTGGCTTCTGTCTGCCATTGGGTTTTATATTTAGTACGCACCATTAAGTAAACCGATTCGGCCTGCTCTAGCTCGTATTTGTATTTTTCGTATTCTGATTGTGTCAGCACTTTATTCTGATAGAGCTTACTGTATCGCGCAAAATTGCTTGCGGCTTGTCTTTTTGCAATGCCGGCATTTTTTGACTCCTGTACGTATTGTTGCCATGAAGCCACATATTGGCCGCTTTGCAAATTTGATGATCCCCCGTTAAATGACAACAGCGTGCTAATGTCCTGCAAAAATTGGGTGATCTGGTTTTTGCGCGTTTCTACCAAAGCATCTTGCTGTTTCGGTAACCCAGCATCAATAGCCAAAAGCGTATCGCCCTGCTTAAGTCTTTTATTATCCGAAAGTTTGTACTGTATTAACCGGCCATTAACCGGTACAATAAGTTCTGTTTTTTCGATGGTCGATTGTAAAACGCCTGTCCCATTTATACTAATGGGTATTTTAACAAATGGAAGGGCAATCAAAACAATTAAAATGGCTGCCACGGCAACGATATAGATTAACTGACTTGATTTACTAATTTGAGAACGGTAAACGAGAGCGGTATTTGAAATTCTTTCTGTAGAGTAGCTGGTTAACGCCATAGTGTTGAAATCGTAAAGCATCCGCTATTCTGAAACCAAAATAGCGGATACAATAAATTGCTTATAGACTCCAAACAAGTTTCAAAACATTGGTTACTGTTTTGCTTAAAAATGCTGAAGTGTCTGCACCAACTGCATTTAAAGTTCCTGAAAGAGAAGCTAAAAGTTCAGATAAAGTATTGTTAACAATACCACCACCTTCAACTTGTGACATTTCAGTTGTGTTCATTTCTTTAACACCAAGATTTTTTAATTCTAAACTTTTCATACTAGATTTTTTTTGAGTTTTAAGGTCCTACTCTTTTGAAGGCTTTTCGGGATGCGCCTGATGCTTGGCCAAACACTTCGACTAATGTAACATTATTAGCTATACGGATGTAGTATTAAGCATCTAACACAAACGTAACGATTCGTTAATGATCCAAAAAAAGGCCCTCCAACACCTAAAAAACGCAATCACTACCACAAAACTAGGGCATGAGTTTCCATATTCAATTTATTCATTAGCCACAAACCGCTTTATATTCTTTTTATTCGCTGTTTTTTAAGTAGTCTAGCTTTAAAAAAAATAGCTTGATTAAATGCCGTTCATTTTCATAAATACAGTCTCTTTTTCTGCAATATGATCGTCATCAATCGCATACGATTTAATATTGGCAATTTTCATTTCATCAACTACATCAACAAAATCCTGGAATTTAGCCGTTTTAGCTGGCTTGATAATGACGATCATATATTTGGACGGGTTATGCTGATGGGTTTCAGCAACCCGTTTTTCATTTTTACTGATTTCTTTTTGAATGTTTGCCACAGGTATAATGTGCATATCTGCCTTTTCTATCGTACCCATGTAGCAAACGGCCTTGTTGTTTTTGCCAAGCAGGATGGTCATGGTTCGCGACTCGGGAAAGGCAATATCTACACCGTCACTCTTAACTGGTTTAGCAATATCTGCTGCATTCAAAGAGCCCAATGAAGTGGTGAGCATAAAAAATGTAGTTAATAAAAACATCAGATCAACCATTGCGGTAAGATCTACCCTTGGGCTTGGTTTTTTGGTTCTTCCTTTTGCAGCCTTGCCGCTTTGAGATTCGTTTAATGTTGCCATAATAATTTAGGTTTTTAATGATGATGACAAGCCCTATCAAATTGCATAAAAAAAGCGATTAAAAATTTAATCGCTTAAAGACTCCAACAGAAAATCGTCATCTCGACTGAAACGCAGTAAAATGGAGAGATCTTAATAGATTTCTCGACTGCGTTGCACTCCGCTCGAAATGACGATCAAACTAATATACAAATTACTTCACTGCTTCAATTACACCGCAACCTACCCGTGGCCCTGAGTTACCAGTTGGTTGTGTAGTATAATCGTCGGTACCGCCATGCACAATAATTCCACGACCGATAATATTTTTAATATCGCCATCCTTAATGCTCCATCTATCAGTAGTAACCGAAAGTGTGGCATGGCCTTTATTATCTAACATGATGTTGCCAATGTCACCGCTGTGATAAGCGGCAGATCCCCATTTGCCATGAGCTTCTTTAGTTGGGTTCCAGTGGCCGTGTGTATTTTCACCCATATTGCCGCAATCGCCATGTTCGTGAAAGTGGACCGCAACATTACTGTCTGCACGCGCAGCAAAATTCATCTCAATATCCATCTTAATTTTTCCATCGCTTAATTCGTAAAACTTTGCTGTTCCAATAGTTTTTGTATGATCAGCTGTTTCGGTTAAAGTGGCCTGAGCAATTTCTTTGTCGGTTTTGGCACAAGCACTGATAAGTGCTACGCCTGCAATAGCTAAGCTTAAAAGATATTTTTTCATTTTATAAAAATTTAGTTCAGATAAGAAACAGATTGACAATCATTTAGTTTGCTTTAAAAAGAAGGATAGGAAAACCATTTCGAATGCCACTTGTTTAATCAATATAAAATCGTATAACTATGGAACAGCCAATTGCAATGAACACTTTAAGTCAAATTTTGGAGAAATTGAGGCTGAAAGGAAAAGATAACGAATTAAAAATTTCTGATCATGGTAAGATGCAAAGTAAATCGCTCGGAAAAATTTATAAACCCGAAGATTTAACCATTGTTAAAACTTATCGGTTTGAAGGAGACTCAGACCCTGCAGACAATTCTGTATTGTATCTGGTAGAAGATCAGGAAAAAAATATTGGGTATATATTAGATGCTTACGGTATCTACTCTGATAATGAGGGACCGGCATTTGATGATTTCTTAAAGAAAATTCCAACCGAAAATAGAGACGAACAGGAACTTTTTTGTTAATAGCCTAAAGATTTAATTTAGAGGGAGAATTAGCGTAATCTGATTCTCCCTTTTTTTATTTTAAAATATTGGCAGGTTATAATTCCGTAATTTTGCGCCTCATTTACGAGCGACAGATGAAAAGCAAAATCAATATCCCACCCATACCGGCCGTTTTACTGTCTATTATCAGCGTGCAATGTGGGGCGGCAATTGCAAAAGGGCTTTTCCCACAAATTGGGGCCGCTGCTACCGCCTCGTTACGGATCGGTTTATCAGCGGTCATTTTATTAGTCGCTTTTAGGCCAAACCTATTTAAACTAAATGCCAAACAATGGAAATATGTTACCCTATACGGTGTTTGTTTAGGGGTAATGAATATGGTTTTCTATATGGCTATAGCAAGAATTCCGATCGGCTTAGGCGTAACTTTAGAATTTGTTGGCCCATTGGGCCTGGCTATTTTTGGATCTAAAAAACCTGTAGATTTCCTTTGGGTAATACTGGCCGCAGCCGGCATTGCACTAATTGCCCCCTGGACCAGTACAGGGCTAAATGTTGTGGGTGTATTGTTGGCACTTTTAGCTGGTATTTTTTGGGCAGGCTATATTATATTGGGCGGTAGGATCTCAAAAATAATGAAAGGCGGTGATGCCGTTGCCATTGGAATGTTATTCGCTACCATAGTCATCTTGCCATTTGGTATTTTTAGTGACGGTTTAAGTGGCCTTAATTCGAAATTACTGGGTTTAGGAGCAGCGCTTGCGCTACTATCAAGCGCCATCCCATTTACCCTCGAAATGAGAGCCCTTAAGCAGCTCCCTGCCCGTACTTTCAGTATTTTAATGAGCCTCGAACCCGCCATGGCTTCATTAGCTGCACTCGTTTTTTTACAAGAATACCTCACTTTAAAAGAGTGTTTTGCCGTGGCTTTCGTTGTTATTGCTTCTGCGGGTTCTTCATTAACCGCCAGGCGTGCAAAACTGTAATTAGGCCAGTTTTTCTGTTTTATAGATTACAATACCTTCCGTTAACGTATCTGCCTGTGCTACAAAGGCTAAAATATAAGGCTGCTGGTCATGGAGATCCAAACCTGCCTGATCTTTCCACTCTTCCTGAAAAATAAAAGTATTATCAACTGGAGATTCATGCAGATCGTACTGAATGCAGGCTTCCTCTTTACGGGAATTTGCAACCATATCCAGCAGCATAGTTCTTAATGCCGCTGTGGTTTCTTTTTTACTTTTAACAATTGCTGTTAGATAAATGCTCATATACTCTTGTATTTAAAAAATGTTGGGTTAAATGTTCCTCGTGCAATTTAAGTGCACTTCTAATATCTGCATTCTTTTCTACATCGTGAAAATGGATGCCATCTATGCGTTCCATTCCGGTAAAAGCGTTCATTCTATGAAAACCAAACAATACACCATCATCTACACTGGTTTCCATAAAAAATTCCTCAGGTAAGGTAAATGCTTCTTTTGGGGCATTCCACGATGATGTTACCATGTATTTACGGCCATGCAACATTCCACCGGTACCGTAATTTCTTGTCGGGTTATCTGCTTTACGGCCATCACTTACATAAATTCCTTTTTTATGCCCTTCAGTAAATACAACATCGATATATTGTTTAAACCCATGTGGTAACTGAAACCACCAGATGGGTGTATGATAAATTACAACATCTGCCCAAACATATTTTTCCACTTCCTCTTTTGGATCGTAATTATGATTGATGTTAGTTGTTTTTACTTCGAAATCTGCCAATGAGGAAAAGAAACTGGCTGTTGCATCAGCTATTGTTTCGTTAAACCTGCCGCCAGAGTGACCAAATTTTTGTCCTCCGTTGATGATGAATATTTTTGTCATTTCGTTTTTCTTTTTTGATAAGACAAAATTACAGCGCCCAAACCTATTATTAAAACAAGTTAATTCATAGCTTTGTATCAGAATTATAATAGCAAGATTATGGTTAATTTAGAATGGTATAGAAGCTTTAAGGCAATTTATAAAACAGGAACCTTAACTGGTGCGGCAGAAAATCTGTTTATTTCGCAGCCTGGGGTAAGTTTGCACTTAAGTTCTTTAGAAAGTTACGTCGGCTACAAGCTGTTCGAGCGTACGGGCAGGAAGATGATCCCAACCGAAAAAGGAAAAGTGCTTTATAATTTCATTGTAGAGCCGCTTACAAAACTTGAGGATGCCGAAAAGCATTTTCAAAAAAGCACAGAAAAACATACACCAACCATTAGCGTAGGCATGTGTTTCGAAACTTTTCAGATTACGCTCGAACAATATATATCTACGCTTCCTTTTAATGTGATTATCCGTTTCGGCGAATATCCTGAAATGTTAGATCAATTGGATAAAGGCATTTTAGACCTGATTATTACCCCACAAAAAGGCAATTCGGCCAATGTAGAACATGAGGCTTTTTCTTCTGAAACCATTGTTTTAGTAGGCGGAATAGAAACTGATGGCCAAACTTTTGACTCGTTGGTTAAAAAGAAAGATTTGGCCGGAATGGAAACCTGGTTAAAACAGCAAAAATGGTATGGAACAGCTGGCGATATGGAGCACCTTCTACGTTTCTGGCAGCTTAACTTTGGCAAGCATGCCGATTTTCGCCCTAATTACATTGTACCTAACCTCAATTCGATTGTGCGCTGCTTATCCGGAGGAAAAGGTTTAGCTATTATACCCGATTTTCTTTGCAAAAAAGAAGTTGAAGAAGGAAAAGTAAAAGTAATTTGGGAAGGCACCTCGAAACTAACCAACACTTTATACTTTGGTTGTAGGAAAAACACCCAGTATGCATCAGAAATTCACATCATTAAAAAACTTTTTAAGGAGGTTATGGTTAGTATATAGTTTATATCGAAAATGATCATGGTTAGATCCCTGATTTAATTTTGTTTGGACAATAGATAAATAATTATTTCAGATAATACTTTAAGCTTCCATAATGAGTTATCCTAATCACCTATTAAGTAGCGATCAATTATTAGAAGTTTTTAATTTGACCCATACGGCCACAGCCGTTCATGTTGGCGAAACGGCTGTAATTCAAGCGGCTAATGATGCCATGCTCAAAATCTGGGGGAAAGACAGAAGTATAATCGGAAAATCGCTTGAAGAAGCCTTACCGGAATTAAAAGGACAGCCTTTTATTGAGATGTTCAGGAAAGTTTGGTTAGAAGGCTTAGTTATCTCAGGAAAAGATACCGCAGCGGATTTGGTGATCGACGGTAAACTGCAAACATTTTATTTTGATTTTGAATACCGGGCTATAAAAAACGATGCGGGTAAAACCATATGCATTTTACATACGGCAATTGATGTAAGCGAGCGGGTACTGAGACAGCAGGCTGTAGAACAAGCGCTTGAAAGAGAAGAGGCGTTACAACGTGAGCAAACTTTAAATGAAGAACTAGCGGCAACAGTAGAAGAACTTGCCACAACCAATGAAGAGCTTGTGGCCACCAATGAAGAACTCCAGGAAACACAAGAAACACTGCACATTTTAAACAACGAACTGGAATTAAGGGTTGTTGAGCGCTTTAACCAGCTTTCGGAAAGCGAAAAGCGTTTTAGGACCATGGCAGAAGGAACCGATATTTTTATTGCTGTTGCTGATGAAAGTGGAAATGCCGTTTATTTTAATAAATCGTGGGTAAAACTCACGGGCCGATCGATGAAAGACCTGCTCGATTTTGGCTGGACAGATTTAATTCACCCCGAAGACCGCGATAGATATGTAAATATTTACCTCTCGGCCCTTGCCGAAAAAAAATCTTTTACCGGCGAATTTAGAATACTCACCAAAAAAGGCGGTTACAGATGGTTGCTTGCTAGCGGCCCTCCACGTTTTCATGCCGATGGCTCATTTGCTGGTTACATTAGCTCCTGCATTGACATTACAGAACGAAAATTAATTGAAATAGAGCGACTTAACCTGAACAAACTTATAGAGGCCAGTTCAGAATTTATAGGCGTTGCCGAATTGGATATGTCAATCCAATACCTAAATCCTGCCGCATTACAAAAACTAGGTTGGTCTGGCATTTCGAACAGAACAATCTTAGATTGTGTTTTTCCTGAGGATCGATTAATGGCGGAGAAAATTCTACCAGGAATTTTAAAGAATAATACCTTCAGACAGGAGATTCGATTCTGGAATGAAAAAACAGGGAATCCTTTTTGGATTGAATGGAATGGTTTTGCTATTCGAAATGAAACCGATGAAATAGTTGCCATTGCTACAGTAAGTCCTGATATTACAGAGCGAAAACTTTATCAGGAAGAACTGCAAGGTATAAATATGGAAATGGCAGCTGCAAACGAAGAGCTGGCCACTACAAATGAAGAGCTTGCTAAAACGCATGATGACCTGATCAAGTATACCAACAAACTATCAGACAGTGAAGAAAAACTCAGACAGGCTATAGAAACGGGCAGAATGGGTACCTGGAGCATCAATCCGAAAACATTTGAAGTTACCATGTCGAGCTTTGTTAAGGAATTGCTGGGCTTGCCTTTGGATAAACCAGCAGAAATGGATATGATTATGAAGGCCGTGAATCCGGATTACCATAACATGCTTTTTTCGGCACTCGATAATGCCATGAAAAACCATTCACCCAGCGATATGGAATACCCGATTAACAATTTAATCGATGGGCAGGAAAAATGGGTTAGAGCAACCGGGCGTGTATTTTTAGACCAACATGGAGATCCTACAGAGTATTCTGGCCTTTTCATCGATATTACGGAGCAAAAATTAGATGAGCTTCGAAAAAACGACTTCATCGGAATGGTTAGTCACGAGTTAAAAACACCGCTAACTGCAATTAATGGTTTTGTGCAGGTTTTGCAGCGCAAAGCAAAAAAAGATGAAGATAATTATGCCATTATCGCTTTAGATAAAGCGCACAGCCAGATCAGGAAAATGACCGCCATGATTAATGGTTTCTTAAATGTATCGCGTTTAGAATCGGGCAAGCTGCTTATTGAAAAAACAAACTTTAGCTTAAGTGAACTGCTGAAAGAAACCATCGAAGAAACTTATGTATCACAATCTTCGCATCAAATTATATTAAACCCAACATGCGAGGTTAACATTAATGCCGATAGGAATAAAATCGGGAATGTGATTTCTAACCTGATCAGCAATGGCTTAAAATACTCAGACAATGGTACACGCATCGAGATTAACTGCAAATTGCACCATACTGAAGTTGAAATTCAGATTAAAGATGAGGGAATAGGTATAAAGCCTGAAGATATTGATAAACTTTTCGAACGTTATTACCGCGTGCAGGGTAATCACACCATTTCTGGTTTTGGAATCGGACTTTACTTAAGCGCCGAAATTATTGAAAGACATGGCGGCCGGATATGGGCAGAAAGCGAGGAAGGTAAGGGTTCCGTTTTTTATTTTACTTTGCCTTTGGGTTAATTAGCACAGTTTTTACCGCAAAGATCACTAAGGTTTTCGCAAAGTGAGCTAAGTTTTTTCTGGAAAAATGGTCGTTACGGAATTTGCACGATCTATATTTTTTTGTCATTCTGAGTGAAACGAAGAATCTTTCTCTTCTGTATGTGCTATTACATGAAAAGATTCTTCACTGCGTTCAGAATGACAAAAAGACATTTTTCTTTGTAAAACCTTAATCTATCCCCAATCCCTCCAATACCCCATCATCAACCAAATTTGGCAGTGTAATTTTTAAAGTACCAGTCCGTTCCATTTCACGTTCGATAGCAAAGCGGGCTTCTTTATTTCGTGCCCAGCTTCTTCTGGCAATGCCGTTGTTTACATCATAAAAAAGCATGTTTTGTAGTTTTTCAGCAGCTTGTTCGCTTCCATCCAATACCATCCCGAAGCCACCATTTATTACTTCTCCCCAGCCAACGCCACCACCATTGTGGATCGAAACCCATGTGGCGCCCCTAAAACTATCGCCAATTACATTATGAATAGCCATATCTGCCGTAAACCTGCTTCCATCGTAAATATTGCTGGTTTCTCTAAATGGAGAATCCGTTCCGCTTACATCATGATGATCTCTCCCAAGAATAACTGGCGCCGATAATTGGCCGGTATTAATCGCTTCGTTAAACCTCAGCGCAATCTTTGCCCTTCCTTCAGCATCAGCATATAAAATCCGGGCTTTTGAGCCTACCACAAGTTTATTTTCCTTTGCCGCGCTGATCCAATCGATATTATCCTGCAATTGTTGCTGTATTTCTACCGGGGCATTAAGTTTAATCTCTTCCATCACCTCTTTAGCCATTTGATCGGTTAAATCGAGATCCTTCTCATTACCTGAGGCACAAACCCACCTAAACGGCCCAAAACCGTAATCGAAACACAATGGACCTAAAATGTCTTCTACATAAGATGGATATCTAAAATCTATCCCATTTGGAGACATTACATCAGCACCAGCCCTGCTACACTCCAACAAAAAGGCATTTCCATAATCGAAAAAATAAGTTCCCTTGGCTGTATGTTTGTTAATACTGGCGGCATGCCTTTTTAACGAATCCTGCACATCAATTTTAAACCGATCAGCTGCGTGGGCCATCATTTCATTTGCCGCAACAAAACTTAAACCTACCGGATAATAGCCTCCAGAATATGGATTATGCAGTGAAGTTTGATCAGAACCAATGGCCACTTCAATATTTTCTTGATCAAACCGTTCCCAAACATCAACGATATTGCCAATGTATGCCAGAGACACCGTTTCTTTTCCTTTTTGGGCAAGTATTACACGGTTAACCAATTCATCTAAATTATCGATCAGCTCATCTACCCAGCCTTGTTGATGCCTTTTGGTTGCAGCCTTTGGATTTACCTCTGCACAAACCGTAATACAGCCTACAATATTGCCCGCCTTGGTTTGTGCGCCACTCATACCGCCTAATCCTGCAGTAAGAAAAATTTTACCGGCAGTGCCCTGTCCATAAAAACCCTTTTTGCGGAAAGCATTCATTAAGGTAATGGCCGTGCCATGAACAATGCCCTGTGGCCCTATATACATGTACGAACCTGCCGTCATCTGGCCGTATTGGGTTACCCCTAACGCATTAAACTTTTCAAGATCGTCAGGTGAAGAATAATTCGGCACCATCATCCCATTGGTTACCACTACCCGAGGTGCAGCAGTACTTGATGGGAATAGGCCCTGTGGATGCCCGCTATAAATATTCAGCGTTTGCTGATCGGTCATTATAGCCAGGTATTGCATGGTTAGGAGATACTGTGCCCAATTTTGAAATACACTTCCGTTTCCACCATAGGTAATCAGCTCTTCAGGATGCTGTGCAATTGCGGGATCTAAATTATTCTGGATCATGAGCATAATTGCTGCAGCATGAACAGTACGACAGGGATATGCCGTTATGTCTCTTGCATAAATGGTATAATCGGGCATAAAACGGTACATATAAATATGCCCGTAGTTTTCCAGTTCAGCTAAAAATTCCTGCGCAAGTGTTTGGTGCCATTCTTTTGGGAAATAACGCAAAGCATTTTTAATGCTCAGTTTTTTTTCATCTGCATTTAAAACATCCTTCCTTACAGGCGCATGGCTTAGTGCTATATTTCTGTTTTTGTGAGCAGGCAATGTTGAAGGAATACCTGCCAGTATCTGTACTTTAAAATCCATGTTTTGCTATTTTAAACGCTTAATCCAATGTTGATTCTGCCTCGCTTGCAATGGCAACAATTTCACCTTTTTGTACCATTTTAATGGCATTCTCCATCCTATCATACATAATCTGATCTTCTTCAAAATGATCAATTTCAGTACGCACAAAATCGTGTACCGCAGCCAATATTTTGCCAGGTTTTAATGGATGATGATAATCAATAGCCTGTGCGGCACAGAACAGCTCGATACCCAGGATTTTCTCTACGTTTTCGATCACCTGCAAGGCTTTACGTCCGCTGATTGAACCCATACTCACATGATCTTCCTGACCTAAAGACGTTGGAATACTATCGGCACTGGCCGGAAAACAAAGTCCTTTATTTTCGCTGGCCAAAGCAGCAGAGGTATATTGAACAATCATAAAACCCGAATTTAATCCGGTTTCTTTCATCAGGAGTTTAGGTACGCCTGGCGTATTTCCTTCCAGGGAAAGATAAATCCTACGATCGCTGATGTTTCCGATTTCTGAAGCGGCTAAACAGGCATAATCGAGCGGTAAGGCCAATGGCTGACCATGAAAATTACCACCGCTGATCGTTAAATCATCATTAAATATTACAGGGTTATCGGTTACCGAATTCAGTTCGATTTCTAAAGCTTCTTTTAAATGCATCCATGCCGTTCTTGAAGCGCCATGCACTTGTGGAATACACCTTAACGAATATGGATCCTGTACTTTGGCACAATCGGCATGCGATTTCATAATTTCAGAACCTTGCAACAATTTACGTACTTGCTCCGCCACCGCTATGTTTGCCGGATAAGGCCTAAGCTGGTGAAGCTGTGCATGAAAAGGCTTTTCAGAGCCTTGTAATCCTTCAATCATCATCGCCGAAATGATATTGGCAGAATCCAGCACATTTTCTAATCGCTGTACCACTTTAACGGCGTGTGCTGCAATAAACTGGGTGCCATTAATGAGTGCCAGGCCTTCTTTTGGACCCAACTGCAGCGGACTCATCTGATATTCTTCTAAAAGCTGAGCTGTAGCAATAATTTTGTCTTTATAATGAACCTTTCCTAAGCCAATTAAAGGCAAAAAGAGGTGAGATAAAGGAGCAAGATCGCCAGAAGCGCCAACAGAACCTTGTTTGGGTACTACAGGTGTAGCGCCGATTTCTAAAAACCAGATCATTCGATCGAGTGTTTCGATTTTAATACCTGAATATCCCCGCGCTAAAGCCTGTAGTTTTAAAACCAACATCAGTTTTGATATTTCACTATCTATCGGCTCTCCAACGCCTACAGCATGACTTTTCAAAATATTCTCTTGTAGTTTACGGGTATCAACTGCCGAAATCATGGAGGTACACAGTGGTCCAAAACCAGTATTGATGCCGTAAACGGCTTTACCTGAAACCGCTATCCGTTCAACTACCTCGCTACTTTCCAGCACTTTATCACGGGTACTCTGGCTCAATATGCCTTTTATCTCACCATTGCTAATCGCCAAGGCTAGTTTAGCGGTTAAATGATCTGTTCCATAATTAAAAATCTGTTGCTCGCTCATGTTAAAAAGGTTTTAAACAAAAATAAGCCCTATATTTGATACCTATAAATACCAATTACATCATCATGTAATAACCATGGGTTATCAGATAGAACTTAGGCACTTAAAATATTTTCAGGTTTTGGCCGAGGAACTGAAATTTAGAAAAGCTGCAGACCGCCTTTTTATTTCACAACCAGGCCTAAGCAGGCAGATTAAACAGATGGAGGAAATTTTTAACGCCCCATTGTTCGATCGTAATAAGAAAAAGGTAGAGCTTACGGAAGCGGGTCTTTACCTTAAAGATGAGGTAGATTTTCTGTTTGGCCATATCGAAAACATTAAAAAACAGATCAGCAGTATTAATGAAGGCAAACAAGGCGAACTTCGCATTGGTTTTTTAGGCTCAGCAGCACAAAAAATCGTACCTGAAGTTATTTTTAAACTCAACAAAGATTTTCCAGAAATAAGAACCAATCTGGACGAAATGCCCAATAAGTTACAGATCGAACTATTGGAAAAAGACATGCTCGACGTGGGCTTTGTGAGGATGCAACAGTTTAAACCGGGTATTTCTAAACACATGATTCATCTGGATACTTTTTCGCTGGTATTGCCTAAAAGCCACCCCATGAAAAACGCATCATTTGAAGCGGTAAAAAAATTGGGCAATGAACCTTTTATCTTTTTCTCAAGTGATGACAGTCCATTCTATTACGACCTGATGATGAGCATTTGTGAAGATCATGGCTTTAAACCCAAAACCTACCACAAATCAGTCAATGCGCTCACCATTTACAAACTGGTAGAAGAAGGTTTGGGCATTGCCATTGTACCAACAGCCCTGCAATACGGCTATCAGGAAAACGTAAAGTTTGTAGAGCTTACCCATATCCCCCAAAGAACGGAGCTCTATATGATCTGGAAAGAATCTAACCGGAACCCGGCGTTAAAAAATGTGATCAAACTGTTGTTAAAAGATAAGATTTAAAATCATTCTTCTACATACGCTGATAAAACATCGAGTGCCTTTAAAAGATATTCACCATCATAGTTGGTTGTAGATTCTATTTCAAATAAGGTATCCTGAATTGTACCCTTATTAATTTCCCGAATTTTTAAAATTAATTTTTCTTCAATATCATAGCTAAAATTGCTTTTGAAAAACTGTAAATATTTTGTCTGATCGTTTAATTCAATGTTAATTTCTTCTTCATATAAAATTGAAGACAGTGATAAATACTTATTGTCATCCGAGACAAAAGTTATTTGGATAAATTCATCCCAATTTTCAGGATCACTATAGGTTATTGTGTTAAATTTAAATACCATTTTTTTCCTTTTAATGACAACTTATTTCTGCTTTTTTCCATGATTTACCTCCATTTTTCACCATGTTTATATCGTCCCCTTGAAATTTAAATACCTTTCCAGAACTCAGCTCATGTACTTCTAAGTCTGTTATTCCAATTGATCTTGCATATTCAAGTATTGCAGGCCTACAATTTGGACAAACATCAAGCCCATCAACCACTAACACTCCTTTACCACCATATAATCCAGCTTTTTTAGCTTGATTCATGGCATCTATTTCGGCATGCATACTAAATTCATTTGAATTGACAAACCCAGTATGTTTAAGTTCCGGGATATCTGCATTGATTCTCGGTACACGATTTGTTGGGTTTGTACCTTGAAAAACCTGACCTTGCATTTCAAAGAGGGCGCCAACAACTTCTTCTAATCCACCCGGATCGATCATTAAATTTGAATCGTGTACATATCTAAATAGGTTACCCCCTCCCATTAGGCCTATCGGATCTTTACTTACATAACTCCCAATCTCCGGATCATAATACCTAAACCTATTATAATACAGCCCCGTTTCTACATCCTCGTATTGCCCCTGATACCTAAATGGCACAAATCCGCTATCACCGCTAAGTTTACGTATTTTTCCATAAATATCAAGTTCGCAGTCCCACACTTTTTTTCCTACACCATCATAAGCCTGCACAGGTGTTCCCAAATAATCGCTGATAATAGAATAATACTGGCCATTGACAATTTTGGCACTTGGGGTAAATTTATGTTGATCGTATACCCAGGTAATTAAATCGTTGCCCAGCGGTTCAATTTTATCGTAGCTGAGGAGGCCGTGTTCGTTAACCACCAAATTTGGCCGTTCGCTTAAAGGGTAATTCCACTCATGTAGCAGTAAATTACCATCCCATAGATACCGGTAGACTGTATTTTTAACAATTTTAGCTTTCCTCCTACCTAAGGCATCGTATTCAAAACTGATGATCTCGCCATTTGGATTTTTAACGGCCTTCATCATGCCATTAGCCGCCCAGGCGTAAGCCCAGTCGCCTTCTTTCCACTCTGGTAAATCGGATTCAGCATCAGCCAGGATAGCCATCATCTCAGCTTTGGGAATATCAGGATCAGCCATTCCCCAGTGTAATTTTTTGTCAAATAAACCACTCTCTTCTGGTTCCGCAGCTTCTTCTTTCGCCAGACCGATAATATTACGCTTGCTTTTTTGCACCAAGTTACCTTTAGCATCGTAACGGTAGTACCATTGATTGTCTTTAAGTAGTTTGCTACCTTTATCGTAACGCCTGTCGCTCCGATCTGCTGTTCTATATAAGTTCCCTGTTTCATCGGGATTTTTATAGATCACTTTACCATCATCACTATAACTTGCCGAAGAAAGACTTCCAAAAGTATCGTATCTGTAATCGATGCTGCCACCAGTTATGCTATTTAAGCAACTATTCAGTTTATCGTTTGGCCCCCAGGTATATTGTTTAAATGCTGTGATGGATCGGCTGGCTTCAACTTTTTGACTAATAGGGTGCCCTTCGTGGTCGTAATCGAAAGTAGCTTTTACTCCACCACTTAAACTTCGGCTGGTTTCTTGTCCTTTTTTGTTGCGGCCAATGGTTGCAGCCCATTCGGCTGATTCGTCACTTTGAGCTGCGATGCCATTCAGGTAACCTGTTTCATCATAACTGTATTTAATATCGGCCCCTAATGAACTTTTTAAACTAATCAAATTGCCAAAAACATCATATTGGTAATTAATCTGGTAGCCATCCTGTATCTCCTGGGTAATCATACCCAACGGGTTCCGGTTAAAACTAACTAAAGAAAGTTCGTTCTCTGCAGCAATGAGTAAACCGAGTTTATTGTATTGAAAGGCTTCGTAGGTACCATCTTCATACCTACTGTATACCAAACGGCCGCTCAGATCGTAATTATGGTAAATGGCCTTGCCATCGGCCTGTATCGTTTTAATAATCTGCCCGTCCTGGTTACGGACATATTGTTGCTCTTGTCCGTCAAAGGCAATTTCTTTCACCACATCATCATTCGCGTCCCTTAAAAAGGTATACTCTTCGCCTTTTTCGTTGGTAATAGCTTTTAAATTTTCCCATTTGTCATAGGTAAAATGAAGCGTCTGAATATTTTGGCGGGATAAATGACTACTTCTTTTTTGTGTTTTCAGACTACCCAAAGGCGTATAGGTCATGTGCCATTCTTCGCGCCCATCGGTGGCGTAAACCGGAAGATCATAGGCATCGTACTCAAAACGCAAGGCCTCTTCTCCAAAATCTTTTACAAGGGTTACGCGGCCCATCTCATCACGTTCCCAAATCGCAGTTTGATCACCATCCGGACTAAAGCGGATGAGTCGCCCATAATCATCGTAAGTCCAGCGGCGACTGTTGCCCTCGCTCGAAACCGATTCAATCAATTGGTTTAAACTGTTATAAGTCCAATGGACTTCATGGCCATTATTATCGCGATAAAACACTGGTAATTTCTGTCCTTCGATATAATAAAAATCGACTATACGGTCATCTTTTTGCACATGTTTAAGCAATTGGTTCTGCTCGTTATACAACCAGGTTTCATTTGCTCCTGCAGGATCGCTCCGCAAAATCAGGTTATTGTTTTCATCATATGCATAATGGTATTGCTCGCCATCTGCGGTATGATAAGTGGTGATATTGCCCCTGTCATCGTATTCGTAGCCAATCACCCTACCCTCAGGGCTGGAAACCATCTTCTCTTCATTATAACGATCGTGTTCATACCAGGTTTCGCCACCCATGGCATCCACTTTTTTGTACACCAGGTCATTTTCATCATAATAATATCGTTCTATCTTACCATCACGATAATATACTTCGTTATACCCTTCTTCTGGAAAATAGCTTATCGATCCACTCATAAAACCATCTCTACCTTCGGTATGGATTACACGGCCTTCTTCATCATAATGCCAGAAATAAGCCATCCCATTACGGTTGGTTCTTTTCACTACACGATTGTGTGCATCGTACTCAAAGCTGATGGCTTTACCCGCCCGATCGTATACTTTGATCATATTGCCGCGTTGATCGTAATCGTAACTCACCAACAGATCGCTGGTGTTCTTATAATGATAATAAACTGCTTTAATTGCCGTACCTGCCTCATTGTGCTGCATCTCGAGTACACGACCAGAATTTTCTACAATGCGTGCTAAAAGTTGTTTCTGATAATAAAAGGTTAGGTTGTTACCGCTGGTATATTCAATCTGGTTAATCCGATAAATATCTCCATCGGCGCCACCACCAAAAAGGATATAAGTATAAATATCCTGATTGATGGTAAGTATCCAGGTGTTTTCATCAGGCCGTTCCATCCAGATTTTTTGTGCACGATCGTACTGTTTGCCTGAATACGGTTCGATATAGGGCAAAGGCATCACCATATTTTCTTTTGGGTGGCTAAAACCCACAATTCCGGCGTCAGGATCAGGGTAAATATAAAGGTCATAATTATTATACACCTGGTTGCCCAACATGCCCGCATATGGCTTATCGCTACGCCATACATTATTCCAAGCCAGTGCTTGCCCTGCTGGCAATTCGAAATCAGTCCACTCGAAAAACATAGCCCCAGTAACAAAATTAACAGGCTCCAGGCCCCAATGGCAAAGTTTTTTCGATATGGGATTATTCTTAAAAAGTCCCCGTAATACTTTGTTGACACCTTTTAAGGCCGCTTTGGATAAGGCACTTCCCAATTTCGTGAGTCCCCTCATAATACCAATGGCCGCAAAACGCATCAAATACTCTTTCAGTGTATAATTATGGGGCGCAAATGTACCACCAACCAACACGGGTTTTCCAGTATTAATCTGTACATACATACTCAGTAAATCGCTGTAAAAAGCGAAATAGGCCAATGGGTTTTTCTTCAATTTACCAGGCACCGTAGGAAGGGGTTTTAAACCCATTGGTGGGCACCAGCAGGTAAGCACCTGGCCAGGATTAGAACCGCTCATTTCCGAACCTTGCCCTTTTACAGTAGTAGAACCCCAGTATACCTCGCCCTCGTGTGGCGAACCAGGTATGTTTACAATAAAATAAACAGGAATGGAACTGATATGCCGAAACGGGAGTAAAACGCCCATCACCGAAGTGGTGGTAGTGGCCTTATGGCGGCCATGTACATAAATAGAGCCGCCCATAGGGATACTGGCCGCACCGATTAAACCCTGTGCAAATTTTGGAATGGGAATGCTAAAACGCAGGTAATCCATCGGATCGAACACCATCCCGATAAAAGGGTGAGGCAAAGGCAAAGGAATAAAGCCAAATGATGGCGGAATGGGAATGGTTGTCCAGTGAAAATCGATTGCCAATACCACATCAAAATGTTTGCTAACATGTTGTACAGCAGTATTGGCCATTGCAGGCTTTTTGGCTTTTAAAAGCTTTAACGAACTTTTTGCCGCAGGTGGGTTACTTCCAGGGGCAACACCTCCACCACCGCCAACTGCTTTTGGTTCGGCTTTAGTTAAGCTTGCAGACAGGCTGATGGACCTATCGGTAGACATATTCGGTTTACTCGCTTTTACTTTTTTCATCCGTATATTTTTTATGATAATGGATTGGCGTGATTTTTTGGTACTTCGGCCATTGATTTCCAGTCTTCTCCGTAATCCTGTCGCATATCCATATCTAATTTTTTGCCTTCAGGGCTTTCCTCACCATATTTTTTTAAGATGATCGATGCGGTATAAGCCATAGAACTTTGTCGTCGTTTTTCAACCGGCATTCTCCTGGCAATTTCCAAACACTTTAAATAATAACTCATTGCTTTTGCAGAGCCGGTTATTTTGCTCTCAGAAAGTTGGCCAAGTAAGCGGGTACATTCCATCGCTATAAAATCATTCTCAATAACTTCTGCAATTTTAATTGCCTTTTCAAAATACTTTTTGGCTTCATCTTTACCTGAGTGTGCCAACAGAAAACTTCCATAACTCATGTGGATGTGTGCACTCAATAACGAGCTTTCTCCTGCACGGGCTAAGGCCAGTTCGTATTGCTGGCGTGCTTCTTTCTTTTTGTTTTTTACTGCTAAACTCTGCGCTAACATAATCCTTGCCGCCACTACGGCCTCATGCAATCCTTGTTTTTGAGCGATAATGATTGCCCGTTCTAAAACTGCATTGGCCTGTTCATGCTTGCCTTTGCTTAAATAATTACTCGCAACCAGTATCTGTTGCTGGTAATCGCTTTCAGGATCGTTCTTTTCCCTGTTGGTATGTGCTGCTGCATTTTGCATCAACTGGCTAACATCTATATTGAGCTTAAACTCCGTTCCCTGCTTTAATTTTTTTAAAGTCCGGTGTATGTGGTGCTCAGTGTAAACCAGTTTAAGGTTATGGCTCCCCAAAGTTTTAACACAACTGCACCACTCGTTAATCCATTCAGTAAGGCCAGTTACATTATTGATGTTTGTTGGCGCCAACTGAACATATATTTTCTTTAATTTTAAATCAGGATAAAGATTACATAACCTTACAAGTGCCATAACTGGCAAGTAGGCATCCGTTTTATATTTTTGAGCACCCTCGCCTGATTCAGCATCCCAAACAACACCTGCCCTTGTATCTTGTTGCCATAAATCAAAAACCTCCTTCCATTCTTTAACCAAACTCTTGCCATAATCATTTACACTTTCGAATGGCTGATAATGGAGCAAAAACATATCATCGGTACGGCTTTCTTCTGTTAACTGATATTTAAAATAAGCCTCAAAAAGATTTACTTCGTGACGCTCGCCAAGGCAAAGAAATAAGGTTTCTGATGGATGTTGCCTTACTATTTGTTGCCATTGTTTATCTATTTTAAATAACTCCAGTTGTATCGGATTCATTGAGCTTTAATGTCGAAATTAGTTTAGGTTAATGGTACCACTGCTAATGTTGGTTTCGCTTTCGCCACCTACATTAATCTTTTTTGATGCAAGATTCGCCTCAGTTTCTCCACTCATTGAAAGGGTTTTTGTACCGATATCCAATGTTTGAGATTCTATACCGATTCCAGAAGTTGGTGTTCCATCTTCAGGTCCCACACCTATACCAATACTGATCGAGGCAGAATTTCCGATATTTTCTCCGAGTGTTAAAATATCTTTTCCTTTAATGATGATCTTACCTGTTTTATCCATGAAAATACTGCTCTCACCGCACTTAATCAGGATTGATTCTTTAGTCTCGAAAACAGCTTTACCTGCTCCATCCAGTTCGATAAAGTTGCTGTCTTTATCCCGCATAACCATACCTGCCCCATCATCCATGGTTAAGGTATGTCCACTTTTAGAGGTTAAACTTTTACTATTATTGCTGGCACTGCCCCCGCTCCCGCTTTTCCCGTGGAATACTGAGCCTAATACAATCGGTCGGGCAACATTTCCTTCTTCAAAAGTTAATGCTACCTGATCACCAATTTCGGGAATAAATACAAAGCCCCTGTTTTTGCTCACTTTATCACTGCTTCCTGCGTCTGGTGTAATTACCCGCAGCCACTCCGTTACATCATTAGTTTTACATTCCCATTTAAATTTCACCTTAATACGGCCCTGCCCCTGCGGATCGGCATTGTCAATTACATCTGCTAATTGCATATCAGGGCTTGGCTTGCCATATTTTTTTACCAAAAGGCGTTCTGTTGTAGCTACTACGCCTTCGAAAGTGTTGTAATATTTACCTGTACCATCAATATCATGGTTGATACTGGTAATGAGAAATTTGCCCAGGCTTTCTGTAGAAAAAGATAGTTCTTTTCTCACGCTCATCGTAATTTCAGCAATACTTCCTATACTTAAAGCAGCATTATCTCCACTTGCATTCACCTTTAAAAGATCGCTGATATGTGCTTTCTCTTCATTTTGTACGTGGTTTTTAATATCGTTGTTGTTATCTACCCGGATAAGAGAAGGTTGATTAAAGGTTTTGCTGTACATCGCGTTAGACACCTGTATCGCATGTGCCAGATCGGGTGATCCATCGCTCTGTCCGCTACTTTCACTCTGGAGCATTTCATCCTGTTTGGGATTATAGGCAAAACGTTTATTTTTGATCGGTGCAATTTCCATGGCATATTGCAGGTTCTGCACATCGCGCCCATAAATCAGGGCAACTTCTTTCTGACCATCTGGTTTACCAAAATTCAGTTGTTTGCCATCATAGTAAAACCATTCATGGTATTCGCCCGAAAGCCTGTTCAGGAAATCAAAATCACTCTCCCGATATTGAATCAAATAATCAATAGGGTCTTTTCTAGCGGCATTTGCCACAATTTTAATATCGTTTGAAGGCACATCCGAGGTAGCAAGATTTACAATCGTATTTAAATCCTTATCGAGATAAGAACCTAAATCGGGACCGCGATCGATTAAGATGGTTGGACTATAACCGCTCACAATCAGCACGCCATGATAGCCATGGCTCTGAGCCAATTCTACTTTAGTTACCAAACCAGCAAATTCTTGTAAACTGCCCGAATCATAACCGAAGGAAGCTGTAAGGGTTTTACCCACAAAATCACGACTATCGTTTAAACTGATCATACCAGGTGAACCCATTTGATCATGGTTAAACCGCAGTTCGAAATAATGATGCGCATTAAAAGCTTGTTTTAAGCTAAATGAGGCAAAATGGGTAATTGCCTTATCTTCTATGTTAATTTCGGTGATTAATTTCTTTTCCATGCGGATTAAATAATAGTTTATTACTACTTGAACATTCCATCCCGAAAGGTTAAAACGCCTCTTTTCCCATTAAAAATGGATCCGTTTTTAGTTTCTGTAACCTCTGGGTAACTAATAGTCTTATCTTGAGTATTATAAATCATCGCCAGCTGTGCAGTAAGTTTTTCCTTACTTTGATCCTCCTTGAGATCTGCAGATGCGAATAATTGAGTTTTAACTGTTTTACCCAACTTAAACAGGGCTTTGTTAATACTGAATTTTGAATGATCAACTACTAAAATATGGCTAACACTATAAGGTTCGGTCCCACTCATTTGCCCATACCCGGTAAACAGATATGTTTTTTGAGGGGAAGTATTTAAGCTGTATATGTGTTCGAAAAAGGGAGTAGGGCTACCTTCATTGTCTTTATCCTGATAGAGATCGTTAAACGAAATCGCAGTTACTGCTTTATTTTCATCCAGGTACTGAATAATATTCTGCACATGCCACATTGAACCGGAATATGGTGAAAGCCAATAAAACACCCTGAGTTTATGATCGTCGGCGCTTAACTGGTTAATTTCATATTTTCTTAAATAGGCAAAATCATCCTCAAAGGCATTTGGCTGCTTTAACGCCGTTACAAGTGCTCTAATAAATGTTTCTTCAGCCTCTGTATTCCCATCGTTTAAATAACTTTCTCTGGAGGCTATCATTTGTGCAGCCAATCTCTCAAGAGAACCTGCTTTGGCATAACCAGCATTTATCTTCTTCTTTACAACAGTATCAGCATCATCTATTCCACCTGGTTGCTGATCATGATGCTTTGCACCACAAGAAAACAGCAGGAATATCAGAGAAAAAAATAAGATGTTTGTTGTTTTCATGCTATTGTCTGGGTATATTAATTAATCCTCTGTTTTCCATAGCTTTTAAGATTACAGCTGTTCCAATTTGTTTATTTACATAATCGAGACTAAAAAAATGATCTCTCGGAAAACCGCCTTTAGTGTAAAGATTAGAACCACCCCACAGATAAGGCGAGTTGATGTTATTTTTCTGATAGGCCTTTGCTATGCCATTGTATTGCTCTAAACGCAGCAAAACTTTTGGCAGAGACCAAACTGTTTCTTTATCCAGGCCACGTAGTTTTAAGGCATCAACTGCACTTTCCTCAAAAGTGAATGGTGGTCCGTGGTTAATTTTTGGCCTGTTAGCAGGGTGCTGTCTGGTAAAACCGCTTAACGGATCGCCATTATGCAGGTGTTTCGTAAAGTCAGCATTGCTTTCTCTATAGTGTACACAGGCAATAAAATACCAGGGAATGCCCATATTTTCAGAGAAAACACTATGATCTAAAAATGTTCTGCTAAAAAAACTATTGCCGATTTTTGGATTCCTTTTGAGGAAAAAATCGTCGGGTTCGGTTACGAAGCAAGTATTTCGGTAGGTGTACCCGGTTAAATTGAGCAGTTTATTTCTTACTGCCTGGTATCTTGATTTATTGCTTATGATTTTATCATCAATAATCCGGTTGATCTCAACCGATTTTATTGGAGAAACTGTGCAGGAATTAAATAGCTTAATGTATTCTAAATCAGTAGCCATAAATTAGCGCCTTATATCACACCTCTAAAGCAAAAAAACCGTTACCAGCACCTGCTTTTTAGCAAGTAACCCGTAACGGTTTTATTAAAATTAAGCTTTAGGCCAATCATTTTCGTGTTCTGCATTGCCCAGCTTTAGCTTACGGGCCGATACCACAAAACTTAAAGTCATTGGTGTATTGTCGTTTACCGCAATACCCTCGTTATACTGGATGATATAACCATCTTCGAAAGACAGTTCCTTCATTTTAGCATCTTCTTCGCCTTTCTTGAAAACCAATGTTCCTGAAAGCGGCTTGTACTGGTTGTTTACCATCGATTCGATCACAGAAGTATCTTCCGTTGATTCGATTTCGATGTGGATGGTGCCACCATAAACACCTGACGATGGACGACCTTTTGCATCAACATCTCTATTTAATGAAAAGCTGCACTGTAGTACATCAAATTCTTTTGATCCTAAGTTTAAACGGGTTTTGAATGCCATTGTAGTAAATTTTAATGTTTTGAAAAATGAATGAATTGCGGTGAGCATGGGGTTTGGCGCATGGCGCTTAGCGTTTAAATACCTTAAACCCTAAACCTTACACCTTCAACCTTTCCACCCTCAACCTCCCCTTAGGCTTTTGGCCAATCGTTA